>Ga0247825_10001391_pt1 | contig 15869 bp, 13 predicted proteins | sample 13C_Vanillin_Day_FD_194413 | JGI IMG/M metagenome (GOLD analysis project Ga0247825, IMG submission 194413) | Soil microbial communities from agricultural site in Penn Yan, New York, United States - 13C_Vanillin_Day48 | ecosystem: Environmental > Terrestrial > Soil > Agricultural land | place... | reverse complement strand
GGGGCGAAGATCATCGGCAACGTCGAGATCGGCGACCACGTCCGGATCGGCGCCGGGTCCGTCGTCCTTACCAACGTCCCTGCCTATGCCACCGTCGTCGGCGTGCCTGGGAAGGTCGTCGCCTTTTACGATCCCGGCAACGAGACCACCGTGCGCCTTCCCGACCCGGAGTGGGACCGCATCGAGGAGCTGAGCCAGCGTCTCGAGGAGCTGAAGGCCCAGGTGGCGGCCCTCGAGGACGAGTTGGGACAGCACGGCAGGTCTGCGGTCGGCGCCGTCCACGGTTTCAGCGAGCTGGACATTCCCCCCAGCGCTCCCTGACGCCATAATTCAACGATTAGTGACCCGGGAGGGCCAGGTTTGCGTCTGCACAACACCCTGAGTGGCCGCGTAGAAGAGTTCGTGCCTCGCGACGACAAGAATGTGCTCATGTACGTCTGCGGCATCACGCCGTACTCCGAGAGCCACCTCGGCCACGCCATGAGCTACATCATTTTCGATACTCTGCGCCGCTACCTCGAGTACCGCGGCTACGTCGTCAAGCACGTCCAGAACTACACCGACATCGACGACAAGCTGATCGCCCGGGCTGAGCGCGACGGCATCAGCGTCTCGGAGGTAGCCGACCGCTACATCGCCGAGTTCGAGCGCGACATCGCCATCCTCAACATCCAGCCGGCTCACGCTTACCCACGCGCTACCGAAGAGGTGCCGAGCATCGTCGAGATGATCGCCGGCCTCGTCGAGAAGGGCTTCGCCTACCAGGGGCCGGAGCGTGACGGCTCGCGCGACGTCTACTTTCGCGTTGAGAAGAAGGACGACTACGGCAAGCTCTCGAAGCGCACCCTGGAGTCGATGCTCACCGGCGCCCGAATCGAGCCCCTTGAGGGCAAAGAGAACCCGATGGACTTCACTCTCTGGAAGGGCGCCAAGCCCGGCGAGCCCTCATGGGACAGCCCCTGGGGCCCCGGACGGCCCGGCTGGCACATCGAGTGCTCCGCCATGTCGCTGCGCCACCTCGGCCCTCAGATCGATCTGCACGGCGGCGGTCTCGACCTTGCCTTTCCCCACCACGAGAACGAGATCGCCCAGACTGAGGCTTACACGGGGCTCGTGCCCTTTTCGCAGTTCTGGGTGCACAACGGCTTCGTCCAGATGGGCGAGGAGAAAATGAGCAAGTCCCTCGGCAACGTCCTCGGCATGCGCGGCGCCATCGACGCTTACGGGCCGGACGGCGTGCGCTTGTTCGTGCTCAGCAGCGGCTACCGCAGCCCCCTCACCTACAGCGAGGAGGCAATGGCCGCGGGTAAGAGCGGCGCCGACCGCCTGCGCAACGCCGTGGAGGCGAAAGACAACCCGGACGGCGAGGTCCTGGACGCCTCTTCCTATCGCGAGCGCTTTATCACGGCGATGGACGAAGACTTCAACACGTCGCAGGGCGTGGCGCTGCTGTTCAACCTGGCCCGCGAGATCAACCGCGCCTCAGACTCCGGTGGTTCCGTCAGTGCGGCGAAGGACGTGCTTCGCGAGCTCGCAGGCGTCCTCGGCCTGCGGCTCGACGCCTCGCCGGCATCCGACACCATGACCGCCGCGCCGTTCATCGAGCTTCTGATCGAGCTGCGCAAGGACCTTCGCGCCGCAAAGCAGTACGAGATCGCCGACCGCGTGCGCACCGGCCTCGCGGAAAAGGGCATCACCCTCGAAGACGGCCCCTCCGGCACAACCTGGAAAGCACGCTAGGCAGCACGGAGGACGGTAATGGCACAGCACGCCGTCCTCGTATGGAAGCTCGCGGTACCGCTACTCCTCGTCTTGGCATCCCTTTCGGTTGCCTGCGGAGCCAGCAAGGAAGCGACCGCATCGCCGCCCCGCCTCAGTGACGAGCGTGCAATCGCCTCGACACCTGAGCCGTCGCCGACGCCGTGGCCCATCCTTGGGCGCGTGCTTACGAAGATGGAAGCGACCTGCGCCCTCGGCCTCACAGGACCGGAGCTGACCGTGACCTACGGCGCCGAGATCGAAGGCGAAGCTGAAATTACGCGCGTGCGGCTGTTGGTCGACAAGCAGGTACGCGAGGACATCGTCCATCTTGCCGAGCGCGCCTACCTGCGCGTGACTCGTCTCAACGCTGCACCCAACCGTATGGTGTCCGTGCAGCTCCTTGTCGATACCCGCGGCGCCGAACCCGCGCCGAACACCGTGCACCTCGTGCGTTGCCCCAGGGTACCGACGCTACCGCGGACGTAGCGGGCAGCCAGGGCCTTCGATGGGCAATCTGGCCAGTCAAGCCAGACAATGGCTCGTCGATGTCATTCTGAACGAAGTGAAGAATCTCGCCTTCGGGCACATGTGCTTGCGTGTCCGGGCGTTGGTCGATGAACAGCTAGATTCTTCGCATCCACTCAGACTGACAATTGGAGGCGGGAGAGCAGGGCGCCGGGGTCCGGCGGCTACTCGTACCGCAGCGCTTCTGCGATCGGAATATTCGCGGCCTGCCGTGAGGGGATCAGAGTCATGATCAGCGCAAACCCGAAGGCGAGGCCGCTGATGATCAACACCTGGATCCACGGGATCGAGAAGCTGGTGCCCTGGTTTGCAAACGAGTCAGTGATCAGCTGTCGCGCCAGGATGAGGGAGAAGACCACGCCGCTCAGCACGCCGAGGAAGGCGATGAAGGCCGACTCAATCAGGAATGTCAGACCGATCATTTTGCGCGTGTAGCCCAGCGCCCTGAGCATGCCGATCTGCTGCCGGCGCTCAACCACGGTGCGAAAGGCGATCACGCCAACGGCGGCGACGCCCACGAACAGGCCGAGGCCCATGAACCCTTGCATCAGGTAGAAGAAGCCGTTGATCGTCGCGCCCTGCTCGTCGATCACTTCTCGCAGCGACTCCGCCTGCGCGCCGGTGGTCAGAAGCGCCGACTCGATACCGCGGGCGACCTCTTCGTGGTCCGCGCCATCGCGGTCGGCGACGAAGTAGCGTCGCGCATCCGGCTGGTCGCCAAAGAAGCCCTCAAAGGCGTCCTGCGAGATGTGCATGCCGAGGTAGGTGCCGCTGGACCCCTGGTCGATGACGCCGATGACCGTGACCTGCGTTATCTTGAAGGCGCGGGCGTCTCGCAAGTGCAGTTCGACGGGCTCGAACTCCGTGTCGGTCTCACCTATACCACGAATGATTTGGGCCGCGCCGAAGCCACCGATCAGCGCGTTCGAGTCGATGATGGCCAGGGTGGGGTCGTTCTTCATGGCATCCCAGACGGCACGGTCGTTGGCGTAGCCTGTGGCGCGTGCCTGCAGGCGGATGTTCGAGTTTTCGATGAACTCGTCGTCCTGACCGCGCACCTCGTAGCCTTCGAAGCCCGTATCTCCGGCGTCGGCGGGATCGCAGGCCTGGCCCGCTCGCTCCTGACAGAGCTCCGCGTTGCGTTGGTTCATGATGGATGTCGTACCCACGGCTTCGATGTCGTCGAGCACGTCGGAGTTGGCCTCGTCCAGGCGCTGGCGCAGATCAAGAATCGGACTGGACGGGTTCTCATCCACCACAACGTCCCAGCCACCGAGTGAGGTCTCGCTGCGGAAGAGCAGATTGAAATTGTGGTTGAAGGACGAAATCATCACCAGCGCGAAGACGACGAGGCAGAACATCGCCATCGTCATGCCTGTGCGCATCTTGTTCGCGAGAGGATAGGCGACGGCCATCTTGATCGAGGGCAGCAGCGCGCCGAGGCCACGTCCGAAGTAGGTCAGCGGCGCCAGGATGAGGTCGGCGTTGTAAACGATGATGAAGGTCGCGGCGATCGTGACCATGGCGCCGGAGAGGAAGAACAATTCCGGCCCGCCTGTCATCTCGCCGAATACCGCCTCCAGCAGACCGACACTGAAGTCGATTTCCCACAGGTAGATCAGATAGACGCCCGTTAGGGTGTAGGTCAGCCGTTCCGGCGCGCCGAACGACCGGATCAGCAACGCAATGCCCAATGGCAACACCGACAGCCCGAAGAGTAGTGCGAAGGCGTTCATCTCCGACGCGCCAATGGCGACAAGAGGAATGCCCGCGAGGATGAGCACCGGTCCCAGCTGGAAGGTCATGAAGAAGGCGGCGGCGATGCTAAACGGCAGGACCAGGATGGCTCCCAGGACGACGCCGCCGCGGAACAGCCAAGGCATGCCTTGCTGCGACGCGGCGTAGCTGATGAACACACCCAGCAAGATCAGGAACGCAGGCAGGAACAGAATCGGGGCAGCCCCTGCCGCGCCGGCCAAAATAAGGGCGATCAACGAAGCGCCGCGTCGCAGCCAGCCTGCTTTGGTCGTCGGGCGGAAGAGGAGGTCGCGAAGGGTGGGCAGGATGCCGTGGGCGCGCCACATCGGCTTCTGGGCGACGCCTTCGGGCAGGTCCCGGATCGCCTGGACGATGTTGATCATGCTCACCCGCCAGGAGGAGAACGTGACAGTGAGGAAAGTGAGTACGACGCCCAGCGAGTAGGAGACGATGAGGCTGCGCGGCGAGACGTAAGGCGCAATCTCGAGGTTCGAGCTGGCGAACAGTGACGAAATAATCCGGGCGATCACGAACGACACTAGGACGCCGATAGCGGCCCCGACGGCTGCGGCCAGCACGTTATACGCCATGCCCTCCGCCATGAACGTCTGGACGATGTCCATGCGCCTGGTACCGATGGCGCGCGCCATGCCCATCTCGGCTTTTCGTTCGGCCGCGAGCATGACGAAGATCATGAAAATGAGCAGCACGCCTGCGGCAATCGAGAACAGGCCGAGGGCCAGAAACACAGAGGCGAAGATGCTCGAGAAGGTCTCGGCAACGTTGACACCGGACTCCTTCACGGGCTGGACATTGAGGCCCTGGACGCCGGAGCTTTCGAGGGCCGCGTCCATCTCGGCCTCGACGGCTTCGACGTGTTCGAGGCCGCCGCGCGCATCGCCGCGGTTCGAAACCGCAAGCGCGGTGAGACGGCCGGCGGCGTCGAAGAAGCTGCGAGCCGTGTCGAGAGCGACAACGCCACCCTCCCGCCGCGTCGAGACGCCGGCCGAGCCGGCCAGACGCGCATCTCTGACGATCGCCTTCACGGTGAATGTGGTCTGGTTGTCGGCGGTGAGGACGCGGACGGTATCGCCGGGCGCCGCGTCCAGGTCGTCGGCGGCGCTCTCGTTGAGGAAGATTTCGTTACGGGCGAGATCGGTGACGTGAAGGGTGCCGCCGTCCACATCCTTGATATCGGAGAGGTTGGCGGTTGCCTGGGGATCGATGCCTGAGAGGTTGAAGAGGGGTGAGCTAAGCTGCTTCGACTCGTTCACCGCCACGGCAATGTCGGTGTACATCGGGATGATGGCATCGACGTCATCGTTGTCGCGAAGACGTGTGACGACCGCGGCAACGTCGGACTCCGCGAAGCTCGTGTCGCGGGTCACCGTCAAGGATTCGTCGTCGAGGTCGATATCGTCCGCATTGCCGGACACGACTATCTGATCGACCGAGCCCAGGAGCTCATAGACCTCGTTGGTCACACTGCGGTTGATCGTGTCGCCGGTGGTAAAGGCGGCGGAGATGATCACTGTGCTGAGCATGAGGCCGAGCACGATCAGCGTGGTCTGGGCGCGGCGACGAGGGATGTTGCGCACGCCGACCTTGAACATGATCCGGTTAGTCAGCCAGACGTAGACCAACGTGGATAGGGCAATCGCCAGCAAGACCAGCAGACCGATCATGATGTAGGTCATCGAGAGACCGAAAAGTTCGTCCATATGAGTACCGGTCAGGCGACTGGGGCAGCGCCCTTGCGGGCCTTGCCACGGTCCGTCATGGTTTCTTCGACGATCAGGCCGTCTTTCATATTGATGATGCGATTCGTCGACTGGGCGATGTGCAGGTCGTGCGTCACGATGACAAAGGTCTGGCCGTTCCGCTCGTTCAGGCCAACGATCAGTTCCATGATCTCGTCCGCATTAGTGGAGTCGAGGTCGCCGGTGGGCTCGTCCGCCCAGACGATGGCGGGCTGATTAACCAGGGCGCGCGCGATGGTGACGCGCTGCCGCTGACCGCCGGAAAGCTGCGCTGGCTTGTGACTGGCCCACTCCGCGAGGTGGACGAGGCTCAGGGCGTCCACTGCCCGGTCGCGCGCTTCCTTCGCCGGGACGCCGCTGATCAGCAGCGGCATCTCGACGTTTTCGACGGCGCTGAGGACCGGCAGCAGGTTGTAGAACTGAAAGACGAATCCCATCGCCTTAGCGCGATACTCGGACTTTTCGTTGTCGGAGAGCTGCGAGATGTCGACGCCGTTGACGCGCACCACACCGGAGCTAACGTCGTCGAGGCCGCTGAGGCAGTTGAGCAGTGTCGTCTTGCCACAGCCGGACGGACCCATGATCGCGACCATGTCGCCCTTGGGCACGGCTAGCGAGACACCGCGCAGGGCCTGCACCTCAACGCTGGCCGATTGGTAGACCTTGGTAACGTCTACGGCTTCGACCGCGAAGGCAGAGTTGTTGCCATTGTCCAGATTCATCGTCATTGGGAAGACCTCAGAGGCCGAAAATGATCCTCGAAAAAGCGAACACTCCTTCGGTTATATTGCCGCATGGCCCATTCAGTCAATGTCGCATTTGTAAAACGTCGCTCGCAAAGCACGGCGAGGCTTATCCCCAGGAGTACAGCCCGACCAGAAAGGTTCGGTTTTCGATTCGTCCCCAGTGGCCGCGGCCGGCATTTCGATTGATTAGATATGCGTTCGCCATAGCACGCCGCGCAATGCCACTGAGGATGTTCGGCGCTGCCTGCTAGCTTCGGAGTCACGGAGGATACCGATGACTCAAGTTAACGACCGGCCGTTTCTTACCGACATCGAAGAGCTGCGGCGTCGCGCTCAGCGCGACATGGAGCAAGGCGCCGTCACATCAGCCTACGGGCGGGACCTGGAGCAAGCAGTGCGTGTGCTCAACCAGGTGCTGGCCTCCGAGCTTGTCTGCGTGCTGCGCTACAAGCGACACCACTACATGGCGAAGGGCATCCACGCCGAGCCGGTGGCCGCGGAGTTCCTCCAGCACGCGAATGACGAGCAGCTTCATGCTGACCAGGTCGCGTTGCGCGTCACCCAGCTCGGCGGCGAACCCAACTTCGACCCCGAGGGCATGCTCTCTCGCTCTGTGTCGAAGTACCACGAGATCGGCAACGGCCAGCAGACGCTCATCGACATGATCAAGGAAGACCTTGTGGCCGAACGCGTGGTGATCATGTGGTATGCGGAAATCGCGCGCTGGTTCGGCGACGCCGACTTCACGTCCCGCCGCCTCATGGAAGAGCTGCTGGCGAAGGAAGAGGAGCACGCGGACGACCTGGCGAACCTCCTGGCGGAGATGAACTCACCGGGCGCGTAGGACGGGTATGAATATTCGGCGTCCAGCGCTGGTCCGAAGGAAGACCACCCATAGTTGTCATCCTGAGCGTAGCGGATCTCGCCTTCGGGCACTCGCTCCTGTGATGCCCAAACGTTTCGATGAAAGGCGAGATCCTTCGCTCTGCTCAGGATGACAAGCCCTACACTCGTCTGGGCTCAGAGAAAGTTACTTGTCCTCGGACGATCGCCTGAGGAAGTCTTCGATATCCTGGACGATGCTCTCGGTCGCCGGCAGCTCCTCCGGCACGTCCTCGTCGTCGAACTCGACGCCGGCGTTCTCGGCGTCAATGCGCTCCTCGAGCTGGCGCACGTAGTCGGAGACTTCGGAGTTGCGCGACGTCGCTTCGTTGAGCTGCTGATCGAAGGCGGCCGAAGCGCGCACCATGCGGCCCAGCGGCACCTCCATCTCCAGCATCGCCATCAGCGACTTCAGCAGGGCGAGCGACGCGGGAGGGTTCGGCGACGCGGAGACGTAGTGCGGCACGTTCGCCCAGATCGTCGCGGCGGGCACGCTCTTCTCGCGCAATAGGACATTGAACACGCCGTTGATGCCCGTAGGCCCCTCGTACTTGCCGCCTCGCGTGAACAGGCCTGCGCGGTCCATCATGCCGGCGTCGGGCGCCGTACCGGTGACGCGCATCGGGCGCGTGTGCGGGTAGTCGACGAACATGGCGCCGAGGCTAACCACCATCTTCACCTGGAACTGCTCAACGAACTCCATGATGGTGCGCGTGTAGGCCTTCCAGTGCAGGTGGGGCTCGATGCCGTTAAAGACGATGAGGTCGCGGCCGCCAATCTGGTGGAAGTAGAAGGCGTTATCCGGCCAATCGATGCGGCGCTCTTCGCCCTCCCAGCGCACGGTCGGGCGCAACTGGGTGAAGTCGTAGAAGTCCTCGGCCTCGATGTCGGCCATGCGGACGGCGTGCCAGCGGTCGACGAGATACTGGAGAGCGCCAGTAGCGGCGCCGCCGGCGTCAGACCATCCAGCGAAAGCGGCGAGCATGATCGGATCGGTCAGCTCTGGGGTCTGGAGGATGCGGAGTGTCATTTCGGTGGCCTCCGTTCAGCAGCTTCCTGGCCACGTCTGTGCTGGGTCGATTCTAGCACGCGACCATCCAGCCTCCCGTCAATGCGAGTTAAGGCCGCGTTGCGAGGACGGGACGATCCATCTACTTGACAATTGGAAGCTATCTTCCTATTCTTTGTGATATGAGGCGCAAAGCTGGCAGCATCGTCCCGTTCGAGCGCGCCGTCATCGAGGCAGGCGTCGAATTGCATGCGTCCGGAACGCCGGAGTTCCACGGTTACCTGCTGGCCCGGCACATCAAGGACGCGACGAGCGCGCGGAATCTCACCGCCTACGGCACCCTCTACAAAGCCCTGGACCGCCTTCAGAACGCCGGCCTGCTGGAGAGCCGCTGGGAGAACCCTGAGGCCGCGGCCAGCGACAACCGCCCGCGCCGCCGTCTCTACCGCGTCACCGCGAACGGCCACGCCGTCCTGGCCCAGCAGATGCCCGCAGTAGTCCCCGCACCCCGCCTGCGCCTCAACGAGGAGCCCGTGTCATGAGCGCCATCGTGTTATCCCTTGCTGTTCTGATCACGAAGGCATGGACGCACGTATTCACCCTCGGCCTCGCCGGCGACTTCGGCAAGGCGCGCAGGGAGCAGGTGGCCTCCGACCTCTGGGAGCAAGCACATGACGCCACAGCCGGCAGGGCCGTGGCGTTTTCGGTCCTCAGCCGCCTCGTCCGCGGCATGCCCGCCGACATCGCCTGGCGCGTATTCGTTGCGCCCAGGCTCCATCGTCAACGTCTGACCGTGAACTTGGAGGAGGGGCGAGCGATGTCCGTGCAACCAGGACTGCCGTTTGGGGTGGGGGCCTCGGGTATTGGTTGGGCGGCCACGCTAGCGTTCCTCATCACGCCCGTATCCCATTCGCTGGCCTACGCCGGCGCCGGGCTCGCCCTCATCGCTCTCATCGGATGGCTGCTGGAAGCGCGCGACACCGGCGACGATGCAAAGCCGAGCGCCTGGCCACCCGTGCTCGCCGCGAGCATCGCAGCGATCGCGCTCGGTGTGCCGTTCGATGGCGGGCAATTGGGTCTCGCGCTCAGCATCCCGGCGACACTGGCCTTTTCGTCGATCGCGCTCCGTACTCTCGCTAGCCGTCCGCAAGGTTCTATCGCTGTTTCCAGCGTCTCCCCGGAGGTGTTGCAGCGCCACGCGCTCGCCGGCGACGCCATCGTGCTTGAGCGTACGGCGGACCACCGCGTCTCGCGACGGACCGTCCTGCAGGGTAGCGCGTGGCTGGGCATCGGCGCCGTGCTGGCGGCGACCGGCGGCGTGATCGTTGACTTCCTGTGGCAGCGCAACGTGCAGGGCTTTGGCGGCATCGTGGCCGCGGGCAACATCAGCAAGTACCCTCCGGGCTCCAAGACGAAGATCACTGCCGGCAAGTTCTGGCTTGTCCACCTCACGCCGGAGCAGGGTGGCCCAGGCTTCCTCGCCTTGTGGCAGAAGTGCCCCCACCTCGGTTGCACGGTGCCGTGGGAACCCAACTTCTCCTTCAAGGACGCGGTCACGAACGAGACGAAGCGCGGCTGGTTCCGCTGTCCCTGCCACCAATCGACATACGACGACGTCGGCGTGCGCGTCTTCGGCCCGGCGCCGCGCTCGATGGACCGCATGGCGCTGACGATCGCGCCGGACGGCGAGATCGAGGTCGACACCGGGACGATCGAGAAGGGCGCGGTGGACAATGCGGCGTCGGCGGTGACAATGCCGCAGACATAGCTGGCGCCGGGTTCGAAAAGGGTAGAGGGTGGTGCCAAGGGCCGGACTTGAACCGGCGACCCCAGCTTTTTCAGAGCTGTGCTCTACCAACTGAGCTACCTTGGCAGGAGTCTCACTATATTAAGCGGCTTCGGAGATAGTCAAACCGAGGGTCAAGGGGCAGGCCGGCCGATGCGCTTCCCGTCCGCGAAGACGTGAGCCACCTCGACTTCGTTGACCCTTGTCCCTTCTCCCTTGCCCCTTGACCCTTGACCTTATCCCTTGACCCTCGTCAGCCGTTTCGGATGCCCGCGGAACTGGCCTTCTCAGATTCGCAGGAGGGGCTTGTTACGCTTGACACTAATTAGGCCCCTAGCTACGCTGCGAAAGCCGATGGGGGAGGGATCCGAATGAGCAGACTTCCTGCGGATCGACAGAGACCGCCCGCCAGAATCCTGGTTGCACTGGCGCTCATTGTCATCCTTGGCGTCGTCACTGTGGTCGCCGCCGTTACTGTTCTGCAGCTTCCGGACCCCGTAACTACCCAGGGCGAACGCATCTCCAACTTCTACCTGCCGGTGCTTGCGATCTCGCTGGTCGTGTTCTATGGCGTGACGTCCGGCATCATCTGGGCCATCGCCCGCTACAAGCGCCAGAGTGAAGACGAGATGCCGGAGCAAATCCACGGCTCCAGCGCCCTCGAAGCGACGTGGACCGTCATTCCGATCATAATCCTCGTCGCGCTGTTCATCCCGGCGCTCATGCTGGTCATCGACCTCAAGACGCCGCCGGACGAACCGGACGTCACCGTCGAGGCGATCGGTCACCAGTGGTGGTGGGAGTTCGGCTACCCAGACGACGGCCTGCGCATCCAGCAGACACCACCGAACTACGACGACCTTGACCCGCCACGGCTGGTCTTGCCCGTGGATGAGGACATCCTGATCAAGGTGCGCTCGATCGACGTCGTCCACAGTTTCTCGGCGCCGGAAACCCTGTACAAGATCCAGGCGATTCCCGGCAACGTGAACCTGATGCACCTCAAGTTCAACGAAACCGGCGTGTTCACGGGCCAGTGCTATCAGTTCTGCGGTGTCCGTCACGCGGACATGCTCTTCGTCTTCGAGATCGTGACACGCGAGGAGTACGACGACTGGGTGTCTGAAACACAAGCAGCCCAGGGCATCAACCCGGCCGACCTGGTCAAGAGCAAGGATTAAACCCGACTATGGCGATGCATGCAGCCGCAGCCCCTCACCACGCTTCCGAGAACCTCGGTATCAGCCGTGGCATGGCCGGCATGGCGCTGTTCATCGGCTCGGAGATCATGCTTTTCGGCGGCCTCTTCGCCGCCTACTTCTTCGTCCGCAACCAGGCGGACACCTGGCCACCCGAGTCCATCGAGCACACCGTAGCCAAAGACCTCGGCGCCCTCCTTACGGCGATTCTGATCAGCAGTTCCGTCGCAGCCCACATCGGCATCCTCGGCTTGCAGAAGGGCAACCAGGGGCTCTTCAAGTTGGGACTCGGTGTAGCGATTATCCTGGGCTCGATCTTCATCGGCGGTCAGATCTACGAATGGTTCAACCTGTGGGACGAGGGGCTGAACGCCTCGTCCGGGGCGTACGGCTCTACGTTCTTCATCATCACGGGCTTCCACGGCGCCCACGTCATCGCCGGTCTGGCGATGCTCATCGCGGTGCTTGTCAGGGCCTTCTGGGGCGACTTCACAGCGCACCGGCACCTTTTTGCCGAATCGTCAATTCTTTACTGGCACTTCGTCGACGTCATCTGGGTGTTCGTGTTTTCGATTCTCTATCTCTCGTACTAAGCGACGGGCTGGGCCCGACGCGGGGGTGATCTAAAGTGGCGACCGACGCAATCGCAAGACCCGTCCACGGAGCGCACCATGAGCAGGCAGGACTGCTCGCGTGGCTGCTGACGACCGACCACAAGAAGATCGGCATCATGTATCTGATCTTCACGATCTCGTTCCTGTTCGTGGGAGGCATCCTGGCCCTAGTCGTGCGCACGCAGCTGGCCTGGTCCGGTATGGACCTCGTGGGCCAGGACCAGTACAACCAGTTCTTCACGATGCACGCCTCCACCATGCTTTTCCTCTTCGTCATCCCGGTCGGCGCAGGCTTCGGAAACTACCTGCTGCCCCTGATGATCGGCGCCAAGGATATGGCCTACCCGCGCATCAATGCCCTCAGCCTCTGGCTCATCCCGCTGGCCGCGCTGATCATGTTCAGCTCCTTCTTCGTCGAAGGTGGCTCTGCTTCCGCCGGCTGGACCGAGTACGCACCCCTGACAACGAAGACCTTTATGCCCGGCCAGGGCACCGACCTCTGGATCCTCGGCGTGCAGATCCTCGGTATCTCCTCTGTCGGCGGCGGCATCAACTTCCTCGTCACCGTCATGACCATGCGCGCGCCCGGCATGACCCTTTCGCGCATGCCTATCTTCGTCTGGATGATCGTCGTCACGTCCGTGCTCGTCGTCTTCGCGACGCCGGTGCTCGCGAGCGTGCTGACAATGCTCTTCCTCGACCGCAACATCGGCACAACCTTCTTCGACCCGCGTGAGGGCGGCAACCCGCTGCTTTACCAGCAGCTGTTCTGGTTCTACTCCCACCCGGCCGTATACATCATGATCCTGCCGGCGATGGGTATCGTCTCCGAGGTCCTGCCGGTGTTCTCGCGCAAGCCGCTGTTCGGCTACAAGGCCGTGATTTACGCCGGCGCCGGCATCGGTGTCCTCGGATTCACGGTGTGGATGCACCACATGTTCGCCACCGGTCTCAGCATCCCGCTGACGATCTGGACAATGCTGGCGACGATGATGATCGCCGTGCCGTCAGGCGTGAAGATGTTCAACTGGCTGGGCACGATGTGGGGCGGCAGCATCCTGCTGCGCACACCGATGTTGTTCGCCATCGGCTTCCTGTTCATGTTCCTCATCGGCGGTGTCGACGGTGTGTTCAACGCCTTTGTGCCCATCGACTACGCGCTGAACGACACTTACTGGGTCGTCAGCCACATCCATTACGTACTCTTCGGCGGTTCCGTCTTCGGTGTCTTCGCGGGCCTGTACTTCTGGATCCCCAAGATGACCGGCAAGATGATGAACGAGACCCTGGGCACCATCCACTTCTGGCTCATGCTCATCGGAATGAACCTTGCGTTCATGCCGATGCACATCCTCGGCCTCATGGGCATGCCCCGCCGTATCGCCGACTACCAGGGCGGCCAGGGCTGGGAAGAGTGGAACCTGATCTCCACCATCGGCGCCTTTACCGTCGCCGTTTCGATGCTCTTCTTCATCGCCAACGTCATCCTGACGCTCACGCGAGCGCCGAAGGACGCCGCCGGCGACGACCCGTGGGAGGGCAACACGCTAGAGTGGATGACCTCCTCGCCGCCGCCTGAGCACAACTTCGAGGAGCTGCCCGAAATTCACAGCGAGCGCCCCAACTACGACCGCCGTATCGCATCCCGACTGCCCAGCACCCGGCCCATGCCGGTGGCGCGCCACTAGAAGAAAGCGAAGGGGATTCCAACTTTGTTCAAGATGAAATCCATCTTCATCTTCTCGCTGGTGCCACTGGCGCTGGTGTTCGCGGGCGTAATCATCGGCTCGATGCGCGGTGTCGACGCCGAGCGCGAGCCCATCCCCACGCCACCACCCGTGACCGGCGGCACGCCAGTTCCGGTGCCCACAGGGACGACGGGCCTCGAGATCACCGCGTCCAACCTGGCCTTCGACAAGACCACGCTCAACGCGGCGGCCGGCCAGCCCGTGCAACTGACCATGCACAACCGGGACGCCGGCATCCCGCACAACGTGGCCATTTACACGAACCGGAGCGTCAGCCAGTCGATCTTCAAGGGCGACCTGCATACAGGCCCCGGGGACAAGGTCTACAGCATCCCTGCCGTCAGCAATCCAGGCACGTACTTCTTCCGTTGCGACGTCCACCCGGACACCATGACGGGCAACTACATCGTCCAGTAGGCAGCACCGAGGCTAATGCCGCAGAGGGCTCGTCGTCTGACGAGCCCTCTCCTTTTGAGGATGGCGATTTGGTCGCGATGGGGTATGACTCGGCTGAGGTTAAAACCCTCAGATGGAGGATCATCCGTCCCATTTTGTGCGGCTCGACTGAGGGTTGAAACCCACAGCTGGAGGATCGTTCTTCCCATACGTCGCCAAGACCTTAGGGGCAGGGCTTGCCCCTGCCCACCGCCGATTCGCATGGCGACTGTCCGAGGCCAGCCATACACGAATTGCGAGGGACGCGAAGCCCACGCCGAGATGGGCACATCTCGGCTACGTTGTTGGGAAGAGCGGGCTACAACATCGAGGAGTTACGAGTACGTCGTGGCACCGATCCTCTAGCTGCGGGTTTAACCCGCAGTGGGAAACCTCCGTGTGATGGGTGACGGGTGACTGGTGATGGGTGACCTGTGACGGAGGACGCTGACTAGTTCGCGACTTCCTGCATCGCCTGCTCTAGCTCCACCATCGTCGTGGGGCCTTCGAAGCGGTCGCTGATCTTGCCCTGCTTGTCGATGACGAAAAACCAGGGTTCCGAGCGCAGGCCCCACTCCGCGGCGGTGTCCGAGAGGACTTTGTTGGCCTCGGCCGGGTTCTTGTAGAACTCGATGTGGATGAATTCGACCTTGCTACCCCATTTCGGCAGGAGCTTGCGCATGATCTCCATCTCGGGGCCACAGAGGCGGCTGGTGCAGTAGCCGGGCACGGCGAAGAGCACGAGGGCAGGCTTGCCCGTCGCGATCGTGTCGGCGATGGTCGCCGTGTGCATCTCGACTGATGGCTTCGACGACGAGTCGATCTGGGTGATGTCGCTCACATCGGCAGCAGTGAGGTTGCGCGACTTGGGCGCGGCGTCGCCGATCTTTGGTGTGCCTGCGCGCTCGATGACGTTGAACTTGGGCAGAAAGCTGGTCTTGAAGTCGCCCTTCTCCACCTTGATTTCGACGCCCCAGGTGCCGGCTTTGTCGAAGTTGACCACCGTCGTGTAGATGCCGAACTCCTGGCCCGCGTTCGCGTGGATGTGCGTCGAGCCGTCGCCGTGGACATGGTTCTCTGTCTCGACAATGCCTGCGTCTCGTGCAGGAACAGCGGAGACGGCGTCCATCTCGAACTTCTTCGTCTCTTTGCCGTCCGTCAGGTCGTAGAACGCGAGGTGGACGTTGGCGTCGACCACGGGCAGACCGTCGGAACCGATAATGCCGAGAGCGAAGCGGTTCTGGCCCTGCACGAGCTCTGAGTTCGCGAAGACAGGGTACGGGTCGTTGCCCTCGATGACGACGCGATCGGGGAACTTTTTGCCATCGCCGCCACCACACGCGCCCAGCAGGGCGGCGGCAAAGAGGGGCGCCAGTAAGAATCGAAGCCAGTTTGTGGACACGTTCACAAGGATCGTAGCACGGGCCTGCAGACCATGTTCAACCGTGAAGTTGTTAAACGCGGTCAGCGCTGCTTCTAAGCTCGCGGTGTGTCCATAATGTGTGCACGGGGTGATATCGATGGTCGAATGGCCGGGCCGCTGCGCCCAGTGCAACAAGGAAATCGCCGACTGGGCCGACGCTGGCCTGCTTGAGCGGCGATGGGTCCACAAGACCTGCTACGCAGCGGCACGCAGTGACGCCGCC
>Ga0247825_10001390_pt1 | contig 15873 bp, 16 predicted proteins | sample 13C_Vanillin_Day_FD_194413 | JGI IMG/M metagenome (GOLD analysis project Ga0247825, IMG submission 194413) | Soil microbial communities from agricultural site in Penn Yan, New York, United States - 13C_Vanillin_Day48 | ecosystem: Environmental > Terrestrial > Soil > Agricultural land | place... | reverse complement strand
CCAACCATCGAGCAAATCCAGCAGATGCTGGACCCTGTGTTCCCCGGGTTGATGGGCGTGCGCCTCGTCACGGTGGAGCCGGAACGCGTCGTCGCCGAACTCAGGGTGCGCCCGGATCTCTGCACCGTCGGCGGCATCCTGCATGGCGGCGCGTCCATGGCGTTTGCCGACACGCTCGGCGCGGTGGGCACGGTCGTCAACCTGCCGCAAGGCAAGCGCACGACCACGACCGACTCCAGCACCAAGTTCATCGGCGGCGCGCGCGTCGAGACGACGGTCACGGGCGAATGCGTGGCGCTCCACCGCGGGCGAACCACGATGGTGTGGCAGACGTCGATCCGGTCCGCCGAGGGCAAGCTCTGCGCCGTCGTGACGCAGACGCAGCTCGTGCTCGACGCCTAGCTAGCGCTGCCGCGGCGGCAATGAGGATCCTCGTGCGCACGCTCATCTTCATCCTGGGCGGCTTCGTCCTATTCGGCGCCTGCGCGGGCGCGGCCAAGCTCACGTCCAACGGCCTGTCGGATTCGATGCGCATGGCGACGATCGTTTTCGCCGCACTCTGGTTCGTCATCGCGGCGGCCAACATGTGGGTCGGCGTCGTGAAGGCCGGCTACTCGTTCGGCGAAGAGCTGCCGATCTTCCTGCTTATCTTCGGCCTGCCGGTCGCAGTCGCGGTATTCGTGAAGTGGAAGGTGCTGTGACGAACGAGGCATGCCCTCGAGTGGCAAGGCCAGTGCGCCCATCTTTTGAAAGGAGCAATCGTGTCGGATGAATCCCTGGAAGGTGGCTGCCAGTGCGGCTCGGTTCGCTATCGCATCTCCGGCAGTCCGGTGATGGCGGCGCTGTGTCACTGTTCCATGTGCCGTCGCGCCAACGCGGCGCCGGCGGTTGCGTGGGCGATGTACGAGCAGTCGCAGGTCGAGTTTCTCGCCGACGGGCGAATGCGCTACGCGTCTTCGCCGGGCGCGGAACGCGGCTTCTGTTCACGCTGCGGCACGCAGGTCAGCTTCACCGCCGACTACATTCCGGGACTCATCGACATCACGATCGGCAGCCTGGACGATCCCGAACAGGTCGCACCCGACTTTCACTACTGGGAGTCGCGGCGACTGCGGTGGGTGCAGTTTGCCGACGCCCTGCCTCGCCACGCGGAGTTTCCTCCGACCGATTGAGCGTCACTGCAGCGGTGTGGCGGTCTCTCCCGCGCCCAGATAGGCCCGGGCCAGGGAATCGTCGCTTGCGATCTGTCTGGCTGTTCCCTGCGCGACGATGCGCCCGCCTTCGATCACATAGGCCCTGTCGGCCAGCGCCAGCGCAAGACTCGCCATCTGGTCGACCAGCAGGATCGTCATGCCCTCTTCGCGCAACGCATCGAGCGCCGCGAAGAGTTCGGCAATGATCTTCGGCGCCAGCCCCAGCGAAGGCTCGTCGAGCAACAGGATGCGCGGTCGCGCCATCAGCCCGCGCGCTATCGCCAGCATCTGCTGCTCGCCGCCCGACAGGAGACCCGCGCGCTGGTGCTGCCGTTCGCGCAATCGCGGGAAGCGTCGGAACATGTCCTCGACGCGTGCTTCGCGGTCGATGGGTTGCCGGAACGCGCCGAGCCGGATGTTGTCCACCACGCTCAGCTCCGGGAACACCTGGCGACCTTCGGGCACCAGCACCAAGCCGCGCTGCACGATGAGTTCCGCGGACAGTTGCGACAACTCGTGGCCTTGCAGGTGGATGCCACCCTGCACGGGCCGATGCAGGCCCGCGAGCGCACGCATCAAGGTCGATTTGCCGGAGCCATTGGCACCGAGCAGCGCGACGACTTCGCCGCCGCGGACCTGAAGGTCGATGCCGTGCAGCACAGGTTCGGCACCGTAGCCGGCGATCAGCGAGCCGACACCGAGCATTTCGACCGCGGACACATCGGCAGGGGACGAAGGCCTGGGCTCGATCGCGTGCCCCGCCAGATCCTCGCCCAGATAAGCCTGCCGCACACGCGGATCGGATTGCACCTCGGCTGGCGTACCGGCTGCCAGGTGCTGGCCGGCATCCAGCACCACCACGCGGTGCGAGATTCCCATGACGAGTTCCATGTCGTGCTCGACCAGTAGCACACCAACGCCGGCATCCGCAATCTGCCGAAGCAAACCGGCGAGCCGCTCCTTGTCGGCGCGCGAGAGACCGGCCGCTGGTTCATCGAGCAGCAGCACCTGCGGCTTCGTCGCCAATGCGCGCGCGATTTCCACCAGCCGCTTGTCCACGTGCGGAAGATCGGCAGCAGGCGTGTCCGGATGGCCTCGGTAGCCGCAGAAGTCCAGCAACGCCCGCGCCTGCGCGCGGCACGCCGGCGCGCTGAAACGACTCGCGCCGAACAGCATGCCCAGCGAGCCCCGGCCGAGCGCCAGCGCGACGTTGTCCTCGACACCCAGGCTGCCGAACAGCTGCGAGGTCTGGTAAGTGCGCGCGATGCCAAGCCGCGCGATCGCATGAGATGGCAAGCCCCTGAGCGAATCGCCGCCGAGCGTGAAGTCCCCACCGGTGGGCCGGTAGAAGCCGCTCAGCATGTTGAGCACTGTCGACTTGCCGGCACCGTTCGGTCCGATCAGGCTGGTGATGCGAGCCGGCCCCGCTTCGAAGCTCAGTTCACTCACTGCGCGCACGCCGCCGAATTGCATGGAGAGCCGATCGGCCACCAGAGCGCTGCGCGACCACGCGCGCAGCGGCATCGCCATGGACGGCATCGCCGGCACCGGCCGAACACTCGCGCCGACGACGCGCAGGCGAAGCTTCCCCCATAGCCCCATCGCGCCATCGGGCGCGACCCACAGCACGACCAGCAGCATCGCACCGAAGAACAACAGCCGGTATTCCTCCAGGCTCGACAGCACCTCCGGCAGCAGCGCCACGAGGATCGCCCCCACCAGCGGCCCTGCGATCGACCCGGACCCACCGATGACCACCACCAGCACGAACAGGATCGACTGGCCGAAGCCGAAGGTGCTCGGCGTGACGAAGCCCGACAGCGGCGCGAACAGACCGCCGGCCACGCCGGCCGCCACGGCCGAGATCGCGAACGCGACCGTCTTCACCACGAGCGGCTGGATGCCCACCGACTCGGCCGCCGTTTCGCTGTCGCGCACGGCGCGCATGGCCGCGCCCCAGGTGCCGCGGGACAGCCAGGTGAACAGTGCCAACGCGACGCCAGCGGTGACGATTGCCAGCATCGCCATTGCCTTTTCACCGCTGGCGCCGAGCACGGACGGCGCAGCGATGCCCATGATGCCGTTCTGCCCGCCCGTGAGATCGCGCATCTCGACCACGCTGTGCTCGACGATGAAGCCGAAGGCGATGGTGATCATCGCGAGATACGGCCCCTTGACCCGTAGCGCCGGCAATGCGAGCAAGGCCCCCATGGCGCCGGCGAGCAAGGCCGCGACGGGCCATGCCGCCCAGAAGCTCCATCCGGCCTTGGTGGTGAGGATGCCCACCGCATAGGCGCCGATGGCATAGAAGCCGACGTGACCGAAGGAGACCTGCCCCGTCAATCCCTGCAGCACGTTGAGCCCGATGCCGACGATCGCCAACAGCGCAACGTTGGCCAGTACGAAGACGTAGTAACCGTTGACGCTCGAAGCTGCCGCCAGCCCCGCGGCGAGCAGAACGAACACGGCGGCGATCTGGCCCGAGGAGCCCAGCCCCAGCCAGCGGGCGTTGGCCATCGAAGGTCGCAAGGGCGATGTGAGCACGGCACTCATACCTTCTTCACCTCTGCCCGGCCGAAGAGCCCGTTGGGCCGCAACGCCAGCACCACGATGACCAGCCCGAAGCTGATGATCTGCGTGTAGCTCGAACCCAGCGTCGATGTGATCAGCGACTCCAGGATGCCGAAGAGCAGCCCCGCGATCATCACGCCCCACGGACTGCCGATGCCGCCGAGGATCGCAACCGCGAAGGCCTTGAGCCCGAACAGCGTGCCCATGTCGGCGTTGACGTTCAGCAGTGGCGCGATCAACACGCCCGCCACGCCCGCGAACACCGCCGACATCGCGAACGCCAGCGCGACGACACGCCGGATCGGAATGCCCATCAACCGTGCCGCGTCGCGGTTCTGCACCGCAGCGAGCATCGCGACGCCCCAGCGCGTGCGACGCGACACCGTATGCAGCAGCGCCGCGAGCAGCAGCCCGACGATGGGAATGACGATCTGCAAGGGATACACGCCGAGGCCGGCACCACCCACCGTCACCGGCGACACCGCCAGCGGCGACGGCAGGCTGCGCGGCTCCTTGCCGAAGGTGAACAGCACCACGTTGTCGAGCACGATGCCGAGGGCCACCGTCGCGATCAGCCACGCGTTCGAACCCCGGCTCGCGAAAGGCCGCACCGCGAGGAACTCGACCACCAGCCCGTAGAGCGCGCACCCGCACAGCGCCAGCACCACGGCCGGAACCAGCGGCCAGCCGAGCGTCTGCGCAAAGGTGAAGGTCAGCACCGCGCCCAGCATCATCGAACTGCCCTGCGCAAAGTTGACCGTGCCCGACACGGCATAGGTCACGTAGAACCCCAGGGCCATCAGGCCATACATGCTCCCCAGGCCGAAGCCACTGAGCAGCGCAGACAACAACGACATCGTGCGTAGACCTTCTTCGGAGGCGGCGCGAGCGCCTTCAGTTGACCGTCACGCCGACGGGCAGGATGCGGTCGTCGATGAACTGCGCCCACACGTAGTCGTCCGCGCCCAGCGCATCGTGGTTGGCGGCGGTGAAGGGCGTCGCGTACTTCTTGATGAGTCCGTCATAGCTGGCGATCTTGTAGAAGCCCTGGCGCACGGCATCGCCGTCGGTCGAGCCCGCCTGCGCGATAGCGAGCGCCGCGAGGTGCATGCCGTCGTACGCATTCGCCACGCCCACGGCCGGCGTGATGTCGCCCGGGCCCTTGATGGCCGGGTACTTGGCCATCAGCGACTGGATCACGCGCTCGCCCGCCGGCGATTGCTTGCCGAAGAAGCTGTAGGTCTGCACGAAGTGCACGTCCTTCGCGTTCGGACCGGCCAGTTCGGTGAAACGGCCACCTGCCGGGCCCCAGTGCGAGACCACCGGCACCTTCCAGCCCATGCGATCGAGCGACTTGACCACCTGCGCCGAAGGGCCCACGTTGGCAACGAGGAAGAGCGAATCGGCGCCCGCCGACTTCAGGCGCGTGAGCTGCGGGACCATGTCCAGATCGTTCGCCTCGAATTTCTCGACGCCCGCAACCGCCACGCCCTTCTCGGCCAGCGCCGCCTTCAGGCCCTTCTCGTTCGATTCGCCCCACGGGTTGTTCACGAGGATCATTCCGGGCTTGGCCGACTTGAAGGTCTTCTGGGCGTACTGCAGCATGGCCTTGTCGACCACTTCGTCGACGGCCGAGACGCGGAAGGCGTAATTGGGATTGGCGCCGTTCCTGGTGATCGGCGTGCCTGCGGCCCACGGCCCCATGAAGGGCACCTTCTCCTGGTTGATGAGCGGCACGATCGCCATCGAGACCGGCGTGTCCAGGCCACCGAAGAGCACCGCGACCTTCTCCTTGAAGATGAGTTCGCGCGCCGCGGTCACGCCCTTGGCCGGATTCGCCTCGTCGTCGCGGCGCACCAGTTCCAGCTTGCGGCCGCCGAGCAGGCCGCCCTTGGCATTGACCTCATCGATCGCGAGTTGCAGGCCGCGCGTGATCGCCTCGCCCGACAAGGCCGACTGCCCCGACAGCGCCGTGACCAGGCCGATCTTGATCGGATCGGCGGCGAGCGCGGTACCGGTCAGGGTGGCGAAGGCCAGCGCGAATGCACTGGAAAGGACGGTGCGGCGTGCAAAAAGGGACATGGCAGTTCTCCGTGAATGGAAGCGCAGCGTGATGCAAGCGCCGTGCCAATGTCACCAATGCTGACAACTTCATGCACACAAATCGCCTCATGAATTGTCAACAATTGGTCCGGATCTTGCAGACGCGAATGGCACGAGCCCCTTTCTGGAGAGATCCCGCATGCCCGACGCCCGCTATCTCGGCCCCTTGCCCGCCCATGAGCGCTTCGACTACCTGCCCATTACCCGTCGCGCAGACCACGCCTGGCCGAACGGCGCTCGCCTCGCTGTCTACATCGGCTTCAATCTCGAGCACTTCGCGTTCGGCGAAGGCATGGGCGCGTGCATTGGCCCGGCGGCCCCGCATCCCGACGTGCTGAACCACTCCTGGCGCGAATACGGCAACCGGGTGGGCGCGTGGCGCATGCTCGAACTGTTCGACACCCTCGGCCTGCCTTCGGGGACCTTGTTGAATACCGCGCTGTACGACCATTGCCCCGAACTGGTCGCGGCCTGCGTCGCTCGGGGCGACGAGCTCATCGGGCACGGCCACAGCAATTCGGAGCGCCAGGCCGACATGGACGAGAAGAACGAAGGCGCCCTGCTGATCCGTTGCCGCGCCCGCATGCTGGAAGAAAGCGGTCAGGCGCCATCGGGCTGGCTCTCGCCCTGGATCTCCGAGAGCCGCCGCACGCCCGACCTGCTGGCCGAGGCCGGCTACAGCTACACCCTCAACTGGTGCCACGACGACCAGCCCGTGCCCATGCGCACCCGCAGCGGCCGCACGCTGTGGTCGGTGCCCTACCCGCAGGAGCTCAACGACATCCCGATGATCATCGCCAGGCAGATGGACGCGAAGGACTTCGCGCAAATGATCATCGACAACGCCGACGAAATGCTGGAGCAGTCGCGAGGGCAACCATTGGTGATGGGCGTGGCGCTGCACCCCTACATCGTGGGCCAGCCCTACCGGCTGCGGCACCTGCGCCGCGCATTGCAGCACCTCGCGGCCCTGCGAGATCGCGGCGAAGTCTGGCTCACGACGCCGGGCGCCATCTGCAAGCATGTGTCCACGGGTGTGGCAAGCTAGCGGGGCCGCCGCCCGCGGTCCCTGACTTCGCTCCCGCATCCATGCCTCGCTTCAGCAACGCCCGCCTTCCCGCCGCCGACATGCCTCTGCGCCCGAGCGGCGCGCTCTCGTCGGTGGACGAGGGCGACGACGTCGAATCGCGCATCTACCGCGCCGTTTTCGACAGCGTGATGAACCAGCGCCTCACGCCCGGCACCAAGCTGCCGGAGAGTTCGCTGTGCGAGCTGTTCGGCGTGAGCCGCTCGGTGGTGCGCAAGGTGTTGCAGCGCCTCGCGCATGACCACATCGTGCAGTTGCGGCCAAACCGCGGCGCGATCATCGCGGTGCCCTCGCCCGAGGAGACGCGGCAGATCTTCGAGGCCCGGCGAGGACTCGAGGCGATCATCGTCAACCTGGCGACGCAGAACGCGACCGCACGCGACCTGGCGGATCTGCGCAAGCAGCTCAAGCAGGAACACGACGCGATGAACCGCTTCGACCAGCCGGCCTGGGCGCGGCTCGCGAGTTCCTTTCACCTGGGACTGGCGGCGCTGGCGCGCAACCCCATCCTGGAGCGCTACCTGGTCGAGATGGTGTCGCGCTGTTCGCTCATCGTGGCGCTGTACGAGCCCCCAGGCAACGCCGCCTGCGAGCACGAGGAGCACGAGCGCATCGTGGATTGCGTCGCGCGCGGCGACGCCGAGGGCGCGGTACAGCTCATGGACGAGCACCTGCGCGAACTGGAGCGCAACGTATCGGTGCAACGAGCCGCTCCCGATCGCACGCTGGCCCATCTGCTGGGCATGGCCTGATCCGCGCGCGGGGAACATCAGCGTGCCCGATCGCCGCCTGTTTGCCATTGCACCGGTCGCGCTGGCCGCGCTGCTCGCTGGTTCCGCGTGGGCGCTCCCGAGCTTCGACGAGGTGCGCCGCGACTTCCGGCCTTCCGACACGCTGATCGTCGACAGGGATGGCGAACTCCTGCAGCGCGTGCGCACGGATAACACGGTGCGCCGCGGCCAGTGGGTCGCGCTGGCGGATATCTCTCCGGCCTTGCGCACCGCGATGGTGCTGAGCGAAGACAAGCGCTTCTACGAACACAGCGGCGTGGACTGGCGCGCCGTATCGTCCGCAGCCTGGGGCAACGTGTGGAACACGCGCACGCGCGGTGCGTCGACCATCACGATGCAGCTCGCCGGCCTGCTCGACGACGACCTGCGGCGCGGCGGCGGTGGCCGCAGCCTCACGCAAAAGCTCGGCCAGACGGTGGCCGCACAGCAGCTGGAGCGCCACTGGCGCAAGGACCAGATCCTGGAGGCGTATCTCAACACCGTGCCCTTCCGCGGCGAGATCGTCGGCATCGACGCGCTCTCGCGCACCTTGTTCGGCAAGGCCCCTCACGGGCTCGATGCGCGCGAAGCGGCTCTGGCGGCCGCGCTGGTGCGCGCACCCAACGCCAAGCCGGCCCTCGTCGCGCAACGCAGCTGCGAGCTGATGCGTGCGATGGAACCCGAGAGCAAGCCGGACTGCGAGGCGCTCGACATGTTCGCGAGCGCGGCCTTGCAGCGCCGCGGCTTCGAGGCCGGCGAAGGCATCGCGCCGCACCTTGCGCGGCGGGCGTTGAAGGAAGCCGGCGCCAGCCCCGGAACGGTCCGCACGACACTGCGTGCGCCGCTGCAGCGCATTGCGCTGGGCACGCTGCAGCGTCACTTGCGCGAACTGCAGGGCCGCAACGTGGAGGACGGCGCACTCGTGGTGCTCGACAACGCCAGTGGCGAGGTGCTCGCCTGGGTCGGATCGTCCGGCGACCTGAGCCGTGCAGCCGAGGTCGATGGTGTGCTCGCACAGCGCCAGCCGGGCTCCGCCCTCAAGCCCTTCCTCTATGCAGAGGCCATCGCCGAACGCCGGCTGACGGCGGCGTCGCTGCTCGATGACTCGTCGGCCCAGATCAATACGGCCAGCGGGCTCTACATCCCTCAGAACTACGACCGGCAGTTCAAGGGCTACGTGTCGGTCCGCACCGCGCTCGCGGCCTCGCTCAATGTGCCTGCAGTTCGCACCCTGGTGATGGTGTCCCCCGAGGCCTTCGCGCGTCAGCTTCGCTCGGCCGGCATGCCGCTCGCCCAAAGCGGCGATTACTACGGCTACAGCCTGGCACTGGGCAGTGCCGAGGTGTCGCTGCTGGCATTGACCAACGGCTACCGGACGCTGGCGAATGGCGGGCGTTTCGGTGAGACGCGATTCGTGGCCCCGCCACGCGCAGCCAGACGCGATGACGTCCAGTCCATCGACCCGCGCGCCGCGTTCATCGTGGGCGACATCCTGAGCGACACCAACGCCCGCGCGCGCACCTTCGGCCTCGACAGCGTGCTCGGCACCCGCTTCTGGACGGCCGTGAAGACTGGCACCAGCAAGGACATGCGCGACAACTGGGCGATCGGATGGTCGCAGCGCTACACGGTCGGCGTGTGGGTCGGCAATGCGAGCGGCGCACCCATGTGGGATGTGAGCGGAACGAGCGGCGCGGCACCGGTCTGGACCGAAGTGATGGGTTATCTGCACCGCACCGAAGCCAGCCGTGCACCCGCGCCGCCCGCCGGCCTCGTGCAGGCGCGGGTGCGCTTCGGCGACGAACTGGAAGCGGCACGCAGCGAATGGTTCATCTCGGGCACCGAACAGGCGGTCTTCGCGCTGTCGCCCGGCGCCTCGGCGACGGAAGCGGCATCGCGCATCACGGCCCCATCGAACGGCACCATCATCGCGCTCGACCCCGACATCCCGCCCAACCGCCAGAGCGTGCGCTTCGAGGCTGAGGGGCGCGGCCTGCAATGGCGCATGGACGGCAAACCCTTCGCGCGCGGAAACAGCGCGCAATGGCTGCCCTGGCCAGGCCGGCACCGTGTCGAGTTGGTCGACGCGCACGGGCAGGTGGTCGACGAAGTCAGGCTCGAGGTGCGTGGCGCGGGCGTGGTGGCCGGCGCGAAACGCTGAGCGGCCGAGGTCGCGTCCGACGCCTGTCAGCGGTTGACGACGGCCAAGGACAGGCGGTTGGCGTACGCGAAGGCCGCCCGGCGGATCACGATAGCGTTGGCTTTCCACTGCTGGGCCGCGCCCCTCGCTGCGCATACAACTACGTCATAGAACAGCCGTATGGAGGCCCATGATGTTGATCAAGATGACAACCGTGCCGCAAGCTCAGGACCCCCATGTCGTGGTCGCCTGGATCCGCGCATGCATCTGGGCCAACGTCGAGGGGTGGCCTTTCTGCAGGCTGAAGTAGTCCACGAAAGAGATTCTGGAGATCCAAGGAGACTACGGATGCCATTGGAATTCCTTCGACAGATCGCCGGGCAAGGACTGCCTTGCAAGGTCTATGCGCCCGCGCAGATTGACAAGCTCCGCGTCTTGCAGGCAGCCGGTCTGGTCACTGCCGTGATCCCGCCGGTCGAGGAAATCCTGGGCGGCGGGAAGATCCACCGGCCGGCCCAAGCCCTCGCCATCACCGGCAAGGGCGAGGAAGCACTTCAGCAGCCCGCCGATATGTCCGTCCAGCGCACCAGCCCACAACGCTTTCTCTTGGGGTGATGGATCGGCGCTTCTGCGCTGATGCAACGCGCCGACGTGGACCTGCTCCGGGAACATCCTGACCGACCGGACTAATCCATCTCGACGACGACGACCGTCAGCAACGTCACCAGGATGATGTGCAGCAGGAATTCGATGCGCTTCTCCTGAGGTGACAGGGCGAGCGTGACGCCTGCCACCACCAGCGTCAGCGAGCTGAACATCCATTGAAAAGAAATCTCCACTGCGGCGCAGTCCTTTCAGGGCTCGGTCGACCCCCACTGCGGGACTGTTTCGACCACGCCCGACGCTACCGGGCGCCCGGCACATGAACATCCTCAGTTTATGGGGTGTCCCCTCCCCGTAAGGCACGATCGATCGTGCGAACATCCGGGCATTCCTGTGGAGTTGCCGTTTGTCGAATCCGAACCCTCAAGCCCCTGTCAGCGTTGCCCTCGTCGAGGACGATCCGGGCATGCGCGAGCGCTTCGAACGGGTCATTTCGGCCGAGCCGAGTCTGCGACTGGCCTTCGGCGCATCGACGGCGGGCGAGTTGCTCGCGTGGTTCGCCAGCCATCCCGTGGACGTCCTGCTGGTCGACCTGGGGCTGCCGGATCGTTCCGGACTGGAAGTCATTCGGCGCTGCCGCCACCTGCAGCCCGCCTGCGCGATGATGGTTCTGACCATCTTCGGCGACGAGGTGAACATGCTGCGCGCGTTCGAGGCCGGTGCCGGCGGCTATCTGCTGAAGGACGGGACCGAGGCGGATCTCGCCGCGCACGTGTTGAGTCTGCATGCGGGCGGATCGCCCATGTCGCCGATCATCGCGCGGCAGTTGCTCGTGCAATGGCAGGCGCGCCCCGCGTCGGCGACGGCGGAGGTAGCACCGGGCAGGGAAGCCCTGTCGCCGCGGGAGACGGAGGTGCTGGGGCTGGTCGCCCGCGGCTTCACCTACGCGGAGACGGCACAACGCATGGGCATCCTGCTCTCCACTGTTCAAAGCCACGTGCGCAACATCTACGGAAAGCTCGACGTGCACAACAAGACCGAAGCCGTGTTCGAGGCGCGGCAGCTCGGGTTACTCCGTTAGTGCGAGCGGGCAGGTTCATGGGGGGAGCGGCTTGGCGGACTGCGCCTGTCCGGTGCATCGTCATGTTGCTATGGGCGATCGCGGCGCTCTCCTGCTTCGCCCCGGCTTTCGCGGCAAGCGAGTCCGGGCTCCTCATGCTCGACAGGGCCCAAGCCTTGCTGGAGCCACAGGGCGGGCCGCCGAGCGAAGGCGAGGTCGACCTTGCCCGCCGCTGGGACCGAGAGTTCCCCGGCCAGGGCGGTCGTGCGACCTACCGCATCACGCTACCTCCGCGGGTCGACATGGAGCCGATGGCCCTGCTGTTTTCGCGGGTTGGCAACCAAGTGCACGTGCTGCTCAACGACAGCACCGTCCAGCGCTGGGGCACGCTTGGTGACCCGCTCTTCGACGCCACCAAGACGGTGCGCAGGGTGACGCTCCCGGCAGCCCTGCTGAACGCCGACCGCCCCAATGAGCTGCGTGTCGAGGTCACGATTCAGGCGCAGCGCCTGGGCGGCCTCTCGGTGGTGCGGTACGGCCCGGTCGCGCTGATCGAGGATCTCTACACCCGGCAGATCCTCTGGCGCGACCTCGCCATGCTGGTCTTCGGCGCCGGCCTGGTCGGCATGGGCGCACTCACCGCCGTGCTGTGGTGGCGTCAGCGCGATCCCTTCTACGGCTGGTTCAGCGTCGCGGCGCTGCTGGGCGTGGTGCGCGTCATCGATCGGTCCTGGCCCGACGTTCCCGTGCCCTGGCCGCTCTGGGCCGCCATCGCCGCGATCTGCTACACGGCCCACGTGGCGTTGATGTGCCGGTTCGCGCTGATCGCGGTCGGGTCGCTCTCCCGCGGCATGAGACGTGCCATCGACGGTGTGATCGTGGTGGTCTCGGTGCTCGACGGCCTCGCGTTCGCGCTGGGCATGCCGCTGCTCATGACGATCGGGTTCACATTCATTCCGGTCCTCGGGCTCGCGACGCTGGCGCTGGTCATGCGCAAGGCGTTCGTGAGCCGCAGCGCGAAGGCGTGGGTTCTGGCCGTGGCGATTGCCGGTGCGCTGGCGGCAGGCACGCACGACGTGGTCATGATCCGCGTCGCCGGTGCGAGCGGCCTCTACAACACCTACATCCAGCACGGGATGTTCGTGTTCGTGCTCGCCATGATGTGGTTCGTTGCCGAGCGCTACAACCGCTCCGTCGCGAGCTTCCGGGCACTCAATGCCGACCTGTCCCGGCGCGTGGAAGAACGCGAGCGCCAACTGCATCAGGCCTTCGATTCCCTGCGGGAGCAGCAGCACCACCAATCGGTCTCGATCGAGCGGCAGCGGATCATGCGGGAGATCCACGACGGTGTCGGCTCCCAGCTCGTGGGCTTGCTGAACATGGTGACCCGCAAGGGCGCGGACCCTGCGGCGCTGAAGGAACAGGTCCAGTTGGCGCTCGACGAGATGCGCATGGCCGTCGACTCGCTGCAGCCGGCGCACGACGACCTCGGCACTTTGCTGGCCACGCTGCGCTACCGCCTGCAGCCGCGCCTGCAGGCGGCAGGCATCGCAGTCATCTGGGACGTCGCCGAGCTGCCGGAGCTCAGGCAGTTGTCGCCTCCTGTCGTGCTGCATGTGCAGCGGATCCTGCTGGAAGCCTTCACCAACGTGATGAAGCACGCCCACGCCTCTCAGGTGGAGGTACAGGTTCGCTGGCGCGAGGAAGCCGCGCCGCGCGTGATGCTCCGCATCACCGACAACGGGATCGGGTTTCCCGCTGGTGTGCGTGCGCAGGAGACGCAGGCGCATGGCCGCGGCCTGGACAACATGCGCGCCCGGGCAACGGCCATCGGCGCCAGCTTCGATGTGCAGCAGTCGCCGGACGTCGGTGTGAGCATCGCGCTGGAATGGCAGGTCGAACGTGCTCCGCCCTCCTCCGGCTTCCACGACAATCCGGGGCATGGCTGAATCGTTCGACACTCACCCCGTGCTGATCGCCGGGGGCGGCATCGGGGGCATCACCCTCGCACTCACCTTGCACCAGATCGGCGTGCCCTGCGTCGTCTACGAAGCGGTGCCCGACCTGCAACCACTGGGCGTGGGCATCAACCTGCAGCCCAACGCCGTGCGGGAGCTGTACGACCTCGGCTTCGACGACAAGGTCCTCGGCACCATCGGCATCCAGGCGCGGGAGTGGGCGCTGGTCGGCCGCAACGGCAACGACATCTATGCCGAACCGCGCGGCCTGCTCGCGGGCTACCGCTGGCCGCAATATTCGGTGCACCGCGGCCAGCTCCAGATGATGCTGTACCGGGCGGCACTCGAGCGACTCGGCCCTAGCGCCATTCGCCTCGGCCACCGGGTCACGGGCTATCGGAATGGCGCCGACGGCGTCACCGCTCTCATCGAGACACGCGACGGCCAGCGCACCGAAGTCGAAGGCCGCCTGCTGGTGGCCGCGGACGGCCTGCATTCGGCCGTGAGGGCGCAGATGTACCCCGCGCAGCCGCCCATCCAGTGGGGCGGCGCCATCATGTGGCGCGGCACCACGCCGGGCGTGCCCATTCGCAGCGGCGCGTCCTTCGTCGGCGTCGGCTCCTTGCGGCACCGGGTCGTGCTGTACCCGATCTCCCCGCCGGACCCGGCCACCGGGTTGGCGACCATCAACTGGATCGCCGAGATCACCGTCGACAACGCCAAGGGCTGGACCCATGGCGACTGGAACCGCCGCGTCGGGCTCGATGACTTCATCCACCACTTCGAGGGCTGGGACTACGGCTGGCTGGACGTGCCCGCGATGCTGCGCGGCGCCAAGGAGATCTTCGAGTACCCCATGATCGATCGCGACCCCGTACCCAGCTGGGTAGACGGCGGCGTGGCACTGCTCGGCGATGCGGCGCACGTGATGTACCCGGTGGGCTCCAACGGCGCGAGCCAGGCCATCGTCGATGCGCGCGTGCTGGGCGCAGCGATGATCGAGCTCGGCGTGGGCCGCGCGGCGCTGGAGACCTACAACGACAAGCTGTGTGCCGACATCTCGGCGCTGGTGCTGCGCAATCGCGGTTCGGGCCCCTTCGGCATCCTGGGCCTGGTCGACGAACGCTGCGGCGGCGTGTTCGATGACATCGATCAGGTCATTCCCGCTGCCGAACGCGAGGTCTTCATGTCACGCTACAAGGCTGCCGCCGGCTTCGCCATCGAGACGCTCAATGCGGCACCGCCGACGATCGCATCCGGGGCGCAGGTTCGCGGCTCTTGATGCCGTCCACGCTGGTTCAATTCAAGGAGTCACCCATGTCGTCCAGTCCGATCGCCGCATGGCATCAACTCGTCAAGGAACGCAATGTGCGCGGGCTCGACACGCTCCTCGCGGAGGATGCCGTCTTCCTTTCGCCGGTGGTGCATACGCCTCAGGTCGGCAAAGCCATCACCCGGACGTACCTCGCTGCGGCGTTCCACGTGTTTTTCAACCCGTCGTTCCAGTACGTCCGAGAGCTCACGGGCGATCGGGACGCGGTGCTCGAATTCGAGCTGGAGCTCGAAGGCATCAAGGTCAACGGCGTCGACATGATCAAGTGGAACGACGAAGGCAAGATCACTGAATTCAAGGTGATGCTGCGGCCGTTGAAGGCGGTCAACCTGATCCATCAGAAGATGGCCGCGATGCTGCAGGCGAACCAGTAGGGATCGCAACCCGTCCGCATGCCATATCCCATCCTCATTCGACCGGTCGCCGACAACGACTTCGCCGGGTGGAAGCCCCTCTGGGATGCGTACAACTCGTTCTACGGACGCAGCGGCACGACAGCATTGCCGATCGACGTCACGAAGACGACCTGGTCGCGCTTTCTCGACGCCAACGAACCGGTGCATGCGCTGGTCGCCGAAGGGCCTCGAGGTCTACTCGGCATTGCGCACTACCTCTTCCACCGCAGCACCACGCAGATCGGCCCTAGCTGCTATCTGCAGGATCTGTACACCGCCGATGCAGCACGCGGCAAGGGCATCGCACGCGCGCTGATCCAGGAGGTCTATGGGCGCGCGGCTGCAGCCGGGGCGCCGCGGGTGTACTGGCAGACGCATGACTCCAACACGCGGGCCATGGCGCTCTACGACAAGGTCGCGGAAAAGTCCGGTTTCCTGGTCTATCGGAAGATGCTTTAGCCGATGTTCGTGCCAGCGTGAGCGGGGCATGCCCCATCAATAGGTCTTGTAAGGCAGGAACTTGCCCGAGAGCACCACGTTCACGCGGTCGCCCTTCGGGTCGGCCTGCCGTTGGATGTCCATGCTGAAGTCGATCGCGCTCATGATGCCGTCGCCGAACTCCTCGTGGATCAGTTCCTTGATGGTGGTGCCGTACACACT
>Ga0247825_10001389_pt1 | contig 15874 bp, 14 predicted proteins | sample 13C_Vanillin_Day_FD_194413 | JGI IMG/M metagenome (GOLD analysis project Ga0247825, IMG submission 194413) | Soil microbial communities from agricultural site in Penn Yan, New York, United States - 13C_Vanillin_Day48 | ecosystem: Environmental > Terrestrial > Soil > Agricultural land | place... | reverse complement strand
TCCTCCGCCTCCGCCGGTCTACACGCCGCCGCCGCCTCCTCCTCCGGTTTATGAGCCGCCCAAGCCGCCTGAGCCGCCCAAGCCGCCGGTGAAGTACTAGCGCGCAACACCCGCAGCACGCAGTCCGAGCTGCCAGCACTCTGCTCCCGGCCATTCAAGGCCAGGAGCGGAGGCGCTGGCGGCGCTGTTTCTTCTCAAACCCACACCCAAGAGGTCCCTAGCAACCATGCAACTCCCCAAGAAGACAGCCGCCATTACTCCCCACCTCACCGTCCGCGACGTCGATGCAGCCGCCAAGTTCTATGAGAAGGCCTTTGGCTTTGCTCGCAAGCTCGCGCTGCAGGGGGCTGGCGGCCGCATCATGCACGCCGAGGTCTCCCACGATAACTGCACGGTGATGATCGGCCCGGAGAGCCGTGAGCGGGGCATGCTCGCACCCATCTCCTCGGGGGGATCGCCTGTCTCGATCTTCGTGTACGTGGCCGATGTGGACAAGACACACGCCCGTGCTGTGGCCGCTGGTGCGAAGGAGCTCATGCCGCCCAGTGAGCAGTTCTTCGGCGCGCGGACCTCGCTCCTGCTGGATCCAGACGGCCACCAGTGGATGCTCGCGCAGCACAAGAAGGAGCTCAGCCTGCAGGAGATGACGAAGGCGGCTGCCCGCGCCATGAGCACGTAAGGGGCCTACTTCCTGCCAATGAAGACCGCGTCATCCCCCTCGTCGACCATGCACTCGAGCGACGAGAAGCCCGCTTCGCGGAACCACACCTCGTAGCTGCTGGGGGGGTAGACGCGGCCCTCGCCCGTCGCCAGGCAGAGGAAGTAGAGCGAGAGGAAGGCCGCGGACAGGGGGCCTGTCTCGTCGTCATCACACACCATGCTGGGGAACACGAGCAGCAGCCCCCCGGGTGGCAGGCTCTCCGCCGCTCTCCGTACGAAGCTGCGATTCTGCTCCTCGGAGTAAATGTTGAAGATGCGGCTGAAGAGGATGGCATCCGCACCCGAGGGAAACGGGCCGGTGCGGATGTCACAGGGATGGGTGGAGATGCGGCCCTCCAGCCCCTCGGCCGCGACCCGGGCACGGGCCCGCTCACAGATGGAGGGCAGATCCAGGATGGTGACCTTCAGCTCCGGGTGAGCCTTGGCGAGGAGCACGGCATTGGTCCCATCGCCCCCGCCCACGTCCAACAGGTGCGTCCTGCCCTGAAGTGCCCCGACCAGGCGCTCCGGCAATCCGGAGGAGCTCAAGTTGGACATCCACGCATGGAAGACGGCCTCGAGCTCCGGGTGCGCGCTCAGGCGCTCATAGAGCGTGTTGCCGGGTCCGGGGAAGCACTCCAGCCCCAGGTTGGTGCCGCGCCGGAGCGACTCGGTGAGCCGGGAGAAGGGTTGGTAGAGCAGCTTCGAGAAGCCCTCCACCACGGTGGTGAAGCTGGGGCGCTCGCCGGCAAACGCGGCGCTCACCCAGTCGCGGTTGCGGTACTCGCCGGCCTCCGTCCGCTCGACGAGCCTCATGGCACAGCAGGCCAGTAGCAACACCCGCGCGGAGGCGGGCGGCAAGCCGAGCTCTTCAGCCAGGGTGGTCTGGCTCACGCCAGGGTGGTCCGCCAGGTACCGGAACAGCCCCAGCTCGTGGGCGGCCGCCATGGCCTGGAAGAAGCCTGCTCCCCCCAACATCAGCATCAGCTCCCGGTCTCGCTGAGGCGGCTCCCGGGTCCGTCGGAATTCCATGGTGTCCCCTTCACACCGCTTGTGGGCACGCTCAGGGCCGCGACAGGGTGGTGATTGATGTAACGCTGCTACGAGCCCTGTCACGCCCTATCCCTGTGAAATCGTTGGGCGCAGAGCCGGGTGGAAAAGCACCCAGCACAACTTTTTCTCAAGCTGCGCGATAAGGTTGATTGCAGAATCAACCCTCACCTCGGCACGAGCATATGAAGGCGCAGTCGCCACGTTCGGGCACCTGGCCTATTCGATACTCCACTCATGTCCTGCAGCTACTGCTGGGAGTGGTGCTGCTGGGAGCGTCCCTGGCCTTCGCGGAGGATGCACCCCAACGCGTTGTGGCCATTGTCCCGCTGGGCGCGGTGAAGCAGGAGTATCTGGATCTCATCACCCAGGAGCTTCAGGCCCGCATGGACGTGCAGGTGCGGATCGAGCCGCAGCGCGAGCTGCCCGCTGAGGCGTTCTACAAGCCTCGCAAGCGCTGGCGCGCCGAGAAGCTCCTCGAGGCCCTGGATGCCAACCCACCCGCTGGGGTCTGGAAGGTGCTGGGCGTGACAGAGGCGGAGATCTCCACCACCAAGGGAGACATCGCCGACTGGGGCATCGCGGGCCTGGGAAACCTCGGCGGACAGAGCTGTGTGGTGTCCGCGTTCATCTACAAGAAGCACAGCAAGTCCAAGAAGGTGCTGCTGCGCAGGCTGGGAGATCTGGCCGTCCACGAGTTCGGCCACACGCTGGGCTTCCCTCACTGCGAGGCGAAGGGCTGCGTGATGGCGGACGCCAAGGGCAAGGCCGTCAAGTCCGCGGACTCCAGCTCCGGCCAGTACTGCGCGCAGTGCCTCGATCAGCTCTCACCCGAGGAACGGGCCCTGCTCAAGCAGCAGGAGTAGGGCGCCGCGTCCTCAACCTCCACTCAACCCAATCCCTCAAGGAGTCCACATGAGACACACCCCATCTCTGCTTCTGGCCCTGACCGTAGGCGCGCTGGGACTGGCCACACCAGCCCATGCGGGCGCGGCGAAGACGACGTACCCCGTCGTGTTCGCGCATGGCATGGGCGGCTTCGACAACATCCTCGGCTACGACTACTGGGGCGATGACTACGGCACCTTCGTGGGCGACCCCTGTGACGAGGTGTTCGAGATCTACTGCAACGAGGACATCAACAGCGGCCAGAAGGCCTATGTTGCCCAGGTGCAGGCGTTCCAGACCTCGGAGGTCCGAGGGCTGGACCTGGCCAACGACGTGGAGGGCTTCATGGCCACCGCGGGCGCCAGCTATGTGAACCTGGTGGGCCACTCGCAGGGTGGCCTCGACATCCGCAAGGCCGCGCGCGTGCTTCGCGAGCGCAGGGGCGTCACCGTCGTCAAGGTGGCCATTAGCGTGTCCTCTCCGCACCGTGGCTCGCCCGTGGCCAAGTACATCCTCACCCGCGGGCCCGGTGTCACCAGCGTCATCGACACGCTGGCCCGCTACTACGGCAACATCATCTACCAGTCGGGCAATGACGGCATCGCGGGCGCCAAGCAGCTCGTGTACGACGACTTTGATCCGAACGATGGCAAGACGACGGGCATGAAGGCGTTCAACACCGCCTACCCGGTGAGCGCCACCTACGCCACGCGCTACGCCTCGCTCATCACCGCCCAGTATGGCGGCAACGTGAACCCCGCCCTCTACCTGCTCAAGGAGTTCTTCTTCGACATCGATGGGGACGGCTCTTGCGCGGATGACTGCGATGGGGATGGCGCGGGTGGCAGGGGCGACGGCGTCCGGAATGAGAACGACGATGATGGCCTGGTGGGCATCAACTCCCAGCAGATGGGCCACCGGCTGTCGTACACCGAGTACGTCTTGGGCTTCGACTATGTCGGGACTGATACGGCCCCCGGCTATACGAGCAGCCTCAACGCGCCCACGGCCACGCAGATGACCTCCATGTCGAGCGTCATCATCCAGGATCACCTGGACGTCATCGGCGTGGGCCCGGACACCTTCGATGAGCCCGAGTTCTACGCGGCCATCATCGACTACATCGCTGCCTACGACTGATCGCAGCATGCAGGTCGCCGGAGGGGCCAGGCAGGCGGACCCTCCGGCGGCCTCGCGACCTTGCCCGGCCTGTGGCAAGGAGGGAGCCGCATGAGGACGCGGACCAAGAAGATTCTGGGTGGCTCGGCGGTAGCCCTGGTGGTGCTCGCGGGCTTGTACCTCTCTTCGCGAGGCTTCAAGCCCGAGGCCCGGCCCGTGGCTCCGGCGAGCCCTGGTAACAGCCCGCGCGTGGAGCGCCAGCCTGCATCCGCTTCCGTCTCTAGCCCGGCCACGATCCCTGGCACGATGGACGAGCCCGCCCCCGCCGCTCCCGTGCTGTCGGGAGATCCGGACAAGGAGCTGGAGGAGCTGTCCACCTTCATGCGTGAGCGCTTCGGCGCGAAGCTGAAGGAGCCCTACGTCCAGATCAAGATGCTGGAGGACCTCATGCGGTTCTTCCAGAAGCGCTACGGGGATCGCTGGCAGGAGGAGCTGCTGGCCTTCCTCAAGAAGGCCTTCCCGGAGATGCACGCCGAGCTGGCGGCCATGCTCCGCAACCGCGTGGACTACGAGAAGTGGGTGAAGGACAACGCGGCCTACCTGCGCAATCTGAATGACAAGGAGCGCCGCTCCGCCATGTGGGACGCGCGTAACCGGCTCTTCGGCAAGGAGACGGCGGAGCGCATCTGGGCCTCCGAGCTGAAGAACCAGGCCCTGGCGGACACACTGGTGGCGCTCGATGCGAACCCCGACGCCAACCTCACGCAGAAGCTGTCCACGTACAAGCAGCGCCTTCACGAGATCCACGGCGAGCAGACGGAGGTCTGGCTGGAGCGGCACCGCCAGGAGTCGATGAACCGCTTCCTGGATCTGTCCACCGTGCAGAAGGAGCTGTCGGCGATGGCGCCCCAGGAGCGCTCACAGAGCCTGCGCACCATCCGCAAGGAGATGGGCCTGGACGAAGAGGCGCTGAAGCGCTGGGACGAGCTGGACAGGACCCGGGATGTGCGCTGGGACGCGGGCGCGAAGTACATGGCGGAGCGCGAGGCCCTCGCGAAGCAGCTCTCCGGCCCCGAGCTGGAGGCGAAGCTCCAGGAGCTTCGCGCGCGCTACTTCGGCAGCGAGGCGGAGATCATCGGCCAGGAGGAGGCCAGTGGTTTCCTCCGCTTCGAGCGCCCGCGGCAGTGGGGACGCAACTGACGGCAGGCTGGGATGCCCTACCGGAGGCCCCAGGAGTAGCAGCTCCCATTGAACGTCCCCGTGGGGTGTCCGTTGCCGCCGGTCCAGAAGCTCTGCGTCCTGGTGTCGTTGTCGCAGCAATAAACCCAGGATGGGTACCAGGGATCTCCCTGCTGCAGGTTGCGACAGATGAGATATCCCTCGGATGACGCGCCAGCGTCCTGGAGCTCGGCCAGGATCCGCTCCCGCTCGGCTTGACGCGGCTCGGAGGGCTGGAGCTCCTCCTCCTGCCCGGTGTCCTTCCCGCCGCAGCCGGCGAGACCCACGAACCCCAACAGGCAGAAGGCAGCGAGTGGCTTCACGACATTCATGAGGGCTTCCTCGAACAGCAGGGCGAGGAGCTCATCTCCCCGCACTCGGACTGGTGAGAGAGACAGGGGCTGATCGAGTTGTGACGGCCCTGGCTCCGGGCGCTACGCTCCATCCTCCTTCGCTCGGGCGCGCACCTCCTCCGCGAACAGCTCCGCCGCGGGCGTGCGTGGCGCTCCCTTGCGCCAGAGCAGCGCGGCGAGCTCGGACCGCGGCGCGGGGGACAGCCGCTTCACCACCATCCGCTCGGCCTCGGCGAGCCGAGGCTCGGGGAGCACGGTGACAGCGAGACCTGCGCGTACGATGGCGAGCACGGTGGCCACCGCGTTCGATTCGAGCGCGATGTGGGGCGCGAGCCGCATGGCGGCGAAGTACGCATCCACACGCGTGCGCACGCGCAGCCCTCGAGAGAGCAAGGCAAATGGCTCGTTCGCGAGCTGCCGTGCTCCCACGGACTCCGCTGCCGCCAGCGGGTGCCCCCTCGCGATGACGAGCCCCAGCCTGCTGTCGAAGACAGGCTCCGTGTCGAGGTCCGGGAGGCGCGCAGGCGCGTACGCCAGCCCCACGTCCAGCTTGCCGTCCGTGAGCCGCCGCTCCACCCGCCGCACGATCGCCTCCTCGGCGCTCAGCGCAAGGCCTGGGTGTCTGCGCAGCACAGCGGCGAGCGCGGGCACCACGACTCCGCGCATGCTGGGGGGGTAGCCCACGCGGAGCGCCCCCGTGGTGAGCCCGCGCAGCGCTCCCACGGCGGCCCGGCCGGCATCCACATCTTCCAGCGCGCGCGAGGCATAGGTGCGGAACAGCTCTCCGGCCTGGGTCAGCCGCACACCGCTGCGGGCGCGTTCGAAGAGCGGCGAGCCCAGCTCCTCCTCCAGCTGACGGATCTGCTGCGACAGCGTGGGCTGCGAGACATGGATGCGCCTCGCGGCTCGCCCGAAGTGCAGCGTGTCGGCGACGGCGGAGAAGTATCGAAGGTGGCGGAGCTCCATGCCGCCATCATAGGCATTGCCTATCGGGTCCATGGGAACAAACGAATTTACGAATCGCCGGCCGAGCGTAGATTTCTCTATGTCAGGAGGAGAGAGCGCCATGAAGGCATCAGACCTGTTTGTCAGAGCGCTGGAGGCAGAGGGCGTGCGCTGCGTCTTCGGGCTCCCTGGGGAAGAGAACCTGGACCTGCTCGAGTCGATGCGCGCCTCGGGCGTGCGCTTCGTCGTCACACGCCACGAGCAGGCCGCAGGCTTCATGGCCGCTACCTGGGGCCGGCTCACCGGGCGCGCGGGCGTATGCCTCGCGACGCTGGGACCCGGGGCAACGAACCTCGTCACTGCGGCGGCATACGCCCAGCTCGGCGGCATGCCCATGGTCATGCTCACCGGCCAGAAGCCCCTCAAGGCTGGCAAGCAGGGGCACTTCCAGATCGTCGACGTCGTGGGGATGATGCGCCCGCTCACCAAGTTCACCCGCACGCTCGTCACCGCGGAGCATGTCCCCTCGGCGGTGCGCGAGGCATTCCGCCGTGCGGAGGAGGAGCGCCCCGGCGCCACCCACCTGGAGCTGCCCGAGGATGTGGCACGTGAGTCCATCGACGCCGCGCCCCTCGCGCCTGTTGCGCTTCGCCGGCCGGTGGCGGATGAGGCCTCCATCGCGCAGGCGGTTGAGGTCATCTCGTCCGCCCGCCGCCCGTTGCTCATGATCGGCGCGGGCGCCAACCGCAAGCTCACCTCGGAGATGCTCCGCGTCTTCGTGGACCGTGTGGGGATGCCCTTCTTCAGCACCCAGATGGGCAAGGGGGTGGTGGATGAGACACATCCGCTCTGGATGGGCACCGCGGCGCTCTCCGATGGCGACTTTGTTCACCGGGCCATCGAGGCCTCGGACTGCATCATCAATGTAGGCCATGATGTCATCGAGAAGCCCCCGTTCGTCATGCGTGACGGTCGCCGCACGGTCGTTCACCTGAACTTCTCGTCGGCCGAGGTGGACCCCGTGTATTTTCCGCAGGTGCAGGTGACCGGTGACATCGCCAATGCGGTGTGGCGTATCTCCGAGGGCGTCGGTGCCCGCTCACACTGGGACTTCGCTCCCTTCGAGCGCGCTCAAGCGGGGCTCGATGCACAGCTCTCACGAGGCCTCGATGATGACCGCTTCCCCATCTACCCGGCGCGGCTCGTGGCCGAGGTGCGGCGCGCGATGCCGGATGATGGAATCGTGTGTCTGGACAACGGCATGTACAAGCTGTGGTTTGCCCGCTACTACCGCTGCCGCAGGCCCAACACGCTGCTGCTCGACAATGCGCTCGCGACGATGGGCGCGGGGCTTCCGTCCGCCATCGCCGCCAAGCTGGTCCACCCGCAGCGCAAGGTGCTCGCGGTCTGTGGGGATGGTGGGTTCATGATGAACTCGCAGGAGCTGGAGACGGCGGTGCGTCTGCGGCTGGACCTGACCGTGGTCGTGGTACGAGATGACGGCTACGGAATGATTCGCTGGAAGCAGGGGCAGATGGGGCTCCCGGACTTCGGGATGGAACTGGGCAACCCGGACTTCGTCCGCTACGCGGAGGCTTACGGTGCGCGCGGACACCGCCCGGCGAGCGCCGCCGAGTTCGGAGCCACGCTCGCGCGCTGCCTGGAGTCGGGTGGCGTGCACGTCATCGACCTGCCCATCGACTACTCGGACAACACCCGCGCGCTCGGCGCCGGTGAGGACACGGCAGAGAAGGAGGAACGCCATGCTGGCTGAACGTTACCCGTATTACCTGGCCAACCGGCCGCGGCAGTCCAACGCGGAGCTGGCTGTCACCAACAAGTACTCGGGCGAAGTCGTCACTCGTGTGGCGCTCGCGGACGCGGGCGCCGTGGAAGAGGCCATCGCCGCAGCGGTTCGTGCGGCAGGCCCGATGCGGCGGCTCGCGCCCTATGCACGGCAGCAGGTGCTCGAGCACTGCGTGCGCCGCTTCCGGGAGCGGAGTGAGGAGCTCGCGCTCGCGCTCTGCATCGAGGCCGGCAAGCCCATTCGTGACGCGCGGGGCGAGGTCACCCGGTTGATCGAGACGTTCAAGGCAGCGGCCGAGGAGGCGGTACGCATCGAGGGCGAGGTGCTGAACCTGGAGGTGTCGCGGCGCACGGCGGGCTACCGGGGCTTCACCCAGCGTGTGCCCCTGGGCCCGTGCTCGTTCATCACACCGTTCAACTTCCCGCTCAACCTGGTGGCGCACAAGGTGGCGCCGGCCATCGCCGCGGGCTGCCCGTTCGTGCTCAAGCCGTCGGATCGCACCCCCGTGAGCGCGATGCTCATGGCGGAGGTGCTCGCCGAGACGGACCTGCCCCCGGGCGCCTTCTCGGTCCTCCTCACGCGCCTGGAGGACGTGGGGCCGTTCATCGAGGACGACCGGCTGAAGCTGCTCTCGTTCACCGGCTCGGAGAAGGTGGGCTGGGAGCTCAAGGCACGCGCCGGCCGTAAGAAGGTGGTCCTGGAGCTGGGCGGCAACGCGGCTTGCGTGGTGGACCGGGACCAGGGCGAGCGCCTGGACTTCGTCGCGGACCGAATCGCCCTCGGCGCCTTCTTCCAGGCGGGCCAGAGCTGCATCTCGGTTCAGCGGGTGCTGGCGCATGAGGAGCTGTACGGTGCGCTGCGCGAGCGGCTCGTCGCCCGGGCCCAGGCCCTGCGCGCGGGGGATCCCAGAGACGAGGCCACCACGCTCGGGCCCATGATCGATGAGCCCGCCGCAAGGCGGCTGGAGGGGTGGATCCAGAGCGCGGTGAAGCGCGGGGCGCGCGTGCTGACGGGGGGAGGGCGGCGCGGCGCGCTGCTCGAGGCCACCGTTCTGGAGGGTGTGCCCGCGGACGAGCCGCTCTGTGCGGAGGAGGCGTTCGGGCCGGTCGTGCTCCTTCAGCCCTTCCAGGGATTCGAGGACGCACTCCGAGCGGTGAACGATGGACGCTATGGGCTGCAAGCGGGCGTTTTCACTCAGGACTTGTCTCGGGCGATGCGGGCCTGGGACGAGCTGGAGGTCGGGGGCGTCGTGGTGGGGGACGTGCCGAGCTTCCGTGTCGACACGATGCCCTACGGCGGCGTGAAGGGCTCGGGGCTGGGGCGAGAGGGAGTGAAGTACGCCATCGAGGACATGACCGAGCTGCGGCTGCTGGTGCTGCGCCAGGACTGAGGCGCGGCAGAACCCGGGAAATCCTACTTAGTGCCTATTTCGGTAGGGAAGAAAAGGCCCTACCTGCTGGGTTAAGCAAGCAGGAGGATACCGATATGGGACTGGTGAAAAAGGACGACGGGTGAAGGGTACCCGACGAACTGTGGGCGAAGCTGGAACCGTTGCTGCCACCGCGGCCCGAGCACCCTCTGGGCTGCCACAACCCCCGAGTGCCGGATAGGCAGGCGATGGATGCCATCCTGCTGGTGCTGCGCACGGGGATGCAGTGGCAGGCGCTGCTAGCCACCGGCATCTGTCACCCGTCTTCTGCCTACCGACGCTTCCGAGAGTGGGCGAAGGCTGGGGTCTTTGAGGAGTTCTGGCGACAAGGGCTGCTGGCGTATGAGGCGCTCTCTGGCATCGAGTGGGGCTGGCTGGCGCTGGACGGGGCCATGGGAAAGGCTCCCTTGGGCGGAGAGAAGACCGGCCCCAATCCCACCGACAGAGCCAAGAAGGGGACCAAGAAGAGCCTGCTGACGGATGGTCGCGGTGCGCCCGTGGGTCTGGTCGTCAGTGGCGCCAACACTCCCGACTTCAAACTGGCCCGCAGCACCGTGCAGTCCATTCCGGTCCCGCGCCCACCCCCCACGCCACAGCACCCTCAGCACCTGTGCGCTGACAAGGGCTACGACTACGAACCGGTGCGCCAGATGGGCCAGGAGTTCGGCTTCACCTTGCACGTGCCCCGTCGCGGCGAGGAGCCCAAGCCTCTCAAGCCCAAGAGCCGGAAGAAGGCCCGCCGCTGGGTGGTGGAGCGTACTCACTCCTGGATCAACCGCTTCCGAAGGCTGCTGGTCCGCTGGGAAAAGCGCGAAGACACCTACCTGGCTATGCTCCACTTTGCGCTGGGCATCATCACTTGGTTTCACTCGCTCCTACCGAAATAGGCTCTTAGTGAGCGGTGGTGCGCTGATGTATTCAAAAAGGCGCAACTTGGAAAATGCTCCCCCCGATAACCCGGTATCAGCCTTTGGGAGAAGCGTCATGGCCTCGATCGGAAACACTGGTTCCCGCCCCACCTCGTCCCCCTCGTCCTCCCCTCAGGTGAAGGCGGAGCCCAAGCTGGCGGAGAAGCCCGCAACGCAGTCCCAGGCCAAGGCGCAGCCGGCGGAGAACGCCGTGAAGGCCGCCGTCGCTGAGCGCTACCAGGATGGCTTCGATGCCGCACCGCGTAAGGCGTCGGCGTCGCAGCCGAAGATCGGGGAGATTGGAAGCCACACCCATGGCCCTGGCGACACCCACGGCGCCGAGGACAGTGCGGCTCCCAGCAGCACGGCTGCCGCCGCGGGCTCGGGCCCCGTCGTCACCACCGAGGCCTCCGGCCGGACCGTGGTGGATCTGGGCAGCGGCAGCAACAACGCCACCGTCTCGCAGGCGACCGACGGCGGGCTGAAGGTCACCTCGGATGGCAAGGTGGTGACGCTCACGGCCGAGCAGTCCAGGAACGCCGTCATCCGCGGCGGTGCCGGTAACGACAACATCCTCGTGGACGCGAGCGTGACGAGCGGCATCTCCATCGAGGGTGGCGACGGCGACGACAGGCTGGTGGGTGGTGAGGGTGACGACAGGCTGATGGGTGGCGCGGGCAACGACGTCATCATCGGCGGCAACGGCAAGGACTGGGTGTGGGGCGACGGCGGGGACGACTACCTCGAGGGCGGCGCGGGCGATGACACCATGGACGGCGGCGACGGCCGGGACGTGATGTACGGCCTGGATGGGAACGACAGCCTCTCGGGCGGCGGCTCGCGCGACTACATCGATGGCGGAGCGGGCGACGACACGGCCTCTGGCGGGGACGGCGATGACCAGGTGATCGGCGGGCGCGGCAACGACACGCTCAATGGCGATCTGGGCAACGACGCGGTGGCTGGGGGCCTGGGCAAGGACGTTGTCCAGGGCGGCGACGGCAGTGACAAGCTCTACGTCCAGGACGAAGACGATGCGGGTGATGTGGCTGCCGGGGACACGAAGCAGCTCGTCGACATGACGGACTCGGACACGCTGGGCAGCTCGATCTCCATCACCGGCAACGCCAACTTCCGCGCCCGGGTGGAGTCGGATCTGGATGCGATCCGCTCGATGCCGATCGGCCATGAGCTGCTGAAGGGGATGGACGCCAGCGGCAAGAAGACCACCATCCAGGAGACCAGCGCCGGCAACAGCGCTGGCGGCACGAAGTTCAGCGACGGCTTCATGACGGCGGACGGCAAGCCGGGCCCCGGCACGGACTCGCAGGTGAACTACAACACCACGCGCACCTCGCTGGGCAACGAGGACTGGATGACGCGCCCGCCTGTCGTCGGCTTCTTCCACGAGCTGGTGCACGCCTATGACATGGTCAACGGCACGCTGGCGCCGGGCCAGACGGATGGGACGCGCAACCTGGAGAACGCGGCCGTGGGCCTGCCGATCGACCACGACGGGGATGCGAGCACGCCCAAGATCACCCAGAACCGCCCTGCCGAGAACCACCTGCGCGAGGAGCTGAACCTCCCGAGGAGGCCGCGGTACTAAACCCCTTCAGGTCAGTCGGTGAACGCCCCCTGTCGGCCGCACTCCGGCCGAACTGGTATGACAGCCAGACCAGTTCGGACAGGCCGCGCCCGGCAGGGCTCCTCTTCGGGGACATTCCTGAAGAGGGTGAGAGTGGTACTGAGGTGCCGGCATGAGCGGACTGAGGTGGGCAGGGTGGGTGGTGGGCCTGGCGCTGTTGCTCGGCTGTGGCCGGGTGGCGGCCGGGCCTCGTAACACCGGGAGGAAGAGCGTGGCTGAAGCGGACGTCGAGCTGAAGGTGAAGTCGGTGGAGCGCACCCAGGCGGGCCTCGTGCTCACCTACGAGGTGCACAACCGCGGCGGTCAGGCCCTCTGGCTCCTCGATCGGCTCTTCGAGAGCGGTCCCACCGGTAGCCTCCGGCTCAATCCGGACAAGGCCTATGTGGAGCTCCGCGGCAACGCGGTGGTCGTGTCGCGGATGCTCCACCCGATTCCCGACGAAGTGCTGGTGGAGGCTCCCGAGGTCCCCGCCATCACGCGCGTGGAGCCCAGGCAGACGGTGTCGCGGCGTGCGGTGCTCGCGGTGCCGTTGCGCCATTGGCTTCCGTATGATCAGGACTCGACGGAAGAGCTGCCGCTCGAGAGCGTGCGCGAGCTGCGCCTGCGTGTCGGCTACCTGCTGGATGAGCCCGGGATGGAGCTGCACGAGGCCCAGGATCCCGAGGGCAACCCCTACAAGCTCCCGAGCTATGGCAAGGCGTTGAAGGCCCAGAAGATCCTCGAGAGCGGCCCGCTGCCCATCCCCGCGGCCGGGGCGAAGTGAGCTCCTGTCGGTGACTCTGTAGGACAGGGTGGCATCGGAGCCCGGGCTCCCGCCCGGAAATTGGCCCGAAAAAATCCCCCGCAACCAACTCGCCCCTGCCGGGTTCGAGAGGCCGTGAGCGCGATGCAATGGCGCTCGAGCCTGTCTCAACCTCTCGGACCTGAAGGAGCGAAGTCATGATGCGGATTGGCAAGTCGATGATGCTGGGCGCTGCGCTGGTGCTGGCTGCTTGCGGTGGCAAGAACGACGGAGTGGATGACGCCGAGTACGTGGAGGCCACACCGGACCTGTCCGGCACCGCGCTGGAGATCAACGGTGAGGCGGCCGCCGAGGAAGGTGCCGCGCTGATCGCCGAGGGCTTCGATGCGCGCGAGGACGAGCTCAACGGGCAGGGCGCGGAGTTCCTCGAGCAGGCGCGCCTGCAGGTCCGGGCGCTCAACAGCGCGCTCAAGGAGGCCATCACCCCCATCGTCGAGCTGGTGAACCGGGGCGGCGCGGAGGCCGAGCCGGGTGACGTGCTGGTCTACGGCCCGGTGGATCGCGCCAACGCCACGTTCAAGTTCACCATCAAGAAGGTGGCGCAGCAGCGCTTCGCGTGGAAGCTGGAGGCGCGGCCGCTGGGCAGCACGGACAACGCGGCGTACCGGATCGTCTCGGCGGGCCGGCTGGCCAAGGGTGAGAGGGCGCACCGCGGCCGGGGCACCATCGGCGTCAACCTGGACAACCTCAAGCAGGTGGTGCCGGACTTCCCTGGCCAGGGCAAGCTGATGGCCTCGTTCGCGCACAACGGGGCCGGTGACAAGACGCTGGCCTACCGGCTGCTGGGCTTCACCCCGAATGCGGCCAACCACGAGCCCACCACCGGCGCCTTCGTGGGCCACCGCCGGATGCCGTCGGGCGCTACTCGCGTCCGTGTCCATGGTCAGTACAACCTGCGGAACACGGAGACCAGCCAGAAGGAGAACGTCGTCGCCGCCATCCGCTGGCTCCCCGGCACCGGCGGTCGCGCGGACATCGTCGCCTCTGGAGGCGACATCGCGGCGGGCACGTTCTTCGTCGGCACCGCGTGCTGGGATCGCCAGGAGATGGAGCGCTTCCGCGTCCTGCGCCAGTGCACCCGGGGCCAGCAGGCGAACGAGTGCACCGTGGTCCCCGGTTCGCAGATGGGCGATCGTGAGGACTGCCCGGCCGCAGAGCTCCGCGGCGACATCACCCCGCCCACCGGCAATTTGGACGACATCGCGCAGGAGCCGGGCGCCCCGGCCGAGCCGGAGCCTGTGCCCGGCGACGTGATCGCGGAGCTGTGAGCTTCCTGGTGACGTGACACCCCGGCGCCGGAGGGCCATTTGGTCCTCCGGCGCTGTCGCGTTCAGCGGTCCTCGCAGATGGCGTCTGCCTCGATCTCCACGAGCATCACCGGATCAATCAGGCGGCTCACCTCCACCATGCTGGTGGCCGGCAGGATGGTGCCAAAGAACTCTTTGTGCGCCCGGCCCACCTCCTCCCAGCGGGTGATGTCCGTTACGTAGATGCGAGTGCGCACTACATCCTCCAGCCGGGCCCCCAGCGCCTCCAGCGCGGTCTGGATGTTGCGCAGCGTCTGAACGGCCTGGGCGTAGGCGTCGCCTTCACCCACCACCTTCCCCGAGGCATCCGTCGCGGTGGTGCCCGTGACGGAGACGAAGGGGCCCACGCGCACGGCGCGCGAATAGCCCACGCGGGGCTCCCAAGGGGTTCCGGTCGAGTAGCGGGTGCGCTGCATGGCTGCTCCTTGAGGAGGCGGGGAGAGGCCCGGATTCGAGCCCCTGGGGCCCGAGGGAGCAAGCATGGCGTGAGAAGGCCGCGAAAAATCGCACGCCCCGTGATAGTTGGCCTCCCGATATGGCATCCGAGCTCGAGCAGGAAGTCGCCCGGCGGCGCACCTTCGCAATCATCTCCCACCCCGACGCGGGTAAGACGACCCTCACCGAGAAGCTGCTCCTCTATGGCGGCGCCATCCACCTGGCCGGCAGCGTGAAGGCCAAGCGGGCGCGGCGGCACGCCACCAGCGACTGGATGGAGCTGGAGAAGGAGCGCGGCATCTCCGTCACCTCGTCCGTGCTCCAGTTCGTCTACCGGGACCACGCGGTGAACCTGCTGGACACCCCGGGCCACCAGGACTTCTCCGAGGACACCTACCGCACGCTGGCCGCCGCGGACTCGGCGGTGATGCTCATCGACGCGGCCAAGGGTGTCGAGCCGCAGACCAAGAAGCTCTTCAAGGTCTGCCGCATGCGCGGCATCCCCATCTTCACCTTCGTCAACAAGCTGGACCGCTTCGGCCGCGCGCCGCTCGACTTGATGGACGAGCTGGAGCAGGTGCTCGGCATCCGCTCGTACCCGATGAACTGGCCCATCGGCATGGGGCCGGACTTCCGGGGCGTGTATGACCGGCGGGCCAACGTGGTCCACGTCTTCAGCGCCGAGGGCCACCACGGCGAGAAGGAGGTGGCCGAGCGCTCGGTGCCCCTGGACTCGCCGCAGATCCACGCCGTGCTCAACGAGCGCGAGCTGGCGCAGCTCAAGGAGGACATCGAGCTGCTGGACATCGGCGGAGACGAGTTCACCCGCGAGAAGAGCGACGCGGGGCAGCTGACGCCCATGTTCTTCGGCTCGGCGATGACGAACTTCGGCGTGCGGCCCTTCCTGGACGCGTTCCTGGAGCTGGCCCCGGCCCCCACGCCGCGGCACACCAAGAGCGGTGAGCGGGTGCCCACCGAGCCGAAGTTCTCCGGCTTCGTCTTCAAGATCCAGGCGAACATGGATCCGGCGCACCGCGATCGCATCGCGTTCCTGCGCGTGGTGTCCGGCCGGTACGTGAAGGGCATGAGCGCTCACCACTCGCGGCTGGGCAAGGAGGTGCGGCTGGCCAAGCCCAGCCAGTTCCTCGCCGCCGAGCGCACCGCCATCGAGGACGCGTGGCCGGGGGACGTGATCGGCCTGTTCGATCCCGGGCAGTACCGCATCGGGGACTCGCTGGCGGAGGATCAGGGCGTCGTCTTCGAGAG
>Ga0247825_10001388_pt1 | contig 15881 bp, 14 predicted proteins | sample 13C_Vanillin_Day_FD_194413 | JGI IMG/M metagenome (GOLD analysis project Ga0247825, IMG submission 194413) | Soil microbial communities from agricultural site in Penn Yan, New York, United States - 13C_Vanillin_Day48 | ecosystem: Environmental > Terrestrial > Soil > Agricultural land | place... | reverse complement strand
CGGCTCACGGAGGACGATCCGGAGTCTCGCAACGTCCTCAGCGAGGTGTTCCGCTTCCATCCTCTCGCGATCGACGATTGCTTCAATGGACGTGTCGACACACCGAAGATCGACGACTACGGCGCCTATCTGTTTATCGTGGCCCAGAGCGTTCAATTCGCTCAGGCGGACCATGTCCTATCGCTGAACGAGCTCGACATCTTCCTCGGCAAGAACTACGTGGTGACCGTCCAGGCGAAGCAGGAAATGCCTCTCGTCGACAAGCTATTCGAGGAAGCGCAGGCCAACCCGAACCTGATGACACGCGGCGCCGACTTCCTGGCCCACACGATCATCGACGTGATGGTCGACCAGTTGCTGCCCGCTGTGGAGGAGATGGACGAGGCGCTCGACCGCCTGGAGCAACAGATCCTCGACCGCCCAGACCGGCGACACCTCACATCGGTCCTGCGACTGAAGCGCGACACGCTGCTCCTGAGGCGCTCGATCCTACCGCAACGTGACATGGTCAACAGGCTGTCTCGCGGGGAGTACCCGGACCTTATCCGGCAGGAAGCGCTGATCTTCTACCGGGACATCTACGACCACATCGTGCGTGTGGAGTCCTTGCTCGAAGGCCTGCGAGACCTCGCCGACGGGTCGCTCAGCAGCTACCTCTCCGCGGTCAACAACCGCATGAACGAGGTCATGAAGCTGATGTCGGTGGTGGCGGTGATCTTCCTGCCATTAAACCTGCTCGCCGGCCTCTATGGCACTAACCTGGACTACTCTCCGTTCGGCCTGACCTTCGACGCCGGCTTCTTCGTGCTGATAGCAGTGATGCTCATACTGGGCGGCGCCATGGTGATGTATTTCAGACGCCACGGCTGGTTCTAGCCGGCAAGCGCAGCCCTTCGCCCGCAACAGCGCGAATTGCACGGCAATGGTGTCGACAAAGGCGTCTTGAACCGAAGATCCGGTGGCCAGGGTTTCATCGAGCGGGCTACGGTGGGTATACCCACGGGCCGTCATCTCAGTGACAAGCGCCTTATGACGCAGGAAGAGTGCCCGGAGCTTCCCTCGCCAGCGGCGCACCTCCGGATGGCGCGCGTAGCCTCGCTTGTCCTCCGTGACAATTGTCCACGTGGCGTGCAGCTCGCGATGCTCCCCTAGCAGATGTGCGCGGCATAGGCACTCGGGTGGAACGTCCCATATCCTCACCTACCCATCGTACAGGTGGCCGCAGACCGCAACCGTGAACTATGAACCGTGAACCCGAATCCGGTGTTGTATTATCAAGTCACGATGTCAGCGAATTGGGTGAACCACCGTCCAATCGTTAGCGCTATCGCTCGGCCGTTCCCCGGCCCGAGCGCCGAACCTCGCGCCCTCCTCCTTAGTTAGCCCCGCTCGCCTTCACAGGCCGGAGCGGGGCGATGCCTCACCACAAACGGCTTCCCCATGCCCAGGAGGAGAGCATGAAACCGCGAATCGAAGAATCGCCTGTTAGAATCACACCGACAATGACTCAGACAACCCCCAAAGAGGCTGAGGGCCGCATCGAGCGCTACGATGCTCCGGCCATCGAAGCAAAGTGGCAGGCTCGCTGGGCGCAGGACCGCCTGTACGACGTGCGCGACGATGACCCGCGCCCGAAGTTCTTTTTCCTGACCATGTACCCCTACCCGTCCGGCGACCTGCACATCGGTCACTGGTACGCGGAGGTGCCGCCGGACACGAAGGCGCGCTACCTGCGCATGCGCGGCAACAACGTGCTCTTCCCCTACGGCTTCGACGCCTTCGGGCTGCCAGCAGAGAACGCCGCGATCCGCAATAACATCCATCCCTTTAAGTGGACGATGGCGAACATCGACCGCATGCGCCAGCAGGCGAAGCAGATGGGCACGATGTTCGACTGGTCGCGCGAAGTGATCACCTGCCTGCCGGAGTACTACAAGTGGAACCAGTGGTTCTTCCTGCAGTTCTATAAACGCGGTCTGGCGTACCGGCAGTTGGGCGCCGTCGACTGGTGCCCGAACTGCAACACAACCCTGGCACGCGAGCAGGTGCACGGCGACGACCGTGTCTGCGAGCGTTGCGGTACACCCGTGATCAAACGCGACCTGGAGCAGTGGTACTTCCGCACGACGGCCTACGCCGAGGAGATGCTGAACTTCGAAGGGCTGCAGTGGCCCGAGCGCGTCAAGACGATGCAGACGAACTGGATCGGCCGCAGCGAGGGCGCGAACATCACGTTCGCACTGCCCGGCATGACCGATTCGATCACCGTCTTCACGACCCGGCCCGACACGATCTACGGTGTCACCTTCATGGTCTTGGCGCCGGAGCACGAACTGGTGCAGCGCCTGACGACGCCCGAACGCCGGGCCGAAGTCGAGGCCTATATCGAGGCGGCGCGCCGTCAGACTGAGATCGAACGCACCGCCGCGGACAAGCAGAAGACCGGCGTCTTCACCGGCTCCTATTGCATCAATCCCTACAACGGCGAACAGGTCCCGGTGTACGTCGGCGACTACGTGCTGGCCGGCTACGGCACCGGCGCCGTCATGGGCGTCCCCGCACACGACCAGCGCGACTTCGAGTTCGCGCAAAAGTACGACCTGGACGTGAAGCTGGTGATCGTGCCGCCCGAGTATGACGGCTCATCCCTGACAGAGGCCTATGTCGAAGAAGGCACGATGGTGAACTCCGGCCCCTTTGACGGCATGCCGAACGTCGAGGGCAAGAGCGCAGTCGTGGCGTACGGCGCCGAGCGCGGCTTCGCCGAGAAGACAATCACCTACCGCCTGCGCGACTGGCTGGTCAGCCGCCAGCGCTACTGGGGCACGCCGATCCCGATCATCTACTGCCCAGACGACGGCGCCGTGCCCGTCCCCGAAGAGGACCTGCCCGTCCTGTTGCCGGAGGACTCCGAGTTTGTGCCCACGGGCGAGTCGCCGTTGAAGCGCGATGAGCGCTTCCTGCGCGTGAAGTGCCCCGAATGCGGGCGCGACGACGCTGAGCGCGAGACGGACACGATGGACACGTTCGTCGACTCGTCGTGGTATCAGTACCGCTACCTGAGCCCGCACTTCGACGGCGGCCCCTTCGACACGTCGAAGCGCGACTGGCTGCCCGTGGCGCAGTACACCGGCGGCATCGAGCACGCGACGATGCACCTGATGTACTTCCGCTTCTTCACGAAGGCAATGCGCGACCTTGGTCTAATCGACTTCGACGAGCCGGCGATCAACCTGTTCAACCAGGGCATCATCCTCGGCCCCGACGGCGAGAAGATGTCGAAGAGTCGCGGCAACGTCGTTAACCCTGACGACTACGTCTCGACCTACGGCGCCGACACCTTCCGCTGCTACCTCATGTTCATCGGTCCCTGGAGCGACGGCGGCCCGTATCGCCCCGAAGGCATCGAGGGTCTGTCGCGCTGGCTGAACCGCGTCTGGAGCCTGGCCGTGCAGCCGCCGTCAGGTTCGTCGGTGGACGAAGAAGCAGTGCGCGAGCTGGAGCGCCAGCGCCACAAGACAATCAGCATCGTGACGGAGGACATTGACAACTTCCGGTTCAACACCATGCTGGCCCGCCTGATGGAGTTCACCACCTATCTCGGCAGGGTTCGAGAGGCGAACAACGTCGGCCGCAGTGCCTTCGATCAGGCTGTCGAGTCCCTGCTACTGATGATGGCACCGGCAGCGCCCCACATCGCCGAAGAGCTCTGGAGCCGCACGGGCCACGACTACAGCATTCATCAGCAGGCATGGCCGGAGGCAAACGCTGACCTGGCGAAGTCGGAGACCTTCACGCTGGTAGTGCAGGTCAACGGCAAGGTGCGCGACAAGTTCGACGAGGTGTCAATCGACATCGGCGAGGAAGAAGCGAAGGCGCTCGCGTTGGGCAGCCCCCGCGTCCAGAGCCAGGTCGAAGGTCACGAAATTCAGCGCGTCCTGTTCGTACCGAGGCGTCTCGTCAACATCGTCGTGAAATAGCCGGCGCTCGCAAGCAGTCACTATGGGTCGCAAGCAAATCGAGATTTTCCTGACGTTTCTCGATCGAGGAATCGAGGGCACGGACATGCACTCGTTAATCGGCAACCTCAAAGACGTGACTGAGGCAGACTACGTCAGCGTGCCCGAGGGTGGACGTCCGATCTGGGAGATGGTGCGCCACGCCGCTTCGGCGAAGCACGTCTACGCCAGCGCGGCCTTCGGGGACGGCGCTGTGCACTGGGAGCAGGTGCGGGAGCGGCGCGACGCCACGGAGGGCTACACGATGGCCGACGACATCGAGTGGCTGCGCGACGGCCAGCGCGTCTTTCGCGACGGCGTCGCGACGCTAACCGACGACTCCGAGCTGGAGCACGAGCGCGGCACCCACTGGGGCGCGATGGTGCCGACCGAGCGCATCATCCGGATCATGATCGAGCACGACATCTACCACGCCGGCGAGGTCAATCACCTGCGCGCGCTAATCCAGGGCACCGACTACTGGGCAGGGAGGCGACCTACCTGAGACTGCCTAACCCCCGCCATCTCGCCCCACTCCTTGTCGCTCCCCTTCTTGCGCTGCTCATCGCCTGCGGCGGTGGCGATGCTGACGAACCCACCGTTACGTCAACTCCAGCGCTTTCGAGTAGCCCTACAGAGGCTGCGAAGCCTACAGAGCCCGCAGCACCGCCGGCCAGTTCCGTTGGTAACGAGGCGCTGTCCTTCGAGGGGACAGACGGAGTCACCCTGAAGGGACACCTTTACGCAAACTCCGGCCCGAAGCGCACCGTCGTGGTCCTCGTCTCAGACACGGAGCAGAAGACATGGGCATCGCACGCAGGCGACTTCGTCGCGAAGGGCGCAGCCGTGTACACCTACGACGTGCGCGGTGTGGGTGAGACGGGCGGGGCCCGCAACAGCGCGATGCTCGACCGCGACCTCGAGGTGGCAGTGCGCCTGCTGAAGTCGCGGGAGTACGTTCGCGTCTACGTCATTGGCCTGGGAGAACCGGGTTCCACCACAGCATTTCGGGTAGCTGCGCGACAGGAGCTTGCGGGCGTTGGCGGTTTGCCGGCGCTGGGGCCCATCGACACGATGCCGCAGGTGACGGAACCAAAGCTGTTCGTTGTCTTCGACAACAACAGGGCCGATGTCGAGACGATGGAGCGCGCCTTCAACGCAGCGCCAGCGCCCGCGACACAGGCCGTCCTACCCGCGCCGACACAGGTGCCGGCAGATGTGCTCAGCGTGGCAACGGTGAAGGCGGCGATCTTGGGCTTCGTATCGCAGTAACAGGCGCTATCGATACCCTCAGGGATGGAGCCCCATCCTGACCTCTAACGGTGCGGATCCTCCGACTTCGCTCAGGATAACAACACCGGAGACTACTGCTGCAGTAGGTCCCGGTTGCGCATGTCGTCCGGGTCTGGACTATCGCCCTGGTACGTGGTGCTCACCTCGCCAGAGCGCTCTTCAAGAGCGCCGATGCCGGTGCGAATGGTGTTGGTGAAGGCGCTGAGCTGCTGGTCGAGGCGGCGGAGCATCTCGAGAGCGTAGCGGTCTGCCTCGTCCATCTGGTTCGTCGCCGCCTGCTCTGCCTGACGCATACGAGCCTGCACCTGGGCCTGCGCGTCGTCCATGACGACCTGGGCGCGCTCCTCGGCGCGGGCAAGGATGGCCTGCGACTCCCGCTCTGCCTGCTGCACGATGGCCGTGTCGTCGAGACGCTCCTGGGCTTCCATGTCGGCGCGCTCGAGGATGCCTTCCGCTTCGCGACGAGCTTCCTCGACGATCTCGTCCTTCTCCGTGACGATCCGCTCGGCCTCGCGCACTTCCCACGGCACGCTGGAGCGCATCTGGTCGACGAGCTCGAGAATGCGGCGCCGGTCAACGACGACGCCCTGGCCGATGGGCATGCGCCGGGCCTCCGCAACCAGTTCTTCCAGACGGTCGATCAGGTGGAGTATGTCCATGTCGCCCTCGTTTGCAGCTTCCTAACGGCTATCCCTGGCCGAATCCCTAGTCGTCCCGTGCCTGTGCGGAGATGTTCGATCCTGTGTGCACAAACTTCTCTTTGATCGCCGAGGCCACATGCGCCGGCACGAACTCCGATACGTCGTAGCCCAACGACGCAACCTCACGGATGCGCGTGCCGCTGATGAAGAGGTTCTCCTGACGCGAAATCAGGTAGACCGACTCGACCTCCGGAGCCATCCGACGGTTCATCAGGGCCATGTCGAACTCGTACTCGAAGTCTGTCGCGCCGCGCACGCTTCGGATCAGGATGGTCGCGCCCATGCTTCGAGCAAACTCGACGGTGAGGCCTTTCAGCGTTACCACGTTGATCTTCTTGTGGCCGTTCACGGCCTCCCTGAAGAACGCGACCCGCTCATCAGTTGTGAATAGAGTGCTCTTTGAGTCGGCGACCGCGACGATGAGGCTATCGAACATATCAGCGGCGCGCAGAGCGATATCGAGGTGGCCGTTGGTCACTGGGTCGAACCGGCCGGCGAAGAGTGCGATGGTCAATGAACAGTCCTTCAGCGATAGAACGTGACGCGAGTATCCCCGTAGCGGCGGCTGGCCACCTGAGGAAGTTCCCCCACCTGCTGCGGCCAGACTTTGCGCTGCGAATGTTCGACAACCAGAGTCCCGCCGCGAGCCAGTAGCCCCCGAGATATGACCTCGGCCAGCTCCGCTTCGGCTCGATCATACTCGTAGGGCGGGTCAGCCACCACAAGGTCGTAAGGCCCTTCCAGCCGGGAGAAGGCCCGTGACACCTGCATCGGGTAGACGTGGGTACGGTCGACCAGCGCGGTGAGCATGAGGTTGGCGCGGACCACCTCGCAGGCCTTCGAGTCGGCTTCCACGAAGTCACACCATTCGGCGCCTCGGCTGAGCGCCTCGATGCCGAGGGCGCCGGTGCCACTGTAGAGGTCGAGCACCCGAGCGCCTTCGACCGCGTCGCCGAGAACCTCGAACATCGCCTCGCGCACACGGTCGGATGTTGGGCGCACGCCGCTGCGTGGCGGGCCCTTTAGCCTGCGACCACCCAGCTCGCCACCGATTACGCGCAGGGGCATCGTTAAGGTGCGGGCGCCTGGACCTGAAGGATGATTTTTGACGAGGCCCGGATGACGCCATCGCTGACGACAAGGGAGATGTCGTAGGCGCCGGGCTGGGCCGGGGCCTTCCAGGTCAGGGTGCCACGGTTCTCCCCCTGGACGTTGCCGGCCTGTACTGTCCAGGTTGGCCGCAACATGACGCCGTTGGGTTGGACCAGGGTGATGTTGCCGGACTCGCTATAAGTACGCAGGGGCGCCCACAGTGCCGGCGCAACTGCGTTGTTCGAGACGTCGTCGACTGCGATGCCACCTAGTCCGTGACGCTTTGCAAGGTCGAGCTTGAAGGCGAGGCTGAGGCTGTTCTCGAGCCAGACGGTGCGGACACCGCCGCGGCCGGGGTACTCGAACGAGACCGCGGCGGCGGCTTCGTCCCACTTGAGGCCACTGGCGCCATCGTCCTGGAAGATGTTCGTGCCCACGATGACGACAGCGCTGTCGGGCAGCACGGCGGTCTGTGTGCGCACCTCGATCTGGCTGGCGAGCGTCAGGCCCTCGTGCAGGGAGATGGCTCGCAAGCCGTCGGTCGCCTTTTCGTGGCTGAGGCGGCTGACGACCAGTGACACCTTCTTGAGGTCGAGACGCGTCTTGAGGTATTCCAGCACCTCGGACATGCGCGTGTAGTAGACCGACGGGTCGTCGACGGCCGCGAGCTTGAGGAGGTCGGCCTTGGCGGCGATCTGCTGCCAGTCGTAAGCGCCGGTCTCCCAGTTCACGCCGGACTTCGTCGGTGTCGGAAGTTTTACCGTGAGCGTGCGGTTCGCCTGGTGCAGTTGGTCGGCAAGCTGGCTGATGAAGGCCGTGAAGTCGGCCCGGCGTGCGGGATTGACGCGAGCGTAGTCGATGTCGACGCCGGCATTGCCCGCCGCGAGGGCTAGCTGGACCAACGCCGTAATGTGCTCATCGCGCAAAGCCGGTGAGGCGAGGACAGCGTTCACCGCTTCGTCCTGTTCCGGGGTCGACGCCCGCACCGTCGGCAGCACGTTACCGGCAACCGTCGGCAGGTCGCTCGCCTCCCCGGACAGGGAGCCGTTGGCCGTGGGTGCGAAGTCGACGGGATGGAGGGTCGAGATCGCGTTCAGAGCATCAGGGTCGGCGGCCGCGTCCGCGGCGAGATATCCGGAGACCTGAACCGCGCTCGAAGTGAGACGGAGGACGGCGACGTTCTCCGGCATCTCCGCCACTTCGCCGATGGCATCACGGCCGTTGGCACCGAGTGCAGCCGAGCCGACTCGCTCCCACTTGTTGTTCTTGTATGTGTAGAGCCCCAAGTTGCGTCCGTCACTCACAGCCTGCGAAAGGCTCACGGTGAGCTGATACGGCGGGTTCGTGTCCGCTGGACGACGGAGGTCCTCGACGAGGTCGCTGAGCGCCACGTAACCATCGGGCACTTTCGGCGCGTTCGTGGAGACGAGGCCGCCGGCGCCGTTGCTTGCGCCACCGTTCCCGCCGTCGCCTCCGCCGCCACCGAAGATGGAGAAGGGATTGACGACGAAGAGCAGGATGAGCAACCCGACGGCGCCCATGGCGAGGAAGATCATCTGGGCGGACTTATCCACCTGACCATCACGGTCGCGGTCGAGGATGCGGTCGAACGGACCCTGCTCGTTCACCGCGGCACCACTTGCACCGCGACGTCCATTACCGTGGCGCCGCGCAGCAGACGCACCGGAACACGGGCGTTGGCCTGGATAACCGAGAGCGCGTTGAGGAAGGTATAGCCTTCGTTGATCTCAGAGTTGCCGATGACCAGGATGACGTCACCCTGGCGAATGCCGGCAGTGGCAGCAGGGCTTCCGGAGATCACACGCTGCACCAGGGCCCCTTCGGGCGTAGGCAGGCCAAGCTCGGTGGCGGTCGGCACGTCGAGGTCAAGGTGGTCGACACCGAAATAGGGCCGCGGGTAGCTTCCGGAGCGTTTGATGGAGTCGAGGATAGGCGCCATGGTCCGGCTGGAGATAGCGAACGAGATGCCCTGGATGTTCTCGAAGCCGGCGATGCGCCTCACGACGTTGGAGACGAGGCCCACGACGCGGCCATCGAGCGTGACCAAGGGGCCGCCGCTGTTGCCGGTGTTAATCGCCGCGTCGGTCTGGATGAGGTCCTCCATGAAGATGCCTTCGCGCAGATAACGGCGCCCAAGTCCACTGACAATACCTGCCGTGACGCTGTTGTCGTACTCGAAGAGGGCGCTGCCTATTGCTATCACCGTCTGGCCGGGCGCCAACTCAGCGGAGTCGCCGAACGGCAGAGATTTCAGTCCACCGCCCGGTATGCGCAGAACGGCAAGGTCGTTGAAGGGCGCATCGTGCGATACGAGCTGCGCGGGCCGCTGCTCCCCGTTGCTCAGGACGACACTCAGCGTACCGGGTTCACGCACTACATGCTCGTTGGTGACGACCAGCCCCGATGCATCGAAGATGACTCCGGATCCGCTGCTGTAGCTCTGGATGATGTTGCCGGCTTCGTCAGTGGTCTCAGCGCCCTCGTTGATGATGGTGACGACGCCCTGCATCGCCGTGGCCGCAACCTCCGCGACTACTTCGTCCGAGGGACGCGGATCGTCGGACGCTTCGCTTTGGGAGGATGAGTCATCGTCGTCGAGGAGAAGGGCGACTGCGCTGCCGGAGGCGGCGCCCGCAATTAGAGCGACGGCCATGAATATGCCCAGCCAGGCCAGTGGTGGCTTCATGCGCCTGCCTTCCTCGTCCAACCCCACATCCCCGTCCGCCACCCTGTATTGAGCCAGTCCCGCGGCCCTTCATTGATAAGACGCATTAGCAAATTCGAGGGCAATTTTAGCATAGGCCGTCGCGCACCTTGTTAAGGACCTGTAGGGTCCCAGCATGCCTTGGACCTGCGTCCATGGGCGAATCGCAAGTCCGGATGGACGCTGCAACGTTCGCTCCCTTTGCGGCTTGAGGAGTCGCCTTGCGTTGACTTGTTAGATAGCGGGAACCTAGAATTAGCGGGCTATCGCGTGCCTCTCGGGCATGTGGTTCATTGATCGCGACACTCATAACAACTCAAATACGCCCCGCGGCATTTGCAGGAGCAAGACTTGGCGACGACTTTGCGTGACTACGAGCTGATGGTAATCCTCAGCCCCGACGTGGGCGACGACGTGATCAACGAGAGCCTGGAGCGCCTGAATCTAGGCGTGACCAGCCGCGGTGGCGAAGTCGTCGACGTGAACCACTGGGGCCGGCGCCGGCTTGCGTACCCCATCAACCGCCACTACGAGGGCAACTACGTTGTCAGCCAGATCAAGCTCGACCCCACGGAAGTCCCCGGGCTGGAAGGCAGCCTCCGCATCTCGGAGGAAGTCATCCGGCACATGATCGTCAAGGCCGGCGAGTAGCCACATTCACAGCAGAGGCTGTCGCAGAGGGAACTAGCTGATGCCGGACGGCCTCAACAAAATGACTCTGATTGGTGTCGTCGCCTCCGACCCGGAAATGCGCTACACCGCAAACGGCAACGCGATCACGACATTCCGCGTTGCAGCCACCCGCAGCTACATGGTTGAAGCCGAAAGGCGAAGCAGCACGGAGTGGTGCAGCGTAGTCACCTGGAACCGGCTGGCCGAGGAGTTGGGCCAAAAGCTGCAGCAGGGACAGCGCGTCTTTGTCGAAGGCAGGCTGGCGACCCGCAACTGGGACGGCCAGGACGGACAGAAGCACTACGCCACCGAGGTCATAGCCTTCAACGTCCTGAACCTTGGGGGCGCCACGGCCGCAAATGGGGACGCCCCATTCGACGAGGCTGACGAAAGCCTCACGGATCCGGCCGCCGCAGGAAGTCAGAACCTCCCCGAAGGCATCAACCGCGTCCAGTTGATCGGCAACCTTGGGCGCGACCCGGAAATGCGCTACACCGCGAATGGCAGCGCCGTCAGCACGTTCTCCGTCGCTGTCAGCCGAAGCTATTCCGACGAGGGCGAACGCAAGGAAGAGACCGAGTGGTCACGCGTCGTCGCCTTCAGCCGGCTCGGTGAGCTGGTGGGTCAGCATCTTCGCAAGGGCCGGAAGGTCTACGTCGAGGGTCGCCTGACGACTCGCAGCTGGGATACGCCCGAAGGTCAGAAGCGATTCATGACAGAGGTCGTCGCCGACCAGGTGCTCTTCTTGGACCGTGCGCAGGGCTCAACGTTTCCCGGATCGGGTGGCGACATAGACCTCGATGACATACCATTTGAAGGCTAAAGATAAGAACTACGTCCTCTCGAGGGAGGACCGGAGGAATCAGTGAGCGAATCGACCGAAGCCCCGCAGCAGCAAGCTCCCTCTTCAGACGGACCGTCAGGTGGCGGTGATCGTCGCGACAATCGCGACGAGCGTCCCCGACGCCGTGGGGGTGGTGGCCGCTTCGGACGGCGCCGTGTCTGCTCGTTCTGCGTCGACAAGGTGCAGGCCATCGACTACAAGGAAACCGGCCGCCTGCGCCGTTATGTCTCCGATCGCGCCAAGATTGAGCCCCGGCGCAAGACAGGCACCTGCGCCCGCCACCAGCGCATGCTGACGCTCGCCCTCAAGCGGGCTCGCCACGTGGCGCTGCTGCCGTTCACGGCCCAGCACATCCAGCTCACCGGCGTCTTCCCGACCCGTTCCTAATCCCCGGACAGGGACAACAACGCACATGGTCTCGATGCTACCCAAAGGGGGCGCCCCGTCTTGAGCCGCCGCCCGCGGTTTCTAACCGGAATCTTCAATACAAGCGACATTGATCCCGAACGCCGGGGCACGTTGATGCTCATCGGTGGCCTCGGCATCCTGGTGGTGTTCGCGCTCATTCTCATCGCCTTCGGTTACTACAGCCAGAACATCAAGCCGCGGGGCGAGACCGTCTTCTCGGTCGGTGACCGCGACTACGACTACGCCTACCTCGAAAAGCGCGTCGATGCGGACATCGCATCAGGTGAGTTCCAGGTCAACGACATTCAGACCAGCGTCGCCAACACCGTCCTCAAGATTCAAAACGAAGAGCTGGTGCGCCTGACTGCGCGCGATAAGGGCATCTCGATTTCCGACGAAGAGCTCGAAGCGCGCATGCGCGAAGAGCTCAACGTGCCGGAGGACGCCCCCCGAGAGCGTTTCGCATCCGCGCTCCAGTTAGAGCTGCAAAACAGCGGCCTCTCGCTGAGCCAGTACGAAGAAATCGTTACGTCCCTGGCACTCGAGGACAAGCTGAGAGAACAACTCGCAACCTCTGTGCCAGCAGAAGGCGAGCAGGTCGACCTCCTGATCCTCCAGACCGCAACACGCGAGACCGCCCAGGCCGCCCTTGACCGTATTAACGCCGGCGAGGAGTTCCAGGACGTCGCCCAGGAAGTCTCCGTCCACACCTCGAAGCAGGTGGGCGGCGAGTTTGGGTGGGCGCCTCGAGGCCTGCTTCCCAAGAGCATCGAAGACGTGGTCTTCGCCCTCACCGGCCGCAGCCAGGTGGTCCAGGACAACCTCGGCTTTTTCGTCTTCGAGGTGCGCGACAAGCAGACGCGGCCCATCGACGAGTCTCTCAAGGAACGCGTCGTCCAGTCTCAGCTCAACGAGACCGTCACCGCCACTCGGACGGCTGTAGGCGTGACCAACAGCCTCACGATCGGCCAGGTGCAGGACATCGCGCAGCACATCCAGGACTCCATTGGCTAAGGGCGGGCCCATCCGGGTCGCATTGCTTGGCGCCGGTACCGTGGGAGCGGCCGTAGCGCGCACTCTGCTCACGAAGCGTGAAGTCTACAGCCGCCAGCTCGGGCGTCCTCTCGAAGTCGATTGCATCCTCGTCAAGGACGCAGCCAAGCAGCGTGAGGGCATCCCATCTGATCTTCTGACAACAGACTTCAATCGCGCCTGCGAGCCCGACGTCGACATCGTCGTCGAGATGCTGGGCGTCGAAGACCCGGCGGTCGACTATATGGCGCAGGCGCTCATGCGGCGCAAGTTCGTCGTTACGGCTAACAAAGAGGTGATGTCGAAGCACGGGCCGCGGCTGCTGGAGTTGGCAGGCGAGAACGGTGTCGACCTTCTGTACGAGGCCAGCGTCGGCGGCGGCATCCCGATCATCGCGCCGCTGAAGCGCGACCTCCTCGCAAACAACATCAAGGCTGTCACGGCGATCATCAACGGCACGACGAACTACATCCTCACTGCCATGAGCCGCGAAGGCGCCGATTTCGGCGACGCGCTCGGACGCGCCCAGGAGCTGGGTTACGCAGAGCCGGACCCCACGAACGACGTCGAGGGCGAGGACGCGCGCTACAAGCTCTCGATCCTCGCCAGCCTCGCCTTCCACACGCCGGTGCTGCGCGAGTCGATCTACCGCGAAGGCATCACGAAGCTGACGGCGAAGGACTTTCGCTACGCATCCGAGCTCGGGTACGCCATCAAGCTGCTCGCGATGGCCTCGTCCCAGGACGGCGGCATCATGACGCGCGTCCACCCTGCGCTGATCCCCGCCGACGCGCCGCTAGCCAAGGTCGATGGTGTGCTCAACGCTATCCAGGTCGAGGGCGACCTCATTGGCCGGGTGAATTTCCAGGGCCCCGGCGCCGGGTTCCCAACCACGAGCGCCGTCATCGCAGACATCCTCGATGCCGCGCGCAGCATCGCCGCGGACAGGCCACCCGCGCCGATGCCGGAACAGACGAATGCGACCATCCTACCGATCAGCGACCTGACGACGCGGTACTACATCCGGCTCACTGTGATCGACCAGCCGGGCGTGCTTGCGCAGATCGCCACGGCGCTCGGCAACGCACAAATCAGCATCGCTTCCGTTATTCAAAAGGAAGCCGACGCTGAGTCCAAAACTGCCGAGTTGGTTATCATGACCCATGAAGCGCGCGAGGCATCCATGCAGGAAGCCCTGCGCACAGTCGAGAATCTGACGACGGTCGCAGAGATCGGCAGCTTCGTTCGCGTGGAAGAACAGTGACAACAAGACGTGAGGTCCCGCTAACCGGAGACACGCTCGCCTGGGTCCACTCTGAGATCGCTGAGATCAAGAGCCGCCTGTCGATCATCGCGCAGGCGGCGGATCAGAGCCGCTCCCTAGCCACCGACGCCGCCGACACGGCCCACCACGCTCGCACCGCCCTCGGTCAGTTCGACGGCATCGGCCCCGCGATCCAGCATCTCCAGGACGACCTGCGCTCGTTGCGAGAGCTCCTTGCTCGTTCCCAGGACGACATCAATGCCCTGCGCCAGACCAGGGACGAGACCGAGCGCCGCCTGCTCGCCGAGTCTGAGGTCGCCCGCCAGGACAAGAACGACAGTGGCCGCCGGTTCAACGACATCGAGCGCCACATCGAGACGTGGATGGAACGCCAGTCCGGCGCCGAAGAGCACTACCGCCGCAACCTCGAAGCCGCCTCACAGCTGGCGATGCGCATCGAGGCTGTCGAGCGCCAGGTCGCCGACGCGGACAACGGGCAATCGCGCACCGTATCGAGCCTGAGCCGCATCGAGCAGGAGCTGCAGCGTATCTCGAGCGTCGTCCTCGCCCTTCAGAGCGAAGACAACACACAGCGCGAGCGCCACAACACGACGGCCGAGATGATCCGGCGTCTCGAGACCGAGCTGGAGCTGATGCGTACAGAGACGAATAAGATCATCCGCATCGACGACCGCCTCGAGCTGGTGCAGGCCGAACGCACGCGTCACAACGAGCGCTTGAACGACATCACGGCCGAACTCGCAAAGATCGATGTGCGCCTCAACGATAACGATGAGCGCTCATCCCTCATCGAAGCGCGAATCATGAGCTACCAGGATGACTTGCGTAAGCTGCGAGAGAAGCTTCAGACCGAACGCGAGCAGCTGGCTTCCTACCTGCAGGGATTGCGGGAGATGCAGGCGGACTTCCGCAAGCGCGACATCACCGCGATAGAGAAAGAGATTCGAGAAATTCGTGGCCGTGCCTTCGACATCACACCGGAATAGCCAGCGCGGCGGCGTCCTTACCCGCTACGCCGACTACCTGCCCCTAACCTCCGCGACTCCGCGGGTGGACCTCGGAGAAGGCAGCACGCCCCTCGTCAAGTCGACGAACATCGGCCCGTCGCTGGGCATCAGCGAACTCTACTTCAAGCTCGAGAGCTGCAATCCCACAGGCTCGTTCAAGGACCGGGGCATGGTCATGGCCGTCGCTAAAGCCATCGAAGAGGGCGCCAAGGCCGTCCTCTGTGCGTCCACCGGTAACACCAGCGCGTCCGCCGCCGCTTACGCCGCCCACTGCAGTATCGCGTCGTATGTTTTCCTGCCGAAGGGCCGCACTGCAGCAGGCAAGCTCGCCCAGAGCATCGCCTACGGGGCGAAGGTGGTCGCGATCGAGGGCAGCTTCGACGACGCCCTCAGGCTCGCGCGCGACTACACGAACAAGCACCCGGTGTCCCTTGTCAACTCAGTGAACGCCTACCGCATCCAGGGACAAAAGACGGCGTCCTTCGAGTTGATCGACGAGTTGGGCGACGCGCCCGACCGCCTGTTTATCCCGGTGGGCAACGCCGGCAACATCACGGCCTACTGGGCCGGCTTTCGAGAGTACAAGGACCAGGGCAACGCAACGAAGCTGCCGCGACTCATGGGCTTCCAGGCCGCCGGCGCCGACCCCATCGTGCGCGGCGAGATCGTAGAAGATCCGCAGACCGTCGCATCTGCAATCCGCATCGGCAACCCCGCCAGTTGGCGATTCGCTGAAGCGGCGCGCGACGAATCCGGCGGCGCCATCGACAACGTCACCGACGAGGAGATCCTCGCCGCCTACCAGCGCATGGCGCGTGAAGAAG
>Ga0247825_10001387_pt1 | contig 15885 bp, 13 predicted proteins | sample 13C_Vanillin_Day_FD_194413 | JGI IMG/M metagenome (GOLD analysis project Ga0247825, IMG submission 194413) | Soil microbial communities from agricultural site in Penn Yan, New York, United States - 13C_Vanillin_Day48 | ecosystem: Environmental > Terrestrial > Soil > Agricultural land | place... | reverse complement strand
GCTCATGGCGGCGGAGGCGGCGGCGGAGGCGGCGGCGCCGCGACCGCAAAAGCCATCATGGTCGGTGGGGACGGGAGCACGTCCGCCGCCATGAGCGGCACGATAACGATGAGCGCCACGACAACGCCCTCGATGAGCATCGTCATTGCGACCGAGGCGCCCTGCTTGCTGCCCATCTTGATGGATGGGTCCACAATGTCGCCGAACATCCGTTCTTCGCGTGGCACCGGGTTCCTCCTGCAGCCTTACATACCCGCCGGCAGAGCGGCCGATTATAGCTACCCCAAAAAAATAGTGTCAACGAACGTCGGACCAATCCGACGTGGATTTAGACCCCAAACGCCTTAAAAGGCTCCGGCCCGGCGCCCCGTTACAGGCTGGTGACACGCCAGCCGGACAGAAGGGCGATTCTATATGCACTTGCCCCTCGCGCAACCCTCTTAAGTGCCTGCCCCGGCCTTCAGTGCGCAACGGCCCCGATTCGCATCCCGTAAAACGACCGGTAGACGAAAAACACCGAGACGGCGAAGAAGACGGCCGCCAGGCTGAGGCTGACCGTCGACCCCATGCTCGCGCTGAGATTGACGGCCAGCGACACCGCCAGCACGCCGAAAAGCGTCGTGAACTTGATGATCGGGTTGAGCGCCACGGACGAGGTGTCCTTGAACGGATCGCCCACCGTGTCGCCGACGACCGTCGCCGCATGCAGCGGCGTGTTCTTCATCTTCAGCTCGGTCTCGACGATCTTCTTGGCATTATCCCAGGCGCCACCGGCGTTGGCCATGAACACCGCCTGATACAAGCCGAACAGAGCGATAGACACGAGGTAGCCGATGAAGAAGTAGGGCTCGACGAACGCAAAGGCCAGCGTTGAAAAGAACACGGTCAGGAAGATGTTGAACATGCCCTTCTGCGCGTACTGCGTGCAGATCTCAACGACCTTCTTGCTGTCCGCGACCGACGCCTTCTCGACGCCGTCCAGCTTGATGTTCGCTTTAATGAATTCCACGGCGCGGTAGGCCCCGGTCGTCACCGCCTGCGTCGATGCGCCTGTGAACCAGTAGATGATGGCGCCGCCCGTAATCAGCCCGAGCAGGAACGGGGCGTGAAGCAGCGACAAGTTCACCACAAGCTCCGGTTGCAGCCCCTCGGTCAGCGCGATGATGATCGAAAAGATCATCGTCGTCGCGCCGACGACGGCGGTCCCGATCAGCACTGGCTTGGCCGTCGCCTTGAACGTGTTGCCGGCGCCGTCGTTCTCCTCGAGCAGCGCCTTGGCCTTCTCGAACTGGACGTCGATCCCGAAGTCCTTCTTGATCTCCTGCTGGATCCCCGGAATCCCTTCGATGACCGACAGCTCGTAGACCGACTGCGCGTTGTCGGTGACCGGGCCGTAGGAATCGACGGCAATCGTCACCGGACCCATGCCGAGGAAGCCGAACGCCACCAGGCCGAACGCGAACACCGCCGGCGCGAGCATCAGATCCGACATCGACGTGCCGATCGTGCTGACCAGGAAAGCGATGGTCATCAGCGCGACGATGCTGAGGCCGATCCAGTACGCGCTGAAATTGCCGGCGACGAATCCGGACAGAATGTTCAGGGAAGGCCCGCCCTCGCGCGAGGACGTGACGACCTCCTTCACGTGGCTCGATTCCACCGACGTGAAGACCTTGACCAGCTCGGGGATGATGGCGCCCGCCAAGGTGCCGCAGGTGATGATCGACGACAGCTTCCACCACAGCGTACCGTCCCCGAGGTCGGGGATCAGGATGTAGGAGACGATGTAGGTCGCGATAACGGACACGATCGACGTCAGCCACACCAGCGTGGTCAGCGGCGCCTCGAAGTTCATCCGGGCCGCAGTCGCGTAGCGCGCCTTGGCCAGCATCTCGTTGATCATGTAGGACAGGCCGCTGGCGATGATCATCACGATGCGCATGGCGAACAGCCAGACCAGCAGCTTGACCTGGATCGGCTGGCTGGTCACCGCTTCCATGATGAAGGTGATGAGCGCGACGCCAGTCACGCCGTAGGTCTCGAAGCCGTCGGCCGAGGGGCCCACCGAGTCGCCGGCGTTGTCGCCCGTGCAGTCCGCAATCACGCCGGGATTCCGGGCGTCGTCTTCCTTGATGTTGAACACGATCTTCATCAGGTCCGAGCCGATATCGGCGATCTTGGTGAAGATGCCGCCGGCGATGCGCAACGCCGCGGCGCCCAGCGACTCGCCGATGGCGAAGCCGATGAAGCACGGGCCGGCGTAGTCCCCGGGGATGAAGAGCAGGATCGCCAGCATGATCAGCAGCTCGACGCTGATGAGCAGCATGCCGATGCTCATGCCGGCCTTGAGCGGGATGGCGTAAACCGGGTACGGCCTGCCCTCGAGGCTGGCAAACGCCGCGCGCGAGTTGGCGTAGGTGTTGACCCGGATGCCGAACCACGCCACGGCGTAGCTGCCGAGGATGCCGACGATGCTGAAGAGCAGGATGATGACGACGCGCATCGGCTCGAGACCCGTCAGCACGCCGAAATAGAGCACGATGACCACGGCGATGAAGATCTCGAGAATGGCGATGAACTTGCCCTGCGTGATGAGATAGGTCTTACAGGTCTCGTAGATCAGCGCTGAGACCTCCGCCATCGATCGATGCACCGGCAGGTTCTTCAGCTGATTGAGGATAACCAGCCCGAACAGCATGCCCAGGAACGACACCAGCAGGCCGCCCATCAGCAGCGTCCGCCCGCTGTAGCCGCCGACGTCGGTGAGATCGAGATCGGGAAGGACGATATTGACCTCGCCACCGGAATGGGTGGCCTCCGCCTGGCCCTCCGCCGCAACCTGCTCGGGCTGCTGCGCGAACACCGCCGCAGGCGCGCCGATCGCGATCAGCGTCGCGAAGACCATCGCGACCACCTGCAGGCGGTGGAATCCCTTCAACGAAAACCTCATCACACTTATGCTCCTTTGTCGCTATTTCCTGGGTGCTATACGGCCCGGCAGTGACATCCCGCCGGTCAGAAACATGCGGATGCCCTCCTGCACCGAGAGGTCGGGGAAAAGCGCCCGCTCGCGCGGATACAGGACGATGTCTCCCAGATAGAGATGGTTCGTCGGCACGTACACCGCCATCATCGATTCAGCGCCAGCGCCGCGATCCACGGTGAACTCCTTCGTCAGAAACCCGATCACCCAGCCGCGGTGCGCGTCTTCCACCATGACGACACGCTTGAACCCTGACTCGTTGTCCGGCGAGAACGCCACGACCAGCTGCTTGACCGGAGCGTAAATGGTCCGGAAGACCGGGATCTTCATCAGCCAGCGCTCGCCGCGGTTCAGCAGGCGCTGTCCGATGACGTTGGTGGCGATCACGCCCACCGCGAGCACCAGGGCTACCGTTCCGAGGAAGCCGGCCGCGCTGACGATCAGCCGCTCGGCTCCATCGGGGTCATGTCCGAGTACCGTGGCGGCTACCCTGGCGGCCAGCGGGGCCGTCAAACCGTCAATGATACCGAAGATCCACACCAGGGCGAAGACACTGATGAACAACGGAACGCTGACGAAGAATCCCGTCAGCAGGCGCCGCCGCAGCCACGGAATCAGAGCCACTGCGCCCACATCGCGACCAGAATCAACACGCCGGCCGCAATCCGGTACCAGGCAAACGGGGCGAAACCCGACCGGCCCACGAAGCGGAGAAACGGCTTCACAACGAGCGCGGCGGCGATAAACGCCGTCACGAAACCGATGGCGATTTCCGCCGCCCGTTCGGGCGCAAGATCGCCGCGGACCTCCCACAGGTCGTGCACAAACGCACCGGCCATCGTCGGCATGGCGAGGAAAAACGAGAACTCCGCCGCCGCCGCACGATCAAGGCGCATCAGCAGGCCGCCGACAATCGTCGCGCCCGAACGTGACACACCGGGAATCACCGCCACCGCCTGCGCCAGACCGATTCCCAGCGCGCGCGACACCGGTGTCTGGTCCGCCTCGAGGACGACCGGCACGGGACGAAAGCGCTCGACGATCAGCATCACGACGCCGCCGATGATAAAGGCCGCCGCTATCACTCCGAGCGCCGGGCTGCCGCCGCCGGTGTCGTACAGGCGGTTCTTCACGGCATCGGCGAACAACACGCCCGCGGCGGCCGCGGGGACGAAGGCCACGACGAGGGCAGCCGCGAATCGCCTGGCGGCGGCGTCAGCGGGCAGCCGCGAGAGGACGTGCGCGATCTTGCCGCGATACAACCACATCACCGCCAGGACCGCTCCCAGCTGAATCATGACGGTGAACACGCCCCCGGGATCCTCGAAGCCAAGCCACTCCTCGGCGATCAGCAGATGCGCCGTCGAGGAGATCGGCAGGAACTCGGTCAACCCCTGGATGATGCCCAGCAGCGCGGCGGCGACGTAGGTCACGCCGCGTCCCCGGTCCTCCGAACAACCGAGGACCAAGGACCAGGGACCCGGGACGGACCATGGACTACGGACGGACCAGGCACAAAGGACTACGGACCAAGGACTACGAAGCGCGTGCCCGGCGGGGCTTGCGCCCCTTGTCCTGTGCCGGCGCCGACGGCGGTTCGGCCATCGCCGCGGTGCGGCTGCGTCCCCGGCTCAGGATGATGGCAATCGCCGAAGCGATGAAGATCGTCGAATAGGTGCCGCTGACAATCCCGACCAGCATCGTGAACGAGAAGCCGCGGAGCGCCTCGCCACCGAACAGAAACAGCGCGAGCACGGACAGAAACGTGGTACCCGCGGTGATGATCGTGCGCGACAGCGTCTGGTTGACGCTGATGTTGACGACCTCTTCGAGTGGCTGGCGCCGCATCGAGCGCAGGTTCTCGCGAACGCGGTCGAAGATCACGATCGTGTCGTTCACTGAATAGCCGGTGATCGTGAGCAGCGCCGCGACGACGTTGAGCGACAGGTCGTAGCCGAAGAAGGCGAGAAACGCGAGCGTGACGAAGACGTCGTGGAACGTCGCGGCAATCGCGCCGACGGCGAACGACGGCCTGAATCGGATGGCGATGTAGACCGTGATCGCCAGAATGGAGGCCAGTGTCGCGTACAGGCCGCGACGCTGCAGATCGGCGCCGATGATCGGGCTGACCAGGTCGCGTCGGACAATCGTGGTCTTCAGCCCGGCGGATGCAAGCGTCTTCTCGATCTGCTGCGCCTGCGTTTCCAGCGTCCGGCCGTCCTCCGCCTGCGGCAATCGCACGAGGATCTGCCCCTTCGACGGATCGTCGTACTGCTGAACCACCTTGTCGCCGGGGATCGTGTCGAGGGCGCTGCGGATTTCCCCTTCGGACGCCCCCTCGATGACGAACGCGGCTCCGCCGGAGAAATCGATTCCGAGCGGGAGACCGCCGGTCGCGATGACGAACACGCCGGCACCGATCACCACGAGCGACAGGATGATGGCGTGCCACCGCCAGCGCAGGAAATTGAAATTCGCGTTGGTAAAAATCTGCATATAACGCCCTAAATACTGATGGTCTGAACCTGCCGGCGCCGCGACAGCACCAGCTCGAACATCGTGCGGGAGACGAACACTGCCGTGAAGACGTTGGAAATCAGACCGATGGTGAGCGTGGTCGCGAACCCGCGAATGGTGCTCGTTCCGAACTGAAACAGGAACGCGGCGGCAATCAGCGACGACACGTGCGTGTCGACGATCGTCCACCACACGCGATCAAAGCCGGCATTGACCGCCGCCCGCGCGGCCTTGCCGGCCGCAAGTTCCTCTTTGATGCGCTCGAAAATCAGGACGTTCGAGTCGACGCCCATACCGATGGTCAGAATGAACCCGGCAATGCCCGGCAGCGTCATCGTCGCGCCGAGATACGCCATCATCCCGAGGAGAATCAACAGGTTGACCACAATCGAAATCACCGCGTTCAGGCCAGTCAACCGGTAGTAGAACAGCATGAACAGCACGACCATCACGAGGCCGCCGATCGACGCCAGCACGCCGGCCTCGATCGACTCGCGCCCGAGCGACGGACCGACCGTCCGCTCCTCTTCGTAGGTCAGGCTCGCCGGCAGCGCGCCGGACTTCAGCGTGATGACGAGATCGGCCATCTCCTCGCGGCTGATCCCGTAGATTTGACCGTTGTCCGTAATGCGGCCCTGGATGTTTGCCACCGACATCACGCGCTCGTCGAGGACGACGCCGAGCGGTTTGCCGAGATTGGCCTGGGTGAAATTGCCAAAGCGCTGCGCGGCGTCCTGCTTGAGGGTGAACTGCACCGCCGGACGGTTGAACTGGTCGAGTCCCGGCGACGCACTGCGGAGCTCGTTACCGGACACGACCGACACCTTCTTGACGGCGTAATAGACCGTTCCCGCGGTACCGGCTGTGCCGGATCCTTCGAGGCGGCCGGGCAGAACCTCGACATCCGAGGGCAGCGCGTTGTTGTACGCCTGCAGGGCGGCTTCGCGCGTCGGGAATGGCGAGGGATTGTCAACCAGCCGGAACTGGAGCTGCGCCGTGGCGCGAATGACCTGCTTCGCGCGCTGGACCTCGGTGACGCCGGGCAGCTGGACAAGGATCTGATCGCGGCCGCTGTAGCGGGCCACGACGGGCTCGGCAACGCCAAGCTCGTTGACCCGGCGCTCGATCGTCTGCAGCGCCTGCGTGACGGCCTCGTCGCGGAGCTGATTCGCGATATTCGGTTTGATCTTGAAGGTGTAGACGCCGCCGGTCGCGTCGCGATCGTATGTCGCTTCGGCGTCAGCCGTCGCATTGCGGAGGCCGGCATCGTCGGTAACCCCCGAGATTCGGAACTGATCCGGGGCGGTCACGTCGATGCTCGTGAACGCCACGGCGTTCCGCGTCAACGTGTCGCGAAGGCGCTCGGACGTGATCTCGCTCTCGCTGCGAAGGGCGTCATCCGTCTGCACACGCAGCACGAGGTGGACGCCGCCTTTCAGATCGAGTCCGAGGTTGATTTTCTTGTCTGGCGGGTAAAAGGCCAGGACCGCCAGGCCGATCACCAGCGCCGTCAGCGTCAGTCTCCACCGAACGTTCTTCATCATGGCTAACTATTCTGATTTCGATGGGGCCAGAGCGTCACCGACCGGCTCCTGACCCTGATATCCGACGATTGCCGCGCGGGAAACCTCGATGCGGACGTTGTTCGCGATTTGCAGCTGCACCGAGGTGTCGCCGGCCTTGGTGATCGTGCCGTAAATGCCCCCGGAGGTGATCACCCGGTCGTTGACCTTCAGCGCCGCCAGGAAGGCCTGCACCTTCTGCTGCCGCTTCTTCATCGGCAGCAGGATGATGAAGTAGAAGATGGCGAGCACGAGGATAAACGGAACGAACTGCAGCCACGGGCTCGCACTGCCGCCCTGCGCGGGCGCGGCCAGGGCTATCAGGGTGTTCAGATTGGTCATGAATCGAGCGACAGGCGGGAAGCCGAGCGAAGGAACCCCTGCCTGAATGTATCAAAGGTCCGAAACGCTATAGCGTCTCTGATCCTCCGCATGGTGTCAAGGTAAAAGCTCAAATTATGCAACGTGTTAAGGGCACCTGCGGTCATTTCCCCTGCGAGGTAGAGATGCCGCAGATACGCTCGCGAATGGTGGTGGCAGGTATAGCAGCCGCACGCCGGATCCAGGGGCCGGTCGTCTTCGGCGTAGCGGGCATTCCTGATGTTGATCCGTCCCTCGCTGGTGAAGAGCTGCCCGTTGCGCGCGTTGCGGGTCGGCATCACGCAGTCGAACATGTCGATGCCGCGGGCGACGCACTCGACCAGGTCTTCGGGGGTCCCGGCGCCCATCAGGTACCTCGGCCGATCGACCGGGAGCTGACGGGCCGTCTGCTCCGTCACGTCGTACATCACGTCAACCGGCTCGCCAACGCTGAGCCCGCCGATCGCGTACCCCTCGAATCCGATTGCGGTCGTCCCGGCGGCGCTCTCGTCGCGCAGATCCTGAAACACGCCGCCCTGAACGATCCCGAACTGCGCCTGCCCGGGATTCGAAACCTGCACGGCCCCGCCATCGTCAAGGCTCCGGCGGGCAAGCGCGCCGGCGAATCGCTCGCGGCAGCGCCGCGCCCAGCGGAGCGACCTCTGCATCGACGCGGCGGCGTCCCCGGACGACGCGGGATACGGGAGACACTCGTCCAGCACCATCGCGATGTCCGAGCCGAGCCGCGCCTGAATGTCGACGCTGCCTTCGGGCGTGAGCACGTGGCGGGATCCGTCAAGGTGCGACTGGAACTCCGCCCCCTCCTCGCGGATCACCCTGCGCGCCGCAAGGCTGAAGATCTGGAAGCCGCCGCTGTCGGTCAGAATCGGCCGGTTCCAGCCGATGAACGCGTGGAGCCCGCCGCGGCGCGCGATGAGCTCGTCGCCAGGGCGGAGAAGCAGGTGGTAGGTATTCCCGAGGATGATCTCCGCTCCGGCCTCCCGCACGTCACGATGAAGCGCGGCTTTGACGGTGCCCTGCGTGCCGACGGGCATGAACGCCGGTGTCTGCACGGCTCCATGCGGCGTGTGGAACTCTCCGCGACGGGCAGCACCGTCGGTGCCGTGAAGCGTGAAGCGAAACGAACTCACGATTGATGTTGAGTCCGCCCTTCGGCGGACCCGGATGGCGCACGTAGTGTCCGCCTTTAGGCGGACCCGGACCTATTATTAGTACCGCGTGACCAAACTACGAGTGGGCGTGATCTTCGGCGGTCGATCGGGCGAGCACGAGGTGTCGATCGCGTCCGCTGCCTCCATTTTCAAGCACCTCGATCGCACGCTCTACGAGCCCGTGCCGATCCGGATCGAAAAGGATGGGCGCTGGGCGCTCACGTCGAAGGTGCCGACGGCGATTTCGGCGGCGGACGTGCTGAAAGAGTCGGCGACCGAATCGCTGCAGGTTGTCGAACCGACCGCGGCCGTCAGCCGATCCGGCATCGACGTTGTCTTCCCGGTGCTGCACGGCACCTACGGCGAGGACGGCACGGTGCAGGGGTTGCTGGAGCTGGCGAATGTTCCGTATGTCGGGTGCGGCGTGCTGGCGTCCGCGGCCGGGATGGACAAAGCCGTGATGAAGAAGCTGTTCATTCACCACGGGCTGCCGGTCGGCCCGTTCCGCGTGGCGCTCGGTCACGAGTGGGAGCGCGATGGGGCGGCCATTACCGGGCGCGTCCGCGATGAGCTGAGTTACCCGGTGTTCGTGAAGCCCGCGAATCTCGGCTCGAGCGTCGGCATCTCCAAAGCCAAGTCGGATGCCGACTTCGAGCAGGCAATGACGACGGCGCTGCAGTTCGATCGCAAGGTGGTGATCGAGGCAGCCGTGCCAAACGCCAGGGAGATCGAGTGCGCCGTGCTCGGCAACGACGACCCCGAGGCCTCGGTCCCCGGCGAGGTGATCCCCGGGCGCGAGTTCTACGACTACGAAGCCAAATATCTCGACGACAGCTCGCAGACGCTGATTCCGGCGCCGCTCGACGATCGGCAGACCGCCGAAATCAGACGCCTCTCCATCGAGGCCTTCAAGGCTGTCGAGTGCACCGGCATGGCGCGCGTGGACTTCCTGCTGTCGCGCGATACGGGGGAGCTGTTCGTCAACGAGGTGAACACCATCCCCGGATTCACGACGATTAGCATGTATCCGAAGATGTGGGAAGCCACGGGGCTGCCGTATCCGCGTCTGCTCGAACGGCTGATCCAGCTGGCCATCGAGCGCCACGACGGGAAACAGCGGCTTCGCACCAGCGTCACCGAAGACAATCGTCGATGAATATCGTGGCGGCGGTCACGGTGGCCGCGGCCGTCGCGATTGCCGCCGGCGCGCCGCGCGTCGCGGCACAAGCCTCCGGCCTGACCGGTGGCCAGCAGGTCGCCCGCACCTACGACGCCATCCTGGACGCCCGGTTCGAGGACGTGACGCCTCTGCTGACGAGCACATGCCCTCCAGCGCCCGCCGAAGTCTGTCAGCTGCTCGCCGTGCTGTCGGTGTGGTGGCAGATTCAGCAGGACCCGCTGGAGCGCAGTCACGATCAGGCGTTCCAGAAGCAGGCCGACGCCGTCATCGACCAGATGGAGCGATGGACGACGCGTGAACCCGCGCGGGCCGAAGCGTGGTTCTACCTGGGAGGCGCTGTCGGTGCGCGCGCGCAGTGGCGCGTCCTGCGCGGCCAGCCCGTCGCCGCGGCCCGCGACGGCAAACGCATCAAGAGCTCGCTGGAGCGTGCGCTCATGCTCGACCCTGGGCTTCAGGATGCGTACTTCGGCATCGGCCTCTACCACTATTACGCCGGCGTCGCGCCGGCCTTCGCGAAGATGCTCCGATGGCTCCTGTTGCTGCCGGGTGGGGATCGGGAGCGCGGGCTCGAGGAGATGCAGCGCGCCAGAAACGGCGGTCAGCTGCTCCGCAGCGAGGCCGATTACCAGCTTCATCAGATCTACCGGTGGTACGAAAAGCAGCCGTCGAGGGCGATCGAGCTGCTCACCGCCCTGGCCGCGCGCTACCCGCACAACGCACATTTTTCTCAGCAAATCGCCGAAATCGAGGACCACACCGACAACCACGCCGGCAGCCTGCGTGTGTGGGAAGCGCTCCTCGAGAGCGCGCGCGCCGGCCGCGTGGCGAGCGCGGCGGCGGCGCTCATGCGGGCGGAACTGGGCACCGCGCTCGAGCTCGATCACCTTGGCCGGCCCGAAGCCGCGCTCCCGCATCTGCGTGCGGTCATCGACGCGAAGCCGCGCTCGCCCGTCGGCGCCGAGGCGCTCGCGCAGCTGCAACTCGGGAACGCCTACGACCGGCTCGCGCGCCGCGAGCAGGCCATCGCCGCCTACCGCGCGGCGCTCATGGTCAACCCCGCAGGCGATCCGTTGAAGATCGAATCACGCGCGCGCGCCGGACTCCGCACACCAGCGCGATGATCGATCCCTTCGTGCTAATGGAGTTGATCACTCGCGCCGAGACTTGACAGAGTGGGTGCGATTGGACGTGGCCTTCGCACGATGAAGACCTCGATCTTTTGACAAGCCCAACGATTTTGTGCTTGACAGTAAGAAAATCTCACCCATAATCTACATCTGGTATGAGGGTGGATGGCTCAGCCCACCCGTTGTGACGGCCAAGCGGTTCGTCGGAGGCTGAGTCGCTAACTCTAAGGAGAGCACAATGGCGAAGAAGGCCAAGGGCGCGAAGAAGAAGGCCGCGAAGAAGCGGTAGTTCTTCGACAAGGCTTCAAGGGGTGCTCGCCAAGGGCACCCCATTTTTTTTATCTCTCGATTCACAGCACCTAGTTGACGCGCTCCCGATGACACGCACGACGCACCGCGTGTCGAAGATCCACGGGAGTGTCCCACGAAGCGAGAACGCCGGTATCCGGCCCGACGTGCCAGGCGGCAGGGTGCGCCGGGTACCGTGGCGCACATCTCGCGAACAGTTCACGTGAAGGGGGGGATTCAGATGGCGAAGAAGGCAAAGGGCGCGAAGAAGAAGGCCGCGAAAAAGCGCTAACTTCAGCAGCCAGGACGGGGTTATTGCGATGCAGTAACCCCGTCCCAAATCCGCACGCTGCGCACGATATCCCACGGCGCAATCCGATCAACGACCTCCATCCCGCTCACGACATGCCCGAACACCGTATACCGCGCGTCGAGGTGCGGCTGCGGTGAGTGCGTGATGAAGAACTGGCTCCCGCCCGTGTCCTTCCCGGCGAGCGCCATCCCCACCGTCCCGCGCAGATACGGACGCAGGTTGATTTCGTCGCGAATGGTGTAGCCGGGACCGCCTTCCCCGTCGCCGCGCGGGTCCCCATCCTGGACGACGAAGTCCGGCACGACGCGATGGATGACGAGGCCGTTGAAGTACCCCTTGCGGGCGAGGGTCACGAAGTTGTCGACCGTCAACGGCGCGTCCAGCACCGCCAGCTCGATTTCAATCGTGCCCTTGTCGGTCTCGATGAAGGCGTGCGGGGAATATTTCGGATTCACCAGCGCGGGGATCCGCTGCTCGTCGGCGGCGATATCCGACGGCGCGGGACGCATCGCCGCCTCGACGTCGGTGTCGCCGCTCTGCCGCAGGAGCGCCGCCGCCCGCAACCGCAGCGCCCAGTCCTTGTCCGTGAGCGCCTGGCGAAGCATCTGCCGGCCCGTCGCCGGTTCAATGGCGTTGATCGCGGTGAGCAGTGCATCCCGCGTCGCATATGTCACGTCGCCGAGCGCAATCTTGTACGCCTCGATCAGCGCGGGAATAGCCGACGACGACTTGAGCCCGGCGAGCGCCGATGCCGCGGCCGCGCGAACGGCAAAGTCGTCGGCCTGCAGCTTCTCGAGCAGTATCTTCTCGAAGCCCTGCGGCTTGCTCGCCGCGAGCGCCTCGAGCGCTGGCGGCACCACCCGCTGATCCCGGTCGTCGAGCAGCATCCGCAGCCGCGGGAGGCTGCGCTCGCCCGGGAGCGTTCCGAGCGCCGCCGCTTCAGCCACCCGCACGCTCCAGTCGCGATCCGGCTCCATCCCGGCAAGCGTGGCAATGAAGATGTCGGGATCGACCCGGGCCAGCGCGCGGAGAGCGGCGCCGCGGATCCCGGGGAGCGAATCCATTACCAGGTCGATGAGCAGATCGGCGTGTTCGGCAGTGGCGAGCGCACCGATGCTGGTTGCCGCCTCCAGCCGCAATCCAGGATCGGCGGAGCGATCCGCCACGATCTTTATCAGCGGCGCGATAGCCGCCGGCTCCGCGAGCGCTCCCAGGCCGCGAACCGCCTGGATCACAACCGCCGGATGCGCTTTCCGCGCCTCGACAATCTGCCGCAGGACGGCCGCTGCCTGCGGCGCCTTGAGGCCCGCCAGACCGCGGGCGGAAAACGCGGCCGTGTAACGTCCGGGCGTAGTCAGCAGAGCGAGCAGGACCGGCGCGGCGCGCGGATCGTTGATGCGCCCCAGTGCGTACGCCACCGGCCACCAGCGCGAAACGGGCTGGCCGGACCCGTCCAGTACAGCGGCCGCGAGCGCGTCGTATGACCCGAGCCGCACGAGGGCATATATGGCCAGCCGCGCCGCCTCCGCGGGCGCCGGCAGCGGATACGTCAAATCATCCGGGTCGATGCCGTTCAGCGCGCCCGCGGCAATCTGCCGGCGAACGATGCCGCTGACCGCGTCCGCGTCGGCGCGATTGCCGATCGAGCCGAGGGCTTCAGCAGCGCGGCCCTGAACAATCGGCTCGGGATCGTCCAGCGACTTGATCAGTGCCGCACGCGCCGATGGATGTCCGAGCAGGCCAAGCGCAAAGGCCGCCATCTGCCGCACCTCGACGTCTGCATCCGCCAGCAGGGGGAGCAGCGGCTCGACTCCTTCCACGAGGCCGACGCGTCCCACGGCGAGAGCAGCCCGGCGCCGGATGCGGCCCTCCGAATCGCGGAGCATCGGAATCAGATCCGACGGAGCGGGAAGCGCGTAGACCGCGGGCGTCTTCACCGTCGCGGGCTGCAGGAGCGCAGGCGGCGGCGGAGAGGGGTCCTTGAGGATCCGCTGGTCCTCCAGCCTGATCACCCACGCGAGCTTCTCTTCCGGCGTGATGTCGGGCGGCGGCGCTGGGGCGGAAGGAACGACCGTGGCAACCGGGACGGAGGCACACGACGCGGCCGCAAGCGCAAGGCAGAATGAAAGGAGCCGCCATGCGTGCATTCGCGGCGATAATAGCATCCTCATCTCACCAGTCATGCACCGGTACATCGCGATCGAGGGGCCGATCGGCGTCGGCAAGACCGCGCTCGCCACGCGTCTCGCCAGCCGGCTCGATGCAACGACGGTACTCGAAGAAACCGAGAATCCCTTCCTCGCGGATTTCTACGCCGGACGGCCCGGCGCTGCACTCCAGGCACAGCTCTTCTATCTACTCAACCGTCATCGCCAGCAGATATCGCTGCGCCAGGGAAACCTTTTCGCCCAGTCGACGGTTTCGGACTATTTGTTCGATCGCGACAAAGTCTTCGCCTACCTGAACCTCGACGACAACGAGCTGTTCATCTATCAGCGGCTCTACGATCTGCTGTCCAAGGACGTATCGCCGCCGGATTTGGTCGTCTACCTCCAGGCACCTACGGATGTGCTGCTCCGCCGGCAGCGGGATCGGGAAAAGGAGATCGAAGACGACATTCCCGAACCGGCGCACGACTACCTGCGCGAGCTGAACGAGGCGTATCAGCATTTCTTCTTTCACTACACGGCAACGCCGCTTCTGGTCGTCGAAACGTCACAATTCGACCTCGCCGGCAGCGACAGCGCGCTCGACGACCTGATCAAGCAGATCCGCGGAATGGGCCGTGGAACGCAGTACTACGTGCCCAGAGCCTGAAACGTCGGGTCCTTCGATCTTGGGTCTTTGTCCTTGACCCTCAACAACTTATGCCTTTTGCCTTTTGACTTTTGACTTCTTACTTGTCTTAATACCCCCTGATGGCGTGGTTCAAGAAGACGCGCAAGCCCATTGCATCCTCCACCGCCGAAAAGCCAAGCCGCGTTCCAGAGGGTCTCTGGATCAAGTGCCCTGGCTGCACACAGCTCATCTACAAGAAGGACCTCGAAGAGAGCCTCAACGTCTGCCCGAAATGCGCGCATCACTTCCGCATCAGCGCGGCCGAGCGGCTGCGTGCCCTGTTTGACGGCGGGCGCTACACCGAGCATTTTCCGAACCTCATTTCAGTCGACCCGCTTCGTTTCACCGACACCAAGCCGTACCGCCAGCGGCTGCAGAACACCATCTCCTCCACAGGTCTCAAGGACGCGATCATCGTTGCCACCGGTCAGCTCGACGAACTGGACATCGTCGTCTCCGCGATGGAGTACTCGTTCATCGGCGGCAGCATGGGAGTGGTCGTCGGCGAAAAGATCGCCAGGGCCGTCGAGATGGGGCTCGAGCGGCGGCAGCCGGTCATCGTCATCTCGTGTTCGGGCGGCGCCCGCATGATGGAGGGGGCGCTGTCGCTGATGCAGATGGCAAAGGTCTCGGCCGCGCTGGCCAGACTCGACCGCGCCAGGCTTCCGTTCATTTCAGTTCTCACCGATCCCACGACCGGCGGCGTGACGGCGAGCTTTGCGATGCTCGGCGATCTGAACATCGCCGAGCCGAAGGCGCTGATCGGGTTTGCCGGGCCGCGCGTGATCGAGCAAACGATTCGGCAGAAGCTGCCCGAAGGATTCCAGCGCAGCGAGTTCCTCGTCGAGCACGGTATGCTCGACCTGGTCGTCGATCGCCGCGAGATGAAGGCGACGCTTTCGCGCGCGCTGCGCTTCATGCGCGCGGAGCCGGCTGCGGTGGAGCGCGTTCCGGTGGGTGTCGGGGCACTCTCGCGGGAATCATAAAAGGGGTCGGGAGTCATTACGTCCTCTCGAAAAATGATTCCCGACCCCCTCCAACGTCTGTTCGCGCTCGAGAACTTCGGGATCAAGCTGGGTCTGCAAAACATGCAGACCCTCTGCGAAGCGCTCGGCCACCCGGAACGGAGCTTCGCCTCGCTGCACGTTGCCGGGACGAACGGCAAAGGGTCGGTCACCGCGTTCGCGCACCGTGCCCTGCTGTTGCAGGGGCTCCGCGCGGCCCGTTATGCCTCGCCGCACCTCGTCGATCTGTCGGAACGGTTCGTCATCGGCGCGTCACCCGTCGATCCGCGCACTCTGCAGCAAACTGCCGACGATGTACTCGCGTGCGTCGATCGACTGCAGTCGGACGGCACGCTGACCGTCACGCCGACGTTCTTCGAAGTGACCACCGCGATGGCCTTCGAGATGTTCCGCCGCGCCGGTGTCGAGGCGGCGGTGATTGAGGTCGGGCTCGGCGGCCGCTTCGACGCAACAAACGTCATAACTCCCGTCGTGGCCGCGATCACGACGATCGGAATGGATCACCAGCAGCATCTTGGCT
>Ga0247825_10001386_pt1 | contig 15886 bp, 12 predicted proteins | sample 13C_Vanillin_Day_FD_194413 | JGI IMG/M metagenome (GOLD analysis project Ga0247825, IMG submission 194413) | Soil microbial communities from agricultural site in Penn Yan, New York, United States - 13C_Vanillin_Day48 | ecosystem: Environmental > Terrestrial > Soil > Agricultural land | place... | reverse complement strand
CTGCTCTGGAGGGCGGGTCCTGAGTGGGGGAGGGGCGCTGGCTGCCAGGAAGGGGCTCCTCCCGTGGCTCGAGCGTCCGCCCGCTACATATCGGGATCGACCTGTTGGAAGAAAATTTGACCGCTCTCTTCCGGTCTCTAGAATCCCCACCAGTTGCGGCCCAGACGCATCTGACATGCTCATGTGTTCAGATGGCGTTCACTTCAAGGGAGCGGAGATGGAGCGCAAGGCTGGTAGTACAACGGTGACGGCGAAGGAGGTCAAGGCGGCGCTGGAGAAGACGCGCACGTTGACGTCCGAGGAGGAGAAGGTGCTGCGCATGCGCCACGGCGCAGGCGCTCCGAGCACCACAGCGCCGCTCCCTCGCGCGGCGGGCAATAACGAGGAGTTGGCGGACGAACTGCTCGTCATCGAGATGCAGCTCATGAAGGCGATGCGCGCGCGCATGGCTCAGGCGAAGGCTGGCGGCAAGCCCCAGGCGGCGGCCGCTCGCACCAGCAAGCCGTCCGGCAACGCGGCGAAGGACAAGATCGTCCGCGCGCTGCGCAAGAAGAAGTAGCCGCCCCTGGGGCCCTACCCATTGAGTATTGCCACGAGGCGGGCACCCGCTTCGGGCAGGGAGAGCCCCGCGCCGCTCACCTCCGTGGAGATGGCCTCCGCGTCGTCGGTGCCTCCACGGGCAAACAGCCCCTTGAGCCAGGTGCTGGCCGAGGGGTTGCGCCAGAAGTCCTCGTTGAAGCGCTCCATGAGCCGGGCTGTGAGGCGCGCCTCCAGCGCCCACGCCCTGAGATAGCGCGCCGAGTACAGCTGGGAATCCACATCGAAGAGGAAGAAGCCAGGGTGCGGCTCCACGAAGAGCGCGCGCCGCTGGCCCGTGGCGTACTCCTCCGCGCGCTCCTCCGAGGGGCCGCGTGAGAAGAGGGACAACTCGTAGGACAGCTTCGCGCAGTGCCGGCGCATCACCGTCAGGGCCTGGAAGGCGGCCAGCCGCACCGCGTCTCCAGCCGTGGAGCCTGGCAGGCGCAGGTAGCGCTTGAGCCACTCGGCCGAGAGCAGGAGACGCTCGGTGAGCGCGGCGTAGGCCTCCGTCACCGAGGCGTCTCCCAGGCGGCGCAGCTCCACCGGGGCCGTCTCCGACACGTGGGCCAGGTGCTGGGCATGGCCCCACTCGCGGAGCAGGCCGCTCAAGGCGTCCATCCCGCCCTCCACGTGGAGCACCAGGCGCACCTCGCCCGGGACACGCACCGCGGCGACGAAGGGGCGGCGCGCCTTGCCCGGCCGGGGCTCGTCGTCCACGCGGATGTGCCCCTGGGCCGCTGGCGGGAAGTTCCACTCGTTCAGCCAGCGCGTCACCGCGGGCATCAGGTCCTCGCGCCGGAAGAAGGCGTCCATCCAGGGTGCCCGCAGCGCGGCCTGGAGATCGTGCCGCCTCGCCTCACCCCCCGGCAGCGAGCGCAGGGTGGGATCCACCTTGCGCAGCACATAGCCGAGCACATCCCGGTACGCGTCCTCCGTGCGCCGGAGCGTCTCCTCCGCCGCCTCGGAGAGCTTGTCGAGGGGCAGGCCGGCCACGTCCTGATACAGCTGGGGGTAGCTCTTGGCACCCAGCCGCTCGGCGGTCCGGAGCGCCGCCTCGCGCCATGCGCCATAGCGGCCTCGCTCGCTCCAGAGGAAGTTGCCCACGGCCCTCTCCAGCAGGGCGCGGCGGCGGCGCAGCGTCTCATGGGGGAGCTGGGCCAGCGCCTCTCCAAAGCCGAGGGTTTGATCGTCCACGGGCAGACGCGCCTGGGCCTCCAGCTTCGCCGCGGCCTCGATATCGCGCGCGGCGAGGGCCTCCTCCACCTGCCCAGCCACCCGCTCGCGCAGGAGCTGGAGGCGACGCACGGCGAGCGTGTCGTTCCTGGCCCGCGCCTTCTCCAGGGCCTCGGTGGCGGCGGCGAAGGTGTCGGGATCGGACAGCTCAGGGAAGCTGGCGTGGAGGGCCTGGACAGGGAGCTCCGCGGAGAGGCCCGCCCCATGGCGGTAGTGAAGGGTGGCCAGCTCGGCGAGGAAGTCGTCCAGCCTCGCGCGAACGGAGTGCACGGGACGGTCCATGGCGGAGCACGCTAACAGGAAGCGGCCGGTGGGGAAGGGGCTGCGTGCAGAGAGTGCCGCCACATGACACCCGCCAGTGGCACCCCGAGCCCCTATCTGGAGGGCTTCATTAAGCTTAGAAGCCGATGCCGGCACCCGCCTTGAGCAGGCCATTGCCCAGCTCGAGCCGCAGTGCGACAGAGCCGGTCTTGTAGAGAAGGCCCGCGGAGGCCTGCCAGAAGAAGCCACCGTGGGTGGGACGGGAGCCCAAGGTATCGCTCCAGCCGGTATAGAAGCCGAGCGCGTAGCCCAGATCGAGCTTCGGGTAGACCGCGAATCGATCGTTCACCCACACGTTCCAGAGGACGCCCGCGACAGGAAGGATCGCCGTGAAGCCGTAGTCATCGCCCAGGAAGCTGTAGGAGAAACGGAGGAGATCGATACCGAACTCGACAGCGAGCTGGTCTTTGAAGCGGTCATGCTGGAGAAAGCCCTCCGGCCTGGCGGTCATCATGAATCGGCCGCCGATGCCCAGGCCATTTCCGTAGCCAACGATTCCCCATGCCGAGAAGCCCGTCGAGTCGGGGCCTTCCTGCGAGATCCCGCCGGCTTCAGAGTTCGAAGGCTGGGCCGCGGCGGGAGCGGCGATGAGCAGTACCGTCACAGCGGCGGTGATGAGACGTGTCGGGTGCATATGTGTTTTCTGGGCGTGCTCGCCTGCGAGAGTGATCTCTTCCCGTGTCCGCACCTGTCTCACTGGCGCTGCCCACTGAGGAGGCCGGTACCCGTCGAGCTGCCTCCAGACTTCGCGGAGTAGTTGGCGAGGACGCCCTTCTGGTCGAAGTCCATGTACACGAAGGTACTCTCGCTCTCGCTGCCACCGAGGAGGCCTCCGACATAGGGGATGAAGCTCGCGGCGCTCACTTGGGACTGGGAATAGAAGTAGCTGATGGACCGCCTGCCGTCCGAGTGAAGCGTTGAGTCCGTTGGCTGACCCAGCTCCGCGATGACCTCCTGATAGGTGGTCTGGCCGATCTTGAACTTCGCGACTTTCTCCTGAGTGACCTTTTTCCCCGTGGAGACACACGCAGTGAGCGTGAGCGCCGTGGCGATGACGAGGACGACCTTCATGAAGCCTCCCTTGAAGACGCAGACGTGGTGCCGAGGAGATGCTCGAGGGCCTCGGCCGAAGGGGCTCTAGCAAGGCGTGAACCAGCACACGGGTGCAGGGCTCTTCAGAGGGAGGAGTGGCTGGACGGCAACAAAAGATTGGACGGAAATGGCCGCTGTGACGCAGAGAAAGGACGGAGCCGTCCTGGGATCGTAGAGTGCCGCCACATGACCCCTGCGCCTGGAACCCAGAGTTCCCACACAAAGGTCCTCCCGTGAAGCGGCGGACCTTTCAGGTCACTGGTAAACACGCGGGCTACTCCATCGCGCAGGCCGTGGCCACCGAGCTCAAGGTGCCCGCGGAGGAGGCGCGCAGGCTGGTGGAGGTGGGGGCCGTGTACCTCGCGGGCCGCCGCTGCCGGGAGCACGAGGCGCGCATACGCGCGGGGCAGGTGGTGGCCGTGGTGCTGGAGGAGGGAGGCCGCAGCCCCCTCGAGGCGCTGGAGTCTCCTCCTCCGCTGAGCATCCTGTTCGAGGACGCGGAGCTCATTGCCGTGGACAAGCCCGCGGGCATCACCGCGCAGCCCACGGAGGGACGCGTCGGCGAAAGCCTGGTGGATCTCGTGAGCGCGCGGCTGGGCAAACCCGCGGGGCTCGTCCACCGGCTGGATCGGCAGACCTCGGGCGTGACGGTCTTCGGGAAGACGGCGCAGGCCACCCAGGCCCTGGCGGCCGAGTTCCGTGAGGGCCGTGCCCGCAAGCGCTACGTGGCGGCCACGGGGCTGGGACTGCCTGAATCGGGCACGGTGGATCTCCCACTGTCGAAGGATCCCTCCCGCCCCGGACGGTGGCGCGCGAGCCGTGCCGCCAACGGCGTCCCCGCGCTCACGCACTTCCGCACCCTCTACGCGGGCCCTGAGTATTGCCTCGTCGAGCTGCTGCCGCACACCGGCCGCACGCACCAACTGCGCGCGCACCTCACGGCGCTCGGGGCTCCGATCCTCGGGGATTCGCGCTACGGAGGTGCCTCGCGGGCTGGAGGCCTCCCCGCGTCCCGCTGCCTGCTGCATGCGCAGGCCCTGGAGCTGCCTCATCCCCACACGGGCCAGCCTCTGCGCATCGAGTCCCCCGTGCCCGAGGATCTGCGCCGCTTCTTCGAGCACGCGGGCGTTGTGGCTCCCTCGGGCCCCGTCCCGGGTTGAGCGGCTCAGCCTCGCCGGGCGGCCTCGAGGAGCAAGGGTCTGGCTTCAGTGAGGCTCCGATTCACTTCATCGAGGGCCGCCGAGGCCTTCCCCAGCTCTCCCTTCTTGGCGAGCTCCTCCACGTCACGGCAGCGGATGCGCAGGCGCAGCACGCCGAGCACCCCACAGCTCCCGGCGAGCCCATGGGCCTCGAACTCGAGGGCCGCCGCATCCCCCGCGGTCAGGGCCGCTTGCATCCGGGCGATCCGCTGAGGAGCGCGCGAGAGGAACTCATCCACCAGCTCCGCGACGAGGGCAGGCTCGCGCTCGTTCTGCAGCGCTCGCAGCCCCTCGATGATGGGGAGGTCGACCACGGGTGCCTCATCGGTCATGGTCATGGCAGGTGTCCGTCAGGCCGCGCACAGAAAATCCATGCCCTCTACCCAGCCGCGGGCAGCGAGGTCGGCGCGCAGCGCCTCGCGAGCCCAGCGTACTCCGACACAGATGAGGAGGAGTCCATGGCCCCGAGGGCCGAGCTCGTCTCCAGAGACTACGGGAATTCCCTGGATACGGGTGTTCACCTTGGCCTCCAACCGGCGGGGGCAGCGCTTCGTCGTCCGCATCCATGCGGGCCACGTAGGGGGATGTGGCTTGGGAGAGCGCCAACGGGAGTGCGGCCACCAGCCCACGGCCCTGGCCATCGAGCACCTCGACCCGGAGATCGCGCCGCCGGACCCTGGAGAACCCGGCGGGTACCGTCCGTGGAGCCGTCATCCACCGCCAGTACCCGGAGTTGCTGGAGCGTGCCGCCGAGCAGGCTCTCCACGGCTCGGGCTGCGGTGGACTCGGCGTTTCGGGCGGGGAGGAGGACAGTGACGACCGGAGCGGGCATCGTGTGTAGACTGCCTCAGCGATGGGTGGTGGCGTGAGAAATGGCAAGAGCGGCTTCGAGCCCGGAACCCCCGGTGCCCGACAGGAGACGCTTGCCACGGGATCGCGCCCTGCCGGGTCGGATGTGCACAGCAAGGTGGAGCAGCACCTCCGGGTGGCCTTTGGCCTGCTCAAGGGGGGGCAGTCTCCCCAGGCCTTCGGCGAGCTGGTGCACGCCAGCCGCACCCTGCCCATGACGCCGCGGCTCGCGGCGGCGGTTGTCACCCTGTCGCTCCAGGCGGGCACCGAGGCCGTGGCCATCACGCTGCTCGGCACCGCGGTCAAGAAGGTGGACGGGGAGGTACGCCGGGAGGTGCAGCGGCATCTCGCGCGCGTCCTGCGCAGGTCGGACCAACTCCCCAAGGCCATCGAGACGCTGGAGGCGTTGCTGTTCGCGTACCCCAAGGACCTGGGCGCGCGCAGGGTGCTCCAGGTGCTGCTGGAGCGCACCGGGAGGTGGGAGGATCTGGCCACCTCTCTGGAGAATGAGGCGCAGGATGCCGTGCGGCTTGGGGCGTTTGCCCGGGCGGCGCGGGCGGCTCGATGGCGTGCGCGGGTGCAGGCCGAGCAGCTGCGCAACATGTCGCGGGCCGCGGAGAGCTACGGGCAGGTTGCCAACTATCTGGAGAGGATGGGGGACGCGGACGGCGCCTTCGCGGTACGGCTGGATGGGCTCCGGGTGCTGCACTCCTCGGGGGCCACTGAGTCCGTGCTCACCGCGGCGGCCTCGGTGTGCATGAGCGCGGCGGCCCGGCTGGGGCGGGACACCCAGGCGCGGCAGGTGCTGGAAGAGCTGGGGCTGATCCCCTCGATGGTCGAGGCTTCGCCCACTCCCGAGGAGACGGAGCCCGAGGAGAGTGCTCGCTCGTCCAAGCCACGGCACGCCGAGCCCGAGAAACAGTCGGCCAAGCCAGAGACACAGCGTGCCGAGCCCGAGCCACAGCGCACGGAGCCCGAGCCACAGCGCGCTGAGCCCATATCGGGCCCTGCCGCTCCAGAGACTCAGGCTGCCAAGGACGAGACTGAAGAACCCGCGGCCGAGGCTCGCACCGCCGAGCCTGCCGAGGAGCCCGACAGGGTCGAGACTTCGCCTGGCTCCCCCGAGGAAGAGTCCACTGATCCAAAGGCTGATGCGGTCAGCCCTGCCGCGCCAGCCGAGATGTACCTGCCGAGGCTCCAGGTGGTACTCGATGCCGCGTCTTCGGGACAGATCGAGGGCGCCCTGCCGAATCCCGAGCCCGCGGGAGAAGGGGCTGCCCAGGCAGCACCTCAGGAGGGTGCCGAGTTCAAGGGCAAAGATGGCTCATCGCTGACGTCCGAGGAGCCACCCCCTGCTCCCCTCGGGCTGTGGAACGATCCCGTGGCCCTGCAGCGGCTGGAGGCGCAGCTCATCGCGCGCAAGTCCTGGCAGGAGCTCGCGCAGTTCTATCTGACGCGTGCCGATCGGGCGAAGGACCCGAGCCTGCGTGCCGAGGCACTCACCCGGCTCGCGGAGCTGATGGAGGACGAGCTGGGGGATCCCTCGGGCGCGGCGCGCATCTACCGCGAGATCGTCAAGCTGACCGGCGATCGAGACGCCCTCAAGGAGCAGGTGCGCCTCCTGGCCCAGCGCGGAGATCCCTCCTTGGTGCGGCGGGCGCTCGATGAGGCCGTGCACCAGGCGCGCACGCCCAAGGCGCGGGCCGCTGCCTACCTCACTCGTGCCGAGCGTGCGCTCGAGGCCGGAGAGACGGCCCAGGCAAAGGCGGACTTCGAGACGGCGGAGGCGCTCACTCCAGGGGTGCTCCTGGTGCTCTCGGGGCTGGTGCGCTGCGTGTCCGATGCCGAGCGGCCTGGCATGGCCCAACGCCTGCGGGAAACGCTCAACGCCGCGCCTCGCCGCTCTCCCGATCGGATGGAGGCGCTCCGCGCGCTCGCCTCCATCGCCGAGGAGTTGCTGAAGGACGCGAAGCTGGCGCAGTGGGCCTGGTCCGAGGTGCTCGCCGAGGATCCCGCGGAGAGCGGCGCCCACACGCGGCTCGTGGAGCTCGCGCGGACGCTGGGAGACAAGGCGGCGCTCATCCAGCTCCTGCGTGAGCAGCTCGCTCGCGAGCCCCGGGGCACCGACGCGCGGCAGGCTCGCATGGAGCTGGTCGCCACGCTGGAGGAGAGTGGCGACGTGGAAGGTGGGCTCAACGAGCTGCGCCAGGCCGTGCGCTTCGAGCCCGGCCACAAGGAGGCATGGCTGCTGCTCGCGGACCGCCTCACCGAGCGGGGACAGATCGGCGAGGCGGCCTGGGCGATGGAGCACGCCGCCACCGCGATGGAGGACGAGGCCGAGCGTCAGCGCGCCTGGGTCCGCCTGGCCAGCTTCTGCTACAGCGTGCTCAAGGATCCCGCCCGCGGAGAGCTGTACTCCCGCCGCGCGGAGAACCTGCGGCAGGCCCTGCAGGAGAAGAGCGCGCCCCCCGTCCCCGATGCATCTCGCACCGAGAGCGCTCGCCGCGAGGGAGGCACCGGCACCCGGACGCGCGTTCTCATTCCCCCGCCGATGAATGTGAACTTGACCCCCGCGGGTCAGCCCATTCTTCCCGAGCCGGTTCCGCCCCCCTCCGAGGTCACCGATCCGGCCCTGGTCGTCCCGGCTCATGCCCGGAAGACTCAAGAGGTCCGTGTGTCGGAGATCTTCGGGAAGAAGATGCCCTTCGACGAGGAGGAGCCAACGGCGACAGAGGCTCCGGAGGGGTTCGACCCTTCTGGTGACGCTTCGCCCAAGGCCCCTGCCACGGCCATCCCCAAGAACCTGGGCAGGAAGCTCAAGATCGAGCCGATGGATCCGTCCCGAGAGCTGGACTCCCTCCTCGGGGGTCAAGCGGAGGACGACACCGGCCGGACCAGCCCGTCGCTGTCATCCTGGGACTTGAAGCGGCCTCCCGGGCTCGCCGCCCCCAAGTCCCAGAAGGCCAGCGCGCCAGTGCCGCCCCCGACGCCGGAGGGGCGGAGGACCACGGCGGAGCAACCCAGTGGCCAGAAGAAGAGGTCGCGCACCCGGACGGACGAGGTCCCCCAGGTCGTCGTGCCCGACACGCCGGTGCCGCCGTCTCGCTCGGCCCTCCCGCACCTGGAGGACACCTCACCGGGACGCCGGACCGGGCCCAGGCCCGCGGTGCCAGCCTCCGGCCCCGCGAAAGCACCGCCCGGTCTCCCACGTTTGGAGCCGGCTGACTCCGCCTTCGCCAAGGTCTCGCCTCGAGAGCCGGAGGGCCCTCCCGCGCAGAGCAAGCCGTCCGTCCAGAACACGTCCTTCATCTCCTGGGAGGCGCCGCCCGGGAGGATGGATCCCGTGCGCCGGGTGGTCCGCCCGCGAGCAGGCACCTCCTCCCGGCAGGCCGTGCCTCAAGAGCCACGTGGCTCCGAGCCCCCGGTGTTCAAGCAGGTGCGCGAGAACCCGCTGGAGGCCGAGCTCTATGTGGAGATCGCGGAGTACTTCAAGCAACGCGGAGACGCGCAGCGCGCCGAGCTGATGCGCGAGATCGCCGACGCGCTCGACGGCCGGGAAAGTCCTCCACCCCGTCCGCTACGCCAGCCGCTCTCGCCTCAGGATCGCTCTGGGCTGCGCCACCCGCTCCTGCGCTCGCCCGCGGGTGAGCTGCTCACGAGTGTGGGCGCGGCGCTCTGCCGCCTCTTCCCCATGCACGGCCGGGCCGCTGGCACCCAGGAGCGGCTGCGCCCGAGCCTCGGCCCTGGGGCGCCCGCGGCCATTGACGCCTTCGAGTCATCCCAGCGCCTGCTCGGCATCGAGGCGCCGGACGTGGTGCTCTCCGAGGACAACGGCCCTCCCTTCTCGCTGGTCTTCACGAGCGCTCCACGGCTGCTCGTCGGCAAGCAGGCCGTGCGGCAGGTGCTGCCGGGCCCGGAGCTGCGCTTCTACGCCGGGCGCGCGCTGCTGTGCCTGGGGCCGGACCTGCTGGCCCTGCGCAGCCTGAAGAAGGACCAGATCCTGCGTGGCATGGCCCTGCTGTCCTCGGTGCTGAAGGACAAGAACGCCTCTGGCCTCGAGGCCCGGGTGATGCGCGAGAGCCTGACGCCCCAACAGGTCGAACAAGCGGCGGAGCTGTTCGGCCCCGCGACGCGCGACTTCAACGTGTCCGCGCTGGCGGACGCGGCGCGCGACTCCTCCAACCGCGCGGGGCTCGTCACCTGTGGCGCGGTGGGGCCGGCGCTCGCGGCGCTGAGGATGAAGCGGGCGCTGGAGCGGGAGATCGTGGAGCTGGTGCGCTTCGCGGCCTCGGAGCGCTACTTCCAGCTCCGCTACAACGGCTGAAGAGGCTCAGCCCACCTGCAGCTTGATGGTGAGGGCCAGGAGCCGGCCCTTCTGCCCGCCCAGATCGTGCCGGTAGCCGAGATCGATTCCGCCGCCGCCCTCCGTCATGAAGCCCAGGCCCACGCCCAGCTGCGAGGCCTTCTGGAACCCGTCGTAGGTGTACCCCAGCCGCACGGGCAGCGCCTGTCCGAGGATGTACTCGGCTCCGACGCTGTAGGTGAGGACGCGCTGGGCCTGAGACTCGAAGTCCGCGCGCACGTCCGCCGCCAGGGTGAGCATCCCCGTCAGGTAGCCCGCGTGGAGTGAGTAGTACCGCGTGAGCTCCACGTTGTTCGTGTCGATGAGGTTGTGGGCGGAGAAGCCCGTCATGAGGGCATCGGAGAAGCGCAGCAGCACGCCCACGTCCACGGTGGAGGCATTGGTTCGCAGGGGCTCGTTCAGCCGCAGGTAGTGGATGGAGCTGCCAATGAGCACCCCTGGGGTGATGGGCAGGGCGAATGCCAGCGTGCTGAAGTGGCCCGTGGCCCGGCCCTCGCCGCTGCGCAGGGAGAGGATGTGGTAGTCCAGCCCGGCGGCCAGGTCGCTCGTCTTCGCGTCCATGATGGTCACCCCGCCAAAGGCATCCTTGCCCGAGGTGTCCCAGGAGCCGTGCAGCTCCATGCGGTACATCTTCCACAGCGCCATGGCGGCCGGGTTGCCCAGCACGGCCTCGCTGCCCAGCCCCAGCGCGCGGTACGCCCCTCCCATGGCGTAGGACCGGGCGCTCTGGATGTCGCGCAGGTCCTCCACATCTGACTGGGCGTAGACAGCAGTGGACAGGGACAGCGCCAGCAGGAGTGTCAATCGGGAAGGCATCGGGTGCGCATCCTATCCGCCTTGATGCCTCGGAGGGCCATCACTAGATTCGCCCCCCTAAGGAGAAGCCGTGAAGCGAGCCGTCTGCTTGATCGGGGTGCTCACCGCGCTGGCCGCGGGGGCGTATGTGCTGCCTGGAAGCTCCATCCTTCGGCGGATGGTTCGCGGGCAGGACGAGACCATGCCCACCTCGTTCCGGGTCGAGGGCTCGTTCGTCTTCTCGGGGCCCGGGGCGAAGGAGGCCGCTGACGCGCTCAAGGTGACCGTGGAGCGCGCCGAGCTGCTCGCCGACGGCGCCATCCTCGTCAGGACGCCGGGGCGATGCCGCTTCGAGGTGTCCGTGCCGGAGGGCACCCGGCTGGCTGTCGTCCAGGCAGGCGACCGCAAGCGCGTGGACGGCACGGAGATCGCGGCGCTCTCCACGGCCATCAGCCAGCTCTGCCCGCTGCTCGCGGCGCGTGCCACCTCGGACCGTGACACCGAGACGCGGGATGAGGTGGAGCAGCACCTGCAGAGCCTGGGCATCGCCACGCGCACCACCTCCCTGGCGCGCTTCGGCGGCGAGGTGGCCTATGTGCTCGGCGATCTCGAGGAGGGCAAGCCCCAGTTCTGGGTCTACAAGGACCATTTCCGTCCAGCCCGCGTGCGGTGGAAGACGAGGCTGGGGGTCGCCTGGGATGTGCGCTTCATCGACTACACCTCCCCGGCCACCGGCGAGTGGATGCCTCGCAGCATCGAGGTGTGGCGCGATGGCGAGCGAGTCCTGCGCTTCACCGCCATCAAGTCGGACCCCCGCGCCACTCTGTCCGACAAGCTCTTCGCCCCCTGAGTACGGAAATACCCCCCAAAATCGCTGCTAATCACCGCACGTCCCTCTGCCTGCCAGGGGCCTTGGAGCGTGATAGGTCTGCGAATTCACGCAGCTCTTTTGGGAAATGACGCGGTGCGCAGAAACTTTTTGGTAGCCCTTTGGACAATGGCAGCATGTCGAACAGTGCTGCGCGTCCATACGACCGCCGGGCGGTCCAGATGAGAGAGGCCGTCTCTTCGGCACTGAACCCGAACGCCGTGCTCGCGAAGTTCCTGCCCACGGGGGCCTCGGCTGGCACGGCTCACCCGGAGGGGCTCTCGGCGGGCATCTGCGCTTCGTACCGGCTGGCCCAGACCGATCTGCCCCGGCTGCGGAGGTTCCATGTCCACTTCGAGGTCGCGGGAGTGAAGTACGGGCTGCCGCCCGCGCTGCTGGCCGCCATCGCCAGCCGCGAGTCTCGCGCGGGCGGGATGCTCGACGTGAACGGACTGGGGGGTGGGGGTGACTGCTTCGGGCTGATGCAGCTCGACTCTCGCTACCACCCTCCGCGCGGCGGCCCCTACAGTGGCGAGCACATCGAGCAGGCGGCGCGCGTGCTCGAGCGGTTGTTGGAGGAAGTGAGGGCGAAGCACCCGGGCTGGCCGCCCGAGCAGCAGCTCCGCGGCGCGGTGGTGGCGTACGACATGGGCGTGAGCCACGTGCGGACGATCAAGGACATGGATCGCGGCACCACCCGGGATGACTACTCCAACGACGTCTGGGCGCGGGCGCTGGCGCTGGCTCCTTCTTTCGGTGGCTCCGTGGGCGCGGAGGCATGCGCGGGGCCTACCAGTGGCTCGTTCCTCTCACTGAGAGACCGCCTGGCGGTTCCGGGTGGTAGAGGCGTGTCCTGAAAGTGGCTCGTGAAGGGTGGCCCCTCGTATTCTCCGGGCCATGTTCGATCACGAGCGAACGGAACTCTGGAAGCGGACCTTGGGTGAGAGGGCTGGGGATCCTGCCCAAGCCGCGCGGGCCTACCTCCGCGAGCAGCTGCGGCGGACGTGGCGGAGCGCGGGCCAGCTCGGCGAACAGATCCGCGGTGCCTATCCGGATTTGAAGTCCCACGGGGCCAGCCGCGTCGATGTCCTGTGGCAGCGGGTGGATCTTCTTCTGGGGCCGGAGTTTCCGCTCAACCCCGCCGAAGCCTTCGTGCTGGGCAGTGCGTTCATCATCTATGACCTGGGAGTGGGGCTTGCGGGGCTGCCTGGAGGCGAGGCGGGGCTGCGCAAGACGCGGGAGTGGAGGGATGCGCTGGCCACGTGCATCCGCCGGGAGACGGATCGCGCGGCGACACCGGGAGAGGTGTCGCAGCCCACGCCAGAGTACGCACGGCTCGCCACGGAGGACTCGCTCCAGCTGCTGGCGGCGAAGAATGCGCGGCGGCTGGGGTTGATGCAGTGGAAGGGGCCTGGGGGCGAGGCGCTGCACCTGCTGGAGGATCCCGCGCTGCGCCAGCAGTTCGGCGAGTTCATTGGTGAGCTGGCCTACAGCCATGGGTTGGACGTGGCCGAGCTGGGGCGTGCATTCTCGGCGCGGCGGATCGAGGCGCCCGCACCGGCCCCGGCGGACTGGACGGTGGACGGGCTGAAGCTGGCGGCCGCGCTGCGGACGGCGGACACGCTGCTCGTCGAGGAGCGCCGCCGCAAGCTGAGCCGGCCCACGCTCGTGCATGACCGTCTCCTCTATACAACGGGGGAGCCCTTCGGCCGGGGTGAGGCGGAGATGTTCTGGGCCTGCTTCGAGGCGCTGCGGAAGATCGACAGGGATCTGCACGACGTGGATGTGCTGCTGTCGCTGAGCGGCCGGCCGCGCTTTCAGGCGCGGGGAGTGGTGGACGCGGACGATGCGGCGCGGCTGGCCAGCCATGTGAAGACGCAGGGGTGGATGCCGGTGGACGCCCGGGTGCACGTGTCGGACGTGCCGAGCCTGATTGCGCAGATTGGTGGGGCGCAGCTCTACCGGAAGGATCCCTCGGTCCCCCTGCGGGAGCTCATCCAGAACGCGGCGGATGCGATCCGGGCCCGGCGGGCGCTGGCCGGGCTGTCGCCGGACTGGGGCTCCATCACCGTGCGCGTGGGCCGGGACTCGAATGGCCGCTGGATCGAGGTGGCGGACACGGGCCTGGGGATGACACCCCGGGTGCTGACGCGGCACTTGCTGGACTTCGGGACGAGCTACTGGATGACGGAGGACGTGCGCCGGGACTACCCGGGGCTGGCGGCCAGCGGCTTCGTCCCGGCGGGCCGGTTCGGGATTGGCTTCTTCTCCGTGTTCATGTGGGGCGACCGGCTGCAGATCTTCTCCCGGCCGTTCCAGGATCAGGCCACGCACGTCCTGGAGTTCGACAACGGGTTGGGGGCGCACCCCATCCTGCGGCTGGCGGAGCCGGGGGAGCAGCTCGAGGAAGGCGGCAGCCGGGTCCGAGTGTGGCTGTCGCGCGAGCGGGACTGGGAGCAGATGCTGCTGGACCGGAGCGACCAGTGGGACCACTGGTCCGAGTCCGAGGAGCGCATCACGTTCGCCGAGCTGCTGGGGCGGATCGCGCCCACGCTGGATGTGACGCTGAAGCTGGAGGACAAGTCCGGGCAGGTGCAGACAGTCATCGAGGCGAATGACTGGCAGACGCTGGATGCGACGCGGCTGCTGCGGCGGATTGGCAACACGGCGCGGGGCATCAACACGGCGCTGATGGAGTTCCTGGCGCCCATGGTGCGCCCGGTGCTGGACGCGAACGGGCAGTGCATCGGGCGCATCTGCATCGCGTCCGGGGCGATGCAGCGGTGGGCTGGGTTGTCGGTGATCACGGCGGGCGGGCTGCGGGCGCGGTACTCGCGCGAGTTCACGGGCACGCTCCTGGGGTCCACGGACGTGGCGACGCGGGATGACGCGGAGCCGCTGGCGCTGCGAGAGGATCTGGCCCGCTGGGCGACGGAGCAGGCCCGGCTGTGGGAGCGCTACCAGCTCAGCTTCGAGGGCTATGAGCTCCACAAGCGGCTGGACATCGGGCTGGCGGTGCTCTCCTGCGGGGGCGAGCCCGGGGGGCTGCCGATTGGCTACCGTGGGGGAACGCCCATCACCCTGGCCATGCTCCAGGAGTTCGCGGGCGACCGGGATGAAGTGACGCTGGTGGATGGCTCGGAGCGGTCGGTGCGCAAGTTCACGGAGCTCGTCGTGGTGCCGTGCCACGAGGCGGGGCACACCGCGGCGGGGAGGCTGCTGGTCCACCTGCCGGCGCTGATGGGGGTGTACATCTCGCGGGCCTGGGGAGTCGCGCTTCAGGACGTGGTGGCGGGCGTGGAGGTCTCCGAGAAAGAGTGGATGCCGACGGACGGGCGCAAGCGGAGGACCTGGGTCTTCCGCCGTCCCGCGGTGCGCCTGCACTGACGGGCGCGAGGGCTCACCGCACGTGCTGATAGAGGCGCAGCAGCGTGCGCGGTGAGACGCCCAGCCGGTAGAGCAGGGGGAAGCCGTTCACCGCGAGGAAGTAGAAGACTGGCCGCGCGAGGAATCGCCGGCCTGAGACGGTGACACGCGCATCCACCGTGCGGATGCGGCCAAGCTTCCACAGCCGGCGGGAGAGCTCCAGATCCTCCATCAGCGGTTGAGCTGGGAAGCCGCCCACCGCGCGAAAGGCTTCCGCGCGGACGAAGAGGGCCTGATCACCGTAGGGGAAGCGCGTGTACCGCGAGCGCAGGTCCGCCAGGTGCAGCAGGGGACCGAGCCGAGAGCGCCCCGCATCATCGACCGTCCATGTCTTGAAGGCACCCGCCACCACGCGAGGGTTCTCCAGGGCGGCGGTGATGTGGCGTGGGGCATCAGGGGGGAGGGCCACGTCCGCGTGGAGGAACAGGAGCACCGGGCCTCGGGCTCCCTCGGCGCCCGCGTTCATCTGTGAGGCCCGGCCTCGGGGAGCGGAGAGCACGGTGACGCCCGGGAAGGCGCGGGCTTGCTCCACGGTGGCATCGGTGCTCCCGCCGTCCACCACGCGGATCTCTTCGATGTGCTCCATCGCGGCGAGCTCCGTCAGCCGCTGGGCGATACGCCGCTCCTCATTGAGCACGGGGATGATGACGGAGATCACCGCCCAGGGCCTCGGAGTGTGGCGAGTGTTGCCGCCGTCGCAGGCGCCTGGATCCGCCCCATGTTCAGCTCCGTCTTCAGACGCTCGAGATCGGCCGGCACGTCCACGTCGAAGAACGGCTCCACATGGGCCACGGTGAGCCCAAGGGACTTCAGACGTTCCTCGGTGCGCGCGCGCGTCTCCGGCTGGCTCCACGGCAGATTCGCGAGAGCGCCCACAGGCAGCCGGCGCAGGGCGAGCAGGTAGAAGCCGCCGTCATCGCTCGGGCCAAACACGGCGTCCGCGTTCGCCAGGGCCGCCCGGGCAGCCTCCAGGTAGGCCATGGGAAGTCCGGGACTGTCAGCGCCGAGCGCCATGGCGGCGGGGCACACCTCCAGGCCCCGGTGGAAGATGCGCTCCAGGCGAGCCCCCAGATCCCCCTCTCCCTGCTGCCAGACCTCGACGGGAGAGGGCAGGAGTCCCTCGGGCCATGGTCCCGTGGAGGCAAGCACAGGCCGAGCCCA
>Ga0247825_10001384_pt1 | contig 15897 bp, 15 predicted proteins | sample 13C_Vanillin_Day_FD_194413 | JGI IMG/M metagenome (GOLD analysis project Ga0247825, IMG submission 194413) | Soil microbial communities from agricultural site in Penn Yan, New York, United States - 13C_Vanillin_Day48 | ecosystem: Environmental > Terrestrial > Soil > Agricultural land | place... | reverse complement strand
GAGGAAAAGCCTCGGGAACTGCTGGCCGAGCTGCGCCGCTTCCTGCGGCAAGCGGCAATATGAGGATGAAGCGCGCGCCTTTGCCGGTCTGCGACTCCACCGTCAGGTCGCCGCCGTGCACGCCGGCAATGCGCTTGGCGAGGTAAAGCCCCAGGCCAAGGCCGCCGCCGCTGCGCGTGCCGCTGACGAACCGGTCGAAGACGTACGGCAGCAGTTCGGGCGGGATGCCGGGGCCCTCGTCGATCACCTCCACGCGGGCGATCGCGCCGTCCGTGCGCACATCCTGCAGCGTGACGAACACCGACACTGCGGCGTCGGCCGGCGACTTCTGGATGGCGTTGGCGATGATGTTCTCGACGCACTGGCGCAAGCGTCCGGGGTCGGCGTTGACCACGATGGTGCGGCCCTCCTCCACCGTGACGCGCACCGGGTGCTCGTTGGTCGCGAGCATGGTGGCGGTCTCGCGCACCAGCGCGCCGAGGTCGCACGGCTGCTGCTCGATGCGAAACACGCCCTGCTCGATGCGCGATACGTCCAGGATGTCGGACACCAGGCCGCCCAGGCGCAGCACCGCCCGGCTCGCCGCGTCGGCGTCGCGCGCATCGTCGTCGCGGCCGTTGCGCTTCGCGCGCAGGCGCAGCATGTCCAGGCGCATGTGCAGCGGCGAGAGGTAGTTCCTGAAGTCGTGCGCCAGCACCGTCATGAGCTCCTCGGCGGCCGCGCGGCGTCCCTGCGCCTCGGCATTGCGGCTCATTTCCTGCGCCAGCTCGGCGCGGTGCGCCAGCACGCCGATCCAGGTGCCGATCGACTCGACGAAGCGCGCGTCGTCCTCGGTGAAGAACTCGGGTTGCTGCGAGGCGAGCATCATCATGCCGCGCCGCCGCCCGCCGATCTCCAGCGGCACGCCGATCTTCGAGCGGATGCCCAGCCCCTCTTTTACCCCGCGCAGCTCCTCGGCGTCCTGGTCGAGGCGGCCGGTGAGGAAGGTCTCGCCGCGCTTGTAGACCTGCACCACGCGCCCGCCGTTGGAGAGCTGCAGCACGTCGAGGCCCAGCTGGCGCTGGAGCATGGACAGCGGCTGCGCGCTCGTGCCCACGGCGACCAGGCTGTCGCGCGACGGGTCGTAGAGGAAGCCGTCGACCTTGTCGGCACCGGTCGCGTTGGCGACGACGTCGGCCGCCTGCGTCAGAGTCGACTTGAGGTCGCCTGCCGGAATGCGCAGCAGCGCCTCGAGCAGCTCGAGCGCGCGCTGGCTGTGCGCAATGCGGTGCTCCACACGGGGCTGTGACAGGTCGAAACGCCTTTGGTTTCCGGTTGCTACGCCGCGCTTGCGCCCGCCGCACAAAACATGTTCAATGGACCCGTTACGGCGCATTACTCAGAAGAGTCATAAGAAACTCTGGAAATGCTGGGAAAGCCGGTCCCCGACTTCAGCCTCCCCTCCACCGGCGGCGCCTTTCAGATCTCTTCCCTGCGCGGCAAGAAAGTCGTCCTCTACTTCTATCCGAAGGACAGCACGCCCGGCTGCACCGCCGAGGGCGCGGACTTCCGCGACAGCTACCCGGCGTTCAGGCGCGCCAATTGCGAGGTGTTCGGCATCTCGCGCGACTCGCTCGCATCTCACGAGCGTTTCAAGGAGAAGATGAAGTTCCCGTTCGAGCTGCTTTCGGACCCGCAGGAGTCGGTCTGCAAGCGGTTCGGTGTCATGAAGCTGAAGAACATGTACGGGAAGCAAGTCCGCGGCATCGAGCGCAGCACCTTCGTGATCGATGAGAACGGGGTGCTGGCGCGCGAATGGCGCGGGGTCAAGGTTCCAGGCCACGTCCAGGAGGTATTGAACTTTGCTAAAGCCCTATGATGTCGAACCTGCCGTCGAGGAATCCGCTTCTCCCTCCCTGATGTCCCAGCAGCCCCGCCCCTCCCGCAAACCCAAGGTCAAGAAGCTCTTCGTGCTCGACACCAACGTGCTGATGCACGACCCGACGAGCCTGTTCCGCTTCGACGAGCACGACGTGTATCTGCCGATCGCCACGCTGGAGGAGCTCGATTCGCACAAGCGCGGGCTTTCGGATGTCTCGCGCAACGCCCGTCAGGCGAGCCGCTTCCTCGACGAGATCGTGACCGGGACGATCGAAGAGATAAAGAACGGCTTGATGATAAGAACCAAGGACGGCCAGCAGTCGCGCGGCCGCCTGTTCCTGCAGACCGAGGCGATCAACGGCAGCCTGCCGGTCACGCTCGCGGCCGGCAAGAACGACAACCAGATCCTGGCGGTAGTGCGCGCGCTGCAGGAGCGCGAGAATCAGCGCGAGAGGCAGGAGAAGCAGCCGCCGCGCGAAGTGGTGCTGGTGTCGAAGGACATCAACATGCGCATCAAGGCGCGCGCGCTGGGGCTCGCCGCCGAGGACTATTTCAACGACAAGGTGCTGGAGGACGCCGACCTTCTCTATACCGGCGTGCGCCACCTGCCCAAGGATTTCTGGGATACGCACGGCAAGGACATGGAGTCCTGGAAGAAGGAGGGCCATACCTACTATCGCGTGCGCGGGCCGCTCGTGCCCAAGCTGCACGTAAACGAGTTCGTCTATGACGAGTCCGGCGACCGGCCGCTCTACGCGCTGGTCAAGGAGAGCTCGGGGCGCGTGGCGGTGCTCGAGACGCTGCGCGACTACACGCATGCCAAGAACTCGGTGTGGGGCATCACCGCGCGCAACCGTGAGCAGAACTTCGCGCTCAACCTGCTCATGAACCCGGCGGTGGACTTCGTCACCCTCCTCGGCCAGGCGGGCACCGGCAAGACGCTGCTCGCGCTCGCCGCCGGCCTCACGCAGGTGCTCGACGACAAGCGTTATTCGGAGATCATCATGACGCGGGTCACGGTGCCGCTCGGCGAGGACATCGGCTTCCTCCCCGGCACCGAGGAAGAGAAGATGCAGCCCTGGATGGGGGCGCTCGAGGACAACCTGGACGTGCTCAACGCCTCGGACGAGTCGGGCGGCGAATGGGGCCGCGCGGCGACGCGCGACCTGGTGCGCTCGCGCATCAAGATCAAGTCGCTCAACTTCATGCGCGGCCGCACGTTCGTCAACAAGTGGCTCATCATCGACGAGGCGCAGAACCTTACGCCGAAGCAGATGAAGACCCTGGTGACCCGCGCCGGGCCGGGCACTAAGGTGGTGTGCCTGGGCAACATCGCACAGATCGATACGCCCTACCTTACCGAGGGCAGCTCGGGTCTCACCTATGTCGTCGACCGCATGAAGGACTGGAGCCACGCCGGGCACGTGACGCTCGCGCGCGGCGAGCGCTCGCGGCTTGCCGACCACGCCGCCGAGGTGCTTTGAGTCTTCCCTGAAGGGGACAGACCCCATTTCCATGGAAATGGGGTCTGTCCCCATTTCGGCGTGTTTCGCCCATCCCCGGCGGTTTTTTGCTAGGCTCGCAGCCTCTTTCACCCTAGAGACCCGGAGATGATTTCGACTGCACGCTACATCGCCGCGCTGGCGGCCCTGCTGCTCGTATGCAACGCGGCCGCGCAGCAGAAGTTCGAGCCGCAGGTCGGCCAGGCCGGCAAGGACGTGATCTGGGTCCCGACGCCCGACGACGTGGTGGAGCGGATGCTCACGATGGCGCAGGTCACGCCGAAGGACTTCGTCATGGACCTGGGCGCCGGCGACGGCAAGATCGCCATCGCGGCGGCGCGGAAATTCGGCGCACGCGCGATAGGCATCGAGTACAACCCGGACATGGTGAAGCACGCCAATGTGAACGCCCAGGCGGCGGGCGTGGCGGGCGATGGCCCGGGCAAGGCCACCATTCGCCACGGCGATATTTTCCAGACCGACTTCAGCCAGGCGACCGTGATCACGCTGTACCTGCTGCCGGCGCTCAACATGAAGCTGCGCCCGCAGCTGCTGGCGATGCGCCCGGGCACACGGGTGGTGTCGCATTCCTTCACCATGGAGGACTGGCAGCCCGACGAGGTGTCCTCGCTCGACGGCCGGCGCGCCTACTTCTGGGTGGTACCGGCGAACGTGATGGGCAACTGGACGCTGGAGCTCAACAACCAGAAGACCGACATGACCCTGGAGCAGACGTTCCAGAAGATCAGCGGCACCCTGGTCCTCGCACCGGTGCACGGCGGCCTGCGCGAACCCCGGCTGAACGGCTCCGCGATCAGCTTCGCCTACGTGGGCCAGGACGGCGTGCGCCGCGAGCTCGCCGGACGCGTGAACGGCGCGCGCATGGAAGGCACCTTCCGCGACGAGAAAGGCGGCCAGGGACGCTGGAGCGCGGTGAAGAAGTAATCCGGGCTGCGGTCCCGGTTCCTAGGCGGGCAGGCTGCGGTGGGAACCGTCGCAGAACGGCTTTTTCTTCGAGCGCTTGCAGCCGCACAGCCAGACCTTCTGTGCCTCGCCCATGGTGAACTTTACCGGCGAGAACTCCGAGTCCCTGTGCGAGCCGTCGCAGAAGGGCTGGCGTTTCGAGCGTCCGCAGGCACACCACCAATAGTCTCCGGGGGCGAGCTCCACGGCATACGGGGAACGCTGCGCGATATGCGGTTGCGGCATGGTTCCTCCTAATTGAGACCCGGATCCTTCCCCCGGCGTCAATAGACGCCGGGATCCTGATAATTCTCGAAGCGCGTGTGCTTGCCGAGGAAGGTTAGCTTAATGGTGCCGATAGGGCCATTGCGCTGCTTGCCGATGATGACCTCGGCGAGCCCGCGCTGCTCCTCGGGCAGGTCCGGCTTGTAGACGACCTCGCGGTAGATGAACATGATGACGTCGGCGTCCTGCTCGATGGCGCCCGACTCGCGCAGGTCGGACATCACCGGGCGCCGGTCGGGGCGCTGGTCGACGGCGCGGTTCAGCTGCGACAGTGCGACGACCGGCACCTCCAGCTCCTTGGCCATCGCCTTGAGCGAGCGCGAGATCTCGGAGATCTCGGTGGCGCGGTTTTCGCCCTGCGAGGTGGCGGCCATGAGCTGCAGGTAGTCGATCACGATCAGCCCCAGCTTGGAGTACTGCCTTTTGAGCCTCCTCGCTCTTGCCCTGACTTCAAGGGCGGTCAATGCGCCGCCCTCGTCGATGTAAATGGGCGTCTCGTGCAGCTTGCCCATCGCCTCCGACAGATCGCCCCATTCCTTGTCGTTCAGGCGCCCGGTGCGCATCTTGTGCTGATCCACCCGCGCAATCGAGCCGAGCATGCGCATGGCGAGCTGCGTGCTGGACATCTCCATGCTGAAGATCGCCACCGGCAGGCCGTTGTCCACCGCCACGTGCTCGGCGATGTTCAGCGCCAGCGCCGTCTTTCCCATGGAGGGCCGCGCCGCCACGATGACCAGGTCGCCGGGCTGCAGGCCCGAGGTCATCTCGTCGATCTTGACGTAGCCCGTGGGCACGCCGGTTACATCCGACGGATTGTCGCGGTGGTACAGGTGGTCGATCTTCTCGAACACCTTGGCGAGCACCGGCTTGATCTCCAGCAGGCCCTGGTTGCGGCGCGCGCCCGACTCGGCGATCTGGAAGATCCTCGACTCGGCCTCGTCCAGCAGCTGACCGACTTCCTTGCCGCCGGGGCTCAGCGCCGTCTCGGCGATCTCGGTGGCGACCTGCGCCAGGCGCCGCTGCACGGCGCGCTCGCGCACCAGCTCCGCATAGCGCCGGATGTTGAGCGCGCTCGGCGTATTCTGCGCCAGCGCGCCAAGGTACGCGGGGCCGCCGGTCTTGTCCTTGTCCTCGCTCGCGTCGATGGACTCCGACACGGTCACCACGTCGGCCGGCTTGTTCGCCTCGATGAGCCGCGCGACGTGGCGCCAGATGCGCCGGTGGTCGTCGCGGTAGAAATCCTCGCCGCTGACGACATCCGCTACGCGGTCGAACGCCTGGTTGTCCAGGAGCAGCGCGCCGAGCAGCGACTGCTCCGCCTCGACCGAGTGGGGGGGCACCTTGAGCGCGAGCAACTGGGGATCGGCGGGCTCCGGGCGTGCGTACGCCATGCCCTGCTGTGCGATTGCCATTCTTGTATTCCCTCCCAAAACCGGGCTCAGATGCTATGTGCGCCGCGCGCGCCGCGGGAAAAATTCTTCCGGTGCCGCGCCGCGTTATCCACAGGGGCACCGGGTTGTGCCGGGGAATCAGGCGGTTGAGCCCGCAGCGGGCTGTGCATGACGTGTGTTTAACCTGTGGTCAAGGTGTGCGCCGCGCTGTACAACTCCGGCGCGCGCGTTTGCTACGCGAAACCGCGCGCCGCGCCGCGCCGTGATATGTATATCCGTACAGCAGTATACGGCACTGCGAGGCCCTTTAGCCGGCGCCGTAGCTTCCGAGCTCGTGCTTCACATCCTCGACCAGCGGGCCCACCTTGCGCACCGCCTTGCGGATGCGCTCTTCGTCGAACTCCAGCGTCCCCGCCCAATAGTGGAAGGCTTCGGGCTTGTCCTCGATCACGGTCGGGTCGGGCGGGACGTACTTTGGCGGCTGCATGCTCCATGAGACCGCGAGCGGGGCGCGCCGTTCCTGGGAACGGATCCTGCAAGACGCCGCGCATGCGTACTGCGCTCATCGCCACGCTGCTCCTTGCCGGTTGCACGGCCGGCGCGCCGCGGGAAGCCACCGGCCCGGCAGCTGACGCTGCGCGCGGGCAGCTCCTGTACGAGACGGCCTGCGCCGCCTGCCATACGACCCAGGCACACTGGCGCGACAAGCGCGTAGTGCGATCCTGGGGCGACCTCATCTACCAGGTGACGCGCTGGCAACAGGTCGCCGGGCAGAACTGGGATGCGGACCAGGTGGCCGACGTAGCCGCGTACCTGAACCGGCGGTTCTACGGGCTTGCCTGCCCGACCCCGGGTTGCATCGGTCCTTCGGCGTCCCGCTAACCCGCCTGCGGCGGGACGTAGACGTCGCCGTCGGCGACGATCTTCAGCGCCTCCAGCATCTCGTGCGCCGCGTGCGTCTTGGGAATGTAGCCGGCGGCGCCGGCGTCGAGCGCCGCGCGGATCGCCTTGCGCTCCTCGCTCGCGGATACGATGACCACCGGCATGTCCGGAAATTTGCCGCGGAAGCGGCGCAGCGCGTCCAGCCCGGTCTGGCCCGGCAGGCCGAGGTCGAGGAGCGCGAGGTCGGGCTCGCCGTGGTGCGCGACGCGCGCGAACGCGGATTCGAGGTCGGTGACGTAGGCGATGTCCCAGCCGGGAAAGGCGCGGCGCACCACGGCGCCGAGCACCTCGTGGATCAGCGTGTCATCGTCGACGATCAGTACTTCCATCCCTCCCTCTCCGGCGGCGCACCGACTCGAACAGGCACACGCCCGCCGAAACCGCCACGTTGAGGCTCTCGACTTCGCCCAGCATCGGTATCTTGACCAGCAGGTCGCAGCTCTCGCGCGTGAGCCGGCGCATGCCCTCGCCTTCCGCGCCCAGCACCCAGGCGATCGCCTCCGGCAGGTCGGCATCGTAAAGCGTTTTCCCGGCGCGCTCGTCGGCGCCGATCACCCAGACGTTGCGCTCCTTGATCTCGGCGAGGGTGCGGGCGAGGTTGGTCACCATGATATAGGGCGTCGACTCGGCCGCGCCGCTCGCCACCTTCGAAACCGCCGGCGTGATGCCGGCGGCGCGGTCGCGCGGCGCGATGACCGCGTGCGCTCCGGCGGCGTTCGCCACACGCAGGCACGCGCCGAGGTTGTGCGGGTCGGTGACGCCGTCGAGCACGAGGAGCAGCGGCTTTTCTACCTGCTCCAGCAGCTCGTCCACCGTGTCGGCCGCGTTTTTCACCTCGACCCGCGCCACCACGCCCTGGTGGCGCCCGCCGCCGTAGAAGCCGTCCAGCCGCTTGGTCGGCACGCGCATCAGCTTCACGCCGGCGCGCTCGGCCGCGCTCGCCAGGTCCCGCGCGCGCGCGTCGTTCCGTGTCTCATCGAGAAAGATTTCGAGCACCGACGCGGGATCCGCCCGCACGCGCGAGAGCACGGCATGGAAGCCGAATACCACCCGCGGCTCGCGCTTCGCGTCGCGGCTCATGCGGGCACGAGGTCGATCTTGCGCGTGTCGAGGTCCACCCGCACCAGCTTCACGGTCATGCGATCCGCAAGGCGGAAGCGCTTGCCGGTGCGCTCGCCGAGCAGCATGTGGCGCGCGCCATCGAACTGGAAATAGTCGCGCCCCAGCTCGGAGATGTGCACCAGGCCGTCGACGAAGTATTCGTCCAGCGTGACGAACAGGCCGAAGGGCACGACGCCGGTGATGGTGCCCGAGAACACGCCGCCGACGTGGTCGCGCATGTAATAGCACTTGAGCCAGGTCTCGACGTCGCGGCTCGCGTCGTCGGCGCGCCGCTCGGTCTCGGAGCAATGCCGTCCCAGTGCTTCCCAGTCGACTCCCTCGTACCTTTGATTCTTTAAAACTGCTTTTATCGCGCGGTGCACGAGAAGGTCCGGGTAGCGGCGGATCGGCGAGGTGAAGTGCACGTACGAATCGAAGGCGAGGCCGAAGTGCCCGAGGTTGTTGGGGCTGTACACCGCCTGCTTGAGCGAGCGCAGCAGGATGGTCTGCAGCAGCGCGAAGTCCGGCCGCTTGCGGATCTTCTCGAGCAACTCGGCGTAGTCGCGCGGCCTGGGGATCTCGCCGCCCGGGAGCTGCAGCCCGATCTCGGCGAGGAAATCGCGCAGCGCGGCGACCTTTTCCGCCGCCGGCACGTCGTGGACGCGGTAGAGCGCCGGATGGGCGTGCTCGGCTAGCAGGTTGCCGGCGCACACGTTGGCCGCGAGCATGCATTCCTCGATGACGCGATGCGCATCGTTGCGCGCCTCCGGCACGATCCTCTCGATCTTGCCCCCGGCGTCGAAGATGATGCGCGTCTCGACGGTCTCGAAATCGATCGCGCCGCGGCGGCTGCGCGCCTCCAGCAGCACCTTGAAGGCGTCGTAGAGCACCACCAGGTGCTCGGGCGCCTTGCCACCGGAAAGCCAGTCCCAGACCTGCGTGTAGGTGAGGCGCGCCGCGGAGCGGAATACCGCCGGGTAGAACTCGTAGCGCGCGACCTCGCCCTTCGGCGTGATCGCCATCTCGCACACCATGGCGAGGCGATCGACGCTCGGGTTGAGCGAGCAGATGCCGTTGGAGAGCTTCTCCGGCAGCATCGGGATCACGCGGCGCGGGAAATACACCGACGTGCCGCGCTCGCGCGCCTCGAGGTCGAGCGCGTCGCCATGGCGCACGTAGTGGCTGACGTCGGCGATCGCCACCCACAACCGGTAGCCCTTGCCGTCGCGCCGGCAAAACACGGCGTCGTCGAAGTCCTTCGCCGTCTCGCCGTCGATGGTGACGAATTGCCGGTCGCGCAGATCGCGCCGGCCGGAAAGGTCTTCCTCCCTCACCGCCTCGGGCGTAACGCGCGCCTGCGCCAGCGCCTTCCTGGAAAACTCGTGCGGCAGGTCGAACTTGCGCACCGCGATCTCGATCTCCATGCCTGGATCGGCATGGTGCCCGAGCACCTCGGCGACGCGGCCGATGGGCTGCGCGTGGCGGCTCGGCTGCGCGACCAGCTCGACCGTCACCACCTGCCCCGGCTTCGCCTTGCCGGCTTCGGCCGGCGGCACCAGGATGTCGTGGGCGATGCGCCGGTCCTCGGGCACCAGGAACAGCACGCCGTGCTCGGCTTGCAGCCGGCCGACGATGCGCCGCTTGGCGCGCTCCAGCACTTCGACGATGGTGCCTTGCGGGCGGCCGCGCGGGTCGCGCCCGCTCACCCGCACCGCGGCCCGGTCGCCGTGCATCACGGCGCGCATCTCGTGCGGCGGCAGGAACACCGGCGGGCTGCCGTCGTCGGGCACGAGAAAGCCGTGGCCGTCGGGATGACCCTCCACGCGGCCGGCAACGAGCGCGATGCGCCGCGCTACGAGCAGGCTGCCGGCGCGGTTCTGCACGAGCTCGCCGGCGCGCTCGAGCGACGCGAGCGCGGCATCGAAAGTGCGCCGCTCGCGCCCGCGAATGTCGAGGCGATCAGCGAGCTCGTCGGCGGTGAGCGGCGCTCCGGCGCGGTTCAGCGCGTCGAGAATCTCGCGACCGTATTCGGCATCCGGAGCGCTCGGCCGCTCGGCGCGGCTGCGGCGCCTAAGCGCTGTTTTTCTGGGCTTCTTCTTTGACACTCTGAAGTCCTGCAACTAAAATCCCGCCTCCCCTGCCGAGGTGGCGGAATTGGTAGACGCACTAGGTTCAGGTCCTAGCGGTGGCAACACTGTGGGGGTTCGAGTCCCTTCCTCGGCACCAGAACCAGAATGAACAGCCCGTAGCTTACTGCGTAAAGGCGACCCGCGCCCTGCTTGATTATGCCTGGGCGAGCGGCGCTCGCCTCAGAGCGGCGGGATGCCCGAGCGGGTCGTCCATATGGACGTGCCCTTTTGCCCCGGCGCGCGCCGCAGCGCCTCGAGGCTGTAGAGGCGGCTCGCGAGCAGCTCGAGCGCATTCAGCACCTGCTGGCGCAGGAACTCCGAGCCCGTCATGGAATCGCAGTCCCATCGCCCGTGGTCGCCTCGCCCGAGCATCTCGGCGGCGTACCCGCTCACCAGTCGCAGCTTGTCGCGGCAGTATTCGTCGCGCGCCGCCGCGCTCGCCGCATCGCAGAGCGTGAGCACCCGCCGCAGCGCGCGCAGGTCCGGCGCCTCGCCTGGCGCGGACGAGATGAAGAACTGCTTCAGCGCCCTGTGGTGCCGGCGCGCCGCATCGAGGTCGGTGGTAGGCATGGTGGTGCTTTCCTTGACCCGAATTGTCCCTGAGTACGCACATTTTCGCTGTCGCGCCGGGCAAGCCGGTACGGTCGACCTGCTTCGACGACGCGTCGCCTGCCAGTGACAACCGCCGCGTTTAGGGGATCGACTACGCGCGTAGCTTTTCAACGGCATGCGGGCAAGCGCGTGGGCGCTGGTCATAATGGCACTTCCTTGGCTGCCCGCAAACGCGCCACCCTGCGAAAGCTGTTGCTGCTCCTCGCGCTCGCCGGCATCGTGCCGATGACCTTCGTCGCCACGCTGCTGCTCGCGGCGCTGTCGCGCGCCGATCCCGGGCTGGACCGCGCCGATGGCGCATGGGCCGGGCTCCTCGTGCTGGTGCTGCTGGCGAGCAGCCTGTTCGTCTGGCTGGTGGGCCGCCGCCTTGCCGAAGTGACCGATGAGCCGGCGGTAGAGGTGAGCGTCGAGCTCAAGCACGCCCTGGACGCCGAGCGGCGCGCCCGCCAGGCGGCCGAGGCCGTAGCGCGGGAAAAGGACGAGTTCCTCGCGCTCCTCGGCCACGAGCTGCGTAATCCCCTCGGCGCGCTGGGCAACGCGGTGAGCATCATAGAGCGCCTGCCCGCGGGCAGCGCCGACTTCAAAGCGGCGCGCGAGGTGATCGGGCGGCAGACCGAGCACCTGGCGAAGATCGTCGAGGACCTGCGCGAGGCGGGCCAGGCGGCAAGCGGCCGCATCGTGCTGCGGCGAAGCCTGTTCGATCTGTCGCATGCCGTGGCCGCGGCCGTGACGGCGCTGAAGCACGCGTCGACCCACGAGTGGCGGCTCGAGCTCGCCTCCGTGCTCGTGAGCGCGGATCCCGCGCGCATGGACCAGGTGCTCGCCAGCGTGCTCGGGCAGGCGGCCCGGACAAGCCCGCCGCACTCCATTATTCGGGTGGCGCTGCGCGAGGAGGCGGGCGACGCGCTGCTGCAGGTGGAGGACGGCGCCGTTCATTCCGCGCAAGAGACGACGATCGGCCTCGCGCTGGTGCAGCGGCTGGTCGAGCTGCACGGCGGCCGCTGCAGCGTCGAGCCGCGCACCGATGCGAGCGGCAGGCGCTTCTCGCTGCGGCTGCCCGCCATTCCGGAGCCCGAGCCGGCCGACACTCGCGAGCGCCGGCCGCCGCCGGCGCCGCGCCCGGCGCGCCAGGCGCGCGTGCTGCTCGTGGAGGACAACGACGACGCAAGGGTAATGCTGCAGCGGATCTTGCAGGCGCATGGCCATCTGGTGAGCGCTGCGCGCGACGCCCGCGCCGGGTTGGAAGCGGCAAGCGCGGGCTCGCCGAACGTCGCCGTGGTGGACATCGGCCTGCCCGGCATGGACGGCTACGAATTCGCTCGCGCGATGCGCGAGCGCCTGGGCCACGGTGTGCGGCTTATCGCCGTCACCGGCTACGGCACCGAGAACCATCGCCGGCGCGCCGCCGAGGCAGGCTTCGACGCCCACCTCACCAAGCCGGTGGACATCGACCGGCTGCTGGGCCTGATCGCGGAAGCCTAGCTCCCGGAATCCGCCACCCAGCCCGCGAGCAGCGTGTAGGTGACCGCGAGCACCACCGGTCCGACGAACAGCCCCACCGCGCCGAAAGCGATCAGGCCGCCCAGCACCCCGGCGAAGACGAGCGGCAGCGGCAGGTGGGCGGTTCGCTTGATGAGCATCGGGCGCAGAATGTTGTCCACCGCGGCGATAAGGATCGACCAGACGAGGAACGCCGTGGCGACGAGCGCCGAGTCGCCCCGCCAGTAGAGCCACGCGACGACCGGCAGCAGCACGAGCAGCGGCGCCTGCGCCAGGGCGAAGACGAAGACCAGCGCGGTCAGGAAGGCGGCAAACGGCACGCTCGCCAGCACCAGGCCGAGGCCGGCGAGCAGCGCTTCCACCGCCGCGGTTACGACCACGCCAAGCGCCACGGCGCGGATCGCCTGCGCAGAGAGGTAGGTCATCTCCTCGCCGCGCGCCCCGGCCAGGCTGCGTGCGAACGCGCGCAGCCCCCGCACGATGCTCTCGCCATACGCATAGAAGGCCGCGGCGATGATGACGGTTAGCAGCAGATGCAGGAAGAACATCGCCAGCCCGCCGGCCCGCTGCAGGATCCAGGCGGCGATGCCGCGCCGGTAGGGCTCAACTTGAGCGCGCACCTCGTCCGGGCTCATGGCGGCGAGGCGTTCCCACCCCTGCGCCGCCTGTTCGCCGAACAGCGGCGTGCCGTGGATCCACGCCGGCGGCGGCGGCAGCTTCCACTGGCGCAGCGATTCGACCCGCGCCAGCATGTCGTCGGTGTTCTCGACGATGGTCGACACGGTAAGCCCGAGCGGCACGATGAACACCACCAGCGCGGTGGCCGTCATGACAGCCACCGCGAGCCGCCGGCTGCCGCCCAGCCAGCCCTGCACGGCGATCATCGGCGACCAGGTCGCCACCACGAGCAGCGTGGCCCAGATCGCCGCCGAAAGAAACGGCCAGAGGATCCAGGTGCAGGCCGCGATCATGCCGACGACGAACAGCACCGCGAGCACGGTGCGCACCAGGCCAAAAGGCTGGGTGTGGACGAAAGGCACGCGCTGCACGGGTTCCATCGGCCGGCCCACTAGAGCAGCGCCCGCGTGCCGCGCGCCGCCATCGCCTTCGCGGCCGCCACGTCGGCGCGGCCGCAGCGCACCAGTGCGATCACCGCCTTCAGCCCGTCGCCCAGGGACAGCTCGTGCAGCGTGAGCTCCGCCGCCGGCTCGGCGGATCCGGCGGCCACCTTGTAGCCGAGGCGGCTCACGCGCAGCGGCACGCGATCAAGCCTCACGTGCTCCGCGGGCGCGCCGAAGATCGCCTCGATCTGGTAGAGCCGCGCCTCTAGCGTCTGCGCGCTGGCTTTCGTCTCGAGGTAGTCGTCCAGCGTCGTCTTCAGCTCCCGCTCGATCGAGGAAATCTGCGCCGCGACGCCGCCTTGGCCCTGCGCGAGCTGCTCCAGCCCGTCGCTGCGCAGGTGCAGCAGGCGCAGCTTGGCGTGGAGCAGCGCCTTGCGCTGCTCGAGCTCGACCGCCGTGCGCTCCAGCTCGGTGATGCGCTGCAGGGCTAGGGCGGCCAGCCGGTGCAGGATGCGCACGCCTACCTCGCGGCGGCAGGCCTCCAGATCGCCCGCCGCGCAGATCAGCTTGTGCTGCGAGAAGCTCACCGTGGTCTGCGCCACGTCCTGCTGCAGCGCGCCGTCGACCAGCCCCGGCGCGAACACTTCGCGCTCGGTCTTGAGCATTCCTAGAAGCGCGTACGCGTCGGCTGTTCCGGAATTGCCTTCAAGGAAACCCGTCAGTTCGGGGCTGCGCCCGAGCAGCAGGGACACGTCGTCCGCGGTGGCGAAGGCGGCGTTCAGGAGTGAATCGTCCGCCCATGCGCCGCGCGAGAGCGCGATCGGGTCCGGCAGCAGCGGCCCCAGCTCGCGCAGGTGAACGATGGCACGCGTGACGGCCGGCGCCATCCTGCGCGCGTAGCCCGACATGGTGCGCAACCGCGGATCGACCGCGTCCACGACCGCCTCCACGCCCATCGTGAGCAGTTCCGCGTCCACGGCCGCGGGCGGCGACGGGCCGAACAGCCGGGCGGCAAGCTCGGAGAACAGGCTCACTTGGCCGCCTCGAACGCGCCGCCAAGGGCGAGGTGCAGGTTGACGCGCTGCACGCGGCGCTCGGCCTGCACGCGCAGCAGCGCCGTGCGCGAGGCATGCAACGCGAGCGCCTGCTGCTGCACGGCGCGCAGGTCGCCGGCGCCGACGCGGTAGCGTGTGTTCGCGAACTCCAGCGCGCGCGCATTCTCGTCGACCGCCTCCTTGAGGAGCTGCTCGCGCTCCTCGAGCGCCAGGACGGCCGACAGCGCGTTCTCGACCTCGCCGAAGGCGCGCGCGCCGACGCGGCCATACTCGGCCACCGCCTGCTTCTGCTCGGCGGTGCGGATCTCCACCTGCGACTGCAGCTTGCCGCCCAGGAAGATCGGCGCCATGAGCGAGGCGCCGACGCTCCACACCGGGTTGTCGCGCTGCTGCAGCACGAACAGCTCGCTCGAGACGCTGCTCAACGCGGCGGTGAGCGAAATGCTCGGCAGGCGCGCGGCCTTGGCCTCTTCGACCGCGTAGAAGGCGGCGGCGACGCGCCGCTCGGCGGCCACCACGTCCGGGCGGCGCTCGAGCAGCTCGGCCGGCATGCCCGCCGGCACCGGGCCCGGCAGCGCCGCGAGCTGCGTTGGCACCTCGAGCGCGGCGGCCGGGTAGCGGCCGGCGAGCGCCTCGAGCGCGCGCAGCGCCTGGCGGTACGCAAGCTCGAGGTTGCGAACGCTGTCGCGGTACGTGGCGAGGCTAGCGCGCGCGACGCTCAGGTCCAGTTCGTCGCCGCGGCCGACGCGCAGGCGGTCCTGTGCGAGGCTCACCTGGCGCGACGCCGCGGCGACCATCTCCTCGGCGATCGCCCGCTGCAGCCGCGCCTCGGTGGCGAGGAACCAGCTCTTGGCGACCAGCGCCGCGATCGACTGGCGTGCGTACTCCGCGTCCAGCGCGGCCGAGCCATACTGCAGCGACGCGGCTTCGCGCCCGGCGCGCACCCTTCCCCACACGTCCAGCTCCCAGTTGGCGAAGATGCCCACGCCCTGCAGTCCGCTCGAGTCGCCGCTGAACTTGCCGCCGCCGCGCGCCAACGCGTTGACCTGCGGGTAGAGCGTTGCGCCGGCCAGCTTGACCAGCCCTGCGCCCTGCTCGACGCGCGCGGCGGCAACGCGCAGGTCTGCGTTGTAGGCGAGCGCTTCGCGCACCAGCGCATCGAGCTGCCGGTCGTCGAACGAGGCGAGCCAGCCGTCGCTGGCCGCCCCGGCAACGCTCGCCGACTCCGACCATCGGTCCGGAACGCGGAAGTTCGGCAACGCCTCCTGCGCCGTCGCCTCGCGCGCTGGCGGCGGCTTCAGCGCGCAGCCGGCGAGCGCCGCTGCCGTCGCCATCGCCAGGATCGAGGCAAGCGCGCGCATCGGCTCAATGCAGCTTCAGGATCAGGTAGTTGACGTACGAGCCGACCCGCAGGATCACCTTGCGGATGATGTGGATCGCGTGCAGGTGGTCGGTGTAGATCGCCGCATCTCCAGCGGCGCCGGCGGCGAGGAACA
>Ga0247825_10001383_pt1 | contig 15898 bp, 21 predicted proteins | sample 13C_Vanillin_Day_FD_194413 | JGI IMG/M metagenome (GOLD analysis project Ga0247825, IMG submission 194413) | Soil microbial communities from agricultural site in Penn Yan, New York, United States - 13C_Vanillin_Day48 | ecosystem: Environmental > Terrestrial > Soil > Agricultural land | place... | reverse complement strand
TGGTGCAGCGCCATCCCGATCTCCGAGCCGCTGACGCCGGCGCCGACGATCGCGACGCGGTTGAGCTTCGCCCTGCTCAGGCGCTCGAGGAACGTCTCGTAGGGCTTCAGCGGCAGCGCGAAGCCCGCGCCGGGGAGCGAGCGCTCGGGGAGCGAGCCGACGTTGATCGACACGAGGTCGAACTCGAGCTCGGCGCCCTCGGCGAGCTTCGCCACCTTCTCGCCAGGATCGAGCCTCGTCACCTCGCCCTCGATGAGCTCGGCCTGCACCGCCGCGGCGAGCCGGGCGAGGTCGATCTCGGCCTGGTCGCGCCGGTAGTGGCCGGCGATCACGCCCGGCAGCATGCCGGAATAAAGCTGCCTCGCGCGCGGCGTGACGAGCGCGAGGCGCGCGCCGGCGAGCGGCTCCTTCAGGAGCGAGCGCAGCACCGCGAGATGCGCGTGTCCCGCGCCGATCAGGAGGATCCGCTTCACGCTTTCAGGTTCGCTTCTCTGCTCTTGACGGTCGCTTCTTCCCGTTTTCGCAGTTCCTTGCGCTGCACCTTGCCGGTGGTCGTCATGGGCAGCGCGTCGATGAACTCGACCTCGCGCGGGTACTCGTAAGGGGCGAGTCGGCCCCGCACGTGGTTCTGTATTTCTTCGATAAGTCCGACCGAGGGGCTGTTGCCCGGCTGCAGCACAATAAACGCCTTGACGATGGTGCCGCGCACCGCGTCGGGCTTGCCGACCACCGCCGCGTTCGCCACCGCCGGATGCTTCACCAGGCAGCTCTCGATCTCGGCCGGGCCGATGCGGTAGCCCGCGCTCTTGATGACGTCGTCGGAGCGCCCCTGGTACCAGAGGTAGCCGTCCTGGTCGCGCTTCGCCTGGTCGCCGGTGCACGCCCAGTCGCCGATGAACTTGTCGTCCGTCGCCTGGGGATTCTTCCAGTAGCCGAGGAAGAACACCGGGTCGGCCTGGTCGCGGAACCGGCGGTGCACCGCGATTTCACCCAGCTCGCCGGCCGGGAGCTCTCGAGCATTTTCATCAATGACGCAAACGCGGTGCCCAGGGTAGGGCCGGCCGATCGATCCCGGCTTCACCGGCCAGGCGGCCTGGCAGTTGCCGACCACGTAGTTGATCTCGGTCTGGCCGAACATCTCGTTGATGGTGACGCCGAGGGCCTCGCGCGCCCATTCGTACAGCGTGGCGCCCACCGACTCGCCCGCGCTCATGATGGACCTTAGAGATATTTCGTGCTTGTTCTTCGGTTCTGGGAGGGCCTTCATCATGAGCTTCAGCGCGGTCGGAAAGAGAAACGCGTTGCGGATGGCGTATTTCTCGATGAGGTAATAGGCCTTCTCGGCGTCGAAGCGGCCGCGGTAGCCGAGGATCGGGACGCCGAAGAGCCACGCGGGCAGCAGCGCGTCCATGAGCCCGCCGGTCCACGCCCAGTCGGCCGGCGACCAGAACATGTCGCCCTTTTGCGGAAAGAAATCGTGCGAGTGCACGAAGCCGGGGACGTTGCCGAGCATCACCCGGTGCGCCTTGAGCGCGCCTTTCGGCGGGCCGGTGGTGCCGCTGGTGTAGATGATGAGCGCGGGGTCCTCGGCCGTGGTTTTCGCCTGGGAAAAGGAACTGGAAGAAGAGGCGAGCAAATGCTCCCAGGATTGGACCCCCGATTCGCGCGCGCCCGCCACGCCGATCACATGCCGCAGGTGGGTCAGGCGGTCCCTGATGGCGAAGAGGTTACCGATCGTCGTCGGCTCGACGATCGCGACCGAGGCCTCGGCGTGGGTCAGCCGGTACTCGAGCGCGTCGGGCCCGAAGAGGTGCGACAGCGGCAGCGCGATCGCCCCCATCTGGAAGATCGCCATGTAGGCGATGGCGGTCTCGGGGCGCTGCGGCAGCAGGATCGCGACGCGCTCGCCGCGGCGCACGCCGAGGGCCGCGAGCGCGTTCGACAGCCGGTTCGCCGCGACCTGGATGTCCCAGAACGAATACGCCGCCTGGGCGCCCGACTCGTCCTCCCAGTACAGCGCGAAGCGCCCGCGGTCGGCGGCCCATTGGCCGCAGCAGGCCTGCGCGATGTTGTAGTGCTCGGGAACTTGCCAGCGAAAGCTTCCGTAGAGCTCGTCGTAGCGGTCCGGCATGGCGCGATTCTATACTTTGGGGGATGCGGCTCGAGGCCCTCGTTTTCGACGCGTACGGAACGCTGTACGACGTGCACTCGGTCGTGCGCGGCTGCGAGCGCCTGTTCGCCGGCAGGGGCACGGAGCTCTCCCGGCTGTGGCGCGCGAAGCAGCTCGAGTACACCTGGCTGCGCAGCCTGATGGGGCGCTACGCGCCCTTCTCCGCCGTCACCCGCGACGCCCTCGCCCATGCGTGCGAAGCCCTGGGGCTCGAGCTCGCGCGCGAGGGCGCTGACGCGCTGATGGCCGAATACCTCAGTCTCGATGCCTACGCCGAGGTGCCCAAGGCGTTCTCTTCTCTTGCTGGAATCAAGAAGGCGATTCTTTCCAACGGCTCGCCCGACATGCTCGAGCCGCTGGTCGCGCATTCGGGGCTCCAGCTCGACGCCGTCATCAGCGTCGACGAGCTCAAGCTCTACAAGCCCGCGCCGCAGGTCTACGAGCTCGCGGTGCGCAGGCTCGATGTGCCGAAGGAAAGAATCGGCTTCGTCTCGTCCAACTGCTGGGACGCGCTCGGGGCGAAGTCGTTCGGCTTCACCGTCTTCTGGGTCAACCGCGCCGGCGCGCCGCTCGAGCGCCTCGGCTTCGAGCCCGACCGCGTGCTCGCCGGCCTGGATGAAATACTGCTCTAACTGCGCGGCGCCGGTGGCGCGCCGCGTGCCGCCGGGCGACAGCCTGCCGCGCTGGGTGTGCGACCAGTGCGGGATGATCCATTACCAGAATCCCCTCATGGTGGTCGGCGCGATCCCGGAGCACGCCGGCCGCATCCTCCTGTGCCGGCGCGCGATCGAGCCGCGCTACGGCTACTGGACGCTGCCCGCGGGGTTCATGGAGAACGACGAGACGACTGCCGCGGCGGCAGCGCGCGAGACGCTCGAGGAGGCCGGAGCGCGCATCGAGCTCGCCGAGCCGTTCTCCCTGATCTCGGTGCCCTACGTCAACCAGGTGCACCTCTTCTACCGCGCGCGCCTGCTCGACCTCGACTTCAGGCCTGGCGAGGAGTCGCTCGAAGTCGGGCTCTGCGAAGAAGCCGCCATCCCCTGGAAGGAGATCGCCTTCCGCACCGTCGCGACGACGCTCAGGCACTGGTTCGCCGACCGCGCCCGCGGCACGTTCGCGTTCCACGCCGAGGACATCCTTAAATAAATGGGGTCAGATCAACATTTCGCGAACCAGTCCGCGCGAGTCGCCCGGAACCTTCTGCGGAAAGCTGCGCGATTTGGTAGATTTGCGCGCGAGAGGGAGGCTCCATGAAGAAAACCACGCTGTCGTGCGTCGCGCTCGCCGTCTACGCTCCAGTCGCGCTCGCCGCCGAGCCGCCGAAGATCGATGCCGCCAACACCGCCTGGATGCTCACCGCGGCGGTGCTGGTGCTCTTCATGACGCTGCCGGGCCTCGCGCTCTTCTACGCCGGGCTGGTGCGGACCAAGAACGTGCTCTCGGTGCTGATGCAGTGCTTCTCCATCACCTGCATCGTCACGCTCGCCTGGGTGTTCGCCGGCTACAGCATCGCGTTCGGCGACGGCAACCCCTGGTGGGGAGGCCTCGGCAAGGCCTTCCTCGCCGGCATCGACGTGAAGACGGTGAAGGGAAGCATTCCCGAGACCGTGTTCGCGATGTACCAGCTCACCTTCGCGATCATCACGCCCGCGCTCGTGATCGGCGCCTACGCCGAGCGCGTGCGCTTCGGCGGAATGCTCCTTTTCAGCCTGTTGTGGCTGCTCGTCGTGTACTGCCCGGTCGCGCACTGGGTCTGGGGAGAGGGCTGGCTGCAAAAGCGCGGCATCATGGACTTCGCGGGCGGCACGGTGGTGCACCTCAACGCCGGGGTGGCGGCGCTGGTGTGCGCGCTCGTGCTCGGCCGGCGGCGCGGCTTTCCAGAGACCGCGATGCCGCCGCACAACATGACGATGACGGTCACGGGCGCCTGCATGCTGTGGGTGGGGTGGTTTGGCTTCAACGCCGGCAGCGCGCTCGCCGCCGACGGCTCGGCCGGCATGGCCATGCTGGTGACGCACATCGGCGCGGCCACCGGCTCGGTCGCGTGGCTGGTCTGCGAACGGCTGCGCTACGGCAAGCCTTCGGTCCTCGGCATCGTCACCGGAATGGTGGCGGGCCTGGGCACGATCACGCCGGCCTCCGGCTTCGTCGGGCCGATCGGGGCGCTCGTGATCGGCGGGGCGGCCGGGGTGATCTGCTTCTTCGCCACCAGCTACATGAAGCGCGCGCTCAACGTCGACGACTCGCTCGACGTGTTCCCGGTGCACGGCGTGGGCGGAATGCTCGGGACCTTCCTCACCGGCATCTTCGTGTCCGCGGCATTCGGCGGCGTCGGCTACCCCGAAAAGGTCAGCATCGGCGAGCAGCTCACCACGCAGGTCACCGGCATCATCGCGGTCGGCGCCTGGTCGGGCATCCTGACCTGGATCCTGCTCAAGCTGACCGATGTCGTGGCCGGGCTACGCGTGGCAGGGGACGCGGAAACCGAAGGCCTGGATACCGTTCTGCACAACGAAAAGGGCTACAACTTATAGAAGCTAAAATGGGGCGCATGGAACGCCGCGACTTCGTCAAGTTCTGCGCCGCCTCGGCCCTCGCCTCCGCGGGGCCCGGGGCGCTCGCAGCCGATTCCCAGCCGCGCCTGTACGCACGGGCGAAGCTGGTGAACGAGAAGGGCTCGCCGATCCTCGCCAAGGCGATCCCCGCCAACCAGAACCTCATCTTCCACTATCCGTTCGCAGCCACGCCCTGTTTCCTGCTCAACCTGGGCAGGCCGGCGGCCGCCTCGGTCCAGCTGAAGACCGCCGGAAACGAAACCTACCAGTGGCAGGGCGGCGTGGGCGCGGGGCGCTCGGTAGTCGCGTATTCGGCGATCTGCGCGCACAAGCTCTCGTACCCGACGCGCGACATCAGCTTCATCAGCTTCCGCACGGAGAAAAGCGCGCGCAACCGCCACGCGGCGGTGATCCACTGCTGCTCGGAGCACAGCCAGTACGACCCGGCCCAAGGCGCAAGAGTGGTGGCGGGACCCGCGCCGCAGCCCCTCGCCGCGATCCTCCTCGAGCACGACCCGGCCACCGACGAGATCCACGCCGTCGGCACGCTCGGCGGGGAGATGTTCAACGACTTTTTCCAGAAGTACGAATTCAAGCTTGCCATCGAGCACTCCGGGCCGCCCCGCGCCGCCGTAGCCGGTAGCTGTACCGTCCACCCCCTCGACAATTACTGTCGACAACAGGTCAGGTGTTAATGAGGCAGTGCTAGCTTGGCTGGAACGCGGCGATCCTTTTCCGAGCGTTGAGCGGGCGCTGAAGAATCCGAACGGGCTGCTCGCCGCGGGCGCGGACCTGTCGGTCGAGCGGCTGCTGGAGGCGTACCGTCGCGGCATCTTTCCGTGGTACTCGAGCGGGCAGCCGCCGCTGTGGTGGTCGCCGGACCCGCGCATGGTGCTGGAGTGCGCGGCGCTCAAGGTGAGCCGCTCGCTTTCGAAGAGCATCCGCAACAAGGGCTTCGAGGTGCGCATCGACACCGCCTTCCCCGAGGTGCTGCGCGGCTGCTCGGAGCCGCGCCGGTACGAGCCCGCCACCTGGCTCGGCGCCGACATGCGGCTCGCCTACGCCCGCCTGCACGAAGCGGGCTACGCGCATTCCTTCGAGACCTGGCGCGACGGCATGCTCGTCGGCGGACTCTACGGGGTTGCGGTGGGGCGCATGTTCTACGGCGAGTCGATGTTCTCGCGCGCCACCGATGCCTCGAAGGTTGCCTTGGTCAGGCTGGTACAAGTGCTCACGAGCCGCGGCTTCCCGCTCGTGGATTGCCAAATGCACACGCCGCTGCTGGAATCGCTGGGCGCCCGCGAGATCCCGCGGCGCGAGTTCTTGCGGGCGCTCGCAGGCTTGGTAAACTACCCCGAGCCGCCCATGAAGTGGAACATGAGTGTCGAAACTTAACGACCTGCCGCATGCCGTCCTGCAGTTCTACGTGACGGCGCCCTACCCCTGCAGCTACCTGCCGGACCGGATGGCGCGTTCCCAGGTGGCGACGCCGAGCCACCTGATCAACACCGAGCTGTACGGGGACCTGGTCAAGGCGGGCTTTCGCCGCAGCGGCATCTTCACCTACCGGCCGCACTGCGACGCCTGCCGCGCCTGCGTGCCCGTGCGCATCCCGGTCGACGAGTACCGCACCAACCGCTCCCAGCGCCGCGCCTGGAAGCAGCACGAGGGGCTGGTCGCGCACGCGCAGCCGCTCAAATTCCGCCTCGAGCACTACGCCCTGTACCTGCGCTACCAGTCCAGGCGCCACTCCGGCGGCGGCATGGACAACGACAGCCGCGACCAGTATTCGCACTTCCTGCTGCAAAGCCGCGTCGACACGCGGCTCGTGGAGTTCCGCGAGAACGGCCAGCTGGTGATGGTCTCGATCGTGGACTACCTGCCCGATGGCCTCTCTTCGGTCTACACCTTCTACGAGCCCGACCGGCGCGGTGCGAGCTTCGGCACCTACAACGTGCTCTGGCAGATCGAGTCGTGCCGGCGTCTCGGGCTGCCCTACCTCTACCTCGGCTACTGGATCCGCGAAAGCCCGAAGATGGCCTACAAGTCGAAGTTCGAGCCGATCGAGGGCTTCATCGGCGGCGCCTGGCGCCGGCTGGGAGGACGGGAAGCGGCGTAGGAATGCTCTACCGCCTGGCGCGCCCGCTCCTCTTCTCGCTCGAGCCCGAAACCGCGCACAACGTCACCCTCCGGCTCGCCGGTCTAGCTTCCCTTTTCCCCGCAAGAATTCCCAAGTCCCCGGTTCGGGTCATGGGCCTCGACTTCGCCAATCCCGTCGGGCTCGCGGCGGGGCTCGACAAGCATGCCGAGCACGTCGATGCGCTCGCGGCGCTCGGCTTCGGCTTCCTCGAGCTGGGCGGCGTCACGCCGCGGCCGCAGCCGGGCAACCCGCGGCCGCGCCTTTTTCGCCTGCCGCAGGCGCGCGCCATCATCAACCGCTACGGGCTGAACAGCGTCGGGGTCGACGCTTTCGCCGGGAACCTCAGGAGGGCGCGCGCGAGGACCATCCTCGGCGCCAACATCGGCAAGAACAAGGACACGCCCAACGAGCGCGCGGCGGAGGACTATCTGCGCTGCATGGAGGCGCTCTACCCTCACGTACACTACCTCGCCATCAATGTGTCCTCGCCCAACACCAAGGGCTTGCGCGAGTTGCAGTCGGCCGAAATGCTTTCGGGTCTTCTGACAGCATTGAAAAGAGCGCGTGAACGATTGAGAGACAGATACGGCAGGAACGTCGCCCTGGTGCTCAAGGTCTCGCCGGACCTCGACGACGCCGCCGCCGGCGAGATTGCCGAGGTCGTCCTGCGCCAGCGCCTCGACGGGCTCATCGCCACGAACACCACGGTCTCGCGCAAGGGGCTCGCCGGGTTGCCCCACGCCGACGAGGAAGGCGGCGTCTCGGGCGCGCCGCTTACCCGGCCCTCTACCGAGATCCTGCGGAAGTTCTCCCTGTTATTGAAGAGCGAAATTGCGCTGATCGGCGTCGGCGGCATCATGAGCGGTGCCGATGCGCGCGCGAAGTTCGACGCCGGCGCATCGCTGGTGCAGCTCTACTCGGGCCTGGTGTTCCGCGGGCCGCGGCTCATCGCCGAATGCGTGCAAGCGAATGAAGCGCGAAAAAGCCGCCCTCATTGACGAGGCGCGCTGCATCGGATGCACGCGCTGCATCGAGGTGTGCCCGGTCGACGCCATCGTCGGGGCGCAGGGGCTCATGCATACGGTCGTCGAACGCTGGTGCATCGGCTGCGCGCTGTGCCCGCCCGCCTGCCCTGTGGACTGCATCGACATGGTCGCGCCGCGGGGACGATGGACCGAAGCGCTGAAGCGTGCGGCCGGCCGGCGCGCCCGAGCGAGAGGAAAGAGGATGCAAGGCCCGCCCGCCCCGCCGGCGAGGAGCTCCGAAGAGCGCAAGACAATCCTGTCCGGAATCCTGTCGCGCAAGAGCAAATGAACCCGAAGAAGCGCCACGAGATCTTCGGCCGCCTGCGCCAGGCGAACCCGGAGCCGACCACCGAGCTCAAGTACGGCACGCCGTTCGAGCTCCTCGTCGCCGTGGTGCTCTCGGCACAGGCGACCGACAAGTCGGTGAACCTCGCCACGCGCAAGCTCTTTCCCGTCACTGCGCAGAAGATTCTGGAGCTCGGAGTTTCCGAGCTTGAAAAATACATTCGCACGATAGGGCTGTACCGGACGAAAGCGAAAAACCTGGTGGCGCTCTCGAGGACGCTGCTCGAGGAGCACGGCGGCGAAGTGCCCGCGGATCGCGAGGCGCTCGAGCGGCTGCCGGGGGTCGGCCGCAAGACCGCCAACGTGGTGCTGAACACCGCGTTCGGGCAATCGACGGTGGCGGTCGACACGCACATCTTTCGCGTGGCGAACCGCACCGGCCTCGCGCCCGGCAAGGATCCGCTCGAAGTGGAGCAGAAGCTGCTGAAGTTCACCCCGCCCGAGTTCCTCAGGAACGCGCACCACTGGCTCATCCTGCACGGGCGCTACGTGTGCCTCGCGCGCAAGCCCGGCTGCCCGGAGTGCCTGATCCGCGACCTGTGCGAGTACCGCCAGAAGACCAAGGATGTTCAACCCGTCGCGCGATGAAGTACGCGAGATGTTTTTCGGCGCCTGGCGCAAGTACCGCGAGGGCGTTCCGCTCGCGGGGATCGAGTCGGCTGCGCTCGAGGTGATCCTGCAGCACCCGGAATACCACGGCGTGCTCGAGGCGCCGGAGCGCTACCGCGAGCGCGACTACACCGACGAAGCGAACCCGTTCCTGCACATGAGCCTGCACCTCGCGCTCGAGGAGCAGCTTTCGATCGACCAGCCGGCGGGGATCGCGCAGCGCTTCCAGGTCTTGATTTCGAGGTTTCACAACCGGCATGAAGCGCTGCACCAGGCGCTGGAGTGCCTGGCCGAGACGCTGTGGCGGGCGGAACGTGCCGGCAAGCCGCCTGACGCGGCGGCTTATCTGTCGTGCCTGGAGCGACGGGCGCTCACTTAAGCTGAGCGGACTAGGCCGCCGCAACGCGGCGCGCCGGGCGAGCGCGGCATGATGGGCCGGACAACCCGCTCGCGGAGCCGCCCATGAAATCGTTCCTTGGCCTGATGTCCGCCCTCCTCTTCACCGTCCCGGCGGCCGCCGCCGACATCGATGCGCCGGTGGTCCTGGTCGCGAAGCGCCAGCTCACCGACCGCTTCTACGGCTCCACGATCCTGGTGGCCCGGCCGATCGGCCAGGACCAGCACATCGGCTTCATCGTCAACCGGCCCTCGCGGGTCACGCTCGGCGAGCTCTTCCCGCAGCACGCGCCTTCACGCAAGGTCCCCGATCCCGTGTTCGTGGGCGGCCCGATCAACTCCGAGTCGATCTTCGCCCTGGTGCGGACCAGCAAGAACCCCGGGGGCCGCAGCGTGAAGCTCTCCGATAACCTGTTCGTCGTGATCGACGGCAAGCTCGTCGACGACGTGATCGAAAAAGACCCCGCGCACGCGCGCTTCGTGGCGGGCCTCGTGGCCTGGCGCAGCGGCGAGCTTCAGGAGGAGATCAAGCGCGGCGCGTGGTACGTCCTCGGCGCCGACACCGACGTGGTGCTGCGCAAGCCCGACGGGCTTTGGGAAGAGCTGGTGCGCAGCGCCGAGCTGCAGGCAAACGGAATTTGAACCGGAAAATCGGGGTCAGAGCCCGATTTCCGTAAGCTTCGCGTTGCTGGAAATCGGGCTCTGACCCCGATTTTCCTACCGCTGGTCGTGCAGCCTCGACTTCTGGCTCGAGAACCACGCGGCCAGGTCCTCGATATCCTGCTTCGAGAGCTGCGCCGCGAAGCCCTTCATGATGGGATTGGTGCGCCGGCCGATCTTGTAGTCGGTGAGCGCGCGCACGAGGTAGTCGTAGTGCTGTCCGGCGAGGATCGGCTGGTCGGGAGCCGACGGCTTGTTCCCATCCGGACCGTGGCACGCGGCGCAGACCTGCGCCGCCTTGGCTTTGCCGTTCTCGGGGCTGGCACCCAGCGCATCGGCCGAGAGGAAGCCCAGGACGAGACTCAGGAAGACGAGCCGCTTCACTTGCCGGCTCCGTAGTAGTCGGCGAGCTCCTTCATGTCCTCCTCGGTGAGGCTGGCCGCGATCCCGCGCATCGACGGATGCGAGCGCTCGCCGGACTTGTACGCCTTGAGCGCATTCATGATGTAGCCCGGCTGCTGTCCCGCGATCTTCGGCACGTGGTAGGTGGAGGGGAAGGCGGTCTTGTATCCGGGAATGCCGTGGCAGCCGATGCACATCGCGTGGGCGTTCTCCATGCCCAGGCGCTTCTCCGCGGTGGCGGTTTTTTTCTCGCCGGTCTTGGGTGCCTTGTCGGCGGGTGGCTTGGGTTGCGCGGCCGCACCGTGAAGAACGACAGCGAGCGCTGCGCCAAGCAATGCATTCAGGAAGTGAAAGGACATCCGCTGTTCTTGTCTTGCATTGGGTTAAGGCGCTGAATTTTAGCGGAAAGCGACTGCTAGAATGCAACTTTCCCGGTCGAAAGCGCGAAATGCGGTTCAAAGGCTCGCCGAGCTACGTCTCCACCGATGACCTGACGCTCGCGGTCAATGCGGCGATCACGCTGCAGAGGCCGCTGCTCGTCAAGGGCGAGCCGGGCACCGGCAAGACCATGCTCGCGGTCGAGGTCGCGAAAGCGCTTGGCGTGCCGCTGCTCGAGTGGCACATCAAGTCCACCACCAAGGCGCAGCAGGGCCTGTACGAGTACGACGCCGTGAGCCGCCTGCGCGATTCGCAGCTGGGCGACGAGCGCGTGCACGACATCCACAACTACATCGTCAAGGGCATGCTCTGGCAGGCGTTCACCGCCGATTCGCCGGTGGTGCTGCTCATCGACGAGATCGACAAGGCCGACATCGAGTTTCCGAACGACCTCCTGCGCGAGCTCGACCGGATGGAGTTCTACGTCTACGAGACGCGCGAGCTGGTAGAGGCGAAGCACCGCCCGGTCGTCTTCATCACCTCGAACAACGAGAAGGAGCTGCCCGACGCGTTCCTGCGCCGCTGCTTCTTCCACTACATCCGCTTTCCGGACAAGGAGACGATGGAGCGCATCGTCGGCGTGCACTTCCCGGCGCTGAAGAAGTCGCTCCTGCGCGAGGCGATGGAGGTGTTCTTCGAGGTGCGCGAGGTGCCCGGCCTGAAGAAGAAGCCCTCCACCTCGGAGCTCCTCGACTGGCTGAAGCTCCTGCTCGCGGAGGACATCCCTCCGGAGGCCCTGCGGGCTAAGGACAGGAAAACGATCATTCCGCCCCTGCACGGCGCGCTCCTCAAGAACGAGCAGGACGTGCATCTCTTCGAGCGGTTGGTGTTTATGACGCGCGCCAAGGGTGTCTGACCGGAAAACGTGGTCTGTCCCTGATTTGAGGTTCTGGTGAAGCTGGGGCGGGTTCGCCGGCATCGACCCGCGCTCCATTGCCGCCTACCACGCCTACGCCGAAAGGGTCCTGAGGGTGCCCGCGGTCGCCGCAGCGGCGGCCAGGGAACGAATCGCGCTCGATACCCACAAAGGCTAGGTGGAGGTCACCCTCACCTTCGACAACGGCCCCGAGCCGGCGGTCACGCCGCGGGTGCTGGAGGTGCTCTCAAGGTTCGACCTCCGCTGCACCTTCTTCGTCCTCGGCTCGAAGCTCGCCGATCCGGAGCGCCGGGCCCTCGCCAAGCGCGCCCACGCCATGGGCCACTGGATCGGCAACCACACCATGACGCACCGTACGCCGCTGGGGCGGATCGCCGATCCGGTGCAGGCGGCCGCCGAGATCGCGGAGTGCCAGGCCCTGATCGGCGAGCTCTCGCACCCGGACCGCATCTTCCGCCCCTTCGGCGGCGGGGGCGAGCTCGGCCCGCACCTGCTCAATGACGCCGCAATTCAGGTCCTGGAGAAGGAGAAGATGACCTGCGTCCTGTGGAACGCGATTCCGCGGGACTGGGAGGACCCGCGCGGCTGGGCGGAAGTGGCGCTCGCGCAGTGCCTGGCGCAGCCCTGGACGCTGCTCGTGCTGCACGACCTGCCGACCGGGGCGATGGGCCGCCTCAGAATCTTCATCGAGCGGGTCATGGACCATGGCGGCCGCTTCCGCCAGGACTTTCCGCCCGCGTGCGTGCCGATCCTGCGCGGCGAGGCCCTTACCCCCCTAGAGCCCTACCTCAGCCGCGTTTAGGTCGTTCCCCTGTTGCGGTGCGTGATCCGGGCGACGACCTTGGCCGACCCGTATTCGTCCGCGACGTTTTGCCGCTCCTGCTCCACCCGCTGCTGCTCGCGGCGGATCCGCTCGAAGGTCTTGCGCAAGTCCGTCGAAGCGGCGTTGCGATACTTGAACTCCGGATCCAGGATGCTCTTGAAGCCCATTCGCTCCCCCATGCCAAAAACGGCTCAACTGCAGCGTGGCTTAGTACCTAGCTTACGACTCTTTTGTGAACAAGTTATCGTCTGACCCGCGATATGGCAATACCCGAAAAGTGCTAATGCACCAAGTTGGGGCTTGACTGCGGGTCAGGGCCTGACCGCAGGGCTTTCGAGCCGCATTCCGTTCGCCCGCGACATCAGAAAAAGCTCCAGCTCGACAAGCTCTTGCGCGCCGAAGGGCGGCGTTTCGGCGCGGATGCCGGCAAGGCAGTTGCGCAGCCGGCGCTGTAGCGAGCCGACCGCCTGCCATTCCAGCCGGTAGATCGGATACCCGGTCGGATGCGCCTGGGGGATGACGCTGCCGGCCAGGCGCTTGCCCCAATTGTCGTCATGGCATTGCGCGCACGAGAGATTGAGCTGGCCCTGCCGGCGATTGAACGCCTCGCGCCCCGCATCGAGGAAGGGCGCCGTGGCGTCATTCCACTCGATGGCGATCGGCATGCCGCGCGACTGGCGGGCAACGTAAGCCGTGAGCGCGAGCAGATCGCGGCTCTCGTACGCGAGAGGCGGCGCCTTCTGCCGCTCGGTGCGGCAGATATTGATCTGCTGCTCAAGATTGATAGGAACTTTTCTTACGGCTGGGTAGCGGGCCGCCACGCCCTTCATGCTGGCATGGCAGGACGAGCACGCCACGCCGGCCGGCCCCTCCTTCCGGTTCCACAGCGCCTCGCCGTCGAGCAGCGAGAAAGCCGCCGGCCCGGTGGCCTCGTCGTCCTGCATCGCGCGCGTCTCGGGGCTCATGAACTCGTAGCCCGAGCGGCGCTCGGCGAGCGGAATCTCGCCGGCCGCGAGCAACGTGGAAAAGACCGCAATCAGGAGAGCGAAAAACCTCAAACGACCGTAATGGAAGCCGATTGCGTAGCGGCGTACCCGTTGTCGCCGGTCCACTTGAACTCGAGCGTGCCGCTCTCGGTGGCGAGCGTCGAGAATACGACGAGCGGATTGGCCGCCATCGCCGGGTGCAGCTCGGCGCGGAACACCTCGACGCCGTTGTAGGTGCAGACGAGCCCGGTGATGATGTCGCGCGCGATCAGCTCGCCCGTCTGGGTGCGGCGAAAGCCGGTCTCCATGGCGTGGCCGGCAAGCGTCTTGATCTCGATCACCTCGCCGCGCTTTGCGCTCTTCGGCGCGTTGACGACCACGCGTGCCATCAGATCAACCCCTCCTCGAGGCAGGCCGAAAGCGTCACCACGACCGACACCGTGGCCGACCAGAAGCTGCCGTCGGAGAGCTGGGCGATTGCGATCACCCTTCCGCTATCGGCGATGCGCGCGCGGGTTGCGATGCTGGCGCGGCCGGCGCGGGGCCCGAGGTAGGCACTGACGACGTAGGGCTGCGGGTTCTTCTCCGTAAGCACGTGGATCGCCTTCACGTGATCGGCGCTCGTCATGGGGCTCGCCACGGACACCGACAGCGGCACCGTGTTGCCGTTGTCGACGAGCGGCGGCAGCTCGAGCTTCACTTTCCCCTCCCGCACCGGCTTGCCGCCGGTCACCTTGCGGATGGCCGACTCGAGCGCGGCCGCGCGCAGGGCCTGGATGTTCGGATCGAGCTGCGCCGCGGCCTCGCCGGCGGCGAGCGCACCGCAAGCGAGCGCGAGGAATTGGCGACGGCTTGTCATTTCAGTGTCAAAAGGTAGGCAACCACGTCCTCGATTTGTTCCGCGCTGAGCACGGTCTTGCCGCGATAGGTGGGCGCCACGTTGGTAAGTCCCTCGGCGCGGTAATACGCCGGCATGATGGTTTGCGGATTGACGCGCGCGGGATCGACCAGGCGCAGGCGGATCTCGGCCTCGCTGAGGCGGGCTGCCTCGCGCAGGTCGGGCGCGAGGTTGCCCTGAAAGCGCTCTTCCGGGAAAGGACCGGTGTGGCACAGCAGGCAAAGCCCCACCTGCCGGTTGGCAACGATCGCCCGGCCCCGCGCCGGGTCGCCCTTGGCACCCGTCAGCGAGGCCGGGATTCCTTCATCTCCCACAGCCTTCCCCGCAACAAGAAGCGGAAGGACGAGGAGCAGGACCCTCACACCAGCTCGACTCCGTGGTTCTTGAGCGGCACCGAGCGGATGCGCTTGCCGGTGGCGCGATAGAACGCGTTCAGCACGGCCGGCGCGGCGACGCAGATGGTCGGCTCGCCGATTCCGCCCCAGACCGGGCCCCCGCCCTGGAGCAGCACCGTCTCCACCTTCGGCATCTGCGCGATGCGCATCGAGTTGTAGTCGTGGAAATTCGTCTGCTCGATGCGCCCGTCCTTGACGGTGCACTCCTGCATGAAAGCCGCCGACAGGCCGTACACGAATGAGCCCGCCACCTGCCGCTCGATCTGCGCCGGATTGACCGCATAACCCGGATCGGTGGCGCCAACGAGGCGATGGACCTTCACCTTGTTGCCGTCGGTCACCGAGATCTCCGCCGCGCCCGCCACGTAGCTGTTGAACGCTTTCAGCACGGCGAGCCCGCGATGGCGTCCGTTCGGCAGCGGTTTCCCCCAGCCGATCTTCTCCGCCGCGGCATTGAGTACCGCGAGGCCGCGCGGGTTCTTGCCGAGGAGCTTGCGCCGGAACTCGAGCGCGTCCTGCCCCGCCGCGTCGGCGAGCTCGTCCATGAAGCACTCGATGAAGATCGCGTTCTGGTTGATGTTGACGCCGCGCCAGAAACCCGGCGGCACGTGCGTGTTGCGCATCGCATGGTCGATCAGCAGGTTCGGCACCGTGTAGCTGAACTGATGCTCGCCGCTCTCGAACACGCCCTGGAAGCTGAGCGGATCGCGGCCCTTCTGCGCCTGCACCACTTCCGGACGCACCGCGGCCAAAATCGATTGCCCCGACAGGCGCATGTGCAGCCCCGTGAGGTTGCCGCTCGCGTCGAGCCCGCCCACGAGCTTGCACTGCATGACCGGGTGATAGCGGCCCTGCACCATGTCTTCCTCGCGCGACCACAGCAGTTTGATCGGCGTGCCGGGCATCTCCTTCGCGATCAGCACCGCCTGCGTGACGTAATCGTTCGGGTAGGCGCCGCGCCGGCCGAAGCCGCCGCCGAGCATGGTCTTGTGGACGTCGACCTTGTCGGCGGGCAGGCCCGACGCCGCGAGGACCGCCGCGAACGCGCCTTCGCCGTTCTGCGTCGGCCCCCAGGCCTCGCATTTCTCCGGCGTGTAGCGCACCGTGATGTTCATCGGCTCCATGCAGGCGTGGTTCTGGAACGGGTAGGCGTAGACCGCCTCGATCTTCTTCGCCGCG
>Ga0247825_10001382_pt1 | contig 15902 bp, 12 predicted proteins | sample 13C_Vanillin_Day_FD_194413 | JGI IMG/M metagenome (GOLD analysis project Ga0247825, IMG submission 194413) | Soil microbial communities from agricultural site in Penn Yan, New York, United States - 13C_Vanillin_Day48 | ecosystem: Environmental > Terrestrial > Soil > Agricultural land | place... | reverse complement strand
GTGGGCGTCTTCGGACCGCTCGGGGTCGCCTGCGCCCCGCGTGCGTGAATTGCCCCCGCCCGGCGACTTCAGCGCAACGGCGCGATAAGCGAAGCGGGAGAAGTCAATTGCATGCGAGCACGGCCCAGGACGTCGGACCCGTCTACTGCGCGACGGCAGTGATACGGAAGCAGGCCGTGCCGGTGTCAAGTCTGCCGACTTGCCTCATCGCGACTATCCGGCCAATGCGGGATTTCTCTTGACAAGCCCCACGGTCCGGTGACAGATTTCACAACTAGGAAAATGATTCCGAATTTAGGAAGACTGCGCAGGGGTCGCATTCCGCTCACCGAAGCGACGCTCGAAGGGCGCCTTATGCCCCTGGAAGTGGAACGGACAATCCTGTTCGGGCCTTGCCGCTGCGCTTCACCAATCCTGGATTCCCCGAGGCTGAGAAGGAGAAAATCGTGACGATCAAGCTTCGCAACGCACGGCTGATCGATGGGACGGGGACAGAGCCGTATCTCGCCGAAATCGTGATCGAAGGGCAGAGGATCGTAAGTGTCGCTGCCGAGGGGACCGGCGAGCGGCAGGACTCCGACGCCACAGTCGTGGACGTGGGGGGCGCCACGGTCATGCCGGGACTGATCGATGCTCACTCGCATCCGAGCTTCCTTCCCGAGATCGACCTTGCCAAAATGGGCAATTTGCCGGTCGAGGAGCACACGTTGCTCACCGCTCGCAACGCGCGGCTGATGCTGGATCAGGGGTTCACCAGCATTCTGTGCGCCGCATCGGCGAAGCCACGACTGGACCTGGTCGTCCGGAACGAGATCAACGCGGGCAACCTGATCGGACCGCGCATGCTGGTCGCGTCCCCCGAGCTGACCGTCACCGGAGGAGTCGGCGATGTCCGGCTGCCGCACATGCATCGGCAATCCGTCGAACACGTCTGCGATGGCGTGGATCAATTCCGCCAGACGACGCGGTGGTACATGCGTGAAGGCGTCGACCATATGAAGCTCGACATCTCTGGTGACGAGTTCATTCCCTATGCCAAAGGTCGCATGACCACCATGACCGACGAGGAGGTTGCCGCCACGTGCCAGGTGGCCCACGCTCGCGGAAAACGCGTGGCGGCACACGCCCGAAGCGCGGAATCGGTGAAGATGTGCGTCCGCCACGGCATCGAGATCATCTTCCATGCCGATTTCACCGACGAGGAAGGTCTCGACCTGGTGGCCGAGAACAAGGACAAACACTTCGTGGCCCCGGCCTTCGGCTTCCTCCACACGTCGAGGTATGAGGCCGGCGACTGGGGGCTCACCCCGGACGTCACTGCTTCGATGGGTCTCGACGAACAGCTGGAGAGCCTGATCGCGAACATGATCGAGCTCAAGAAGCGAGGACTTCGAGTGTTGCCCGGCGGTGAATACTTCGTGCCCTGGAACCCGATGGGCAACAACGCCCGGGACCTGGAGCATTTCGTCAACTTCCTCGACTTCAGCCCGATGGAGGCCATCGAGTCCGCGACCCGCCTCGGTGGCGAGCTGATGCTCCAACCCGACGATCTGGGCTGCATCAAGGCCGGCTACCTCGCTGACCTGCTGGTTCTCGATGGTGACCCGTTGAAGGACATCGCGATCCTGCAGAATCAGTCGACCTTCACCGGCATCATGAAGGATGGCGTCTGGCATAAGGAACCACCGCTCTCTCGCAGCGGTGACGTCGAGAAATGGTCGATCAGCGGGGCCGCGGCCGGCGCCCCCGAGCCGGTTCTTCGATAGGGGGTAGGGGAATGATCGAGGTGAATGGTCGCCAGCAGTATGTGGTGCTGGCCAACATGACCACTGTGACGACGGCCAGTTTCCGGAAACGAGTCGAGGTGGCGGCAGCCGCTGGTTTCGATGCGCTGGGCATCAGCCTGGACACGTACCGTCGGGTCGTCGCGGAGGAGATGAGCCCGAAGGCGCTCCAAACCCTCCTGGCGGACAACGGTCTGGAGATGGTCGAGCTCGAAGCAGTATTCGGATTTGCCGTTCCCACGGCAGAGACCGGCGTGCCGTTCGGTGGTGGGCTCGTCTACACCAGCCCCGACGATCTGAACGAGTTTTGGGCCATGGCCGAGCTTTTCGGCGCACGGCATTTGCAAGCCGTCGGAGCATTCGACCGAACGGATCTGGAACCCGACGTCGTGGAGCGATTCGCATCGCTCTGCGACCGTGCAGCCGACGTCGGGCTGCAGATCGCTCTCGAGTTCGTGCCCACGACCAATATTCCGGACGCCGGCACGGCTCTCTCGATCGTCGAGCAGTCCGGCCGGGAGAATGCCGGCCTTTGTGTCGATTCCTGGCACCACACGCGCGGAGCCAACGACCTGGAGATGCTGCGGTCGATTCCGTCTCAACGAGTCACGATGATCCAGATCAACGACGGGCCAAAGGATCCCGCCGATCCTGACTACCTGGTGGAAACACTTCACCACCGGGCAGTGCCGGGCGCCGGTGACTTCGACCTCGACGGTTTCGTCGACGCCGTGACCGAGGGCGGTGTGACCGCGCCGGTGTCTGTCGAGGTGATTTCGGACGACCTTGCCCGACTCGAACCCGCAGAGGCGGCACGCCGCTGCTACGACGGCGCGATCGAAGCGCTGGCGAGGAAAGGTTGTGTCGTGGCACTGCCCAACGGGGAGAGGATCACACCCGATTTGATTCGGTGACCTGCTTGTCGCTCGCCCGCTCAGGCTTGGCAAAGGTCAGCGACTCAGTCCGGATTCCCGGTGGTGCGCTGTCTCTGATCGGCTGACACCGTCAGCCGCCAGTGCGTGCCGAACAGCCTGGTCAGCCTTCTTCCTCGGAGTGGGTAGTCGCACGACGTACGGATCATGGCGCCCGTGCGTGCGAGCCCGGCCAGGCTGAACGCAGGCGCGCTTCCGCTGGGTCCACGGGGCATACCTGCGTAGGAAATGCGGGTAGTGAAGCACGTAGATCACCGCCGTCGCACTCGCCGCGCAATTGCGAGTCTGATCGGCATGAACAGCACACACCTTCCGAAACAGCTCGCACACCAGCACGCCATTCGGCTCACCGGGGACTGCGCGGACACCGTCGCGATGGACGTCTGCGAGGAGATCGATTCGGACAACTGGCCCTCGCGCGGACCTGTCTGCTGGCGACGACCTGCCGAATTTTGTCGGCGCTCGGGTGCATACGGTGCTTTGCCGTTACGGGGCGCATCGAAGCGCACTAAGTCCATAGCTAGTCAGTTAGCCGGAGGTCTACGGACCTCTGGCTCACTGGCATGTGGCCACATGCCGCTATGTGGGGTCGGCGCGAAAGGAATGAGGGTTGACACAGTGTCCCCGAACGGCGACACTTTTCGATGTTAGGAATTCGATTTCGAATTTACGAAGTCTATCGCCCGCCGCGGTCTGCATTCGGAGAGGAGCAGTGCCGCCAGCACCACGCGGTCGACCAGGACGCGGAGGGCGAGTGCTGACCGCCATCGCGGACACCCTTCCCTCGACGGCAGAAAAGGACGTCATGAACGGGACAATCACGCCGAATGCCAGTGCGTCAGCCGACAAGCTGACGCCTGTGCGGATACTCGACGAGAACGGAATGCTGGTAGGGGAGCCGCCGCAGATCGAGCCGGAGCGCCTGCGTGCGATGCTGCGCCTGATGATGCTTGGACGCCGACTAGACCAGAAGGCAATTTCTCTGCAGCGCAGGGGGAAACTCGGCACCTACCCACCATTGTCCGGGCAGGAGGCCGCCTCGGTCGGCACGGCGTACGCGATGGATGCCGAAGTAGACCACTTCGTGCCCCAGTACCGTGAACAACTCACAATGCTGCACTGGGGGCTGCCGCTATCTACCTATCTTCTGCAGCGGATGGGGCACCCCGCGGGCTCGGCCCTGCCGTCCCACGGCCGGTTGTGGCCGCAGCAGGTCGCGCTCGGCGCCCATCTGCCTCATGCGGTAGGGCTCGCGTGGGGAATGCGACTGCAGGGCAAGCCGGGCGTGGTCCTGACCCAGTTCGGCGATGGCGCCTCGAATGAGGGCGACTTTCACGAGGCGTGCAATATCGCAGGCGTCAAACGTGCGCCGCTCGTCATGGTCTGCCAGAACAACGGCTGGGCCATCTCGATCCCGTGGCATGAGCAGTCGGCCGCAGAGTCCGTGGCGTTGCGCGCAGCAGGCTACGGCTTTCCGGGGATCGCAGTCGACGGTAATGATGTGCTCGCGGTCTACTCAGCAGTCGCGGATGCGCGGACCCGTGCCGAGGCCGGCGATGGCCCGACACTGATCGAGGCGCGATGCCATCGGCTCGGCGCCCATTCGACAGCCGACGACCCCAAGCGCTACCGACCCGCCGACTTCGACGACCAGGCAGCAAAGGTTGATCCGATCCACCGATTCCGGGCCTATCTCGTCGGCCTCGGGCAGTGGGACGACACCGCTGACACCGACACGATCGCGTGGTGCGACGACCAGATTGTCACGGCAGTTGCCGAGTTCGATGCCACGCCGACGCCCGACCCCGGACAGATGCTGCAGCACCTCTACGCAGAGCCCGATATGCGACTACGTCGCCAGCAGGAAGAACTGCGTAGCAGTATCGAGGAGAACCGATGACTGGCATGAACATGGTGGAAGCGGTGCGCAGCACGCTCGAGGCAGAGATGCGCCGCGACGAACGGGTTGTCCTGCTCGGCGAGGATGTCGGGAAATCCGGCGGCGTCTTCCGGGCGACGGACCGGTTGCAGACGGAGTTCGGGACGGACCGCGTCTTCGACATGCCAACCAGTGAGGCCGGGATAATCGGGGCCGCCGTCGGGCTCGCCGGCGCGGGCCTGGTGCCCGTGGTCGAAATGCAGTTTCTCGGCTTCACTCAGCAGGGGTTCCATCAGCTCGGCAATCAGCTCGCCCGGATGCGCTATCGCACAAACGGTGCTCTGACAATGCCGGTGACCATTCGTGCACCCTTCGGAGGTGGCGTACGCACCCCAGAACTGCATTCCGACGCCTTCGAAGCGCTCTTTGCCCACAACCCCGGGATGCGGTTGGTTGCCCCCGCGACGGCAGCGGACATGAAAGGGTTGCTGGCCACAGCAATTCGGGATCCGGATCCGATCTTTGTCCTCGAGCCGCTTCGTGGGTACCGGCTCGTGCGGGACGACGTTCCCGACGGTGACCACCTCGTCCCGTTCGGTAAGGCGCGCATCGCGCGTGAGGGGACCGATGTCACCATCATCGCGTGGAGCGCGATGGTCCAGGTCGCAATGGAGGCCGCAGCCGCTGCTGCTGAGCAGGGTATCGATGTGCAAGTCATCGACCTGCGCTCACTTGTCCCGCTCGATTGCGACACCCTACGTGAGGCAGTGGCGCGCACCGGCCGGGCAATTGTAGTTCAGGAGGCTCCCTATACCGGTGGGTTTGCTGGTGAGGTCGCCGCTACCGTCGCCGAAGAGGCTTTTCTGCACCTCGAAGCCCCAGTCACCCGCGTCGGCGGATATGACATCCCGTTTCCCATGCCCCAGCTCGAGGATCACTACATCCCTGACGCGAGGCGAATCTTGCGCGCGATCCGCGCTGCCGTCGACTTCTGAGGATCGATAAATGACTTATACCTTTCACTTACCCGATATCGGCGAAGGCATCGCAGAGGCGGAAATAGTCCGATGGCTCGTCGGCCCAGGAGATCAGGTCGCCGAGGACCAGCCCATCGCCGAGATCGAAACCGATAAAGCTCTAGTAGAAATGCCCTCCCCGGCGACCGGCCAGGTCGCCGAGCTCTGTGCACCTGAGGGCGCCATGGTCCAGGTCGGAGAACGTCTCATCGTCATCGCCGACGGCGCGGCCCCCACGCCGGCCGAGCCGGCGCAGTCCATTGACAGCGGAGCAGGCGCCCCGCCGGCCGGCCCACGCAATCACACTCCCCAGAGTGCAAATGGATCCGGTGCGCAGAAGCGGCCCCTGGCAACACCGGCGACCCGGCGGCTGGCCAGGGAGCTCGGCGTGAGCCTCGAGGCCCTGGTGGGCACAGGGCCCGGAGGACGCATCAGTGACAACGACGTTCGCGCTGGCGTTCACGGAGCGTCGCAGGAGACGTCCGCCCCCTTGTCGGCGACTGCGGTAGCCACAGAGCGTTCCTTTCCGGAGGCCGGATCTCACCAGCCGGTCGGTCTCACAGAAGACCAGCGAATTCCGGTCCGGGGGTTGCGCCGGCGCACTGCGGAGGCGATGGTCCGCGCACTCCGAGACATCCCACACACCGTTGCGATGCACCACGCGGACGTGGGGGATCTTCTCTCCCTGCGCAAGTCGCTGCTGCCCAGCGCCGAGGTCAAGGGAATCGGCCTCACACTGACCCCGTTCCTGGTGAAGGCCACGGCGCTCGCGCTGGCCCAGTTCCCGATGGCCAACGCCAGTTTCGATGACGCGGCCCAGGAAATTATCGTGCGGGCACGGCGCAATGTCGGATTTGCGGTCAATACCCCTGACGGCCTGGTCATTCCGGTGGTCAAGGACGCCGATCGGAAGCCGCTGTTGGCCATCGCGCGCGAGGTGGAGGCCCTGACCGCTGCAGCACGGACCCGAACGGTGGCGATCGAGCAGATGCAGGAGGGCACGTTCACCATCAGCAATCACGGTCCGCTGGGCGGCAACTTCGGTACGCCCATCATCCGCGCACCCGAGGGCGGCATCCTGGGCTTCGGGCGCGCTACGCCGCAGGCCGTCGTCCGCGACGGCGACATTGTCGCACGTACGTTGCTACCGATCTCGTACTCCGCCGACCACAGGCTGGTCGACGGCGACGTCGTGATCGGCTTCTGCCAGGCACTGATCACGCTGTTAGAGGCGCCGGTGCAGCTTCTCGTCGAGGAAGGATGACATGGTTGTAGGAGAGATGGCCGAGCCGGTCGAGGTGCTGGTGGTCGGTGGCGGCCCCGGAGGCTACACGGCCGCAGCCCGGGCCGCTGAGCTGGGCAAAGAGGTTCTGCTCGTCGAGCGGAGCAATCTCGGTGGGGTGTGTCTTAATGTCGGATGCATCCCCTCGAAGGTCTTCACTACCGCCGCGCATGACCTTGCCCGCAGCGCACGACTTCCCGTCCAGGGAGCACAGCTGCAGCCCAGAATCGACCTTTCCGGTTTGCAGGCCTGGCGAAAGCAGGTCGTCGACCGGTTGGTCGGGGGCGTCAGCGCCACCCTGGGCCGAGTGCGGGTGGTGTCGGGCACCGCGTTCTTTCTCGATGAGCACCGGATATCGGTCGAGAGCGGTGATCACGTCCAACACTTTCGGTTCGAGCAGGCGATCCTGGCTACCGGCTCCCAACCGATTGAGCTCGCCGCTCTACCCGTCGATGGGACCCGGGTGTTCGACTCGACGGGAGTGCTCGCCTTCGACGAAGTGCCGCCCTCGCTTGTGGTTGTCGGCGGCGGCTACGTCGGGATGGAACTGGGCATGGCGTTCGCCCATTTCGGCACTCGTGTCACCGTTGTCGAGGCCACCGATAGGTTGCTTGCGGGATTCGATCCCGACCTGGTGCAGGTGGTCACCGAGCGCGCGGGCGAGCTGGGGATCGACATCCGCCTCGGCACGACCGCCGTCGGAGTCCAGGCCGATAACTTGCTGGTCCGCAGCGACGGCATAGACGACCAGGTGCCCGCGCATGCGATCCTGGTCGCTGTGGGCCGCGGCCCGGTCACCGACGACCTGCAGCTCGACATGCTGGGACTCACAGTGACTGCGACCGGACACATCCCCGTAGACGAGCAAGGCAGAACCGCGCTGCCTCACGTCTACGCCATCGGGGACATCACCCACGGACCCGCGCTCGCCCACAAGGCGATGGCTGAGGGAGTCGTGGCCGCCGAGGCGATCTCCGGGCTGCCGAGCGCCATTGATGCGCAGGTGCCGCTCATCGCGTTCACCGACCCTGAAATCGCGGCCGTAGGGCTGACCGCGGAGCAGGCCGAGGAGCAAGGGTACGAGGTAGTAGTGGGACGTAGCTCGTTCGCCACCTCCGGCCGGGCTGTGGTGCTCGGCGAGGCCGACGGGATGGTCAAGATCGTCGTCGACGCGGAAACCGATGTGGTGCTCGGGGTGCACATGGTCGGCCCCAGCGCCTGTGATCTCATCGCCCAGGCCGCAGTCGCAGTCGAAACTGCCTGCCGCGCCGAAGATTTAGTGGCCATCATCCACCCACATCCGTCTCTGGTGGAGACGGTGCATTCGGCCGCAGTCGCCGCGCGCCGTCGCGCTGCACGCAGGAGGAACCGATGAACGCCACCGACACGCTGCTGCCGGCCTCGATATCCGAGATCATCCAGGACACCTCACGACGACGCCGGTCGCAACCCGCCGTCCTCGATGAGCAAGGAGAGCTCAGCCACAGTCAGCTCGCGGAGTCCGTGGCGACGACTGCAGCTGGGCTGCGCGCGATCGGAGTCGGCCCGGGAACCCGGGTCGGTCTGTTGTGCACGAACCGCAGAGAGTGGCTCGTCGCCACCTATGCCGCCATAACGGTCGGAGCCACGGTCGCGGCCTTCGCGACCTGGTCGCGGCGGTGGGATCTCGATCATCTACTCACACACTCGCGCTGCGAGGTGCTCATCACAGTAGATGGCTTCGGCGCGACCGACCTGCTGCCCACGATCCGCGAGCTCGTCCCCGAGGCGTGGAGTACCGCCGGGCCAGGTTGGCGCTCCGCTGCCTACCCCGCACTGCGTGGTGTGGTGATCATCGGAAACCGGGTACCAGCGGGGGCGTGCGCGTTCCAGGACTTGGGCGAGCGTCGTCGCGGCAGCGCCGTCCCCACAGTTGAGACCGACACCGATGGCACCGCTCTGGTTCTCTACACATCGGGTTCGACATCGAGGCCCAAAGCCGTCCGGCTCGGACAACGCGATGCCATCAACCATGCTCGCGAGGTCGCCGAGCGGATGGGGATCACATCCGAGGACCGAATCCTGGTGCCCGTCCCGCTCTTCTGGAGCTACGGCGGCGCCAACGCACTGATGGTCGCTCTCGTCACCGGTTGCACGATAGTCCTCCAGGAGACCTTCGATGCGGGCCGAGTCCTCGAGCAGATCGAGCAGCACCAGTGCACTGCCATCTACACGTTGCCCTCCATCACCCGTAGCCTGCTGGCGTACCCCGAGTTCTCCCGCGCCCGCACCGCGAGTCTTCGACGGGGGATGACGATCGGCCCGGATGCCGATGTCCGTGCCGCCGCAGAAGAACTCGGTGTGACCGACATCTGCAACGCGTATGGGTCGACCGAAATGTATGGCGGTGCCACGGTCACTCCGCATGACTGGCCACTGGAGATGAAATGCTCGATCCAGGGGCCACCGCTGCCCGGAAACCTGGTTTCGATCATCGACTCGGAGACCGGCGCCGAACTGCCCGCCGGGAAGGTCGGCGAGATCACGGTGTCCGGCTTCGTCTCGTCCGGGTATCTCGACCAGCCGGAGGAGACCGCCGGTGCATTCACCGAAGACGGTGTCTTCCGCACCGGTGACCTCGGGCACCTCGACGACGCCGGCAGGCTGCACTTCGCCGGCCGTGCCTCGGAAATGATCCGGACCGGGGGCATCAACGTCTCCCCGCTCGAGGTGGAGGACTTCTTGCTCACCCACGAGGCGGTCTTGGAGGCGGCGGTCGTGGGAGTCGACGACAGCGGCAAAGATCAGGTCCCCATCGGGTTCGTCCGCGTCGATGGCTCCGCCGTCGCAGACGAGGCCGCGCTGGTCGACTACTGCCGCCATCACATCGCCTCCTACAAAGTTCCCGGTCGAATTGTGATGAGGAACAACGAGTTACCTCGAACGCCGACGGGCAAGCTCATTCGAAAAGCATTGCTGGACGAAGCCAAGGAAGTGTGGGCGTCATCCAATAACACAAAGGAGTACACAGAGTGAAGAACACCGACGTCGAGGCGGAGACCTCGCGGCTGAACGAACGAAAGATTCGCGAGGCTGTGGCGGTGGCCAACGTGCCGACCTTGCTGATGGTGTTGTTCCAGATGACAGGGGAGCAGCGTTGGTTGGCCGAGCCCTACCTGCCTACCCCTGTACGGGGGCTCGGTGACAACGACACCGCCGGGCTCGAACAGCCGCTCCAGGACGAGATCCGACACGCTGCGGCAGAGGCGATCCTGAATTGGGGCCGGAGCGGTTCCCTCGCGGTTGCGCAACTGTCACCCGACCAGCTGATCGAGATGTTGCGCGTCTCGGTCGGGGAGCACGTGCCCGACAAGTATGCCGACATGGCCTCCCACGAGTTGCAGGTCGGCGTGGGCGAGACGAGCGCGGCTCCCGCGGTGGCTCCACCGCCGGGCTTCGACGCCATCATCATCGGTGCCGGCGCGTCGGGCCTCTGCGCCGCCTACCGGCTGGGTGAGATGGGCATTTCCTATACCGTGCTCGAGCGGAACGAGGAAGTCGGCGGAACCTGGCTGGAGAATCGCTACCCGGGTTGCGGGGTCGACACCCCGAGTCACCTGTACTCGTTCTCGTTCGCGCGGCACGACTGGTCCCGTTGGTTCGCCTCGCGGGACGAGTTGCACGGCTACTTCCAACAGATTGCCGACCGGTTCGGAATCCGCCCGAACATCAAGTTCGGCATCGAGGTCGAGGGCGCCACCTGGGATGAAGACACCCGGCGGTGGACGCTGGATCTGATCGACCAGGACGGTCACCGATCGACCACCACTGCCGCGTTCGTGATCAGCGCAGTCGGCGCCTTCAACAAGCCGAAGATCCCCGTGATCCCGGGCACCGAGTCGTTCACCGGGCCCGTGGTCCACACAGCGCGGTGGCCCGAAGACCTGGACATCGCAGGCCGGCGGGTAGGTGTGATCGGCAACGGGGCGAGCGCGATGCAGCTGGTTCCCGCGATCGCCGATGCCGCCGAGTCGGTCACGGTATTCCAGCGGTCACCGCAGTGGGCCGCCCCGTTCGAAAAGTTCAAGGTCGATGTTCCGGAGTCGATCCGCTACCTCATGGCCGAGGTCCCGCTGTACCGGTCGTGGTATCGGCTCCGGCTGACCTGGATCTTCAACGACCGTGGCCACGACGGATTGCAGAGAGATGTTCAATGGCCGCACCAGCATCGGTCGATCAATGCGATGAACGACGGCCACCGGCGTTTCCTCACCCGGTATCTGGTCAAGGAGCTCGACGGGAACTTGGAGATGCTCGGCGATGTGTTGCCGAGCTATCCGCCGTTCGGAAAGCGAATGCTGCTCGACAATCGCTGGTTCGCCACCCTGACCCGCGACGACGTCCACCTACAGACGACACCGATCGCCGAGATCGAGGATCAGTGCGTCCGCACCACGGACGGTCTCACCCATCCAGTCGACGTTCTGGTGTTCGCAACAGGCTTCGATGTCGTCAGATTCCTCGCTCCCATGCGGATCACGGGCCGCAGCGGCCGCACACTCGAGGCGGCCTGGGACGGTGACGACGCTCGTGCCTACCTCGGCGTCACGGTTCCGGACTTCCCCAACTTTTTCACCCTGTACGGTCCCAACACTCAGTTCGGCCACGGCGGAAGCCTCATCTCCATGATGGAGCTCCAGATGAACTACATCGCCGATCTGATGAACCAGATGATCACCAAGGACCTGGACTCCGTGGAGTGCAGCCAGGACGTCTATGACGACTACAACCGCAAAGTGGACGACGCGCACTCTCGGATGGTGTGGTCCCACCCGGGGATGGACGTCTACTACCGCAACTCCAAGGGTCGGGTCGTGGTCAACAACCCGTTCAAGGTGGTCGATTTCTGGGACATGATCCGTCGAGCCGATCTGGGCGACTTCCGGACCACCGAACGTACTTCAGGAGATGTGGGATGAAGATTGCAGGTTGCTCCGCAGTGATCAGCGGGGGTGCGTCGGGTCTGGGTGCGGCTGCCGCTCGCCGGTTGGCCCGGGCGGGCGCGAGCGTGGTTCTACTCGACCTTCCCCGGGCGGAGGAGGCAGGCACTGCGCTCGCCGCAGAGTTGGGTGGCGGCGCCGTTTTCGTACCCGGCGATGTGACAGATTGGGACGACGTCAGCGTTGCCATGCGGACGGCACGGGAACTTGCTCCGCTGCGGATCGCGTTGGCCGCCGCGGGAATTGCGACCAGCGGGAGTCTTGTGGGCCCGCGCAGCGACAGAGGAGAGCTGTTCGCGCAGACGGTGGCGGTGAATCTCGGCGGAACCTATGCCCTCCTCGCGCAAGCTGCTTCCACGATGAGTGAGCATGCGCAGTCCGACGGAGACCGCGGGGTGGTGGTCTGCACCGCTTCGATCGCCGCGTACGAGGGACAGGTTGGGCAAGTGGCCTACGCGGCCTCCAAGAGCGGAGTCGCAGGAATGACGCTGCCGGCCGCGAGGGAGCTCGCCCGGCACCAGATCCGTGTCGTCACCATTGCCCCCGGTTTGTTCGAAACTCCGATGTTCGCAGGTGTCGCGGATGAGGTGCGCGCCTCGGTGGGAGCGCAGGTTCCACACCCGAGCCGACTCGGCAATCCCGATGAATATGCAAGCCTGGTGCAGCACGTGATCGAGAATCCGATGCTCAACGGTGAGGTGATCCGACTCGACGGCGCGATCAGGATGGGGCCGCGATGAGCACGCTTCGAGATCGACCCAAGGATCGACACTTTCGAGAAATCGAAATCAAATCCGTTATTATGTAGTAAACGAATTATTGAGTGTTGGGAGTTCAAGTATGGGTCCGTTGGCGGGGATCAGTGTGGTCGAGTTTGCGGGCATCGGACCGACGCCCTTCGTCGCTCTGTTGCTCAGTGACCTGGGAGCCGATGTGATCACCATCGACCGGGTACCTTCCGCCGATGGCGGTACACCAGACGACTTGGTCCGAATGACCACCGGGGGGCTCGGCCGCGGGCGCCGCTCGGTGGCCGTCGATCTCAAGTCCCCCGGTGGGATCGAGACGGTGCTCGAACTGCTGAAGAACGCGGACGGACTGATCGAGGGGTACCGGCCTGGAGTGATGGAACGCCTGGGCTTGGGCCCGGAGGTGTGTCTGGCTCAGAATCCGCGCCTGGTCTTCGGGAGAATGACCGGATGGGGCCAGGACGGCGACATGGCCCAGCGTGCCGGTCACGACCTGAACTACATTGCGGTCGCCGGCGTGCTCCACCACATCGGCGGCCGTGATCAGGCGCCCACGGTGCCGTTGAACCTCATCGGCGACTTCGGCGGTGGAGGCCTGCTCCTCGCGTTCGGTATGGTCGCAGCGATGCTCGAAGCGAGGAACTCGGGGCGGGGCCAGGTGGTGGATGCGTCGATGGCCGAGGGCTCGGCGCTGCTGATGACAATGATGTACGAGCTGTCCGGGCGTGGCATGTGGGACCACGACAGGCAGTCGAACATGAACGACGGTGGTGCCCACTTCTACAGCGTGTACGCCACCTCCGACGACAAGTATGTGGCGGTGGCCGCCATGGAACCGAAGTTCTACGCAAACCTGCTCTCGGCGCTCGGGCTCGATGGCCGCGATCTGCCCGATCAATGGGACCGCAGTCAGTGGCCGGCGCTACGCGAAGTGTTCGCAGAGGTCTTCCGAACTCGGACCCGCGACGCATGGACGGCGCTGCTGGAGGACACCGACTCGTGTGTCACTCCGGTCCTGTCCATGCTGGAAGCGCCCAGTCATCGCCACAACGTGTCGCGGAATGCGTTCATCACGGTGGACGACATCACCCAGCCGGCCCCGGCTCCCCGATTCAGTCGCACGCCCACACAGGTGCGGCGCGGCGTGGCGGAACCGGGGCAGCACTCGGTGGAGGTGCTCCGCGAAGCGGGTATCGATGAGGCAAGGATCGACGAGCTGCTCGCTTCCGGCTCGATCGCGTCAACGAATCAGGAGGTCAAGGCATGAACCCGGATCGATTCTTGAGGACGTTCGATGTCCTCGACGCACTCGCCGATGCACCTGACGGGTTGCGGCTCACCGAGATCAGCCAGGCGGTCGGTGCACCGGTCAGCAGCACCCACAACCTGCTGCAGACGATGCTCGCCGCCGAGATTATCGCGGCCACAGACGATCTCCACTACACGGTCGGACCGCGAGCCGTTCGAATCGGCATCAAGATCATGAACTCACTCGAAGTACGCACGCTCGGGCGCCGGCATCTCGAACGTCTGGCCAAAACGTTGGGCAACGACGTGTACCTGGCGGTCCGGGTCGGCGACCGGATCGTGTACGTGGATCGATTTCGCGGGACGCAGCCCGTGTCGGTCAACATCCGGATCGGCGATTCCCTGGCGCTGCATGCGACCGCGGCAGGAAAACTGTATGCCGCATATGAGGACGACCTGCGCGCACGGGTACTTGCGCGTCCACTACGTCGGCTGACGTCCACGACGATCACCGAACCGGAATTGCTGGAAGCGGAGTTCGATCGGATCCGGCAGCGTGGACTATCCGTCAGCCGAGAGGAGGGCTATCCGGGAATCTTCGGAATCGCCGTTCCGGTTCGCGACGCTGCGGGGACGATGGCGGCCGCGATCCACGTGTCAGCGCTCAGCGCAGGCCTCGACACCGACCGGGAAGACGAGCTGATCGAGCAGAGCCGGCGGACCGCCGCGGACATCCAAGACGATCTCGGTGTCCACGACCTCGCCGAGCTGGTTTCGCCTGCCACCGTTGCGCCCGGCAGCGGGCCCGCCAGCGCGACCGCCACGAAATCTGCAAAGCGACGCGGCGCTGAAACATGAGGGCACCCAGCGACACCGACATTCCGGAGGCACACCGAATAGACCCACAGATGCGTCGACAGCTGGCGATGCTGCGTGATTCTCTCGGGCCACGCGGTTTCCTGGGCGTCGCCGACCTGAAAGAAAGACGTCGGCTGTACGACCGCCTGGGCATGAGCGTCACTGCCCCAATTGAGCAGCCGGAGGTCGTCCGCAGCGACGTCGTTCTGGAGGCGGGATCGACGGTTCGGGTGCGGCTCTACCAGCCTGTCGAAAACCACTGCGGGGGCGGACTGCTCTACATCCATGGCGGGGGAATGGTCATGGGCAGCATAGAGGCCGAGGATGCTTATGCGGCGAAACTCGCCTCGGGCACCGGGGCGACCACGGTCTCCATCGACTACCGGTTAGCCCCGGAGCACCCCTACCCGGCCGCAATCGACGACTGCACCACGGCACTGACCTGGTTAATGGATTCGGGTCACACACTGGGGATCGACCCGGACAGAATTGGCGTCTACGGTGTCAGCGGCGGCGGCGGGCTCGCAGCGGCGCTCGCCCTGCGTTGGCGCCACCGCACAGACCCCCCCATCGCGCTCCTCGCATTGGCGGCGCCGATGCTCGATGACCGCACCGGCGAGCAAGGCGCTCAGCCGGCGCTCGGAGTCTGGGACAGCGAACACAACATCGAAGCGTGGCGTCATATCCTCGGTGATACGGCAGGCGGGACCAAGGTCCCCGCCGACGCCGCCCCGGCGCGCGCGACAGATCTGACAGGCATGCCGTCTACCTTCCTCGACGTCGGCTCGCTCGATCTATTTCTCCACGAAAACCTCCGGTTCGCCCATGGATTGGCGACAGCGGGGGTATCCCTGGAGCTGCACGTCCATCCTGGCGCGTACCACGGATTCGACCAGTTGGCTCCCGGGGCGGAGCGCACCCGTCAGGCATGGGCGCGACGAATTGAGGCGCTGCGCCGCGCCCTTCGACGCGATCCGACCTTGCCCTGACATCGCACCACACCCACCCGCCTCGTTCTCTTGTCAGGTGGGTGGACGAGCGATACCATCACAATTACCAAATCTGGAAACGTATTTCGAAAGTAGGAAATCTTGAAGGTCCAGCGAATTGCCGTGATCGGCGCAGGGCCCGCCGGGCTGAGTGCGGCCAAACACCTCATCGGGCGGGGCTTCGAC
>Ga0247825_10001381_pt1 | contig 15904 bp, 12 predicted proteins | sample 13C_Vanillin_Day_FD_194413 | JGI IMG/M metagenome (GOLD analysis project Ga0247825, IMG submission 194413) | Soil microbial communities from agricultural site in Penn Yan, New York, United States - 13C_Vanillin_Day48 | ecosystem: Environmental > Terrestrial > Soil > Agricultural land | place... | reverse complement strand
TCCGGGATCTGCTGGTGGGAATTCTCAAGGATCCGGCGATGCTCGTGTATCTCGACAACGGCGAGAACGTCAAGGCTCACCCGAACGAGAACTTCGGTCGCGAGCTGCTCGAGCTGTTCACGATGGGGGTTGGCAACTACTCGGAGCGCGATGTGCGCGAAGCGGCGCGCGCGTTTACGGGGTGGACGAACGACGTGCTGAGGTTCAAATTCGACAGCTCGCAGCACGACTTCGGCACGAAGACCTTCCTGGGTCGGACGGGTCCCTTCGATGGCGAGGACATCGTCGACACGATCCTCGCGCATCCGGTGACGGCCGAGTTCATGGCATCGAAGACTTACCGGTTTTTTGTGAGGGACGAGATAGAGCCGGCCCTCAAAGCGGAGCTGGGACGCACGTACCGCGACAGCGGATATCAGATGAAACCGCTCCTGAAGCAGATCTTCCTCTCGAAAGATTTCTACAGCCCACCGGCCGTCGCTACGCAGATCAAGAGCCCCGTTCACCTGGTCGTGTCGACGTACAAGAAGCTGTCGTTGCGCGAAGTGCCGACGATTCCGGACTTCGGCCGGATGACAGCGAGCCTCGGGCAGTCGCTCTTCGATCCACCGAATGTCGCCGGATGGGCGGGAGGCCGGACCTGGATTACGCCGTCGACGCTGCTCAACCGCGGGAACCTGTTCCGTTCCGTGCTGTTCCCGGACGTCAAAGGCTTTCGCCCGCCCGATCGCACGATGTCAGCGACCGATGCGCGCGTCGGCCAGAGGGTCACGCAGGGAATGAGCATGACCGAGGCCACCAAGGAAGACGTCGACGTCAGCACGATGGCCGAGTCGAACATGATGGTCGAGCGCGACGAGGACTACAACACGCGCTACGGCGGCTTCAAGGGATATCTGCTCGCCTTCGAGCGGATCAAGCTGATTCCTCGGAGTCCCGCGCCGATCGATCTGGCAGCGATGGCCAGCGCCGCCGGCGCCGGCACGGTCGACGAGGTTGTCGATCACTTCGTTCACCGTTTCATCTCGGTGCCCTTGGCAGACAAGGAAAGAAGTCTTCTCGTCAACTATCTCCGCGACAAGTTGGGGACGTCGACAATCGAGCCGGGTGAGAAGCTCGAGGAATCGCTCCGGGAGCTGCTCTATCTCGTGTTGAGTACGCCGGAGTATCAGGTAGGGTGAAAGAGGCTAGAGCCTAGAGGCTGGAGGCTGGGGAGTTCAAGATGATACGCAGACATCTTTCGTGCCCGTGTTCGCGCCGAGACTTCCTCGCGCGTGGTCTGTACGGCGTCGGTGTGGGGGTCGGGCTTCCGCTGATCCTGAGCCGGACGTCGGCCGTGCTCGCGGCGCAGGCACTTCAGGGCACGAGCATCGAAAAACATTCTGAACGGATTCTCGTGGTGGTCGAACTGTCGGGCGGTAACGATGGGCTGAACACCGTCGTGCCGTACGGCGATGCCGCCTACTACCGGGCCAGACCCCAGCTCGGGATTCCCGAACGTGAGGTCATCAAGGCGACCGATGGTTTCGGCTTCCATCCCTCGATGGTCGGCTTCGAACGCTTGTACAAAGACGGAAGACTGGCCGTCGTGCACGGTTGCGGATACGACCACCCGAGCCTCTCGCATTTCTCTTCGATGGGCTTCTGGCACACCGGCGTGCCGAATGGCGGCGAGCCGCTCGGATGGCTCGGTCGGCTTGCTGACGAAACCTACGATCCTTCGAAACGCAATTTGATTGTCGATCTCGGCAACTCGCAGTCGTTGGCGGTACGCAGCGGGCGCCACTCACCTCTGGTCTTCGATGACCCCGCTCGTTTTCGGCGGGAGGGCACCGACAGCGAGAAACAGGTTCTGGCAGCGCTCAGCCAGCCCAGATCAACGTCGAACGCCGCGCTCGACTTCCTGGCGTCGACGGCGGAGAACGCCACGACCAGCTCCGATTTCGTCCGGCAGGCCTCCGCCAGCTATCGGACACCGGTAGATTACGGAATCGGCGGCGGGCTGGGCGCCAATCTTCAGCGCGTGGCCGCGCTGATTTCGGCCGGGATGCCGACCCGCTTGTACTACGTCACCTATTCCGGCAACTCGTTTGATACCCACGTTCAGCAGGCAGATCTGCACAGCCGCCTGCTGATGTACACGGCCGACGCCGTTCGCGGATTCATCGAAGATCTCAAGCGCATCGGACGCGCGGATGAAGTGGCCGTAGTGATCTTTACCGAGTTCGGACGCCGCGTCGAAGAGAACGGAAGCCTTGGAACCGATCACGGCACGGCGACGCCGATGTTCGTGATTGGCACGGGGGTCAAAGGGGGATTCTACGGGCCCCCCCCAAGCCTCACCGACCTCGACGATGGCAACTTGAAGATGACGACCGATTTCAGGCGCGTGTATGCGACGGCCATCGAGGAGTGGCTGGGTTGCGACGACACGCCGACGATCTTGAAAGGGCATTTCGTCCCGCTGGGCATATTCGCCTAGGAGGAGCATCGTCCAGGCATCCCCGCCGCGGTGAAAGAGCGCTTCGCTAGCCACGGTTGCTCTGGTCAGCCGGAGGCGCCCCGAATTATCGGAGGCGCGGCCATTCCGGAGCCAGGCGAAGCAAACCGCGCCGCGCATTTCGCCGGGTCCACGCCTCGAGTTCTTCGACTCGACTTCCCAGCCTGGCCGTGGCACGGGACGTGCGGTAGGAAGTGATATGCAGGTGGAAGGTCGTTCTGCGTCCCGCGATGCTCAGACGGATCCAGGGTTGGCGTCATTGTCCAGGTTCCGGCGTGTACTGGATCCGCTCGAGCGGACCTCGGAGATTCTGTTTGGCGTCATCATGGTCCTGACCTTCACGACCTCTATCAGCGTCGCCGAGGGAGGTGAGGCGGAGACGCGCACCATCCTCGCTGGCGCGATTGCCTGCAACCTGGCTTGGGGCGTGGTGGACGCGGCGATGTACCTGTTGGCCTCCTTCATGACGCGCGCCCGGAACCTGACGACGCTGCGAGCGGTGCGGGGGACATCCGACCAGGAGGTCGCGCATCGCCTGATTCTCGATGCGCTGCCTCTTGCCGTGGCTGCCGAGCTCGCCCCTCCCGAGGTCGAGACGCTGCGACGCCGACTGGTGGCACAGCCCGAACCGGACCCGGTCCGGTTGGAGATCCGCGAATTCCTGGCGGCCACGGCCATCTTCCTGCTGGTGTTTCTCTCGACGCTTCCGATCGTCGTCCCCTTCCTCATTCTCGACGACGTGCAAACGGCATTGCGCACGTCGAATGCGATTGCGGGAGTCATGCTTTTCTTGACTGGATGGTCGTTGGGCAACCACGCGGGACGACAGGGTTGGCGGACCGGACTCGGCATGGTGGTGGCAGGCGCGGTTCTCGTGGCCATCACGATCGCTCTGGGAGGATGACGGATAGGGGCCGTCAGGTGCCCGAGGCAGGAGTAGACATGGTCCTGGCAGCCCGGGGTTGGTTGAGCAACTACGACAAACCATGGTTGCGGCGAGACATCACGGCTGGCATCACGCTGGCTGCCTATCTGCTCCCGGCGGCGATTGGCGACGCGTCGCTCGCCGGTCTGCCGCCGCAGGCGGGTCTCTACGCGTGTCTGTTCGGCGGACTGGTGTTCTGGTTGTTCTGCAGTTCCCGGCAGACGGCCGTCAGCGTCACGTCGGCCATTTCACTCTTGGTCGGGGCGACGCTCGCTGACATCGCGGTCGGCGATCCGGTCCGCCACGCGGCCCTTGCGGCAACGACCGCGTTGCTCGTGGCTGTGCTCGCCTTTGCTGCTTACGCGATTCGTGCCGGGGCTATCGTCAACTTCTTTTCAGAGACGGTTCTCGCCGGCTTCAAGTGCGGTGTTGCGCTCTTCCTCGCCAGCACGCAGCTGCCGAAGCTGTTCGGCTTCGCCGGGAGTCACGGCGATTTCTGGGAGCGGATCGGACATTTCTTCAGGGGGCTCGGCGAAACCAATCCGACGTCGCTCGTACTCGGCATCGTCGCGCTTGGCCTGCTTCTCCTCGGCAAAACGACGCTGAAGAACAGGCCGGTGGCGTTGTTCGTGCTGATCCTGGGGATCGTTGCGGCGGGTGCGTTTCGCCTCGACGAGCGCGGCGTGGCGCTGCTCGGGGAGGTGCCGCAGGGCCTGCCGGTGCCGACGCTCCCCGCCGTCAGCCGAGCCGATCTCAACACGATCCTGCCGCTGGCCATGGCCTGCTTCGTCCTGGCGGCCGTCGAGACGACGGCAATCGGTCGCATGTTCGCCGCCAAGCACGGCTACCGGCTCGATGCCACGCAGGAATTCCTGGCCATAGGAGGGGCAAACCTTGCCGCCGGATTGGGCAGCGGCTTCCCTGTGAGCGGGGGGATGTCCCAATCTCTCGTCAATGAAACCGCCGGCGCTCGTACGCCTCTCTCCGGGCTGGTGGCGGGGCTCATCACGCTCATCGTGACGCTGTTCTTTACGGGTCTCCTGCGCAATCTGCCGCAACCGGTTCTCGCAGCCATCGTCCTCGTCGCCGTGACGGGCCTCATCCGCATCGATGCGCTTCGAACCCTCTGGCGATTCAGCCGCATGGAGTTCGCCATTGCGATGGTGGCGCTTCTTGGCGTCCTCGGCTCCGGGCTGCTCAATGGGGTGCTGCTCGGTGCGGGGCTCTCGATCATCCTGCTCCTCGGACGCGCTTCGCGCCCGCGCGTGATTGAACTGGGGCGCGTCCCAGGCACTTCGTACTTCGCTGATCTCATCCGTCATCCCGAGAACGAGCGCGCACCTGACATAATGGTCGCCCGAAGCGAAGGCTCGCTCCTCTATTTCAACGTCGATTACGTTCGCGATCAGCTGCTGGCCCTCGTACGCGAGCGTGCGACGCCCCCGCGGCTGGTCATCTTCTTTCTGGGCGGCGTGCCTTTCGTCGATCTCGCCGGAACCGAGCTGCTGCTGGAGTTGAAGGAGAAGTTCGGCCAGCTCGGGATAGAGTTCCGGCTGGCCGAAGTGCACGGCCCGGTGCGCCAGGCGTTGCGGCGTCTGGGCGATGGGCACGCGAGCGGCCTCGCCGAAGCCCACCAGACGGTGGACGACGTGCTGACCCGGTGGCGGGCTTCGACGCTGGCATCGACCGCGTCGTAGCCGCGTTCGATCTGAATCGTGTTCTCGCGGATCACATGGACCGAGGTTTTATGCAGAAAGCGATGGCAGCCGTCATTCTTCTGTCGTGTCTTGGCGCGGGCGTCTCTGTCGCAGCGCCGCTCACCGAATTGGAACGCCAGCGGCTGGTCGCCCATATGGAGATGACCGCGGGGTGGTTGATTGACGAGGTGTCTGGCCTCTCGGCAGACCAGCTCGCATTCCGCCGCGCTCCCGACGCCTGGACCATTCTGGAGGTGATCGATCACCTCGTCGTCGTCGCGCCGATCTACTGGCAGGACCTGCAGAATGCCTTGAAGGGAGCTGGCGGGCGGAAATCAGTCTCCACCGACATCGATATTCTCTGGTACGGCATCGATCGAACCAACCGCGAGCGAGCCATCCCCACCGAAGTGCCGAAGGGCCTGCCCGATCTGCGTGTCGGGTTGGAGGAGTACCGCAAGCTGCATGCGAGGTTGCTGCAGTACGTCAAGACCACCGAGGACGATCTTCGGGGCCATATCGTGGCACGTCAGGACTCCGACGCATATCAGTGGGCGCTGCTCATCTCAACCCACGAACAGCGGCATATCCTCCAGATTCGCGAGATCAAAGCCGATCCGAAGTTCCCGGCGAAGTAGCTCTATCGCTTTTCCACGCCTGTTGTTCCGTCAAGCCGCGTTCGTTCGGCGTGCGCGATCCACGACCTCGCGGATCGCGGCCACGACGAGGTCGGGCCGATCGAACTGAATCCAGTGGCCGCTGTGGGATGCGACGAGGTGGCGGCCCTGGGGTGACAGGCGCGCTAGCTGTCGGTGCGTCGAGATGGTATCCGGCGCCTGATCGTCAGCAGTGATAATGACGAGCGGCACGTCAGGCAGGGACGAGATGTTTCGGACAACGGCCGTTGTTTCCTCGAGCGCGGCGAGATAATCGGCCATCGCCCGAAAACATTTCGGCTGGCACCAGATGGCCTGCACCATCGGGTGCACGTCTGCCGGGAGTTTCCGGATCTCACCGACGAGCCTCTCCAGCGTGCGCGCCGCCGTCGGCCCGAAGACCCGCACGAAATTCCGGGGAGCCCCAGGCGCGCCACCGGTGAGCAGCGCGAGGCAGGCGCGCACCACGCCCAGTCGGGCAAGGCCGCTGCCAAGGCGAGAGAGTTGTATGCCTCCTCTGAGGAGACGTCTCCGTTCCGCGGTCATCTCGTGCCATTCGCTCGGAGGATCGAGCAGCACGAGCCCGGCGACGTTGTTCGAGTGCTGTGATGCGTAGGCGCAGACGAGAAGAGCGCCGAAGGAATGACCCACCAGTACGCAGGGCCCACCGCTGACGGAACCAGCCCGGACCCCGTCCATCTCGGCCAACATGCGAGCGACCGAGCGCCGGGCGCGAGGCGACGGGCTCCATCCGAGGCCGGCCCGGTCGTACGCACAGGCACGCGTGAATTCCGCCATCTGAGGCAGCAGACGGCTCCAGCTGAGCGAGGACGCCGCGATGCCTGACTCGAAAAGAACCGCCGGCGCACCGTCGCCGGCACAGATGACGTGCAGGCGCTGCCCGCCGACATCCAGCATGGTCCCCGGCGGGCCGTACCGCCGCGCGCTGAGTCGGATGCCGATGAGTTGATACAGCGAACCCGCCGCGACAAGCAGCGCGAGGACGGTCAGGATGACGGTCATCGTCGATGCCATGCGTCAATGATGGATCGACAATGCCCAATAGCCCAGACGGAGCAGGCTCCTGCTTAGGCCTGGGGCAGCGGATCGTTTTGAAGAGCTGGCGGAGAGACCGAAAACTCAGCGCAACGGGAGACGTCGGGAACACAGAATCGTTCCCGACGTCCCTTCGCCATCACGATCACTTTCCGGTCGGCGTTGGTGCTCTGTCGGCGTTCAGCGTGATGCGAACCTCCGTCGCCCGCATCTTCGGGGCTGCTCCCTCGTAGCTGACACTCACGGTATCTCCGACGCCAACGAGTTTCGAGAACGGAATCTTTCCACCCGCTGCCTGCGTGGCGGTCCCGGCACCTTTGGCCACCACCCTCGTCGTGGCATCGACCATGAAGGTCAGGTCTTTCCCGCTGTCGGTCACGACGAGAGACGTGTCGGTAACCGTCTTGACCCGGCCGTTGGCTGTCTGCGACGCCGGAGCGCCAGCTCCAGCTGCTGGGGCAGCGGTCGCTCCCGCCGCCGCCGCCGGAACGATCTGGACTTCCGTCGCCAACAAGGTGCCCTTGACCTCCCTGTACGTCACCACGACGCCGGCGCCCGGTTTCACCACCGAGGTGATCTTGATCCCGGGCTGGCCTTTCGACTGCGCGTCACGGGTTGCCCGGCCCGCGCCCTGGGCCTCCACGATGGTGGTGTTGTCGATGCTGAACTTCATCTCGTTGTTGCTGACCCTGACAGTCAGCGACGAATCGGTCACCGCCGTGACGGCACCGCTGGCTTGTTTGGTCTGAGCTTCTGCAGGGGGGGCGGGCCAGCCGAGCACGGCGGCTGCCAGAATCGGAACCCATAGAAATCTCACGTGTCCCATACTGCCTCCTTATAAATGACGCCAACCCCGAAACGCTTAACGGGGCGTTTGTTGCAGGCGTACCGAATGCTTGCAAGGGGCCGGGAAACTGTTCCGCGGCGCGACTATAGCGGATCGACGTGGCAGTGTCACGTACCGTTTGTCGAATGCGTCCGCGCAGCGTGAGGTGGATGAGGCTGTTGTCCTGCCGGACTCAGTTCTCCCGCCGAGCCATGTGAGCCCTGATACAGGTGGAAATGACGTCGAGAAACTTCTGATAACCTTCCGTCCCCACGACGAAGGGATGCGGCTCGCCCGGTTGACGTGTGGCCAGCCTCGATGCCTTCTCGAACGTGTTGTCGAACAGTGGATGATTCTGCACCTCCACCTCGACTTTCATCCTCGACGTCACGTCCTTGAATCTTTCAAGAGCTCTTGCGTATTGCTGCATCGTCGTCACCGAGAGACGCGGATTATCGAGCAGCAGCACAGTCGCCGCGTTCATCGCTGCCATTCGGGTCCTGCCTCCGTCTCTTACGGGAAACACAAAGCCAACGCCTCCGGGCGTGTGCCCGGGCAGATCCACGATCGTGACCTGCGTGTCTCCCAGACGAATTGTCTGGCCGTCGACTGCGGCGATATCCCGCTTGGGTGGCCTCGCGGCATTCGGCTGCGGCGCCACGGCCGCCTGATCGAGCGTCTCCCAGTCCGCCGCACCGAGGACGACCCTGGCGCCGAAACGCTCCTGAAAGTAGGTGGACCCGCCGAAGTGATCTGCGTGAGCGTGGCCGACCAACACGTACTTGACCTGCGCCGGCTCCAGTCCCAGCTTGTGCATACCGGGAAGAAGCACCGACTCCACCTTGTTCTGATAACCGGAATCGATCAGGATGATCCCTTCTGAGGTGGTGAGGACGTAGACGAGCGTACCCTCGTCCCCGATGAAGTACAGGTTGTCGAAGACTTTGGTGGGGGCGACGACGGGAGCCGTGGGCGAATTTGGCTGCTGGCCCGGTGTGCAGAAGTAGGTCGCCGCCGCTACCCACTCAGGCGACGCAATCTTTCTGGCCTCGGCCACGAGCGCCGTGACCTTCGCCGAATCGGGCTTGGCGGGAGGAGCCTGGGGCAGACCCGGCAGGGCCACTGCGAGCACCGATAACAACAGGAGCGACCCCGCCGGTCCGGTCGTCACCGCCACGTCGCCGCTCTCAACGCCCCGCCGTCGTGGCTGTCCTGTCGAGCGGCTCCAGCTTGACGATTGAGGCACCGTGGTTGTTGCCCACCCAGAAGGTGACCGGTGTCGTTGAATTCTGAACGAAGACTCTCCGGACGTTCGTCTGCCGGGGGAGCAAATATTCGATGAAGCGGCCGGTGCGGGGATCGAGACGGAGGATGCGATCGTTGTACTCTCCGCCGGACCATACGTCGCCATTTCGATCGGCCGTCACGTCGTAGGGCCAGGCGCCCGGTGTCGGAGCCGCCCATTCCTGGAAACTTCTGGTCCGCGTATCGAACATGCCGATTCGATCGGCGCGGTTCTCTCCGAACCAGAGACGTTCCATCGCGTCCATCATGCCGCGTCGAGGTCCCGATCCGCGTGTTGGGGTCTTGAAAGCGGTGATCGCTCCGGTCTTGGCGTCGATCCTGAAGATCTCCTCGCCCCCCAAAGGAAGCACGAACCCGTTGTTCATGGAGTCTGGGATGACGTCGTAGACGTTCGGACGCGGGATCTTGTAGGGCTCGAACACCTCGAATTTCCCAGACGCGACGTCGAGACGCAGGATGGTGTACGTCCCGGCGTCCTGAAACCACACCTTGCCGTCCACTTGGTGGCGATCCGGGCTCACTTGATTGATTTGAACGTGGTCGCCGTTCAGCTCGGGTGGAAGGCTCCACATCTGGAACTTTTCCGTCCGTCGGTCGAACTTCGCGATGCCGCCTTGAAACTGCAGTCCCAGCCAGAGGTTCTCATCCTCGTCGAACCGCAGGGCGAGTATGCCCTTCGGGGCCCGGGGCTTGAGCACGGGAACCTCGTACTCTGTGACTCTTCCAGTTTTCGGATCGAGCTTCCCGAGTATCTGTTCGCCGAAACTGGCGTACCAGACCATTCCCTCCGAGTCGACGATCACATCATGTGGCTGTCTGGTGCGCTGCGGCAGATCGTACTCCGTGTAGACGACGCGCGTCGCCTCTCCTTTCGGACGCGGCAGCGTCTTGAAGGCATAGTTCCAATGCGGAGTGGAGCTCAGATTCAGGCTGCTCAAGTACTCGGCCTGCCGGCGCCACGCCTGCTGCTGTCGCTCCGGGTCCACGGTGCCGCCGCCGACTCTCGGTGACGGAGTCCGCTGCGGCATCAGGGGAAACGCGAGAGGTGGGTATCCCGACATCCGCTCGACGACGGAGACGAGTGCCGGCACGTCGTGTTTCGAGCGGGCGACACGTTCGAGCGTGTGGCAATGCGCACATCCCCGAATCGACGCCTTCTGTTCATCGCTGCCCGGAAAGCTGTCGAGCCATTCGGCGTTCGACAGCTGGGCCGCCAGATCCCGCGCTTTTCGCAGTTTGAGATCGGCCGTCGTCGTCTTCTGCTCGACAATCGACACACTCGGATCCACATCCAGGTCGTACCCGGTTGCACGAATGCTGAGGATGTACTGTCCGGGGTCGAGCCTGGTCCTTGGGAACGCATACCGACCCTCTTCGTCGCTGACGATGGTGACCGTCAGCGTCGAACCCGACTTCTTCGCGCTGACAAGCACGCCTTCCATCGGCCCTTCTTCGGAAGACGAGACTTGTCCCTTCAGAGCCGTGGTGCTGTCAGATTGTGCGAGGGGAGAGCCGAGTGCGGAAATGACGAGGCTCGAGAAGAGGGCGATCCGTGTGAGCGCGCTGACTCGTGATCTCATGCAGCAGCTCTGGCAACCGTAACCTACCACTCGGCGAGACGCCGGTCAACGCGGATGCTGGTTGCCAGTCACCGTCCCTGGTGCGCGTGCCTCGCCGTCTGGCGTCTTGTGCAGGGATCCCGTGTCAACCGGCGATTCATGGCTTACCACCGTGCGCGCCGCTCGTGGAGAGCTGCCTGATTCGAGCGGCCGACCTACTGGGTGCGACCGATGCGCCCTCGAAACGGAGCCATCAGCTGCGTTGTCCACCGTGAGGGGAGATCGTGTTGCCCGCCCAGACCATACGCCTCGGGCCAGCTGTCTGGTAGGTAGTTCGTCCGGAAGAGGATGTCCCAGATCGGCGTGTGAACCGCGAAGTTCTTGTTCATGGCCTCGCGCGCGGAGCTGTGGTGCCAATGATGAAAAGCCGGCGTCGCAATGAGCCGGCGGAGCGGACGGAACTCCCACGCGACATTGGCATGAATGAAGGTCGCCTGAGCCGCGACCAGAAAGACGTAGACCATCAGCGCCTGTTCGGAGAAACCCAGCACGAAGATCGGCACGTAGGTCAAACCCCGCGTGAGAATCACATCCACAAGGTGCAGCCGCGATCCCGCCAGCCAGTCCATCTGCTCGATCGAATGGTGGATGGCATGGAATGACCAGAGAAATGGGACCACATGAAACATCCGATGAACCCAGTACTGGGTGAAATCGGCCGCCAGGAGCAGCGTCGGGACCTGGACGAGCAGTGGAAGCGAGCTTATGACGTCCCTGACCGACTCCACCCGCGCCCAGTCGAACAGGATCAGCGCCGGCGTAAGCGTCAGGATGGTCAGTATTTCGATCAGCAGCGAGTTGACGAAGAAATACGTCAGGTCCAGTACCCACTGTCGCCGAAATACCGGCTGATCGCTGCGCAGTGCGAACAGCCGCTCGAGTGGAACGAACACCGCCGAATAGAGAACGAGGTTCAGCACGAAGAAATCAAGACCGAGCCAGGCGCCGCTTGAGAGATCGCTTTCTGAACCAGCGACAGGAACGCCCGACCCGCCAAGAAGGGCGGCCGCGAGCGTGAACCCGACGCCGGTGAGGGCCAGAGTCTTGTTGGCCCGAAGAACGGCGCTCGCGCAGCCGAGCAGAAAGGACGCGACGAGCGTGAGGTGAATAATTGCGCGCAGATACCCCAGCGAATACAGAGGGCGCAGCTCGGCGTATGCGAAATATTGGGGGAAGCGAAGGCAGAGAACAGCACCCAAGCCGGCGATCCCGAGGATTGCCGAGAGCAGGCCGCCGATGAAGCCGTACCCGAATGACGTAGGTTCGGTGGTTTCGAGCGACAGGTGCGCCTTTCGAGCGGCCAGCCCGGGCTGATCAGCCATTCCGCTCCATCCTCCGGGGTGGTGTCCCTGCGCGATATCGCTCTTCGTACCGCTGATCATCCTGGCGCGGCCGCGCGGCGGTCAGACCGGTTACTGCAGATTCAAGGAGGTGAAAGAAGCCGGTGGCCTCGAGCGGCCAGTTGCACCAGCCGGTCGTGATGCAGTACCGGGTGTCGTACGGCCGTTCGTGGTGTGCCGCATGTTGCGCCCGTCCCAGGATGAGGCCGTAATCCTGCAACAGGCGAACGAGCCTGGGCGGTGAGGCCATGTGCGCCCACTGATGAATCTGGTTCGTCAGCATCCCGATTGCACAAAGGCCGAAGCCGAAGATGGCGACACGACTTCCCCAGACGGTTTCGAGCGGAAGGGAGAGAAACGCGAGTAGAACGGGCGCCGCGAGGCACGCCACTTCACCGTTCGTATCGACGAAGCGCCTTCGCAGAAAATCGTCAGGGTTCAGATGATGGATGCGGAAGGCGAACAGCAAGCGGCGACCGATGAACGGGAGATCGTCCCGTCCCCAGGTGTCGGCGGCCCAATGGATCAGACCCGACGCGAAGTCGGCCGCGACTACTCCTGCCACCAAGACGAGAGGAACCCACCACTGCCAGAGATCGAGGCGTGTGACGATACGGGCACCAAAGGCCACCAGCAACAGGAAGGCAAGGGCGATCGAAAGGCTGGAAAAGAGAAACTGCGAGTAATTCAGCTCATAGTGAGAGGGCAGCAACGAGCAGTCCGCGGATTCTGGTTGCACCGACTGCGCGCGAACGGCGACAAACGGGGGCTGCCCCAGCGGCATTGTGGCATACCCGTTATCGTCGTCTGCCGTGGTCGGCTGCACACCCCTTGGCAGACCGTCGACTTCGGGCTGGCCGGCGTCTCAGCACGCCGGGCTCGGTCAGCGTGGACTTCGAAATAAGCACGGCGTTCCCGGGGCCGCGTGACGCCGCTCGGGACCTTCACGTTCACCCGTCTCCCGTGATGTCGCGGGAATCCACCGAGCGGTCACTTCAGGTTCGACGACTGAATCTTCTGGAGGGCCTCGAGCGCCGCCCGCTCGGTGACTTCAGCCTCGGCGATCATGCGGTTATTGGCTCTGTGCTGAGCAGTTTCATTCCCACGGCGAGGAAGCTTGCCAGCCTTGCGCAACCATTCGGCGCGCAGACGCCAGCTCTCCAGGCGTAACTGGACGTACTCTTCGGCAGTCGCCACGAGCGGCTGATGGCTCTCGGGGACGCCGGTCAGCGCTTTCAGACGGGCTTCGCTCACTTGCAGTTCGGGGACGATGGTCTTGTCGATCAGGCCGGCCAGTGCGTTGGCCGTCATCTGGCCGCTCTTGAAGCGATCGGAGGCTTTCCGGTAGGCGTCTGCGGTCCGGTCCTCCGTTGCGAGTGTCCGCTCGAGCTCCGGCCGGACGTCGGTGACGCCGCGAAGAGGGATAGCCGACAGCACCGCGAGCACGAGCGCACCTGCCATCGTATGCGCGACGCGACGCGTTGCCGGTTTGTGCTCGCTGACTTCTCGCGTGAGGACGCCGCCGCAGACGAGGCCCACGACGAGAGCCGCCAGCTCGCCCGAACTGCCCACGCTGTCGGTCACCAGGTTGTACAGAAAGAACACGGCTGCCGCGGGACTGAGCTGTTTGATCACCGTCAGGGGAATCGTCACGCTCGAACGGTGCCGATGGCCCCAGATCGCCGAGGCGAACAGCAGGCCGTAGAGCCCGTAGGCCGCCCCTGACGCGCCGACGCTGGTCGTCATCGGGTGGGCCACGAGGTTCACGAGATTCCCGAACACTCCGGCGATCACGAACACGGCAACCAGGATCGCGGGCCCGACGAGACGTTCGAGAATGAGGCTGATCTGCACGAAACCGGCAACGTTGACGAGCAGGTGAAGTAACCCGGTATGAACGAAGATCGCGGTGATGAGCCGCCACCACTCGCCGTTTCGGGTCTGCAACCAGGAGTTTCCACCCCAGTCGACCAGTGTCTTGGCGTCGCCAAACGTCCCGCCGCCGAAGAGCATCAAGACGAAGACGCCGAGGTTGAGGGCAACGAGAGCCGGTGTCGCGACGGCCCGTGGAGTTCGTTCACGGAGCGCCGCCCTGAATCGTTCGCACTCGGGACGCACGCGCGTCGCTTCGTGCTTGGCCAGCCCGATCGAACCGACGACGACCCGTATAAGCTGGTCCCGGGCCTCCGGCGCTATGGCGTAGAAGACCAGTCCCGCGACGAGCAGCAGACCAACAAGAGTAACCACGCCGAGAGCTCAGCCCAAGACCTGTGCCAAGTGGCGGTACCGTTTGCGCCTGAATTCACGCATCCAGCCACGAGAGCAGGCGTCGGTCTTTCAAGTCTGAGTACTTCCGACGAGGTTTGTAAGTGACCCGCCTGCGGCGCGGCGGCAGGGGAGAAGGCTTCAGCGTGCGGAGACGGTGCCGCGACACTCCCCGAGGCCGATTCGCGCGTATCCCGGGCGGCTGCACCAGCCTCTGAAGATCACCTCGTCCTCGTCGGCCAGAAACTCGCGGGTCTCTCCGGTCGGCAGGACGAGCGGTTTCTGGCCACCCCGGGTCAGCTCCAGCAAACAACCTGACGAGTCGTCTGTCTGGCCTGACACCGTTCCGCTGCCGAGCAGGTCTCCCGGCTCCAGATTGCACCCGTTGCTGGTGTGATGGGTGAGCAGTTGTGCGGGCGTCCAGTACATGTCCCGGAACGAGCTTGTGCTGAGGCGGTGAGGCGCGTGTCCTTCGATGCGCATCTGCCTGGTCTGCAACAGCACTTCAAGCGTAATGTCGATTCCGCCAGCGGCTTCGTTGCTCGGGGAAACGAGATAGGACAACGGCACGGGATCGCCGTCAGAGCGGCCGCGCGCCGGCACGCGAAACGGGGCCAGCGCCTCGAGCGTGACAACCCACCCTGAGATCGTCGTGGCGAAGTTCTTGGCGAGAAACGGCCCGAGCGGTTGAGACTCCCACGCCTGAATATCCCGCGCCGACCAGTCATTCAACAGGCAGATGCCAAACAGGTGCTCCTCGGCGTCGGCCAACGGCACCGGTTGACCGAGCGCGTTCCCGGCGCCGACGAACAGGCCAATCTCCAGCTCGTAATCGAGGCGTTCGGTTGCGGTGAACACCGGCTCTACCTGACCAGGTCGCTTGATTTGCCCCGAGGGCCGTCTGATCGGGGTCCCCCCTATCACGATCGACGAACTGCGGGCGTGGTACGCGATCGGAACGTGCTTGTAGTTGGGCAGCAGCGGGCTGTCGGGACGGAACAACCGGCCGACGTTCGTGGCATGGTTCAAGGACGCGTAGAAATCCGTAAACCCACGAGTCATCGTCGGCAGCTGCACGTCGGCTCGATCCAGTGGTACCAGCAGATGACGATCGCCGATCCCTCCATCGGATCGCAGAATCCTGCTCACCCTGGATCGCAGCTCGGACGCGGCGGAGGGCCCGAGCGCCATCAGCGCCTCGAGGCGCGGCGCCGCCGCGGCGTCCCGCACTGACTGCGACAGATCGTCGAGGAGCTTCGCCTCCGCGCAGAGCGCCAGATCGAGAATCTGATCGCCGATGGCGATCCCGATGCGCGGCGATTCCCGACGGTCTCGACGTCGGAAGACCCCGAGGGGGAGGTTCTGGATCGGGAAGTCCGTCGCCGCGGTATTGGCGCTGTCAACCCAGCTTCGAAGGCCCGGATCGTGCGTTTCGTCAATCGGTCGATCGTGCCGGGTCATGACTCGCGATGGACAAGGGGCATGTGGTTACAGCGGGAGCGACGTCGACGATTTGATTTCCTTCAGCACGATGCTGGTGCGGATGCGATCGACCCCGTCCACCGTCATCAGCTTCTCGAACAGAAAACGTTCCAGGTGATCGTGGTTGGCCACGACCACTTTGAGCAGGTAATCCACTTCGCCGGTCAGGTAGTGGCACTCCAGCACCTCCGGGAACGACTCGATGCGTTCGGGAAAGCGCTTCACGCTGCCGG
>Ga0247825_10001380_pt1 | contig 15906 bp, 13 predicted proteins | sample 13C_Vanillin_Day_FD_194413 | JGI IMG/M metagenome (GOLD analysis project Ga0247825, IMG submission 194413) | Soil microbial communities from agricultural site in Penn Yan, New York, United States - 13C_Vanillin_Day48 | ecosystem: Environmental > Terrestrial > Soil > Agricultural land | place... | reverse complement strand
GGTGGGGAGGAGCCCGGGCCTGGGAGTCGATAGTCGGACGGCGCTTTCAGCCGAAGCCGCGATCGGCCAATCGATTACCCGATTACCAGATTACTCAATCACCAAATGCAAGTGTCGAGAGCTGCTGGGCCGGTGACTTGCGAGGGCCTTCGACGATCAGCTGGCCGCACGCTGCCCGGATGTCCTGCCCGCGGCTCTTGCGCACCGAGACGATCAGTTGATGGTCGGCAAGTATCCGCGCGAATTCGCCGACGACCTCGTCGGGTGGACGTTCGAAGGGAATACCGGCCGCGGGGTTCAACGGGATCAGGTTGACTTTTGCCTTCATGCCGGAGAGAAGCTTGGCGAGCCGTCTGGCGTCGGCGGGTGAATCGTTCACCCCTGCCAGGAGCACGTACTCGAAAGTGATCCGCGACCGTCGCTTCAGAGGGAACCGTCTGCAGGCCTCGATGATCTCGGCGACGCCGTATTTCCGGTTGAGTGGCACGAGCTCGCCACGCTGGGCGTCGGTCGGCGCGTGGAGCGACACCGCCAGGTTCGGCATGAAAGGCTCGCCTGCCAGGCGCTCGAGGGCGGGAAGAAGACCGACCGTCGACAGCGTCACGCGTCGCGGCGACAGCGCGAACCCGTGTTCGTCGGCCAGGATTCTCAGGGCTTTCATAGTGGCCTCGTAGTTGTGCAGCGGCTCGCCCATGCCCATCAAAACGATGTTGAAGGGCTGGGTTCGCATCTCGAGCGCGTGCACCAGCACCCGTACCTGGCCGACGATTTCGCCGGCTGTGAGATGGCGCGTGAGGCCCATCTTCCCGGTGAGGCAGAAGGCGCAGGCCATCGCGCACCCCACCTGGGTGGAGAGGCAGAAGGTCATCGATGGCGTGTCCGGGATGAAGACCGACTCGATCCGACGGCCGTCGCCAAGCTGGAGCAGAAACTTCTCGGTGCCGTCCGTGGAGCGGTCACGGTGCACGAGGGCCGGTGTCGTGACAGCGAGATCGGCTGCGAGCTGCGCCCGCAGGTCACGGGGCAGGTCTGTCATGGCGGCCAGGTCGGTTACCCCGTGGCGATAAATCCACTGGAAGATCTGCCGGGCGCGAAAACGTGGAAGGCCCCGGCCAGCCAGGACTTCTTCGAGCTCGGCCCGTTCGAACTCGGTCAGGTCTGCACGGGCCTGGACCGCAGTATCTCTTGCATTCATAATCACTTGCCGGATTCCCGATCTTACTGCGGTTCTGACAGGCTTGCTCCGACGTGTCGCGACGCGGTATAATGTGGCTCGCCCGATAATTCCTTCTGTTTCAATGCTTTGCGGCGTCTTTCCGGCCGCCGGTTGAACGCGGATCCTGCTGCGAGCGTCACCTTGTCGAACTTACCGATCGTCCGGGACGTTTTGGATAACGGGCTCCGCATTCTCACCGAGCGCATGTCGGCGGTGCGCTCGGTCAGCATCGGGGTCTGGCTCACGCGCGGGTCTCGCCATGAGAGCGCCGACAAGAGCGGCGTCGCCCATTTTGTCGAGCACATGCTGTTCAAGGGCACGGCGACGCGAACCGCCGAGGATATTGCCCAGGCGATCGACTCCATTGGCGGCCAGCTGGACGCGTTCACCGCCAAGGAATACGCCAGCTATTACATCAAGGTTCTCGACGAGCATCTGCCGCTCGCCATCGACATCCTGGCCGACATCGTGCGGAATCCGGCTTTCAGCGACGAAGACATCGAGCGCGAAAAGAAAGTGGTCGTCGAAGAGATCAAGATGGTCGAGGACACGCCGGACGACCTCGTCCATGAGCTGTTCACGCAGGGCTTCTGGGAGAATCATCCGCTCGGTCGTCCGATCCTCGGAACCCGGGAGACCGTCGAGTCATTCGGCCGGGATTTCCTCCGTGACTATTTCCAGCAGGCCTACACCGCTCCCAACCTGATTGTGTCGGCTGTCGGCAATCTGGAACATGAGCGGGTCCGCGAGCTCGTGGACGAACGATTCGGATCGCTGCCGCGCTCCGGGTCGCCGCCAGCGGAAGAGGCGCCGCAGGTCGTGCCCAAGGTCTTGATTCGCAACAAGGAGCTCGAGCAGAGCCACCTGTGCGTCGGCGTCAGCAGCTATCCGCAGAACCACGACGACCGGTACGCGAGTTACCTGCTGAACACCCTGCTTGGCGGGTCGATGAGCTCGCGTCTGTTCCAGAATGTTCGCGAAAAGCGCGGCCTCGCCTATGCGGTGTTCAGTGGTCTGAGCGCGTACCGTGACGCCGGCTCGTTTACGGTCTATGCCGGCTGTTCGAACGACGCGGTCGGCCAGGTCATCGATCTCGTGGTCGAGGAGTTACGCGGCGTCAAGCAGACGCCCGTTCCGGACGCGGAGCTGCAGCGGGCGAAGGATCACCTGAAGGGCAGCCTCATGCTGGGCCTCGAGAACACGGCGAGCCGCATGTCGCACCTCGCGCGTCAGGAAATCTACTTCGATCGCCAGTTCGGTCTCGATGAAACGCTGCAGGGCATCGAGCGCGTGACGGCGGCCGATCTGCAGCGGGTCGCGGCGGACCTGTTCCGAAGCGAATCGCTGTCGGCGACCGTGCTCGGCAATGTGAACGGCTTGCAAATTCCGCGCGGCCGGCTCGATTTGGAGTAAGGGCTCGTTCACCTGAAGGGAGACGAAGGGCACACGGGTCCTGGTCTGCGTTCTGGTTGATTGCCACCGATGATCCAGCGATACACGCACCCCGAGATGGGCCGCATCTGGAGCGAGCCGCACAAGTATCAGACGTGGCTGCTGGTTGAAACGGCTGCGGCCGAGGCGATGGCCGACGCGGGCATCATCCCGGCGGAGGCGGCTCGGGACATTCGGACGCGCGGCGCCTTCGATGTCGCGCGAATCGAGGAAATCGAACAGACGACCCAGCACGACGTGATCGCGTTCACGACCGCCGTGGCTGAGAAAGTCGGTCCCTCGGCCCGCTGGCTGCATTTCGGGATGACGTCCTCCGACGTGATCGACACGGCGCTGGCGCTGCTGATGCGCGAGGCGTGCGACGTCATCCTGAATGACATCAGCGCACTGTCGGATGCCGTTCGCGACCGCGCCATCGAACATCGGTTCACGCCGATGATCGGGCGGACCCACGGGGTTCACGCCGAGCCGATGACCTTCGGGTTGAAGCTGGCACTGTGGTTCGCGGAGCTCGAGCGCAATGTCGAGCGGGTCCGCCGCGCACGCGCGGTCGTCAACGTCGGCAAGATTTCCGGCGCGGTGGGCACGTTTGCGCACCTGGAGCCGGCCATCGAGGCGGACGTCTGTCGCAGGCTTGGGCTCGACGCCGAGTCAGTGGCGTCTCAAGTCGTCCAGCGCGATCGCCACGCCGAGCTGGTCGCGGCGCTCGCGATCACCGCGGCGTCTCTCGAGAAGTTCGCGCTGGCCATCCGGGGTCTCCAGAAGACGGAGATCGGCGAGGTTGAGGAGCCGTTCTCGAAGGGCCAGAAAGGGTCGTCGGCCATGCCGCATAAGCGCAATCCGATAGGTTGCGAGCAGATCGTCGGCCTGGCGCGCCTTCTGCGCGGCAACGCGCAGGCGGCATTGGAGAACGTGGCGCTGTGGCACGAGCGCGACATCTCGCACTCCTCCGTCGAACGGGTGATTTTGCCCGACAGCTTCATCGCCCTCGACCACATGCTCCGCCGCTTCACCCGCATCGTTCGCGGGATGGTGGTCTATCCCGAGCGGATGCTCGAGAATCTGAACCGTTCCCGCGGCGTCGTCTTTTCCGGTACCGTGCTGCTGGAACTCGCCCGTCGCGGAGTGGCCCGCGAGCAGGCGTACGAGTGGGTTCAGCGCAATGCCATGCGATCGTTCACTGAACAGACACCGTTCAAGGCGCTCTTGCTCGGCGACGCCGACGTGGCCCGCGTGCTGTCCCCCGCCGACATCGAGCGGGCCTTCGATCTGACCCAGCAGCTGAAGCACATCGACCACATTTTCGACCGCGTGTTTCGTACGGTCCACGCAAAGGTGTAGCAGAATGCGCGCGCGCGTTTTCGTGACCCTCAAGCCTTCGGTGTTCGATCCGCAAGGGAAGACCATCGCCGATGCGCTGCACTCGCTCGGCTACAGCGGCGTCTCCGACGTGCGGCAAGGCAAGTACTTCGAGCTCGACCTGTCGACGCGCGAGGTCGCCGAGGCCAGGGCGCTCGCCGCAGAGGTCGCCGACAAGCTGCTGGCCAATCCAGTGATCGAAAGCTATCGGATCGAGATTGACTCATGACATTTGCCATCATCGTATTTCCTGGCAGCAACTGTGACGAGGACGCATATCACGCGGCCGGCAGCGTACTCGGGCAGTCCGCCGAGTACATCTGGCACAAGGACACCGACCTCAAGAACGCGGATGTGGTCGTGCTGCCCGGCGGCTTCGCCCACGGCGACTACCTGCGCACCGGCGCGATGGCGCGGTTTTCGCCCATCATGCGTGAGGTGCAGGCGTTCGCCGAACGCGGTGGCCCGGTTCTCGGCATCTGCAATGGATTCCAAATACTGCTCGAGGCCGGTCTCCTTCCCGGGGCGATGCTCCGCAACCGCGGCCTGAAATTCCTCTGCCAACAGGTTTACGTCCGCGTGGAGCAGACCGATACTCCGTTCACTCGCGCGTGCCGCAAAGGGCAGGTACTGCAGATTCCGATAGCCCACGGGGAGGGCAACTATTTTGCGGAGCCGGATGTCCTCGCCCGCCTGGAGGCCAATCGGCAGGTGATTTTCCGCTACACGGATGCCTCCGGGGAGTTGTCCGAAACGGCCAATCCCAATGGATCGATGGCGGCCATCGCCGGCCTCTGCAACGAGCGGCGCAACGTCGTCGGGTTGATGCCGCACCCCGAGCGAGCGTGCGAATCGATGCTGGGGAGCGCCGACGGTCTGCTGATCTTTCAGTCTGCCGTCGAATCGATCGGTGCGCAGCGCGGATCAGTCGGCCGCGCGCTGCAGACGGTTCAGTTGTAGTCCGGTCGTTCGCCAGCTGGGCGCCATCCTATGCCTGATCCCGCAATCCTCGAACGCCACGGTCTCAAGCCAGACGAGTACGATCGCATTGTCGGATTGCTCGGTCGTGAACCGAACCTCACCGAGCTCGGCATCTTTTCGGTGATGTGGTCCGAACACTGCAGTTACAAGAGCTCGCGCGTCCATCTCAGAACGCTGCCGACGGAAGGACCGCAGGTGCTGCAGGGCCCGGGCGAAAATGCCGGCGCCGTCGATATCGGCGAGGGACTCGCCGCGATCTTCAAGATTGAGTCGCACAATCATCCCTCCTTCATCGAACCCTATCAGGGCGCAGCGACCGGTGTCGGCGGGATCATTCGGGATATCTTCACGATGGGCGCGCGCCCGATCGCCCTGCTCAACTCGCTTCGTTTCGGGGCCCTCGACTCGCCCGGCACGCGGCGCGTGCTCGAAGGCGTCGTCGCCGGAATCGCCGGCTACGGCAACAGCATCGGGATTCCAACAGTGGGTGGAGAGATCGCCTTCGAGCCCTGCTACGCCGGAAATCCGCTCGTCAACGTTTTCTGCCTCGGCATTGCCCCCGCGGCAGACATCGTGAAGGGCGTCGCCTCCGGCGTTGGCAACTCGGTGTACTACGTGGGCGCCAAGACGGGCCGCGACGGCATTCACGGGGCGACAATGGCGTCAGCCGAGTTCGACGCCAGATCCGCAGAAAAGCGGCCCGCCGTTCAAGTCGGCGATCCGTTCATGGAGAAGCTGCTCCTCGAAGCCTGTCTTGAAGTGATGAAGTCGGATGCGCTCGTCGGCATTCAGGACATGGGGGCGGCGGGCCTGACGTGTTCGACCTCTGAAATGGGATCGCGGGGTGGTGCCGGCGTCGAGATTGACGTGGCGCTCGTGCCGCAGCGGGAGTCCGGTATGACGCCGTACGAGATCATGCTCTCGGAGTCGCAAGAGCGGATGCTCCTCGTCGTCACGCGTGGGCGCGAGGCGGAGATCGAGCGTACGTTCGACAAGTGGGATCTGCATGCGGTCCGAATCGGCGAAGTCACTGCGGATGGGATGTTGCGAGTCAAGGAGCGTGGCGCGGTCGTCGCCGAGATTCCCAATCGGGCGCTGACCGACGAGGCCCCCGTGTACCGGCGTCCGATGTCTGAGCCGGCGTATCTCAAGGAGGCGCAACGCCTGGATCTTGCCGCGCTCGGTCCGCCACCGGCCGCTTTGCGCGACGCCAGCGCGGTGCTGCTGCGGCTGCTGGGGTCTCCGACCATCGCCTCGAAGCGTTGGGTGTACCGGCAGTACGACCATATGGTTCGCACGAACACCGTCAACCTGCCCGGCTTCGGGGCTGGCGTCGTGCGGATCAAGGGGACTGACAGGGCGCTCGCGCTTTCGGTGGACGGCAACGGACGGTACTGCTATCTCGATCCGCGCCGGGGTGCCATGCTCGCCGTCGCAGAGGCGGCCCGAAATGTGGCCTGTCGGGGCGCACGTCCACTCGGGGCCACCAATTGTCTGAACTTCGGCAACCCGGAGCGTCCGCCGATCATGTGGCAGTTCGCACAGGCCGTCGCAGGGATTGGCGCGGCGTGCCGCGCGTTGAACGTGCCGATCACCGGCGGCAACGTCAGCCTGTACAACGAGACCGACGGCAATGCGGTCTATCCGACGCCGGTGATCGGTGTAGTGGGCGTCATGCCCCGGGTGGATCAGGTGGTTGGCAGCCGTTTCCAGACGTCCGGCGACGTCGTGTTGCTGCTGGGTGAGAGCCGGGGTGAACTGGGAGGCAGCGAATACCTCAAGGTCGTGTACGATCAAGTACGCGGCGCGCCACCTCTGCTTGACCTCGACCGTGAACGGGCGCTGCAGGCTCTCATGATTGCCCTGGCGGAGGCACGGCTGGTGCGGTCGGCCGAGGACTGCTCAGACGGTGGCCTGAGTGTGGCGGTGGCGGAATGTTGTTTCGGTCATGAGGGTCTTGGTGCGGAAATATCAATCGATGCGGTCGAGCTCGGGGTGGATCGCAGCGTCAGCGACGCCGCCGCCCTGTTCGGCGAGTCGGCCTCGCGGATCGTGATCTCCGTCGCGCCCGAGCACGTGGGGCAGGTGCTGCAGGAGGCCGCGGCGGTGAACGTTCCAGCGTCCGTGATCGGTCGCGTGGGGGGGACGCGGCTCCGCGTGGCCATCGGGGGCCGGATGACGCTCGATGTCTCCGTCGACGAAGCCGAGCGGACGTGGGCTGCGGCGATTGAGTGGTCTTTGGCAAAGAAGATCGCCTGATGGACAAGTTCAAGGACGAATGCGGCGTTTTCGGCATCTTCGGCCACCCCGAGGCGGCCAACATGACGTACCTCGGGCTGTACGCGCTGCAGCATCGTGGACAGGAGAGTGCGGGCATTGCGGCATCGGATGGCTACCAGGTCCGCGTCTCGAAAGCCATGGGCTACGTCGCCGATACGTTCGATGGAGAAGTGTTGTCGCGCCTGCCTGGTTCGATGGCAATCGGCCATGTCCGATATTCGACAGCGGGCGAGAGCAAAATCTCGAACGCCCAGCCGATTCTGATCGAGTGCGCGCACGGCCAGATTGCCATTTGCCACAACGGCAACCTCGTCAATGCCGGGGAACTTCGGACTGAGCTGGTAGGACAGGGATCGATCTTCCAATCGAGCAGCGATACCGAAGTGGTGTTGCACCTTTACGCGCGCTCGAAGGCGGGCAATCCGATTGACGCCATCGTCGAGTCGGTTTCTCAGGTGCAGGGGGCGTTTTCTCTCGCGCTCATGACCAAGGATCGCATGATTGCCGTCCGCGATCCGCACGGGTTCCGACCGCTTGCGCTCGGGCAACTCGGTGGCGCCACGGTCATCGCGTCGGAAACGTGCGCGATGGATTTGATTGGGGCGACCTACGTGCGGGACATCGAACCGGGAGAGGTGCTCGTCGTGAGCGCCGAAGGCACGCGCTCAATCATGCCGTTCCCCGCAGCCCCGCTCGCCCACTGCGTCTTCGAACATGTGTACTTCGCGAGGCCGGACAGCTACGTGTTCGGGCGGAGCGTCAACGAGATCCGGACCAACCTCGGTCGGATTCTGGCGCGCGAGCAGCCAGTCGAGGCGGACGTCGTGGTTCCAGTGCCCGACTCCGGCGTGTGCGCGGCGATGGGGTTTGCGGACGCCTCGGGCATTCCGCTCCGCATGGGGCTCATCCGCAATCACTATGTTGGCCGGACCTTCATTCAACCGCAGGCGTCCATCCGCCATTTCGGCGTGAAGGTCAAGCTCAACCCGGTGCGGAGCATCCTCGAAGGCAGGCGCGTGGCCCTCGTCGATGACTCGATCGTCCGCGGGACGACCAGCCGCAAGATCGTCAAGATGGTGCGCGCTGCGGGCGCGAGCGAGGTTCACGTCAGAATCAGCTGTCCCCCGACGATTTCGCCCTGCTTCTACGGCGTCGACACGCCCAGCCGCCAGGATCTGATCGCGGCGACGCACACGCTGGAAGAAATCAGGAAGTATCTCGAGGCCGACAGCGTTGGATATCTCAGCCTCGAGGGTCTGATGACGGCCGTCGGCCCTCAACGCGGCTCCTACTGTCGATCCTGTTATACGGGTATCTACCCGGTGCCGTTTCCCCAGGACGAAGCCACGTATCTCCAGCTGGCCCTGAAACTCGAAAAAGAGCCGGTCAGAGAACCGGTGAAAGAACCGGTGACGAAGTGAAGGACTGACGACTGATGGAGTTCATCGCTCGCCCGCGACACATCACGTCCTGGAAGACGGCAAGGCTTCTTGCAGGGCTGCTTCTTGGTATCCTCTGCGTCACCGACCCCGCACGCATTGCGGCTCAGGCCGGTCAGGAGCCGCCGGCTCCGCAGGCTTCCTCGGCCGAGCAGTTGAAGGCTGCCATCGATAAGCTCGGTGATTTTGATTACGACACGCGCACGGCCGCGGCACGGTCGGTGCGGCGGACGGCGGCGGCGCAGGCCGTGCCGGCCCTGAGGCAGGCCGTCGCCGAACACGCCGATGGATATGTCCGCTATCGAGCTCTCGTGCTGCTCACCGGCTTCAACGATCCGCGCACCAAGGATGTCATGCGGGAAGCGCTCGGCAGCCCCAACGACCGGCTTCGCGCCGTCGCGTACAGCTTTTTCGAGCACCAGCCCGACCGAGCGACGCTCGCCCCGCTTCTCACCGCGCTCGAAGGGGAACACGGCGAATTCGTTCGGCCTTCGCTGGTGCGCGCGCTGGCCGCGCAGGCGGCAGTCTTTGACGATCCCCAGGTCCGCCAGACACTGCTGTCCGAGGTGAAGCGCGGCGAAGACTATTTTCGCAGCGCGGTCATCGAATCGCTGGGCGATTACAGGGCAGCCTACGCGCTGGATGTGCTCCTCGAGGTGGCGAAGCAGGAGGGTCCGCTGCAGGATGATGCCGCGCTGGCGCTGGGAAAGATCGGAGAGCCGCGAGTGCTCAATACCCTGGCGACTCTACAGCAGACCGCGCCGAGATCCGCACAACCTACGATCGCGACGGCGATCTGCCTGCTTGGCGTCAACTGCGGATCTCACCAGAACTATCTCATCGAAACGCTGAAGTTCGCCGATCGCAATCTGGGGTTTCAGGAGCTGATGCGGGCAGCAGCAGCCGGGCTGGGCGCGCTTGCCGTGGCCGGCAGCCATGACCAGGCCGTGGGAGCGCTGTTGGATGTCGGCATTCCGGCGCGAGACGACACCACACGGGCTCCTGTCGCGCTGGCCCTTGCCACCGTTGCCTTGCGCAACACACCGCTGATGCTGTCGGTCCTCGCCGCCCATGCCGATCGCGACCGGGCCATCGATCTCATCGCCGAAGGCTTCGACGGGCTTGAGGAAGATCTGGACAAGGAAACGTTCTTCGCCGCCGTACGACGCACCTATTGGGACTCGCCCGAAACATCACCGGCGCGGCAGCTGATGCAGACGCTCATCGGGAAACTGGATTTCTGATGGACTACCGTCAGGCCGGCGTCGACATCGACGCCGGGAACGAGACGGTGCGGCGGATCAAATCGCTGGCACGGGCAACCTTCACCCCGGGCGTCCTTTCCGACATCGGATCGTTCGGGGGGCTGTTCCGGCTCGATCGCGATCGCTTTCCGGATCCCGTTCTCGTGTCGAGCGCCGACGGCGTGGGGACCAAGCTGAAAGTCGCCTTTCTGACGGGGAGGCACAACACCGTTGGCGCGGACCTCGTGAATCACTGCATCAACGACATCCTGGTCCAGGGCGCGCGCCCCCTTTTCTTCCTCGACTATCTGGCGACAGGGCGACTCTCTCCTGACGTGGCCGAACAGATCGTGAGCGGGATCGCGGCTGCCTGTCTGGAGCACGGTTGCGCGTTGATCGGCGGCGAGACAGCGGAGATGCCCGGCTTTTACGCCGACGGCGAGTACGACATCGCCGGCTTCATCGTCGGCGCCGTGGACCGGGCGAAGCTCGTGAATGGCCGGAGCATCGCTCCCGGCGACGTCCTCATTGGGCTGCCGTCAACAGGGCTGCACACCAACGGCTATTCGCTGGCGCGTCGCGTGATGTTCGACATCGCGGGCCTCGGGGCGGGGACGTTCGTGCCGGAGCTGGATGCCACCGCTGGTGACGCGCTGCTCGCGCCGCACCGTTGCTACCTGCCGGTCGTGGCGCCACTGCTCGATCGCGGGCTCGTGAAGGGACTGGCCCACATTACCGGGGGCGGCATCACCGAGAATCTTCCTCGAATTCTCCCGGAGGGATGCGGGGCGGCCATCGATTCGTCTGCCTGGATCGTGCCTCCCATCTTCCGGTTCATCCAGGAGCGCGGGCGCATCGGTCGTGAGGAGATGTTTCGCACGTTCAATATGGGTGTCGGCCTCGTCATCGTCTGCGCCGCTGAGACTGCCGAGCGCGTACTGGACACGATTTTGGAAGCCGGCGAACCGCATCCAGTCCGCCTCGGCATCGTCGTCGCCGGCGATGGATCGGTCCGCTACACCTGGTGACCGGGATGACGTCGCCGGAACCTCGCAACGAGCGCGGGCCGTCTTCTCGCCGCCTCGGGGTGCTCATCTCCGGGCGCGGCTCCAACCTTCAAGCCATCATCGACGCCGTCGATCGACATCGGCTCGACGCGCAGATCGCCGTCGTCATCTCGAGCCGGCCGGATGCTTCGGGGCTTGCCCGCGCCAGAGAGGCCGGCATCGAGGCCGTCATCGTCAGTCCTCGGGACCATCCCGACCGGGACAGCTGCGATCGCATCATCGTGGATGTACTGGCCTCTCACCGTGTCGATCTGGTCTGTCTGGCTGGCTATATGCGGCTGGTTGGTGAGCCGTTGCTGACAGCGTTTGCCGATCGAATCCTCAACATTCACCCGTCGCTGCTGCCAGCCTTCCCCGGGTTGGAGGCACAGAAACAGGCGCTCGAGTACGGAGTGCGCGTGTCGGGCGCAACCGTTCACTTGGTGAGCTCGGAGCTGGACGGCGGGCCGATTGTGCTCCAGGCCGTCGTGCCCGTGCTCGACGATGACACGGCGGAAACGTTGTCGAGTCGGATTCTCGTCGAGGAGCACCGCATCTACCCGGAGGCGATTCAGCTGATCCTCGATGGCGGCTGGGTGGTGGAGGGCAGGCGAGTCGTCAGGCGCGCGCCGTCGGCTTCGACGCGCGCCTGATTCCGATCACTTCAGGTTCTTCCGCACCGGCGAGTCGGGTCCGGGATACCAGTAGTTCAGGTGGCAGTTCTCGCAGGCCTGGTCGATGCGGTCACCCGCCTCGTACAGTCCTTCGACGTTTCGTTCGTCGACGGCCTTTAGTGCCACCAGCGCCGCATCCGTTAGTGCTTGTGCAAACGCGTCGAACGCCCGTCGGTCACGTTTGAGCAGGATCTCGACTTGCGCCGGACTCAGGTCGTCCGGACCAGGAGGTTCGAATGCGATACCAGGCGCCGCCTTCGTGGGACTGACGGGACGCGGTATCTTCAGCAGGTTCCCGGCCTCAGCCAGGATCATCGCGTTGTTGCGAACGGCCAGCCATTCGGCGTCCGTTGTGGGCCGTGTCTCCTTCTCGCCTTCAGCGGTGACCACCACCGATACCGATTCGAAGATGGCGTCGCCAATCGGATCGACGATCTGCAGCATGAGCTCCAGGATGCTGCCGACGGGTGACAAGCCGGTCGCCGAGGCTTTTCCCTGAGCCGACACGGGGTGCTGGGCGAGCGCGAGGGCCCCGACGAACACGGACACGGCAACGAGAACAAGGCGGCGAAATCTACGCATTTCAGAACCTCTCTGGGGGACTTTACTCATAACCTCTAGCCCTCCTCAACTGAAGACTTTCTGAATCTGTCGTCAAACCGGGGCAGGCTCGAGGGTGAGCACGGCGACCTCCGGCGGGCAGTTGAGCCGTACCGGTACATAGACCGTTCCTACGCCTCGGCTTACGAACATCGTCGTTTTTCCCATGCGGCCGATGCCGGCGACAACGGGAAACTTCTGTGCGGCAATCGCGCCCACGCCCGGAAGCACGACCTGGCCGCCGTGCGTATGCCCCGACAGCACCAATGGCACGTCGAGGGCGGCAGCTTCTTTCAGACGTCGTGGATCGTGTGCCAGCAGGATCACGGGTCCCGTGGCGCCGCCCGTGACCTTCGCGATGTCGGACAGGCGCCTCGTCCAGTACCGGATGCCGACGACATCGACGCTTTCGCCCCGGACGGTGAGATGCGTGCGCGCATCCTTCAGCACCTGCACACCGTTATCTGCGAGTGCCGACGGCATTTCGTGATCGTCATCGTGGTTGCCGAGAATAGCAAATACGCCCGAAGGCGCCGACAGCGGCGCGAGCGCTTCGGCAGCCGGCGTGACGTATTGGCGGTCGCCCCAGGTGACGTAATCGCCGCCGAGGACGATCAGATCCGGACCTTCTGCCATCATGGTCGTGACGGCCATCGTGACGTCGTCGTGTGAGACCCAGCGGCTGCGGTGGATGTCGGTGAGCAGGCCGATGCGGAGGCCCGTCAGGGCAGGCGGCAGTCCCGAGACGGCGATGGTCGCGCGCGTGACGTCGAGACGATGACGAGCATAGAGAAAACCGTACGCGCCTGTGCCGGTCGCAGCGCCGATGCCCGCGCCGACGAAGCCTTTGAGGAGTGAACGACGAGTCACGGCGGACATGCGTCTTCTGATGTCCCTTGAGTGTCCCGGCCCCCTTGGAATTCGGGACACCGGGTTATAGTAACAGCTTCGCCATGTCCAATTTGTTCAGGGAGCTCGAGTGGCGCGGTCTTGTGTACGACGCCACGGAGGGGCTGTCCGACGCGCTCGACAGGGAGCGTGTCACGGCCTACATCGGGTTCGATCCGACGGCGTCGAGCCTGCATGTCGGCAGCCTCATGACGGTCATGCCGCTCGCGAGGCTGCAGCGATTTGGACACCACGCCATCGCGGTTGTCGGCGGTGGGACCGGCATGATCGGCGATCCCAGCGGCAAGTCGCAGGAGCGTGTGCTCCTGTCTTCGGAGCAGGTGGCGGCGAACGTGGCCGGCGTCAGAAGGCAGCTCGAACAGTTTCTCGACTTCGAGGTCGCGTCGAACCCGGCACGCATCGTCGACAACGCCGACTGGCTGGGTACGATCGATGTCCTTTCGTTCCTGCGGGACACCGGCAAGCACTTCACCGTGAACTACATGTTGCAGAAAGAGTCGGTCAATCGTCGTCTTGAGAGCGAAGAGGGCATCTCGTATACCGAGTTCAGCTATCTGGTCCTTCAGGCGTACGATTTTCTCCAGCTCTTCGATCGCTACGGCTGCACGCTGCAGATGGGCGGCAGCGATCAGTGGGGGAACATCACCGCCGGAATCGATTTGATTCGCAAGCTGCGCGCGAGAAAGGTGCACGGGTTGGTGTGGCCGTTGATGAAAACGGCGTCGGGCGCGAAGTTCGGAAAAACCGAGGCCGGCACCGTGTGGCTCGATCCGCAGCGGACGTCGCCGTTCCGCTTCTATCAGTTCTGGCTGAACACAGACGATCAGGCGGCGTCCGCCTATCTCAAGTCCTTCACGTTTCTCGATCGCTCTTCAATCGAGGAGCTCGACAGCGTTACGCGCTCCGCGCCGGAGAAGCGCGAAGCCCAGCGTGTCCTCGCCCGCGAAGTCACGTCGATGGTCCATGGTCGGGATCTCGCGGCGCGTGCCGAGCATGCCTCGGCGGTGCTGTTTGGCGAAGACATCGCCACGCTCAGCGCGAGCGACGTCCTCTCCGTCTTCGAAGACGTGCCGGCCACCGACCTGGCCGCCGATCTGTTTGAATCGAGCGGATTCGGGATCGTCGATCTCGTCGCCCAGGTGCAGCTTGCCCCGTCGAAGGCCGAGGCGCGTCGGCTGGTGCAGTCGGGGGGCGTGTACGTGAACAATCGTCGGGTGACCGATCCGCATCTGCGCGTGACGCGGGCGGACGCGATCGAAGGGCGATTGTTCGTGTTGCGCAAGGGTCAGAAACAGAATCACGTGGTCCGACTCGCTTGACGGTCGCGGCACCGTACGCGATACTGTCGGGACGTTCGGTGCGAGTGGTTCGTTAGCTGCCGGGCAAGCCGGGTCACCCCTCAAGCTCTCGGGCGGTCAACCAAACAGTACGTCAGCAAGTGGTGTTTCTGTGGTTGACAGATTTGTGAAGTTCTAGTAACCTCAAAAGGTTCCCCTAAAGAGCATCGGTCGCGAGGCTGACGCCGGTTTGGGGGCCGGGGTTGGGCCCCCGGCGTCTGCAAAGCCTTCCGGGTGCCCCGAGGCACACGGATCGGTCGGTTCTTTGAAAACTAGATAGTGCGTGCAAGCACACACAGCCCTGTTGAGGGTCTCGTGGTTGAGTGAGGCGTACAGCCGAGCTCGATGCGAGGCTTGAAAACAATGAGAGTCAGCGTGCGGCGTCACGGCAGTCGTCGATTGAAGCATTCAATCCGGGCTTCAACGATTGGTGGCGACCGCAACATGACAACGGATTGAACAACGCAGAGCCATATCGGCCTCGCGTTAACAAGTTGTGTTCGCATGCAGTGTCCGGCTTCAACCGGATCTGCTGCGAGCCAGCGACCTTAACATGAGAGTTTGATCCTGGCTCAGAATCAACGCTGGCGGCGTGCCTAACACATGCAAGTCGAACGCGAAAGCCCCGCAAGGGGTAAGTAGAGTGGCAAACGGGTGAGTAACACGTGGGTGACCTGCCTTCGAGTGGGGGATAACGTCCCGAAAGGGACGCTAATACCGCATGACATCCTGCCTTTGAAGAGGCGGAGATCAAAGTTGGGGATCGCAAGACCCAGCGCTTGAAGAGGGGCCCGCGCCTGATTAGCTAGTTGGTGAGGTAACGGCTCACCAAGGCGACGATCAGTAGCCGGCCTGAGAGGGCGGACGGCCACACTGGGACTGAGACACGGCCCAGACTCCTACGGGAGGCAGCAGTGGGGAATTGTTCGCAATGGGCGCAAGCCTGACGACGCAACGCCGCGTGGAGGATGAAGACCTTCGGGTCGTAAACTCCTTTCGATCGAGACGAACGGCCTTCGGGTGAACAATCCGGAGGAGTGACGGTACCGAGAGAAGAAGCCCCGGCTAACTCCGTGCCAGCAGCCGCGGTAATACGGGGGGGGCAAGCGTTGTTCGGAATTACTGGGCGTAAAGGGCTCGTAGGCGGCCAACTAAGTCAGACGTGAAATCCCTCGGCTTAACCGGGGAACTGCGTCTGATACTGGATGGCTTGAGTTTGGGAGAGGGATGCGGAATTCCAGGTGTAGCGGTGAAATGCGTAGATATCTGGAGGAACACCGGTGGCGAAGGCGGCATCCTGGACCAACACTGACGCTGAGGAGCGAAAGCCAGGGGAGCAAACGGGATTAGATACCCCGGTAGTCCTGGC
>Ga0247825_10001379_pt1 | contig 15908 bp, 13 predicted proteins | sample 13C_Vanillin_Day_FD_194413 | JGI IMG/M metagenome (GOLD analysis project Ga0247825, IMG submission 194413) | Soil microbial communities from agricultural site in Penn Yan, New York, United States - 13C_Vanillin_Day48 | ecosystem: Environmental > Terrestrial > Soil > Agricultural land | place... | reverse complement strand
ACCTCGGAATCGGCGCGGCCGTGCAGACGGGCTTCCGGTACGCGCTCGAGCACGGGTACGACGTGGCGGTGCGCCTCGACGGCGACGGCCAGCACGACGCGACGGAGCTGCCGAAGCTCCTCGGCCCGCTCGAGCGCGACGAGGCCGACGTCGTCACGGGCTCCCGCTTTCACGACGAGGGAGACTCGTACCGGCCTCCCCTCGGGCGGCGCCTCGGGATCACGTGGTTCGCCAAACTCGTCTCGCTCCTCGCGCGCCAGCGCGTGACGGACACGACGTCGGGCTTCCAGGCGTTGAACCGCCGGGCGATCACGCTCTTCGCGCGCGACTACCCCAGCGACTACCCCGAGGTCGAGGCGACGGTGCTGCTCGTCAAGCATCGGCTGCGCCTCCTGGAGGTGCCGGTCACGATGCGCGAACGGGAGCACGGCTCGTCGTCGATCACGTTCCTGCGGTCGGTCTACTACGCGTTCAAGGTGACGCTCGCCCTGCTCGTGGCGATGGCGCGACGGTACGCGGTGCCGTCGGAGGAGGCGCACCGGTGACACCTGTCCGGATCTCGATCGCGGCGGCCGTCGGCGCAGCCCTTCTGCTCCTGATCATCCTCGAGCTGATCCGGGGGCGACGGCTGAAGGAGCGCTACGCGCTGCTCTGGCTCGTGACCGGCGTCGTCCTGCTCGTGCTCGCCGTCTGGCGCGGCGGGCTCAACACGATCGCGGGCTGGCTCGGCGTGCAGGGATACCCGCCGGCGATCCTCTTCGCGGCGGCGATCATGTTCGTGATCGCCGTGCTCCTCCACTACTCGACGGTGCTCTCGCGGCTGACGGACGACAACGTGCTGCTGGCCCAGGAGGTCGCCCTGCTGCGCGCCCGGCTCGACGCGCTCGAGCGCCGAGTGGAGACAAAGCCGGCCCCTACGGAGCTGCGGGCGACGGAACGACAGGCGGGCTGATCGCGAAGACGTCGCCCTCGCTCTCGTCGTCGAGCCAGTTCGCCGCCACGCCCACCCGGTAGATCGCGTCGGCCGGCGGATCCGGGTCGAGGTAGTGCTGCTCCCGCGTGGTGACGAGGGTCTCGGCGCGGAGGTGACACTCCTGGACGAGGCCCGTCTCGCAGATCAGGTCCGTGAAGCCCTTCGAGTTCGAGGCGCGGTAGACGCGGTAGAAGGTGCGTGCGCGCGACGTCGAGTCCGTCCAGCGCAGCGCGTTGCCGGTGGAGGTACCCACCACGCTCAGGTCGATCACGTCGGCGTCGGCCGGTACGCCGATCTCCGAGACGATCACCTCGTCGGCGACGTAGACGCCGTCCGGCCGCTGCTGAACGTACGAGACGCCCGCCGCCGTGAGCCACACGAGCGGCAGGAGCCCGGTGACCGCGACGACGGCGATCGTCGTCCGCCAGCCTGGCCCGCGGGCGGGGAGCGGCGCGATCCGCGGCCCGAGCCTCCGCATCGCGGTCGGGACGAGCAGCGGCACCGCCGCCGAGAGCAGGACGAACGCAGGCAGGGCTGGCATGATCAGCCGCCAGTAGCTGCCCGACTCGACGGTCGCGACCTCGGCGGCGCCCTTGACGACGACGTAGCCGAGCAGCCAGGCGAGGAGCAGCCCGGCGGCGGGGAGCGACCGGCGGGCCACCGCGAGCGCGCCCGCGAGCGGCAGCCACTGGAGCACGCGCGCGCTCCAGGTGAACTCGCGTAGGTTCGACATGTTCTGCTTCCAGACGTCGAGGTCGAGGTTCACGGTGCGGTCGAACCAGCTCGTGACCGAGCCGATGACGGGGTCCGCGGCGCCCGCCGCGAGGCGCAGCTCCTCCTGGGCGAAGAGCGGCACCTGGTCGAGGCCCTTCGCCTTCCAGATCGTCAGCGCGAGGAGCGCGGGGCCGAGCGCCGCGGCGAAGATCGCGGCGTGGCTCCACCGGCGGGCGAGCAGAAAGGCGAGCGCCGGGCCGCCGAGATAGAGCGCGTTCGCGGGCTTGAGCGCGAGCGCGACGCCGGCAAACGTCCCGGCCAGGAGCGCCTCCCGGTACGCGGCCGCTTTCAGCGCGCGCACGGTGAACGCCGCCGAGACCAGCACGGCGACGACCGACGGGAAGTCGGCCTGCTGCGTCAGCCCGAGGGCCTGCGGCAGGAACTGGTCGACCCACGAGTCGTGGTAGCGCTGCACGAAGTAAGGGATCGCGAGGAACGGCGCGGCGACGAACGCGCACGCGCACCAGAGCCCCGCGAGCCGTCCGGCGAGGCGCGCGCCGATGTCGTAGACGGCGAGCGTCGCGATCGGGGCGAGGACGCCGACCTGGAGGATCGTCGTGAGGGGCAGCAGCTGGACGGAGCTCGACCCGGTGATCCACGTCAGGGGCGCGACGAGCATCGGCCAGCCGTGGCTCGTCAGGGCATAGCCAACAGCGCCCTTCCCGAGCAGCCAGCCCGACGTGACGAGCCAGAGCTGGTCGCCGCCCTGGTAGGTGAGCCAGCCGTTGTGGTTGATCGAGAAGAAGAGGGCGACGGTGACGCCGACCTGGATGAGCAGGATGACCGCGAGCGCGAGGACGACGTGGCGTGCGACCGCGTCGGCCGAGCGGCCGAGCGTCGCGCAGGACTGCCGGAACCGCGACGGAGCGGCGGTGGCCGCGCCGGGGGCGATCACCCGACGGCGGCGCGGAACGAGGCGACCGTCTGCGCGATGCCCTCGCGGAGCGGCGTCTTCGCCGTCCACCCGAAGAGCTCGCGGGCACGGGAGGTGTCGAGGCTCCGGCGCGGCTGACCGTTCGGCATCGCCGTGTCCCACGTGATCGCGCCCGTGAAGCCCACGGCCTCCGCGACCAGCTCGGCCGTCGCCCGGATGGACGTCTCGACCCCGGTGCCGAGGTTGACCGGCTCCGGCCCGTCGTAGCGCTCGGCCGCGGCCACGAGCCCGTCGACGCAGTCCCCGACGTAGAGGAACTCGCGCGTGGGGCTGCCGTCCCCCCAGAGCACGACCTCGTCGGTCTCCGCGCTCATCTTCCGGATCAGGTCCGGGATCACGTGCGCGTTCGTCTCGTGGAAGTTGTCGCCCGGCCCGTAGAGGTTCGCGGGGAGCAGGAAGATGGCGTTCGTGCCGTACTGCTCGCGGTAGGCCTGGGCGCCGACGAGCACCGTCTTCTTCGCAACGCCGTACGGGGCGTTGGTCTCCTCGGGGTACCCGCTCCAGAGCTCGTCCTCCTGGAAGGGGACGGGCGTGAACTTCGGGTAGGCGCAGACCGTGCCGACGATCACCAGCTTCTGCGTTCCGTGCAGCCGCGCCTGCTCGAGCACGTGCGCGCCCATCATCAGGTTGGCGTACCAGTACCGGCCCGGGTTCGCGCGGTTCGCGCCGATCCCGCCGACCTCGGCCGCGAGGTGGTAGACGAGCTCGGCGTCTGCGTCCGCGAACAGGCGCTGCGTGGCGTCCATCGAGGTCAGGTCGTAGTCGCGCTGCCGGGCCGCGACGACGTCGTGGCCGTCGTCGGCGAGCCGCTCGACGAGCCGGGAGCCGAGGAACCCGCCGCCGCCGGTGACGAGCACGCGGCTCAATCGGCGCTCCGGTGCTTCGACGCAAGGACGGGGTCGGCTGTCACAGTGGTCGCTGACGCGGTGCGTAGGCTTCGGCGTCGGTGAGCAAGGGTACAGCCTCGACCGGGCACGGGTCCCTCGCGACAGGCGCGGTCACGGCGCTCACGCTGGCCGTCCAGACCGGCCTGGCCGCGGTAGTCGGCGTGCTGATCGCGCGGAAGCTCGGCCGCTCCGCCGAGACGGACGGCTTCTTCGTCGCGTACGGGGTCTTCATCGTCCTGGCGCTCGCGGCGACTGCCGTGCGCGTGACGGTGCTGCCCCCACTCGCGCGGGCGCGCGTCGAGCGCCGGCTCTCGGCCGAGACCGCCGCCTACGGAGGCGCGGCCGCCGTCGCGGCGCTGCCGCTGGCGCTCGTCGGGATCCTTGCCGCAGAGCCCCTGGCGGCGGTGCTGACCGGCTTCGGACCCGAGCCGGCACGGGACGCAGCCGCCGCGACGCTCCCGTGGCTGGTGGCCGCGGGGCTCGGCCAGCTCGCCGCAGGGCTGCTCGCGAGCGCGCTCGCGGCGATGGATGACTACGTCACGCCGGCGATCGGGTACATCGGCGGCTCGCTCGCGGGCCTCGCGCTGATCCTCTCGCGGATCGACGAGAACGGCGTCGACGCTGTCTCGTGGGGGATGGCCCTCAACGCGGCCATCGCGACGCTCGTCTCCGCGGCCGCCCTCGCCCGTCGGGCGGGGGCCGAGCGAATGCCGCGGGAGGCCATCCGCCCGCGGCGGGGCGGGCTGCGGCGACGGCTGCGCGAGCTTCTCGCGGGCGCCGCGCTCCCGTTCGCCCTGCAGGCCATCTACCTGATCTGCCTGCCGATCGCGTCGCGCGGTGGCGTAGGCGACGTAACGAGCTTTGGCTACGCGTACCTCGTCGGCTCGGCGGTCGTATCTGTCACGGCCTCGTCACTCGGGCTCGTGACCTCGGTGCCGCTCACGCGGGCCGGCGTCGACGGCAGGAAGGTGGCGACGCACGTGGACGCGTCGTCGTGGCTCGCGCTGCTCGCAATCGGTGCGATGGCGGGGATCTTCGCGGTCGCCGGCAGTTCGATCCTCGACGCGGTGCTGGGCCGCACGTACGGCACCGACGTCGGCGAGGAGATCGGCCTGCTCGTCGTCGCACTGGCGCCGTGGATGGTGACGTCGGTCGGCGCGTCGGTGACGTTTCCGGTCATCTTCGTCGCGGGGCGGGGGTCCAGGTTGCCGTGGGTCGCGCTCGGCGCGATCGCCGTGCACGTGCCGATCGCGTTCGTCGGAGAGGCGCTCGCCGGGCTCTGGGGCCTTGCCGCGGCGCTCGCGGTCACGACCGCCGTCGCGCTGTCGTGGATGCTCGTCCTGCTCGACGCGCTCCCCGCCACCGTCGGCGAGCTCGCGGTCGCGGCCGGCACGGTGGCCGCGCTCGTGGTCGCCGCGTACGGGCTCGCGGCGCTCCTCCTCGACGGAGGCGCTGCCGCCACAGCAGGGACCGCCCTCTTCGTGCTGGCCGTCGCCGTCCTGCGGCCACCCGGGCTGCGGGCGTCGTGGACCTATCTCCGGGAGCTCGCGTGAGCGCCCGGGTGACGGTCGTCGTCCTCACGTGGGACGACCGCGACCTGACCCTGCGCTGCCTCGGCTCGCTCGGCGCGCTGACGTACCCGGACGTGAGTGTCGTCCTCGTCGACAACGGCTCGCGCGACGGGACGGTCGAGGCGGTCGCCGCCGCCCATCCCGACGTGGAGCTCGTCGCACTGCCCGAGAACCGGGGCTTCGCCGGGGGCGTCAACGCCGGCGTCGAGGCGGCGCTGCGCGGCGGCGCCGAGCACGTCTTCCTCCTCAACAACGACGCGACGGTCGAGCCGGGCGCGCTCGAGCCGCTCGTCGGCGCGGCGGCCGCGGCTTCGGTCGGCGCCGCGTGCTCGCAGATCCTCCACGAGGGCTCGGGGACGATCTGGTACGCGGGCGCCGAGTACGACCCGCGGCGCGGGCACCAGGGGCGGCACACGGGCTACGGGCGCCCGGCGCTGCCGCCGGACACGGCGCCGTACCCGACGGGGCGCGCCTGCGGGGGCGCGATGCTCGTCCCGCGCGCCGCGCTCGACCGGGTCGGCTTCCTCGACGACGCGCTCTTCGCCTACGCGGAGGACGTCGACTGGTCGGTCCGGGCCCAGCGGGCCGGCCTCTCGATCCTCGTCGTCCCCGCGAGCGTCGTCCACCATCGGGTCTCGGCCGCGTCGGGCGGCGCCTCGTCGCCGACCTCCGTCTATTACGCGCTCCGGAACGGCCTGGTCGTCGCGGAGCGCTACGCACCGCTCGGCCGCCTCGGCACGCTGCGCCGCCGCGCCGCGGCCGGTGGGGCGTTCTGCGTCCAGGCGCTCCGGTCCGGCTCGCGGCGCGCTGGGCTCCGCGCGGTCGTCGACGGGCTCCGCGACGCGTCGGGCGGCCGGCTCGGGCCACGGGGGGCGTGACCGTGGTCTCCGTCCGCCGGGATCCGGGTCTCTGGCTCCTGCTCCACGCCCGCCCCTGGCGCGACCGGCGGCATGACCGGCGCGGGCATTGCGCGGTGTGCGGCGAGGAAGGCCGCCAGGTCCGCCAGCGCTGGGTGCTCGCGCCCGAGCTGGCGCGGCGGTGGGGAACCGGCCTCGCGGAGCGCGAGAGCATGTTCTGCGAGCACTGCGGCTCGAGCCTGCGCGTCCGGCGGATCGCCGAGGTGCTCGTCGAGCTCTACGCGGAGCGGGCGACGTCGCTCGCGGAGCTCGTGCGCGAGGACGCCTTCCGGGCGCTGCGGATCGCCGAGATCAACAGCATCGGGCGGATGCACCCCGTCCTCGCGGAGGCGCCGGGCCTCGTGCACGTCGAGTACCCGGAGGAGGACATCCAGGCACTCTCCTGGGCGGATGGGAGCTTCGACCTCGTCTTGACCTCGGAGACGCTCGAGCACGTGCCCGACCCCGCGCTCGCCCTACGCGAGACGCTGCGGGTGCTGCGCCCGGGCGGGCGGCACGTCTTCACCGTCCCGCTCGACCCGGCGGTCGAGGCGACGCGATCGCGCGCCGACCTGCCGGCGGAGCACCACGGCCGCGGCGGCGGGCCGTTCGCGCTCGTGACGCGGAAGGCCGACATGGTCGTGTACACCGACTTCGGGCCGGACCTAGGCGACGTCGTCCGGGCCGCGGGCTTCGCGTACGAGGCGCGCGGGACGGGGCACGGGCTCGTCTCCGTCGCGACCCGGCCGGTGGTGGCGTGAGCGCGGTTCGCACGGCGCTCGTCACGGGCGTGGGCGGGCAGGACGGCTCGCTCCTGGCCCGGCTCCTGCTGGAGGAGGGCTACGAGGTGGCCGGCGTCGTGCGGCGCGAGCCGGCGGCGTACGCGGAGGCCCTGGCCCCGCTCGAGGGGCGCGTCCGGCTCGTGCAGGCGAACCTGCTCGACCGCGCCTCGCTCGTCGCCGCCCTGCGCGAGACGCGGCCGGCGGAGGTCTACAACCTCGCCGCCCCCTCCTTCGTGCCGCGCTCCTGGGACGAGCCGATCCTGACGGCGGAGTTCGCCGCCGTCGGCGCGACGTCGATGCTCGAGGCGATCCGGGAGGTCGATCCCGCGATCCGCTTCTACCAGGCCTCGTCGAGCGAGATCTTCGGCGAGCCGCGCGAGACGCCGCAGACGGAGGCGACGGCGCCGAGCCCGCTGACGCCGTACGGCGTCGCCAAGGCGTACGCGCACTTCATCTCCGCGAGCTATCGGCGGCGCTACGGCATGTTCACCAGCTGCGGGATCCTCTACAACCACGAGTCGCCCCTCCGGCCGGTCGACTTTCTGCCCCGAAAGGTGTCGCGGGCGGCGGCCGCGATCTCGCTCGGCCTCGAGCACGAGCTCGTGCTCGGCGACCTCTCCGCGCGTCGCGACTGGGGCTACGCCGGCGACTACGTCCGCGCGATGTGGCTGATGCTCCAGCACGACGAGCCGGGCGACTACGTCGTCGCGACCGGGGTCTCGCACAGCGTCGAGGAGCTCGTCGCCTGTGCGTTCGAGACGGTCGGCCTCGACTGGCGCGACCACGTGCGGTCCGACCCGTCGTTCTTCCGCGGTCGGGCGGAGCTGCACGACCTCGTCGGCGACGCGACGAAGGCGAGGCAGACGCTCGGCTGGCGGCCGGATGTCGACTTCGCCGGGCTCGTCGCGCTCCTCGTCCGCGCCGACCTCGAGCGACTTCAGGAGGAGCGGGCGAGCTCGTAGACCCGGTCGTGCGCGCGGGCCGTCGCCTCCCAGGTGAACCGGGCTGCGCGCGCGATCCCGAGGTCCCTGAGCTCGGCGGCGCGCGCGAGCGCCTCTGCGATTCCCGCGGCGATCGCGTCAGGGTCGTGCGGGTCGAAGCGGACGGCTGCGTCGCCGACGACCTCCGGCAGCGAGCCGGCCGCCGAGGCCGCCACCGGGCAGCCGCACGCCATCGCCTCGAGCGGGGGCAGCCCGAACCCCTCGTAGAGGCTCGGCACGACCGTCGCGGCAGCACGGCGATAGAGGTCGACGCGCGCCTCGACGGGCACGTCGCCGCGCGCCTCGACCCCGGGCGGGAGGGCGGACGCGTCGTGCCCGGCCCCCGTCAGGACGAGCCGGAGCTCTGGGTGCTCCGCCCTCAGCCGGGCGAACGCCGTATACAGCGTGGCGTGGTTCTTGTGCGGCCAGGGCCGTGCCGGGTAGTAGAGGAACGGCTCGCGCTCGACCGACGGGGACGGCGTGAACGTCGCGTGGTCGACCGCCAGGTGGACGGCGTGCACGCGGCCGGGGTCGAGGCCGAGGCGCTCGACCACCCGTCCCCGCACCCACTCGCTGATCACGACGACCTGACCCGCGCGGCCCGCCGCCCGGTCGTAGGCGAGGCGCCGGAAGAGCCGCTCGCCGCGCGGGAAGAGCTGCGGCAGGTCGAGGTGCTGCACGTCGAGGAGCGTGAGCACGGTGGGCCGCGCCGTGCGCGGGAGCGGGACTGTGAGCGGGTAGTGGACGACGTCCGCCCGGTCGGCCCATTCCCGAAGGGACCCGGGTCGCGCGGCCGCGCGACCCATCGCCGCCAGGCGGCCCGGGATCGTCGTCGAGGCCCGGTACCGCGTCGCGACCTCGGACGGGAGACCGCCGGCCGCGTCCGGCGCGAGCGTCGGCACGAGCGCGGTGTACTCGTGCTCCCCGACCCGGGCGAGAGCACGGCAGAGCTCGCGGGCGTACGTCTCGCTGCCGCCGGAGAGGCCGGGGACGAGCGTGAGCAGCGAGAGCGCAACGCGTGTCATGCCGTTGCCTCCGAACGTGCGAGCGACACCGCGACGATCGCGCCGCTCGCGAGAACGACGAGCAGCACCCATTTCGAGTGGGACGACACACCGGGGAGGAGGAGGACTCCGAGCAGCGCGACGCCCGCGGCTGCGCGGATGCCGGCGCGCGCGGCCACGAGCCACGCGCAGGCGCCGACCACGAGGAGCGCGACGACGGCCACGAGGCCCGTCCTCTGGCGCACCGCGCGATCGAGCTCGAGAAGATCCGGTGCGGCATGCGCCACCACGGCCCAGAGGCCCAGGGCGATCGCGGCGAGGACGAGATCGGAGCGCTCGAGCGGTGTCCGGGGCAGCGACCATGCCGCGAGACCCACTGCGGCGGCGAGGAGGAGCAGGACGGGCGCGACCGCGAGCCAGCCGGCCCCGCCTCCGGCCTCCGTGACGAGCGTGTTCGTGAAGCCGGCGTCCCGCCATCGGTCCAGCCACAGGCCGACACCGACGCCCGGCATGGTGAGCGGCTCGGCGAGCGTGGCGCCGATCATCACGAGCACCGACGGCACCGCCAGGGCCGCGGTCGTCAGGGGCGCCGATTGCAGCGCTGCTGCGAAACCGAGCGCGAGAAACGGCAGCGACGGGATCAGGAACCGCGGGCCGGGCACCCAGCCGCCGAACGGCAGGAAGTACGAGCTGTTGTAGACGAGGAACGCGGCGACGACGCCGAGCGCCAGGATCGCCTCACGCCGAGCGGGGCCGCGCACGAGCACCACGAGGCCGCCGACCCCTGCCGCGGCGACCGGCGTCAGGACCAGGAGGCCCTTGTCCGAGGCGAGGAGCTCGGCGGTCGCCCGCAGGCCCGGGAACGTGATGCCGAAGAGGCCCTCGTCGTTCGCGCCGACGACGTCGTGGCCGGAGGTGCCCGGATCGATCACGGCGTTCTCGTACGCGAGCTCGAACGGGCTCCCGAACGCCCAGGTGTTGAAGGTGGCGAGGGGGAGAATGCCCGTGAGCGCGCCCACTGCGTACGGCACCAGGCGCTCCCGCCCGGCGTACGCGGCGAGCCCGACGGCGACGATCCCGAGCGGGAACTCGACGACGATCGCGAGCCCGGCGAGCAGGCCCGCCCCGAGGACCCATCCCGTTCGGCCGCCGGACCGACGGTGGCGCTGGAGGAGCCAGAAGGCACAGAAGCCCAACGTCGCCGCCAGGACGTGCGCGAAGTAGAGCGTCGAGAACGGCAGCACGAGCGTCCCCAGACCGAGGAGCACCGCCGCCCCCGTCCCGTATCCCGGAACGAGCCGCTCGGCGGCGCTCCGAGCCGCGAGGAGCACGACGAGCGCGGCGAGCGTCGCACCCCAGAGGGAGACCTGCCACGTCGCGCGCCGCGGGAGCTCGAGCATCGCCTCCGTCCAGCTCGGTGCGCGAGGACGGTCGCCGACGGCGACGCCCGCCAGCCGGACCCCGGCGTACCAGGGGAGGGTGAGGAGCGCGAGCCCCGGCGCCTTCGCCGCGTAGTACCGGCCCTCGATGAAGGCCGTGTCGCAGGTCTCCGCGGCGTAGCGATCGATGCTCGGCGTCCCGTCGAGGAGCGACGTGACGAGCGCGAGGTGAGCCGTCTGGTTGCAGCCCGGCGGCTGCAGGACGAGGGCCATGGCAACGGCGACGAGGCCGACGGCGACGAGACCCGCGATGCTGCGTCCGGAGCGGGGTCGCGGCATCCGGCGACCTTACGCCAACCCCCGAGAGAACCGCAGGTCCCGGGGCTACACTGGCGCGGTGCCGGACGAGGCGACGGACAACGGGTTTCCGTCGGCCGAGGAGGTCGACGTCGAGGCACTGTTCGCCTCGCTGCGGGAGGAGATCCGCCGCTCGGGCGCCGACCCGGGCGCAGGCGGCGGCCCGGACGACCGGCACGCTGCGCGCGCCGAGGCGGAGCGGCTCTGGCCCGTCTCGGCCGACCGGCCGCTCCGGCTCCGGCCGGGCTTCCGAGGCGGTCTCGGGACGCCGGTCAAGGCCGTCCTCCGCAAGCTGATGCGCTGGTACGTGGAGCCGCTCGCCTACGACCAGCGCTCGTTCAACGCCGCCGCGCTCCGGCTCGTCGACGACCTCGAGGCGCGCGTCGCACACCTCGAGTCGGAGCTGGTGCTTCTCCGCGAGGCGGAGAAGCACTAGAGACAGTCGCGTGCGGATCGCGGTCCTGCGCCCTCAGGTGCCGTTCGCGCGCGGCGGCGTCGAGATCTTCACCGACGAGCTCGTGGAGGAGCTCCGCGCGCGCGGGCACGACGCCGACCTGCTCTCGATCCCGTTCAAGTGGTATCCCGGCGAGCGCGTCCTCACCCAGGCGTTCCTCTGGCGGCTGCTCGACCTCGAGGAGGCCGACGGCCGCCGGATCGACCTCGTCGTCGCGACGAAGTTCCCCTCGTACGTCGTCCGGCACCGGGAGAAGCGGGTCTGGCTCGTGCACCAGTTCCGGCAGGCCTACGAGCTGGACGGCACCGACCTCGGCCAGTTCGGGCCGTCGCCCGAGGACCGCGCGCTCCGCCGCCGCGTGCAGGAGCTCGACCGCTCGGCGCTCGGCGAGGCGACGCGGCTCTTCGCGACGTCGGCGAACGTCGCCGGCCGGCTCGAGCGCTCGACGGGGCTCGTCGCGGAGGTCCTTCCGCACCCGCCGCAGCGGCTGCCGTACCGGAGCGCGCCGGGCGAGGGGTTCGTCCTCTCGGCCAGCCGCCTCGACCGCGCCAAGCGCATCGACCTGCTGCTCGAGGCGCTCGCGCTCGACCCGTCGCTCCACGCGGTGATCGCCTCGGACGGCCCCGACCGCGGCCGCCTCGAGGAGCTCGCCCGTGCCCGGGGCCTCGACGGCCGGGCGCGATTCGAGGGACGTGTCGCGGGGGAGCGGCTGGCGGAGCTGTACGCGACGTGCTCCGCGGTCTTCTACGCGCCCGTCGACGAGGACTTCGGGATGGGGCCGTACGAGGCGTTCCTCTCCGGGAAGCCGGTGATCACGACCACCGATGCGGGGGGGCCGCTCGACGTCGTCCACGACCGGCGGACGGGGCTCGTCGTCGCGCCCGAGGCGACGGCGGTGGCGGGCGCGGCCGCGTGGCTCCGCGCGCACGAGGCCGAGGCGGCGTCCTTCGGCGCGGCGGGCAAGGAGCTCGCCGACGAGGTGACGTGGGACCGGGCGATCGCGAGGCTGCTCGCGTGAAGATCGCCTACTTCTCGCCGATGCCGCCGGAGAGCTCGGGGATCGCCGACTACTCGGCGCTCCTCGTGCCGGCGCTGCACGCGCACGTCGACGTCGAGACCTTGCGTCGCAAGGCCAAGCGTCCCCCGCGCGGGGCGGACCTCGCCGTCTACCACATCGGCAACGACCCGGTCGCGCACGGCTGGATCCTCGACGCCCTGCGCCGGACCCCGGGGCTCGTCGTCCTCCACGACCTCGTGCTCCACCACCTGGTCGCGGGGGTCACCATCGGGCGCGGGGACGGGCACGGGTACCTCGACGCGATGGAGCGGGAGCACGGGGTGGTCGGGCGCCTCCTCGGCCACGGCGTGCTCGACAAGCGGCTGCCGCCGCTGTGGGAGGCCCGGCCGGAGGACTTCCCGCTCACGGGGGAGGTGCTCGGGCTCGCGACGGCGGTCGTCGTGCACTCGCGCTACGTCGCGGACCGCGCACGGGCGACGGGCTTCGACGGGCCGATCGCACACGTGCCGCACCCGGCCTGGCCGGTTCCCGACGTCGCGCCCGCCGAGCTCGCGGGCGATCCGCTCGTCGGGGCGTTCGGGAACGTCAATGCGAGCAAGCGCGTGCCGCAGCTCCTCGAGGCGTTCGCCCGCCTGCGCCGGGAGCGGCCCGGGGCCAAGCTTCTGCTCGTCGGGGCCACGTCGCCCGGGTTCGACCTCGACCGGCGCCTCCAGCGGCTCGGCCTCGCCGGAGACGGGCTGATCCGCGAGGGCTACGTGGACGAGCGGCGGCTGTGGTCGCTGATGGCCGCCTGCGACGTCCACGTCGGCCTTCGCTCGCCCACCATGGGCGAGACCTCGGGCACCGCGATCCGCGCGCTCACGCTGGGCAAGCCGCTCGTCGTGACGGACGCGGGCTGGTTCTCGGAGCTCCCGGGCGACGTCGCCCTCAAGGTGCCCGTTGGCGACCGCGAGGTCGACGAGCTCACGGCCGCGCTCTCCCTCCTCGCCGAGCGGGCGGACGTCCGTGCGTCGATGGGCGCCGCCGCGCGCCGGCTGGCCGAGGGACCGCACGACCTCGCCCGCGTGGCGGAGCTCCAGGCAGCGGCGTTCGAGCTCGCGGCCGGCGGGCATGACGTCGCGGACGGCGTGCTGCGGGAGGTGAGCGGGGCCGCGGCCGAGGTCGGGATCGCGCCGGGCTCGCCAGAGGCCTCGGAGATCGCCAGGCGTCTCTCCGAGGTCGACCTCGGTGCCTGAGCTCGCGCGGCGCCTCGCGCGCATCCCGGACTGGGTTTGGCTCGCGGCGATCGTCGTCGTCTCGACCCTCGTCCGCGCCTGGCTCGCGCGTGGGATGACGGCGCCGTTCGTCTTCGTCGACGAGCTCGTCTACTGGGAGCTGGCGCGAAGCCTCGCGGACACCGGCTCGTACGCCGTCCGCGGGGTGCCGACGAGCGGCTACAGCCTGCTCTACCCCGCCCTGCTCGCACCTGTCACGTGGCTCACCGACGCGCTGCCGACCGCATACGGCCTGGCGAAGGCGCTGAACTCGCTCGTCATGTCGCTCGCGGCGGTGCCGGCCTGGCTCCTCGCCCGCCGCGTGAGCGGGCGGTGGCTCGCGCTCCTCGCCGCCGTGCTCGCGGTGGCGCTCCCGTCGCTCGCGTACACGGCGACCGTCGTGACCGAGAACCTCTTCTACCCCGTCGCGCTGGTCGTCGCGTGGTCGCTCGTGCGCGTGCTCGAGCTGCCGTCGTGGCGGCGCGTCGCGCTCCTCGCGGGCGCGCTCGCCGCCGCGCTCGCGACGCGCTCGCAGGCGCTCGGGTTCGTCGCGGCGGTCGTGGTCGCGCCCTTCGTGCTGGCGCTCGTCGCGCGCGACCGGCGGCTCCTCCGCCCGTTCGCGCCCCTGCTCGGCGCCGTCGTCGCGCTCTCCGCGCTCGTGGTCGGCGCCCAGCTCGCGCGGGGCCGGTCGCTCTCCGACCTCCTCGGCGCCTACAGCGTCGTCGGCGAGGGAGGCTACGACGTCGGCGACGTCCTGCGCTTCTGGCTCTGGCACGTCGAGGAGCTGACGCTGTACGTCGCCGTCGTCCCGACGATCGTGCTGATCGTCCTCGTCGCGATCGGCCCGCAGCTCCCGGCTCGGCTTCGCGAGCACGTGGCCGCCACGCTGGCGCTCGTCGCCACGTCCACCCTCGTCGTCGGCGCCTTCGCCAGTCGGTTCGCGTCCGACCGCGTGCAGGACCGCTACCTCTTCTTCCTCGCGCCGCTCGTGCTCGTCGCCGTGCTCGGCTGGGTCGCGATCGGCGCGCCGAGACCGCGCGTTCCGCTCGTTGTAGGCACGGTCGTCGCCGTCGGGCTCGTCGTCGCCTTCCCGTACACGCGGTTCATCGGCGAGCCGGCGAAGTCGGACTCGTTCGGCCTGATCCCGCTGTGGACGGCGAACGAGAACCTCCTCGGCGGCTCGTACCGGCTCACGGTGCTCGTGATCGCACTGCTGCTCGCGGCGCTCGTCGCGATCGTGCCCGCAAGGCATGCGGTGGCGGTGCCGCTCGTCCTCCTCGGGCTCTTCGTCGTGCTCTCGCGCCCCGTCTGGTCGGGGCCTCACGGCGTGCTGCGCTCCGGCGAGGGAGCCCTGTTCCAGGGGATCCGCGGCGTCGACCGCGACTGGATCGACGAGCGGGCCGACGGCGACGTCGCGGTGCTCTGGACCGGCCGCGCCGACCGCTTCACCGTCAACCTGAACGAGTTCTTCAACCGGCGCGTCGGGCCGGTCTTCTACACCTCCGCGCCGACGCCCGGCGGGTTCGGCGAGCAGCCCGTGCGCGTCGACCGGAACGGGATCGTACGCACGGCCGACGGCGGTTCCGTCGACCTTCCGTACGCGCTGCTCGACGGCTCGGTGACGCCCGACGGCGCCGCACTCGAGCGCGACGAGCTCGGGATGACGCTCTGGCGGCTGCACGGGCCGCTCGCCTCGCTGACAAAGGTCGGCGGCGTCTACCCCGGCGACACCTGGTCGGGCCCGGTCGCGACGTGGCGCCGCCTGCGGTGCACGGGCGGCGAGCTCCGCGTGCGGATGCACTCCGACCCGACCCTCTTCGCCGGTCGTCTCACACACGTGCTCGCCTCGGTCGGAGGCCGGCCGGTCGCGCGGATCGCCGTCCCGCCCGAGGGTTCGGTCGCGCTGCCCGTCCCCCTGACGCCGAGCAACGGCACCTGCACCGTGCGGTTCACGGTCGACCCGACGCTCGTCCCCGCCGACGTCCTGCCCGACAGCACCGACAGGCGCGAGCTCGGCGTGCACTTCGACGAGTTCGTGCACGAGGAGCCGGCATGAGGGTCGTGGTCGACGTCTCCCCGCTCTCGCATCCGCGGACGGGCATCGGCAACTACATCCGCGGCTCGCTCGCCGGGATGGCGTCCGCCGCCGCCGGCGCGCACGAGCTCGTCGCGCTCGCTCCGACCAGCCTGCGGGGCCCGGTGCGGATCCGGGCGGCGCTCGCGGGCATCCCCGTGCAGCAGCGGCTGATCCCGCTGCCCGCCTCGCACGCACTCCGGACGGCGTGGAGCCGGCTGGGCCGGCCGCCTGTCGAGCGCCTCGCCGGCCCGCTCGACGCGTTCGTCTTCAGCGAGTGGATGTACCCCGCGCAGCGCGGCGGCGTGCGGGCGACAGTGTTCCACGACCTCGTGCCGCTCCACCACCCGGAGTGGTGCACCGCACGCACGATCTCGATGCACGCGACGAAGGCGCGGCACGCGGCGGCGACCTGCGACGTCGTCTTCGCGAACTCCGCCTTCACCGCCGCCGACCTGGAGGCGACGCTCGGGATCGACGCCGACCGGATCGTGCTCGCCCGGCCGGGCCTGGAGCCCGGCCTGGGAGTCGACGGGCCGAGAGCCGACCTCGGTAACCGCGCGATGTTCTTC
>Ga0247825_10001378_pt1 | contig 15923 bp, 15 predicted proteins | sample 13C_Vanillin_Day_FD_194413 | JGI IMG/M metagenome (GOLD analysis project Ga0247825, IMG submission 194413) | Soil microbial communities from agricultural site in Penn Yan, New York, United States - 13C_Vanillin_Day48 | ecosystem: Environmental > Terrestrial > Soil > Agricultural land | place... | reverse complement strand
ATGTGTCGAACCATGACTTCGATTCTAGAGCAGATGTCAGATAACTGATAACAGGCGGATGGCCTGGGGCATTGGTTCGGCGGTGTCAGGCTTCCTTCGCGACGAGGCTAAGGTCGAAATCGCGGAGCGTGTCGAGGACGAGGTCCGCGTCGGGCAGGGGTTCGAAGGCGGTGCTGGACGCGCGCACCTGGATTGTGAACAGACCGGCAGCGTTCGCCGATGCGAGGCCGGTCGGCGTGTCCTCGATGCCGATGGTCTGGCCGGGTGCGACGCCGAGACGTCTCGCCGCTTCGATATAGATGTCGGGCGCGGGCTTCGGGTGCTCGACCATCGTCGCCGACACGAGAGTATCGAAGCTCTGATGAAGACCGAGGCCGGTGAGAAGAGCCTCGATCCACTCCGGCAGTGATGAAGATGCCACTGCGATCGGCACGCTCCGCCGTCGTAGCTCAGCGATCAGCTCCCTGACGCCGGGCAGTGTTTCGTGGACCTGGAGGAGGAGGCGCCGGAGCTCCATGTCGTACATCTCGACCAGCAGATCGAGAGGGCCCTTGAGCTTGAACGCCTGCTGCAGATACAGCCAGGTGTCCTCGATGCTGTGGCCCATGAGCGCCCGCTGGTGCTCGTCTGTCACTTTGTGGCCCAACGGATTGAGCACGTCGTTCATCGCGCGGTAGTAGACGGGCTCAGAGTCCGCGAGGACGCCATCCATATCGAAGACGATGGCGCGAAAGCTTCTCTTAGGACCTGTCACGATTTGGCGCTACCCAGGACAAGGTGGTCCAGTCCCGTGAATTGGTGAAAGCTGCCATCCGTCGTGACGAGCTGGTAGTCCGCCGCCTTCGCATAAGCGGCGAGATAGGCGTCCATCCAAAGCTTGATCGAAGCCGTGGGCCTGGCAGAGAACACCCGCCAGACTTCTTCTACGCCAGCGGGCTCCTCTGGACGGAAGACTATACGGTAGTCGTTGAGAAGGTCCGTATAGATCGTCCATGCTTCGGCATTCGTCAGCACAGCGTGCGGGTACGATGTGAACACCGTCCTATTCGTGAGGAGCCTCAGTAGGGATAGCTGGGTCATCCGGCAGAACACCATGCTTGCTGGCTCTCGCACGGAGTCAACCCAACTCCGTACCACTGCATTGTGCTCGTGTCCCGAGATAAGGAGGGCTAACCAGACGTTAGTGTCACAGAGGAACACGGACTACCAACGGGCTGCCGCAGCGTCCTCTTCGGCCAGAATCTCTGCGATCCTCTCCGGTGTCACCTCGTCCTCGGGGTTGGCCGGCCTTCCTGTCACGATCAGTGGCAAGGAAATACGCCGCTCACTTACCGCTGAACCCTCTTCCGCCGCCAGCCCGCGGCGAAGCAACTCCGCAACCACATCCTTCAGCCTGCGGTCTTCGTTGACGGCGCGGATCTTGATCTTGCGCATCAGGTCGTCGGGCAGTTCTAGCGTTGTCTTCATCCACCCATATTACCATAAATCCATAAAGCTGGGAATATGGGTTACTGACCCAACAACCGCCGTAACGCCGGGAACAGGATGACCTCACGGATGCTGCGCTGGCCCGTGAGGATCATAGTCAACCGGTCGATGCCGATGCCGAGGCCTCCGGTAGGCGGCATGCCGTGCTCGAGGGCGACGATGAAGTCCTCGTCTAGCGTCTCGACTTCCTCGACGCCGGCGGCGGCGAGGCGGCGCTGGGTCTCGAAGCGCTCGCGCTGGTCTAGGGGGTCGTTCAGTTCTGAGTAGGCGTTACCCATCTCGAAGCCGGCGATGAAGAACTCGAAGCGCTCCACGATCCCCGGTTCGCCCGGCTTGCTCTTGGCAAGCGGTGAAATCTCCTTCGGGTAGTCTGTGAGGAACGTCGGCTGGATCAGCTTGGGCTCGACATAAAACGAGACGGCTTCGTCGATCAGCTTGCCCCATGAGAAGCCGGGTTCGAGGTCGGGCACGTTGCGTCGCTTCAGCTCTTCGTACAGCGTGTCGCGCGTCGAGAACTCCGTGAAGTCGAGGCCCGCCTCTTCGATCAGCGCCTCGCGCATCGTGACCCTGCGCCATGGCGGAGTGAAGTCGATTTCGTGCTCCTCGAAGCGCACCTTCGTTTCGCCGTTGAGGATGTGCTTGGCGATGCCGGAGATCATCTCTTCCACCATGCGCATGACCTCGTTGTAATCGGCGTACGCCTCGTAGCACTCAAGCATCGTGAACTCAGGGTTGTGCCTGGTGGACACACCCTCGTTGCGGAAGATGCGGCCGATCTCGTACACCTTGTCGAAGCCGCCGACGAGCAGGCGCTTGAGGTGCAGCTCCAGCGAGATGCGCAGAACGAAGTCCTGGTCCAACGTGTTGTGGTGGGTGACGAAGGGCGTGGCGGCGGCGCCACCGGCCTCCGGCTGCAGCACCGGCGTCTCGACCTCCATGAAGCCACGCCCATCCAGGTAGCGTCGCATCGCGGCAACGATGGCGGCGCGTGTCTTGAAAATGGCGCGTACTTCTTCGTTGGCCATGAGGTCGCGGTATCGCTGACGGTAGCGCTGCTCGACGTCCTGGAGGCCGTGCCACTTCTCAGGCGGCGCTTGCAAGGCCTTGGCCAGCATGGTGATACCCGTCGCCTCGACCGTGACCTCGCCCGTACGCGTGCGGAAGAGCGGCCCCTGGGCGCCGAGGATGTCGCCGAGGTCGGTGTCCTTCAGCGTTTCGAGGTCGCCCGCCGGCACGGCGTTCGTGCGCACCAGCACCTGGATGCGGCCGTCGCCGTCACGCAGGTCGAGGAAGATCACCTTGCCCATCGTGCGCATCGCCGACACGCGACCGGCCACACTGGCATTCGGCGCATCGCCCTGCGGGTCCGCCTCCCACGCGACGAACGCGGCGAGCGCCTCCTCGGAGGAGTGCGTGCGGTTGTAGCGCGGCGGGTACGGGTCGATGCCGCGGTCGCGCAGGCGCTGGAGCTTGGCGACGCGTTCCTGATAAAGCTCTTCTTCTCGGGTGGGCATTGTGTTCCTCAGCATACAAAGAGCGGGCCGCTAGTGCAGCCCGCCCTTTCGTCATGACTTCGGAGGTCCACTTCCTAGAAGCATCTGCTCCCGGGCCCGCGAGAGGTACTCGCGCAGGATGACTGCCATCACCAGCCGGCATTGCGGCGGGAATTGCCTTGCCCGAACGCAGGCGGTAGGCGCTGAGGTGGTGGACCGTCCAGAGCAGGACCCCTGCACTTCGAAGGCACGGGTACCACAGCCACTAAGGCCTCTCCGAGTACGCGTGTTGTAACTCAACACAAAAGCATCTCAATTTTAATCAGACGCTTGCGCATGTATTGACATCGTCACCGGGCGGGACGTACGGTCACGGAACCGTATAAGTCGTATGCGGATGAGACTTCGCAGTTAGAAGAGTGATATTCGACATACTCCCTAACATGATTCTCTTACCGCTACATGCTAGAGGGTGGTTGGTGTTCTGTGACGGGGTAACAATTCGAAGACTTCACCGGAGGTAGAGATGAGAAAATCAAGATTCCGCTTCTTGTTAGCCCCACTTGTTGTCGTTGCCGCTGGCTTGGTTGCTTTTGCCATCGGTCGGTACGCGGCTTCTGACGACACGCCCGCAATAGCTCAAATCGATCCTTCTGGAACGCCGGTCATCATAGAGAGGACGCCACACCCCGACATTGCCGCAGCAATCACAGCGATAGCCGAGGACAACAGGAAGCCCCTGTTCATAGGTGAGCTCAACGGATTCACATTCGTCGGGCCTGGAACGCCTTTCCCTAAGGTGCAAGGTGGGTGCTCCAACGCTGAGCTTCGCGAACTGAACAGTTCGGAAGCAGGTGCTGCGATTCGTGGTTCGGGACTCGATTTTGAGGCCGATGACCTACCGAGCGGTATGAGCCTGACGGAGGAGACCGCGGTGGTCTGTAAAGACGAGGTCGTCGTTGTTCAGCGCGTCTACGAAGGGAGCAACGATAGGGTGCTGACGATTGGGCGGGCGAGGTCAGAACCGGTCGGACTTGCGATTGCGCCCAAGGATCGTTTGTCGCCGTTGACCATCCGAGGACGCCCGTCTGTGCTCGTAGTTCCCCTTACTTCATCGGGAACGATACTCTTTATGCGAGACGACGAAGAAACATTTTGGACAATCAACGCTGAACGGATGGGCGTCGACGAGACACGGCAAGTCGCCGAAGGAGTCGAGTAATGATTATCGCGCGAAGGGTTCCATATTTCCCTCTGGCTCTACTCGCCTCCATAATCTTAGGACTGGTGATGGGTTCCGCCTTTCCGCAGCGGACCCAAGCGGCGAACAATTGGTATTTGTGGGCACACATTCCTGTTGGAGCAAGCTCGCAGACGGTTTATATGAATTGCGGCTGGCATGGCAGATGCGATACGCCTAACGAAACCGCCGGAAATGCTTTGGACTGGGATGAAACAGATGAATACGTATATTTTGCTGGCGCCGCCCAATGGGACAATTGGTATGTAACGAATGCTGCCTACGTCGAACTCTCTTACTCGCCCACAGCAACCTGCTCGAGAACGAGAGCGGCTATCTATAATTGGTATACGGATACCCTTCTCGCGACGGAGTACTTCACACACACTTGGCAGTACTCGGGGTACTACTACATTCAGATGTATGCGTATTCAACCCCATATGGGGTACGCTCAGGCGCGGGCGTGGTTACCAATCCAGAGTTGAGCACATGCCCCTGGACCGGAACGCACGTCCACACAGACGGCACTGGCTTCGATGCGACGAACACGAGCAGCTTTCCCTCCTGGGGGACTTGCAATTGGCATCACTGTGAAGATTATTCCAACGGAACTTGGGTTTACTACGAGGACTGGACGTACTAGAGTCGGCCAGCCAGCGTTACTTCAGATGCCTTGTGCTCCTAACACAAGGCATCCTGTACTTCATCGCTCGGCGAACCGTTCACGCTGTGGCCAGACATTGACGCCTGGACTCTGACAATCCTTTGCTAGCCGCATTCCACTTTGGATTTGGAAACAAGAACCTTGAGAGGCCCGCTCTCGACGGAAAGCCTCTGGTTCTGCCAGGGGCGGCTACACCTTGAGCTTTAGCTCCGGTGGCTCCGCGAGGGACTTCTCACGCAGGTGGGCGCTGCCGTCCCACCAGTCTGCACTGCGAGGCAGGACCACCTCACCGGAGCGCAGACGGTATGCGGCCGGGTTGTCGACGTTGGGCGGCAGGACGCCCTGCTCCGCGAAGGCGCGCGCGACCGCCAGCCAGCGGCGCCGGGTGCGGATGATCATCGAGTCAGACGTACCGAGGTGCTCGTGGGAGCGGTCGTAGATCGGGCCCATCGTCTCGGTGACGGCCATGTCCTGCTGGCGAATGCCCGGTATGCCGGAGTAGGACTCCCAGTTCTTCTGGGCCTCACGGTCAACGAAGTAGTCGTTTCCCAGGTTCTGCTCCAGCACGAAGCGATCGTGCCAGCCCGTGCCCTGGGGAATGTACTTGCCGCCGCGGCCGCTCTCCTGCGGCTCCGACGTCCGATTGATCGGCACCACGCGCTGCGGCCGTGGCGCGCCGTCCGTCCGGTAGAAGACCTCCCACTGCAGCGTGTGCTCGTCGTCCATGGGCACGTAGGCGTTCATCTTGACGTCTGGCCCCATCGGCCCGGCGGCCTGCATGGCGTAGAAGGGGAAGAACGCATAGCCGATGCGCCAGTAGTTCGTGTCGGCCTCCGCTGGCCGCCAGCACCCGTAGGCGGTGCCGAAGTCCGTGTCCTTGGCGATGAAGTGCGGGCCGACACGCGACTTGTAGTGGTACCAGTCGAAGCTCTTCTCTTCGGTGGTCTTGTAGTCGGTCGCGCCGAAGTGCAGGAAAGCAGCGTGCACGGTGTCCAGCTCGCCCTCGAGGCCCTGCATCCAGTTGCACCGGCGTAGGAGGATGGAAATCTGCGTTGGGTCCGTGGTCATGATGTTGGCTTCCATGTCCGGAAGCGGGGGCGGTACTTCGCGCGGACCCATGTACGTCCAGATGATGCCGCCGCGCTCCTGCGTCGGGTAGGCCTTCGCGCGTACCTTGTTCTTGAAGTTGCTCTCGGCGGGCTCGGACGGCATGTCGACACAGGCGCCGGTGACGTCGAACTTCCAGCCGTGGTAGACGCAGCGCAGGCCTTCCTCTTCGTTACGACCGAAGAACAGCGAGGCGCCGCGGTGGGGGCACGCGTTCTGGATCAGGCCGACAGCGCCAGAGGTCGTCCGGTAGCCGATCAGCTCTTCGCCCAGCAGCTTCACGCGTAGAGGGGCGCTATCCGGTCCGGGAAGCTCGTCAGCGCGAGCGGCCGGGATCCAGTACTCGCGGAAGACGTTGCCCATAATCGTGCCGGGTCCGACGCGACACAGGTCCATGTTGTCGGCGTTACTGAGCATGCGAAGTATCCCCTTCCGTCTATGAGCGCATCGATAGCATCATTCTAGCGCCGATTACGGGCTCGTGGACGCGCAGGACTGTTTAGGCCTGATAAATCTCCTGTGCAAATTACAAAATCATCACAATCGCCGGATTGATATGACTTTTTAGTGTTCTTGGTCTGCGAGGCTGGCAGTCTATCGCTCGACCCCGTTCCCGCCACGCCAGGCGAGCGTCGCATCGATCCGAGGTGCGAAGCCGCGGCAAATCCGTCCAACGGTAAGAGCACGCCTTTCCCCCGCCGGGCAGCTCCGACAGGAGTTCCGCATGCCCGAACGCCGTCCCGGCCTGTACTTCCAGCTCCCGGAGCCGAAGGACCCGCGCCCGAGGTTCAACCCGCTGATCGCCGCTATTCCGGTTGTCATCGTGTTTGTATTGGCGGCGTTGCCTGGCAACGATCCCGTGTCGCGGGCTTTCGGTGGCGGCAGTGAAGGTAGCGTGCGGCAGGCGTTGGTGGCGCGCATCTCCCAGCAGCTCACGGCGGTGCCCCATAACGCAACGAGGCAAGGTGCGGCGCCCGTTCAGGTCGCCACTGTTTCGCCGGGTGGCGGGTCGAACGCAGGCTTGGCCGCCACGAACCGCGCTCCGTGTGAGCCGGTCGCGGGCGAGCGCTACTGCAAGTACGTCGTGCAGCCGGGCGACAACCTCGCGGCACTCGCTACACGCTTCAACCTGAACGGCGGCCAGGTGCCTGGGTGGGAGCTGCTGTGGGCCAGCAACCGCCCGGACCTCGCCGACGTCGACGACGTCCTCGCCGTGGGTCAAACCCTGCGGGTGCCCACCGAGCCCGGGGTGCTGCACACGGTGTTCCCGGGCGAAAGCCTGATGGCCCTCGCCGTCGCCTACGACGTGAGCAGCGAGACCATCGCCGAGGACAACGGCCTGGCGCTCGATGACACCCTGCTCATCGGCGAGGTGCTACTGATCGCCTCGCCGCCCGTGATCCCGGAGACGCCGGTGGTCTCGGACGACCCAGCGGAGGAGCAGGAAACCTCGGAGGAGCAGCAGGAAGAAGCAGAGAACACCGGCGAAGGCACCCCAGCCCCCGACGCAACGCAGGAATCCCAGCCCGGGTCCGGTGACGAGAACGATGAAGAGCCGCAGAGCACAAACGAACCTGAGGAGGCAGAAGACGAAGAGGGGGAGCCCGAAGAGACGCCCGCGCCTCGCCGGGACGACCCCACGCGGATGTCCTGGCCTGTCGTCCAGCCCCTTCGCATAACGAACTACATGTCCGCGCGCCATCCCCTGGGCATGGACTTCGGTCTATCGCATGCCGCCAAGTCGAACATCATGGCGGCCGCGGATGGCACGGTCGTCTTCGCCGGCGGCGACCCCTGCTGCAGCTACGGTCTGTATGTCATCGTCGAGCACACGAACGGGTTGCGCACCCTGTACGGCCACCTGAGCAAGCTCGGTGTGAAGAAAGGCCAGGCCGTTGAACGCGGGCAGGCCCTCGGTGTCGCCGGCAGCACCGGCTATTCGACCGGCGTCCACCTCCACTTCGAGGTCTACCTGAACGGCAAGCGCGTCAACCCGATGAACTACCTGCCAAACTGACCGGCCAGCGCGGTCGCAGGAGGAGCGAGCCCTCCCAACGAGTCGATTTGTAGATGGTTTATAGATGCTTTTGAGATGTCGGTGCCAATCAGGGGTTGCAGTTTAGCCCAGCCTGATCACTGCCCAGTGGGCCTTACCTCGTCCACAACTTCGTAGCACTCCGTGCTTATCGTCTTGTACAGTCCGCGACGGTTGCCCTGTCGGTACTCGGCCGACTGAGGGCTCTCGAGGTAGGCGTTGTAGGCGTCGCGGTCGGTGCGCCGGGCGATGCAGAGGAAGGTGCCCTTGTGCTCCTCGGTGTCATCGAGGCAGGCGAAGGTCTGCAGGCCCGCTGTGCCGGGTACCTGCAGGGCGAGGCCGTCGTGCCGCTGCCTGTTGGTGATGAACTCGTCGCGGTTCTCGGGCTCGACGCCGTAAATGCTGCGCACGAGGTAGTTGCCCTCGATGCTGCCGGGCGAGTCGATGACGAGGTCCCATTCGCGCCCGACGGCGATGCCTTCGTAGAGGCCCTCGGGCCGGCTCTTCGGGTAGTTCTGGCCGTCGTCCGTCTGGCGGAAGGCGCGGTAGGCGTCGCCGGACTCCCAGGCGCGCAGAATCAGATAGTCCGTGGGGTTGCCGAGGTAGCGCGAAACCGTCGCCCACTCGAAGCCCGGCTGCGGCTGCATGAGGCCGTGAATCCAGTTCAGCCTCTTCACCGCCTCGCTCTGACGCGTATTCCTGACCCTGAGAATCTCTTGCAGCACAAACATGACGGTTCCTCCTTGCGCCGGACCGGGCACCCGCTAGGGGCGCCCCTACAACCCTACTAATTGTCGAACGTGAGGATCGCCCGGCCACCGATCTGGCCCTTCACGAGCGCGTCGCAGGCCTCGTTGATCTGGTCCAGCTTGTAGCGGGCGGTGACCAGCTTGTCGAGATTCAGCGTGCCCTTGCGGTACCAGTCGAGGAACTTCGGGTAGTCGCGCTCCGGCCGGCTGCTCCCGCCGAACGTGCCGATGTAGCGGCGTGCGAGGAAGATGTCGCGCATGTTCAGGGTCGCCGGCGTCTGGGGCACCCCGACGAGCACCGCGGTGCCGCCCTCGCGGATGGCGACGATGCCCTGCTTCACCGACGGCAGCACCTGCTCCATCGTTTCCTTGCGCCCGATGGCGTCGAAGGCGTAGTCGGCGCCGCCGTTCGTCAGCTCCTTGATGCGCTCAACCGGGTCCTCACGCGATGCGTTGATCGTGTCCGTGACGCCGAACTCGCGCGCGAATGCCAGTTTCTCGTCGGTCAGGTCAACGGCGATGATCCGGCTCGCGCCGGCGATTACGCAGCCCACGACGACGCAGAGCCCGACGCCGCCGACGCCGTAGATGGCGACGGTGCTGCCTTCTTCAACCTTCGCCGTGTTGATCACGGCGCCGACGCCCGTCATGACGGCGCAGCCGATGATCGCCGTGACGTCGGTGGCCACGTCGTCCGGCATCTTCACGACGTACTGCTCGTGCGCGACGGTCGACTCGGCCCACGTCGGCGAGGCCTGCCAACTGGCGGTCTTGCCCTGGTAGGTCATGCTCCCCTGCGTTGGCGTCGGCATCCCCTCGTAGCCGTCGCGGGGCACCCACGTCACCATCACGCGGTCGCCTTCCTTGACGAGCGACACGTTCTTGCCCTTCGCGACCACCACGCCGGTGGACTCGTGCCCCAGGAGCAAGGGCCGCACGAGAGCAGGGTTGTGCATCTGGTGCAGCTGAGAGTGGCAGATGCCACTCGCGAACTGTTTGACGATGACCTGCTCGTCATCCGGCTCCGGCAGATCGATCTCATCGACCACCAGCGGTCCGTTGTGCTCCAACTGCATAGCTGCGCGCGTCTTCATCCTTGATTCTCCTGTCGGTCGTCACTGGCGAGGCGCCTTAGTTTAAGCCAGAGCGACAGCGCGGATGCGCTACGATCGAACGTATTCAAGCCCTCTCGTAAGAGAAGCCATCGGCGTTTCAGTAAAGAGTCATGGATTCGTTGGGAAACGAGGAGTTCAAATGCAACCTGATGCGATCATCGAGCTCATGAAAGATCCGATAGCGCAGGAACTGGTGACGGCGCCGATTCACGCCCGCCTTGCCTACAGCGCAAGGGATGGTTCGCCTCGCGTCATCCCGATTGGCTACCTCTGGAACGGGGAAGCTTTCGTGATGGCGTCCCCGGTGAATTCGCCGAAGGTCAAAGCCCTTACCGCCAACCCACGGGTGGCAATCACGATCGACACTAACAGCTTTCCGCCGCATGTCTTGCTCGTGCGAGGAAATGCTGCCCTGGAGGTCGTTGATGGCGTGCCCGACGAGTTCGTTGAGGCGTCGCGGCGCTTCGTTGGCGCGGAAAATATGCCCGCGTGGGATGCCGGCGTACGGGCGCTGTACAAGCAGATGGTGATCATCCGGGTCACCCCCACCTGGGCGAAGATTTTCGATTTCGAGACGCGCCTCCCGAGTCCGGTCGAGGAGTTGATCAAAGGAAGCACCTATTAGGTGGCCCTGGGCGGGCGTACGGAGACGGAGGCGGACGCATGAAGGCGATGGTCGTTAACAAGTGGGGCGAGCGCTCTGAGCTACAGGACGTCCAAGTGCCGGAGCCGGAGCCCGGCGAGGCGCTGATGCAGGTGCGCGCCGCCGGCGTCGGCCTCACCCTGCTGAACATGCGCACCGGCCGCTCCGGCGGCACCACGCCGCGGATCATGGGCCACGAGCTGGGCGGTGACATCGTCGCGGTCGGTGACCACGTCACGAACGTCAAGGTGGGCGACCGCTGCAGTGTGTACTTCTACCTCACTTGCGGGCACTGCCGCTGGTGCCGGGGCGGTCGCGAAACGCTGTGCGAGGACCTCTTCGGCCATGTTGGCGTCCATCGGGACGGCGGCTTCGCCGAGTACGTCGCCCTGCCCGCCGAGAACTTCATTCCCATCCCGGACGGCCTCGACTACGAGGCCGCCGCCATCGCCGCCGACGCCGTGAACACGAACTGGCACTGCATGAAACTCCGCGCCCGAGTGACACCTCATGACACCGTACTCCTCATCGGTGCCGGTGGCGGTGTCGGCATCCACGGCGTGCAGATGGCGAAGCTGTTCGGCGCCCGCGTGATCGCGGCCGACGTGTCGGACGAGAAGCTCGACCTCGCCCGCCGGTGGGGCGCCGACGAGGTGATCAACGTGCGTTCGACACCGGACGTGGTCGCCGAAGCGAAGCGTCTGACCGACGGCCGCGGGGTCGATGCGGCGGTCGACTACGTAGGCAACGGCCTCAGCTTCCAGTCGGCAATCGAGAGCCTCGGCAAGGGCGGTCGAGCCGTGATCATCGGCGCCGCCGGTGGCGACACCACCTTCACAGCACGCAATCTCATCCAGGGAGAGCAAGAAGTCATGGGCTCGCGACACAGCACCCGCCGCGAGTTCATCGAGACGATGGAGCTGATGGCGCGAGGCCTGATTACGCCGGTGGTGGGAAAGCGGACGCACTTCACGGAGGTGGAGTCGATCTTCGACGACATCATCGCCGAGCGCCTGCTGGGCCGTGGCGCCCTGACTTATGAATAGCCGGGGAACCGGCACCGGTAACACCCCAGGACGAATGACGGCCCAACGTTACTTCGATAGCCCGGCAATGGTCCGGGTTGTACAGTGATGACGCCCAATGTCTTACCCCTGCAGAAAATGGAGTCACCAACTACTTTGAGTCTCAAATCCCGCCTGCTCAGCCTTGCTTCGATTGTCCTCATCGGCGCAGCGGTTATTTCCGGGTGTTCCGACTCGGACGACGACGGCGGCAGCGGCAGCAGTGACGACGCCGTCAAGATCGGCGCTCTGTTGCCCATGACCGGCGCTCTCGCGTCCTATGGCGAAACGAGCAAAGCAGCACTCGAAGACCTCGTCGCCACGATCAACAAGGACTCCACGAAGCTCGAGGTCGACATCAAGGACACCAAATCGGAGCCTCAGACCGCCCTGTCCCTGCTCGAGGACATGCACGACGACGACATCTCGATCGTTATCGGCCCCTACTCAAGCTCCGAGGTGACGGCCGTCAAGCAGTACGCCGACCAGAACGGCATCATCCTTCTCAGCCCCTTGAGCACCGCGACGAGTCTGGCCGTCGCCGACAACATCTTTCGCTTCACCCCGGATGACAACGCAGAAGGCGGCGCGCTGGCGGCCCTCGCCTACGCGGACAACATCCGCACGATGGTCACCTTCTCGCGCGACGACCCCGGCAACCTGGGCCTTCAGTCGTCCTTCAAGTCGGCCTTCGAACGCCTCGGCGGCCGTGTCGTCCCAGGTGTCACCTATCCAGCGAACGAGAGCGACTTCAAAGACGAAGTCGAGCGCCTCGCCGGCATCGTCGTCGCCGAGGTGATAACGAATAGCGGCGGCCCGAGGGGCAACGTCGGCGTCTACCTCACCGCTTTCAACGAAGTCACGTCAATCTTCCCCACCGTCGCCGATAAGGGCGGCGACGGCCTTAACGGCGTCGCCTGGTACGGCAGCGACAGCGTCGCGCTAAGCAAGGAGCTGGTCGCCAATGCCAAGGCTGCCCAGTTCGCGGCCGGCGCCGGCTACCCGAATCCCATCCTCGGCCTCCGCGACAGCGACAAGGCAGCGTGGGAACCGGTGAGCACCCGCGTGGCGCAGAAGCTCAACCGCACGCCGGACGCCTTTGCCCTCGCCGCTTACGACGCCCTCAACATCGCGTATCAGGTGATGAACAACGCCGGCGAACGTGACCTCGCGGCAAAGAGGGTGGAGCTGGTCAACCTCACCAATGATGCGACCGGGCTCACCGGCCCGCTGCGCCTCAACGATGCCGGTGACCGCAGCTTCCAGATATACGACTTCTGGGCCGTCTGCAGCAAAAACAACGCCTGGACCTGGTACCGATCCGCCACGTACGACCCAGCCGGAGGCGCCCGCCGCCTCGGCGCCTGCTGACGGCATGACAGACAAAGGGCAGGTTACGGATAGACGGGCCGATGGAGCCACGCTACCTGCGCTCTGTTATCTGTTTCTCCCCCGCTGTATCCTCCCCTCACGACTGTCTGGAGGTGCGCACATGCCCAAGGAACTCGGCATCTGGATGAACGGCAAGATCGTGGCGCAGGCGGATGCTGTGCTGCCCGTGAACAGCGCCGCCGTCTTCTACGCCACGAATGTGTTCGAGGGCCTTCGCGCCTACTGGAACGAGAACGACAACGAGCTCTATTGCTTCCGGCTGCAGGAGCACTTCGACCGCTTCCGGGAGTCGATGAAGATGATGCGCTTCACCATCGACTATTCAGACGAGGGTCTGTTCCAGGCCGTGCGCGAGGTGCTCACCGGCAATGAAATCCGTGAGGACGTGCACATGCACCTCGTTGCCTACGTCCTGGGCACTGGGCTCGATGCCACCGGTCCGACCGGCCTGTACATCAACCCCCGGCGGCGACCGCGCGTCGAAGAGGGTGTGGGTGCGAAGGCGGTCGTGAGCAGCTGGGCGCGCACGTCGGACAACGCGATCCCGATTCGCCTGAAGTCGGGGTCAAACTATCAGAACGGCCGCCTCGCACGGCTGCAGGCGAACGCGGATGGCTACGACGAGCCGATCTTCCTGAACAAGGAGGGCCATGTCGCAGAGGGCACGGGCGCCACGTTCTTCATGGTGCGCAAGGGCCGCCTCGTCACGCCGCCGGTCACTGCCGACATCCTCGAAAGCATCACGCGCACGACGCTGATCGAGAACATCTACCCGGACCTCTTCGGCATGGAGGTGGTCGAGCGCGACATCGACCGCACAGAGCTCTACGTGGCAGACGAGGCATTCCTGTGCGGCAGCGGCTACGAGATCACGCCGCTGACCTCGATCGACCAGTTCCCTCTCGGCGACGGCAACGTGGGACCGATAACCCAGACCCTGTCTGCCGCCTACATGAACATCGTGCGCGGCGTCGACAAGAGCCACCCGGAGTGGCGCACGCCGGTCTACCAGCCCGTGCCGGTGACGGTGCAGCTGGGGTAGCGGGAAACGACCGGAACGGCGAAGGAGGAGTAGCTGCAGACCTTCAGGTCTGCCAGGCCGCTCGGCAACCCCTTTACGCGACCGGGCGGCGTCGCAGACCTGAAGGTCTGCAGCTACGTGTCAGGCGGGGCCCTGCTAACTCGGAGGAACTGACAATGCGTCAGAGTTACTGGACGGACGGCGGGATCGCGCTTCGTGAGATAGAGCTTGGCCCTCTGCAGCCGGGCTTTGTGCGCATGAAGGTTGCGGCGTGCGGCATCTGCGGCTCCGACCTCCACCGCTATCGCGACACGGGCGGGCCGAACATCGGCCGCGAAGTCGCGCCGGGCCACGAGTTCGTCGGCACCATCGTCGATGCCAGCGGCGTGAACTTGCCGGACGCCCTGTACGGCGTAGACCCCTGGCAGGCGTGCGGAGGCTGCGACTACTGCGCGCGCGGCCAGTCGGAGGCGTGCCGGAACGGGCGCCTCGTCGGCGTGCACGTGCCCGGTGGATTCGCAGACATGGTCGATGTGCCGATTCGCAACGTGCACACGCAGGATTCAACGCTGAGTGCCGTCGAGGCGTCGATGAACGAGCCGTTCGCCGTTTGCGTGCGATCGATCCACCTCGCAGAGCTGAAGATGGACTCGCGGGTCCTGATCATCGGCGGCGGCTCCCTCGGCCTGATCTGCGGGGCCCTCGCGCGCGACTTCGCCGGCCGCGTCGCCATGACTTACCGCTATCCCCACCAGGCCCAAGCGGCGCGCAACCTCGGCGTCGAGGCCGTTCCCGAGGCCGAGACGCTAGCCTTCGCGGCTGAATATGAGCCCGATGTCGTCATAGAGTCCGTTGGCGGCAGCGCCAGCACGATCGAGACTGCAATCGCCGCGGCGCGCGTCGGCGGGTTGATTGTCGTGCAGGGCCTGTTCTCGAAGCCCTCGACAATCGACGCCAGCCAGTTCGTGTTCAAGGAACTGCGCATGGTCGGCTCGAAGATATACGGTCAGAGCTTGCACGGGCCGGAGTTTGGCGTCGCAACGGCCTTGCTGCCGCGCCATCGGGGCACGCTCCAGGCCCTCCAGACGCACCAGTTCCCGCTGGACCGCATCGAGGAAGCGTTCGCGGCGGCAGTCGACAAGTCGCTGCAGCCGATCAAGGTGACGGTGACAAACAGCTAGTTGCGGGCGAGCTCGGCGCGAGCGGCGTACGCGACGGCTTCAGCCCGGTTGCGCAGGCCCAGCTTCGCCAGCAGGCTGCTGACGTGATGCGCCGCCGTCTTGCGGCTGATCACGAGGCGGTCTGCAATCTCCGGGTTGGAAAGACCCACGCTAATCAGGCGCAGGACTTCTTCTTCACGGCGTGACAGCACGCCACCCATCCTCGGACCTGGGCGCGCCGGTACGCCCAGCCGGCGCAACAACGCCGAGGCTGCATCCGCGCCGGGTTGGGCGCCGATGCGTTCAAAGACAGCGAGGGCGCCTGCCGCCTCTATCGACGCCAGCTCAGGCTGCGTGCCCTCGAGAACTTCGGCGGCTGACAGCCGCGCCAAGGTGCTTTCGTGGAGAAGTCCGATCTGCGCGAAAGCGCTCATGGCTGACTCGAAGGCGTGCAGCGCAGCCGCCGGATCGCCGTTCGCGACGGCGAGGCGCCCCTCAACCATCGCGGAGCGGCCCGCCACTTCGCTCCACTCGTGCTTTCCCGCCAAGCTCCGGAGCTCCGATGCCGCGGCGGTGGCAAGGTCGATGTTGCCGGACCTGATATGGGCCTCGGCCCGTAGCTGCAACGCCCAGGTGGCGGTAATCGAAGTCCTGTCGATCTGGCGGAAATAGCGGTCCAGGATGGAAAGGGCCGTCGAGGGGTTGTCTTGCGCGAGCTTTAGAGCGGCCAGCGCAGGCTCGGCCTCCCACG
>Ga0247825_10001377_pt1 | contig 15929 bp, 13 predicted proteins | sample 13C_Vanillin_Day_FD_194413 | JGI IMG/M metagenome (GOLD analysis project Ga0247825, IMG submission 194413) | Soil microbial communities from agricultural site in Penn Yan, New York, United States - 13C_Vanillin_Day48 | ecosystem: Environmental > Terrestrial > Soil > Agricultural land | place... | reverse complement strand
GCGGGACTCTCCCCCCACCCCTTGAGTTCCATGAGCCCCCTCTCACGCTCCAAGCGCCACCTGCTCGTTCCACTCCTCACCTCCTGCGCCGTCCTGTCCCTCTCTGCCTGCGGCGAGGACGACAAGACGCCCACAGGGCCTGTCGATGTCACCGTGATGACACGTAACATCTATCTGGGCGGTAACATCTTCCTGCTCGCGCAGGCGGGGACGCGGCAGGAGGTCCCGGGCATCGCCGGTCAGCTCTACAAGACAGTCCAGGCGACGAACTTCCCGGAGCGGGCCGCGGCGCTCGCGCTCGAGATCGAGGCGACGAGTCCGGCGCTGGTTGGGCTCCAGGAGGTCTCGCTCTACCGAACGCAGTACCCGGGCGACTTCTTGTCCAATGGCTCGGTGAACGCCCTGGTGGATGCGTATGACTTCCTCGGGCTGCTGCAGCAGGAGCTGCGGAAGCACGGGCTGGACTACCGCATCGCGGCGAGGGTGAAGAATGCGGACGCCGAGCTGCCAGCCGCGCTCGGAAGCGACCCGAACGATCTCACCGACGTCCGCCTGACGGACTACGACGTGATCCTCGCGCGCGGTGACGTGCAGACCACGGAGGTGGTCGAGCGGAACTATGAGAACAACGCCCAGGTGGGCGTGGGCGGCAGCTCCGTCACCTTCCTCCGCGGCTTCACGAAGGTGGACGCGGAGGTGAACGGCGCGAAGTTCACCTTCGTCAACTCGCACGTCGAGGGGATCATGCCCGCCAATGAGCAGCAGACCCACGAGCTGATGGGGCTCCTCCAGGGCTACGGCCGGCCGCTCATCCTGGTGGGCGATCTCAACACCGGCCCCGGCAGCTCGACGCCCGGCTACGGCATCATCAGCGACGCGGGCTTCACCGATGCCTGGAAGGAGGTCGGCTCGGGTGATGGCTTCACCTGCTGCTTCAGCGACAAGCTGCAGGACACCGACAACTCCAGGCTCGACGAGCGCATTGACCTGGTGTTCTACACCGGTGAGGGGATCGAGCCGGTCTCGGCCGAGGTCGTCGGCGACGAGCTGGGCGACCGCACGAGCTCGGGCCTCTGGCCCTCCGACCACGCGGGCACCGTGGTGAGGTTCCGCATCAACCGCTGACCGGACCGCCTCCGAGCTCCGCCATGTCCCTTCGATCCTTCATCGAGAGTCTCTGCTCGCCTAAGTGCGCAGGCCGGGCCCCTGGCAGCGCGGGAGGCAAGGCCGCCCGGGCCCTCGTGATGGAGGCCTTCCGGGAGGCCGGCCTCGAGCCCATGCAGCAGCCCGTCCCCGGCTGCGGCGGAGCGAACGTCCTCGCTCCCCTTCGAGGCGAGGAGGAGCGGTGGGTGCTCGTCACGGCCCACTATGATCACCTGGGCCGCTCTGGCATCCACACCTTCCACGGCGCGGATGACAACGCGGCGGCGGTGGCGATCATGATCGAGACGGCCCGGGCGCTGCGGGAGAGCCCCGCCAGCGGCCGTGGCGTCCTCTTCGCCGCGTTCGACGGAGAGGAGCCTCCGTACTTCTTCTCGGAGGCGATGGGCTCGGAGTACTTCGCACGCAACCCTACCGTGCCCCTGGACAGCATCGATCTGATGATCTCCATGGATCTGGTGGGCCACGCGGTGGGGCCCGAGGAAGCACCGGCGGAGATCCGCCAGTCGGTGTTCGCGTTTGGAGCCGAGCGCAGTGAAGGGACCGCGGCGTTGGTGGAGCGCCTGGGCCGGGCGGAGCCAGGCGTCATCGTCCGGCGCTTCGACGCGGAGACGGTCCCTCCCCTCTCGGACTACTGGGGCTTCTGGCGCCGCCAGGTGCCGTTCCTCTTCCTGACGAACGGGCGCTGGCGCCACTACCACACGCCCCAGGACACGCCCGATAAGCTCGACTACCCCAAGATCGAGGCCACCGCGCGCTGGCTGGAGCGGTTCGTGCGGGCGACGTGCGCGCGTCCCCCGGGGAGGATCCGCTTCCGCGAGGACGTACGCGACGATGCCTCGACGTTGCACTCCCTCATCGATCTCACCGAGAAGCTCGAGGTGATGTCGCCCATGGCCGGCATGGCCCGCCAATCCGCGGAGCAGCTCCTCGCCCGCTGTGATCGCTCGGGCCGTCTCCCGGAGGCCGAGCGGAACCGCCTCCAGATGCTCGTGTCCCGCATCGAGAGCGGGCTCGCCTGAGCCCGGCGCTGCTTCACACCAGGGCTCCCCTCAGGATGCCTGGGGCGCCGTCCTCGGCATGATCGTCTGGATCACCAGCCCCAGGATGACGACCATCGAGCAGCCGATCACGTTGTACCAGAGGAAGCCGATATTGCTGAGCAGCCAGAGCAGCACCACCGTGGACTGCGAGATCACCGCGGCGATGAAGACGGCGTGCCCCCGGACGAACCGGAAGAAGAACGCCACCAGGAAGAGCCCCAGCACGGTGCCATAGAAGATGGAGCCGATGATGTTGACCGCCTGGATGAGGTTGTCGAGCAGCGATGCGAAGCTCGCAAAGGCCACAGCGACCAGGCCCCAGAAGACTGTGAAGGCCTTCGAGACAACGAGGATCTGGCGATCCGAGGCGTCGCGGCGGAGCAGCCGCCGGTAGAAGTCGATCGTGGTCGTCGTCCCCAGGGCGGTGAGCTCACTCGAGATCGAGCTCATGGCCGCCGCCAGGATGACGCTGATGAGCAGCCCGAACAGGCCGCTCGGGAGCCAGTCCCTCACGAACCGGATGAAGATGTAGTCCGAGTCCTTGGTCTCGGCCCCCGGCAGGGCGCGGCTCACCACGGCCTTGGCGTCCTTGCGCAGCGTGCTGGCCTCCTTCGCGGCGTCCTTGAGGCGCTCGCGCGCGCCCGCCTCAGCCGCGCCATCGCCTGCCTCGCGAGCCGCCAGGTAGCGCTCCACCTCGGCGCGCTTGCCAGCCTGGAGCTGTTCCCACTTGGACTCGAGGCCAGCGAGCTCCTCCGCCTGTCCGGTCGCCTGGACACGCGCGCGGAGCGAGTCGTTGAAGAGCAGGGGCGGCGCGGTGAACTGGTAGAACACGAAGACGAGGATCCCGACGAAGAGGATCATGAACTGCATCGGGATCTTGAGGATGCCGTTGAACAGGAGCCCCAGCCGGCTCTCCGTCACCGACCGGCCCGCCAGGTAGCGCCCCACCTGCGACTGGTCCGTCCCGAAGTACGACAGCGAGAGGAAGAGCCCACCGGTGATGCCGGACCAGAAGTTGTACCGGTCATTCAGATCGAAGTTGAAGCTGACCACGTTCATGCGGCCGAACGCGCCGGCGATATCGACAGCCCTGCCAAACGACACGTGCTCGGGCAGCCGCCAGAGGATGACCAGCCCCGCCACCACCATGCCCCCGAGCATGATCACCATCTGCTGCTTCTGCGTCTGGGCCACGCCCTTGGAGCCGCCCATCACCGTATAGATGATGACCACCGCTCCCATGGCCACGATGGTCGGCTCGAGCGGCCAGCCCAGGACGGCCGAGAGGATGATCGCAGGGGCATAGATCGTGATGCCGGAGGCCAGGCCCCGCTGGATCAGGAACAGGAATGCGCCCAGCAGGCGCGTCTTCAGATCGAAGCGGGACTCCAGGTATTCGTAGGCCGTGTAGACCTTCAGCCGGTAGTAGATGGGGATGAAGAAGGCGCTGATGATCACCGTCGCGAGCGGCAGCCCGAAGTAGAACTGCACGAAGCGCATCCCGTCCTCGTAGGCCTGGCCCGGGACGGAGAGGAAGGTGATGGCGCTGGCCTGCGTGGCCATGACCGACAGCGCGACGGTGGGCCAGCGCAGCTCGTAGCCGCCGCGCAGATAGCCCTCCACGGAGCTCTGACCGCGCGTCCGCCAGATGCCCCACCCGATGATGAACACCGTTGTCCCAACAAGGACCAGCCAATCGAGCAGCGTCACGAGTAGGCCCAGGTGAGCGCCCTGAACAGGGCAACGAGCAGGGCAAGGGTGCCCAGCACGAGGAGGTAGATGTTGCGCCAGGACCCCAGCAGGGGTGGCGCGTCGTCGAGCTCGGGCCGGGACTCCGGGCCCGCGGCTTGTCCAGGAGGCTTGGATTCAGTCGTCATTGGGCGAGCAGGTTCGCGAGCAACCGGTAGGCGCCGGGCACGCCCGCAGGGAGCTGGCGGAAGAAAGCGATCCCCGTGTACACGTAGCTCCCCTTGCCGTGACGGGCGACGATCAGTCCGCCGCGGACGGGCTGCTCGCCGGGATCGTTCATGGCGAACACGGGCCGGTACTTCTCATCCCACTTCGAGGCGAAGTAGAGCCCCCGCTCCTGGACCCAGCCCTCGAAGTCCGCGGGCCCCAGGCGGTTGGGTGCGCTCAGGAGCGAATCCGAGGGGCTGAGGGGCGTCATCGCCGCGGTCTCATCCGTCACACGGTCGCGCCCGATCTCGAGCGGATAGGGGCTCACGAGCGCGGTGAGCGGCCCCACGCGGCTGTTGGTGTTGTACTGGACGACCAGCCGCCCTCCCTTCTCCACATACTGCAGGAGCCGCTCGCGCTGGAGCGCGAGGCGCGGGTAGGCATTGAAGGCGCGCACGCCCACCAGGATGGCCTCGAACCGATCGAGCTTCTCGGTGGCCAGGCGCTCCTCGGGCAGCAGCGTCACCTCGTACCCCACGGCGGAGAGGCTCTCCGCCACGCGATCCCCCGGCCCGGGGATGTAGCCGATCCGGCGCACCTTCGTGGCGAGCGTGAAGGGCACCAGCTGCGCCTCGGAGGGCTGGCGCACCACCTGAGGCGGGATGTGCTCGTAGTTCACCTTGCGGACACGCCACGACTCGGAGCGCCCACCGCTCTCGACGACAGCCCTCAGGCGGCCCCGCTCCGCTGCTCCCTTGGGCGGAGTGACACGGAACTGGACCGTGCGCTCGTCACCGCGCGCTCCCAGCTGGAAGGCCAGCTCCGCGGGCTCCACGCGCCAGCCCTGAGGCACCTCGAGCCGCACCTTGCCCGCTGCGTCCGCCCGGCCCGCCTCCAGGACGACCGAGACGGGCTGAGCCCCCCCATTGGGGAACATGAAGACCTCTCGCGCGAGCGTCGCGGTGACGGCCGGGACGATCTCGAAAGCCCGGTAGAGCTCGCCACGTACCGGATCGACCCAGGCGTAGACCACGGGCCGGACCACGGTGAAGCGCTTGCCTCCCGCCTCGTAGACGAACGTCACCGTGAGGGAGGGATCGCCCTCGGGGCGGCCGATGAGCGCTCGATCCTCCGCCGCGTACAGGCCGCCCTCGACGGGCTTGCGGAGCCAGTACGGCGTCGAGATCGGCGCGGCCGCTGGGATCGTCACCTTCTTGGAGAGCTTGAAGGGCGCATGCTCGGTCAGCTCGGCGCCCGCGGTGACGGCCTCGCCTCCTGGCAGGGTCACGCTCACCAGCCGGAGCGCGCCGGGTGAGCGGTTCAGTGCCACCAGGTTCAACGCTACCTCGTCGCCAGGAACAGCCGTGGCCTCCGCCGCTCGCGCCTCGAGGAACAAGCCCGCGCAGGCAGCCACGAGCGCCTCGGTCTCCCGGAGCTTGAGCTCCTTCCACGGGTTGTCCGCGGGCAGGGCCGAGATCGCCTCGTGGACTCGCAGGAGCGCCGGGATGCTGCGCTGGGGCGCACGCGGATCGAATCCTCTCCAGGCCTCCTCGACAGCCTGGACGATCTTCTCGGTGCCGCTCCACCGCCGCCAGGAGAGCTCCAGCCCCTCGAACGGATCCGCCTTCGGGCGAGCCCCGGCCAGCGGCTGGAAGTACTCCAGATCGGGCCCGCGCTTGGCGGGCATTCCGAAGCCCTGGCTCCTGTGCTGGCTGCGGCTCTTCGCGGAGACCTCGCCCCAGGACTGTCCGATGAGCGGATCGAAGCCGCCGACATCCACCTTCAGGTACGCGGACATGTCAGCGTTGGGCCCCAGGAACCAGGCCGAGACGTTGTGGAGCAGCCGGTCCGCCTTCCACGGCTTGAGCGCCCCGAGCTGCTCGGGGAAGCGCTTCGGATCGGCCGCAGCCTCGAAGGCCTCCTCTGCCAGCAGGGCCGAGGCGGTGTGTTGGCCATGGTTGGGGGGCCGGGTGTTGAAGCGCGTCACGATCACATCGGGTTGGAAGCGGCGGATGGCGAGCACGACATCGCCCAGCACCTCGTCATGTCCCCAGATGCGCAGCGTCTCTTCGGCGCTCTTCGAGTAGCCAAAGTCCCGCGCCCGGGTGAAGAGCTGCTCGGCGCCATCGATGCGCCGCGCCGCGAGCAGCTCCTGCGTCCGGATGAGCCCGAGCAGCTCGTCCTGCTCGGTGCCAATGAGGTTCTGTCCTCCATCGCCGCGGGTCAGCGAGAGATACCCCGCGCGCATGCCGCGCCCGCCCGCCAGCCAGGCGAGCAGGTTCGTGTTCTCGTCATCGGGGTGGGCCGCCACATAGAGCACGCTCCCCACCACACCGAGGCGCCGGATTCCCGCGGCGATCTCGCCTGAGTGTGGCTGCCGGGGCGCTTGCGCGAGTGCCGTCGACCCAACTGCGAGGCTCATGACCCACATCGTTCCAAGAATGACCAGGTTCCGCATTCGGGCGGACCCTAACAAAGAGCGCTCCAGCAGGGGCTCGAAAAGCCATAGGGCTACTTCGAGGCCTTCTCTGCACCGGCCAGCGCCCACGCAAAGAGCGTCTCCTCGGAGCAGGGGAAACCCACCTCTGGAGCCAGCCACTCTCGCAGCGCGCACCGCATCATCCCGGCGAAAGGTGCATGCGGTTCCGCTGCAGCGAGGATTGCGCGGCACACTCTACGGAGGTAACCCTGCCCCTCTGAATCGTCTACACGGATCTTGCCTGCACGTATGAGACGCAAGCCGTCGAACTGCAAGCGAACCTGCTCAAGTCTGTCCCGGCGCTCCGTCGACAGCTTCGTGCGGTTGAGCCCGATCACATCGATCGTCACTCGGCCACGCCTTGCACCACCCCGAGGCAAGGCTCGCTCTCCATTGAACTCGACGCAGCCTTCTGGATCTTCGGCAGCAGGGTCCAACAAGAGTGGGACTTCTCCCACCGTGCTCCCCTCTTCACGGAGCGCATCGGCTCGGGACTCTGGGTTCTCGAGAGGGAAAAAGTCGCGCTTGCACCCGCTGTTACAGTCGGAACACGCATAGAGCAGGTTGCTCCACGTGTAGACGAGCCAGAAGTAGCCGGGAGTCCGCATCGGCTCGCCATCTCCCTGGCGCACTCTCGCCTTGGGCCGGAAGTGCTCGATGTCTCCGGGCTCACTCGCGATTGGAATCTCGCAGTAGCAGCACTTGCCCCTATGGGCTTCCAAGAGACGTTGTCTGACTTCAGGGTGCCCATAGACGGCGCGCTTGAACTCGAACGCCACAGCGCCATCTCGATAAGCCTGGGGAGCCGCGCGGTACTGATCGAGCATCTCTCGCACCAGGGCGGAGGCCTGTTCGACAAGAATCCGGGGTGGCTCATCAGGCCGAACGATCCGAATCACGAGTGTGCCGAGTCCTTTCGAAGCTGATCGGCAAACCAGCGAATGGTTCTCTCCGCGTCGATTTCCTCCGGCGTCTCGCCTGTCGGCATGGCCCGTAGTTCTTGCTCGATGGCGACGAGTTCTTGCTCTTCCTCGGGGGTGCGCACCGCCTTTTCAATGAGTACTCCCCGGCGATCCAGCAGCCGGGAGATCACTGGTAAGGAGCTGGTCAACTCGCCAGCCTTTGACAGTCTCAGGGTCATTCTCGATCACGACGTGCCCTTCCCCACCAGGAGCACGGCGGAGAACAACCAGATTGGCGTCCGCTGCCGCTTGGACAATGAGCGGGCTATGGGCCGTGACGATGAACTGCGTCCTTCTGAAGCGCTCACCCAGGAACGCCACGATGTCGCGCTGCCATCGTGGGTGGAGGTGAAGGTCGATTTCATCCACCAGGACTACCGCAGGCTCGGACAGCGGATCCGCGCTCTGTGGGTAGCGTTCGAACATGCGGCTGGCGAGGTCCAGAACCCAGCTCAACATGGCCTTGTAACCGAGGCTGAGCTGGTGCGGCCGGACCCACCCATAGGGGGTCTCGAATTGAACGATGGGTTGAGGCGGCACCTTGTCGAGCCCTGCGACGCGCACGTCGGAGATGCTCTCCTTCAGGAGTCGCAGGATCGTCTCACGGATATGGGTGAAGCGCTCACGGGCGCCAGGCACCTCCGAGCTTGCGGAGTAATCGGCCTGGAGTAACCACTCCTCGACGTTGATGAGTTCGGCGCTGTCGGAGAAGAGCGTGGCGCCTGCGCTTTGTCTTGAGTCGGCTGACAGTGCAGCACGGCCGGGCCTCCTCGCGGCTCCGTACCCGCAGCAGAACATGTCTGCCGCCATGCTCCCCTCGATTACGACGTTGCCACCGTCGCATTTCATGGAAAAGGATCTGCGGACATCGCTCGCATCCACAAGAACGTCGCCCATAACGATCTCGGCTGTGATCTTCGAACTCTCTCCCTGATCAGAAAACCTGCGAAGTTCTTGCCGGTGCCCACGAGGCAACTGGTCGAATGCCGGTACGGTCACTTCCTTACCGTCAGGCCATAGGTAAGGGGTTGGCTTCGTCGCGTAGAGACACTGCAGCAGCGTTGTCTTGCCAACTCCATTGTCACCCAGAATGACGGTCCACTTCGCGGGCCGGCCATCGCGATCACGCAGATCGAGCACCTTCCGTGGGCCGAAGCAGCGGACGTTCTCGACAGCTAACTCAAGGAAGTACATCGGCGGATTCAACGCCTGCTCCTCTCCCGGCTCGCCCGATTTGGGAGAGCCTAGCTCAGCCCCAGTCCAGTGCCTCCTACATCTTAGTCACAGTGGGGTGCAGCAGCCTTATTCCACCTGTTGCCTCCTCAACCCCCGCCTGTTCCCTTCCCCATCGCCTCGGTGCGGCGGACCTGCTATCACGCCGCCCTGTGACGGCCTCGTTCTCTAGCGCGTGGCTCCAAGGCGATCCACGAGCGCTCTCCTTCCTCCTTGATCGCTTCCGCCATCGTGCCTCCCGTGTGGAGGCCGTGACGGCCGCATCCTCCCGCCCCCTGTCCTCCGCGCTCCATGACGTGCTCGTGGCTCGCAATGCACGGCTCGCGCCAAGCCCCGCCCGGGAGCGCAACCTGGAGCTGCTCGCCCGTCCTGGCACCACCGTCGTGGTGACAGGGCAGCAGGTCGGGCTCTTCCTCGGGCCACTCTTCACGATCTACAAGACAGCCTCGGCGATCACCGCCGCCCGAGCCCTCGCGGAAGAGACGGGCCGCCCCTGCGTCCCCGTCTTTTGGCTGCAGACCGAGGATCACGATCTCCCCGAGATCGACCACTGCCGCACCCCGCGTGGCACCGGGGAGGCCCTGCGCTCTGCCCTGGAGATCCCTGACGCGGCCACTTCACGCGCCCCCGTCGCCCACCGGCTCCTTGGCGAGAACGTCACCCGTGCGCTCTCCGCGCTGCGCACCGAGCTGGGCAGCCACACGGCTGCCAGTGAGCACCTCGAGCTGCTCGAGCGCGCCTACCGCCCCGAGGCGACCCTGGCGGACGCCTTCGCCGAGGTCCTCTCGGCCCTCTTCGCCGACGAGGGGCTCGTGTTCCTCGACCCACGCGATGCGCGCCTCGCGCGGCTGGCCGCCCCCATCCACCGCCGCGCCATCGAGGAGGCCTCGAGCATCGCGTCCCGGCTCGCCGAGCGCGGGAACGCGCTGACGCAGGCCGGCTTCTCCGAGCAGGTTCACATCCGCCCGGGCTCCCCGCTCAGCTTCTTCTCCCCTGACGGGATCGAGGGTGGCCGCTACCGCATGGATCCCGCTGCTCCGGGCACCTGGAGCCTCGTGGGCCACCCGGAGGGTGCCTCCGTGACAACGGCCGAGCTCCTCTCCTGGCTGGACCGCGAGCCGCTCCGCTTCACCACATCGGCCCTGCTGCGTCCCCTTCTCCAGGACACCTGGCTGCCCACGGCCGCATATGTCGGCGGCCCCGGAGAGATCGCCTACTTCGCCCAGCTCGCGCCGCTCTACGAGCACATGGGACTCCCGATGCCGCTCATCGTGCCGCGAGCCCGGTTCCGGGTGCTCGATGATCGGGCCCGTGGGCTGCTCGACAAGCTGGGCCTCTCGCCGGACGACGTGAGCGCACCGCGCGACGAGCTGCTGGCCCGGCTGGCGGCTCGCAGCGCCGGGGAGGGCTTCGAGCCTCCCGAGGCCGTCGAGGCCCGCCTCATGGGCGCCCTCGCCCCCGAGCTCGCCCGGCTCGGTGAGCGCATGGCCACGCTCGATCCGAGCTTCGCCCACGCCATCGAGCGCACCGAGGAGAGTGTCCGCGGCGCCCTCTCCCGGCTCGTGGCCAAGTACGGGCGAGCCGTCGCCCAGCGGGACCAGGTGACGGTCGAGCGGGTGGACAGGCTCCGGGCCTACCTCGTCCCAGAGGGCGCCCCGCAGGAGCGCATCTACGGACTGCCCTACTATGCATGCCGGTTCGGAGGCCGCGCCTTCACCCGCCTGGTCCTTGAGGCCTGCGAGCCCTTCTCGGGCAGCCTGAAGGATCTGAGGCCGTGACGGGGGCAGCGCCAGGCTACGGGCTCGACCTCCTCGCCTTTGGACCGCACCCCGATGATGTCGAGCTCTTCTGCGGCGGGCTCCTCTCCCGCATGGCCAGCCTGGGCTACCGCACCGGCATCATCGATCTGACGCGCGGCGAGAAGAGCTCACGCGGCACGCCAGAGACGCGCGCCGCCGAGACCGAGGCCGCCTCGCGCATCCTGGGGCTCTCGGTCCGGGAGAACCTCAGCCTGCCCGATGGGTGGCTCTCCCCCTGGACTGGCTTCGATGCGCCCGAAGCCGAGCGCACCCAGGCGGCGCCCGTCTCGAGGGTGGTCGAGGTCCTCCGGCGCCTGCGCCCCGAGCTTGTCATCGCCCCATGGGAGCAGGAGCGCCACCCGGATCACGAGGCCGCCAGCGCGCTGGTGACGCGCGCCTTGTTCTTCGCGTCCGTCCGCAAGTTCGAGACAGAGCCCTCCACGGCCGCCTTCAGCCCGAGGCAGGTCCTCTACTACCCCATGCGGCACCTGGCAGAGCCGAGCCTCGTTGTCGACGTGAGCGCGGCCTTTGACCGCAAGATGGAGGCCATCCGCTGCTACGCGAGCCAGGTGGAGCCGCGCGCGGACGCCCCGCCTACCCTGGTCGGCTCGCCCCTGTCGCTCACCTCGCTGGAGGCGCGCGATCGCTTCTACGGCGCACAGATCGGTGTGGCCTACGGTGAGCCCTACGTCCTGCGGGAGACCGTAGGCCTGAGCGATCCGGTGGACCACTTCCGCAGGAATAGCTTCGCCCGGCCGCTGTTCTTCCCCGAGCGCCGATGACCGAACGCCTGAACCTGGCCATCACCTGTTTCCCCACCTTTGGTGGCAGCGGTCTCATCGCGACCGAGATCGGTCTGGCGATGGCGGATCGCGGCCACCGCGTCCACTTCATCGCGCGCGATCTGCCCGTGCGCCTCCGCGACACACACCGGCAGATCCTCTTCCACGAGGTGACGGAGAGCGACTATCCGGCCCTCCATCATTCAGGGACGTATCCGATCGCGCTGGCCTCGAAGATGATCGAGGTGGCCAGCTACGAGCGCCTGGACATCCTGCACGTCCACTACGCCATCCCTCACGCCACGGCGGCGTGGATGGCCCGCGAGGTGCTGGGGAACAAGGCGCCGCGCATCGTGACGACGCTCCACGGGACGGACACGACGCTGGTCGGCCTGGACCCCAACTACCTGCCCATCACGCGCTTCTCCATCCTGCGCAGCGACGCGGTGACAGTGCCCTCGGAGTACCTCCGGCGGGCCACCTGGGAGGGCTTCGGCATCTCCGAGAGCTTCCCCATCGAGGTGATCGCCAACTTCGTCGACACGGCGCGCTATGCGCCGGTGCGCGATCGGGCCAGCCTGCGGCCGCTCTTCCCGGATCTGGGAGAGACGGAGCCCGTGCTCATCCACGTCTCGAACTTCCGGCCCGTCAAGCGCATCACCGACGTGGTGGCCGTCTTCGCGGCGGTCCACCGCCAGCGGCCGTGCCGGCTGGTCATGATCGGCGACGGCCCCGAGCGCTCCCCCGCCGAGCGCAGGGTGAGGGAGCTGGGGCTGGAAGGACGCGTGGCCTTCCTTGGCAAGCAAGAGCACTTCGTGGAGTTGCTCGCCGCGGCCGACGTGTTCCTCCTGCCGAGTGAGCAGGAGAGCTTCGGGCTCGCCGCGCTCGAGGCCCTGAGTTGCGGCCTCCCAGTGGTCGCCAGCGCCATGGGTGGCATCCCGGAGCTGGTTGACTTGGGGGAGACGGGCTACCTCTCACCGGTGGGGGACGTGGAGGGCATGGCCGGCCATGTCCTCTCACTCGTGGCCGACCGGGCGCGCTGGACTGGCTTTTCTCGCCGTGCGCGCCAGCGCGTCCTCGAGCGCTTCACGCTGACCCCGGCCATGGACCGCTACGAGGCCCTCTATCGCCGCCTCGTAGCGGGCCCACCTGGCCGCTGACTACTTCTTGTCCTTCCACTCCTTGAGCGCCTTGGCGACGGCGTCCTTGAAGAAGAAGTTGGGGTTCTTCTCCCCCAGATCCCACGAGGCCTGGGCAAACTTGCGGGCCTCAGCGTAGTCGCCCTTCTTGGCGAGGATCTCGGCCTTGACCCAGTTGTTGTACCAAGTCGGCTGGATGGCGAGCGACAGATCCACATACTTCAGGGCCGCGTCGTAGTTCTTCGTCGTCTCGAACTCGTAGCGCGCGGCCCGGGCGGGCATGAGCCACGCACTCTCCATCTCCTTCTTGATCGCGGCCTGCGCCTGCGCCGCCGTGTCAGCCTTGATCGGCACGGAGACGCGCAGCTTCTCCCACTCCAGGTCGAGCGAGGTGTCACTGTCTGTCGTATTGGTGAAGAGGAACACCATCCGCTCGCGGTGGGGAATCGCGGTGGTGGTCGCGGGGACCCGGACGACATCGTCCTTGGCATCGTAGGTCTTGCCCTGCCAGAGGCCCAGCTCCTTGCTCAGCACCACCGTCCAGCCCTTCGGCGTGGGCAGGGTGACGATGGAGTAGGTGCCAGCGGGGACCGGCTTGCCGCCGAACGTCACGTCGCGGCTGAAGGTGATCTTCGTGGCCGCGTTGGCGCCCGAGCGCCACGGCTTGTCCCAGGGAACCAGCTCGCCCCAGATCTTCCGCCCCTTGACGCCAGGGCTGGAGTACTCAACGGTGATGGTGGTCAGCCCCACATCCTGAACCACCTTGGCGGCCGGGCTGGCGTCGGGCAGCTCGAGCTGAGCGGCCGCTGGCCCCGAGACCAACCCTACGAGAACAGCGCACATGTAGCCGAAGGCAAGCTTCTTCATCGTCTTCAAGTTTCTTTCCCTCCTGAGGTTGACGAGTGGCCGAACTCTATAGACCGGCCCCATCGCCTCACCAAACGTTTCCGGCTGTCACACTTTCCGGCGCGGGCCGTATCCCCTCACGGCACTCGACGCCAAAGGAGGCGCACCATGCGCGCACAGTTGTGGAGCCGTGCTCTCGTCATCTTCAGCTTCTTCTCACTCACCGTGCAGGCCTCGCCTCCAGCAGACCAGGAGCCGGGCACGCGGGTCACCCTCCAGCTCGCCGTGGCGAGCGGCCAGCTCCCGGACGCGGAGAAGCTGGTGGAGTCGCTCGTGGCCGCCGGGGGGAAGCACCAGATCCAGGTGCGGCGCCAGCAGACGGCCGACCAGCAGGCGCTCACCATGGACCTGTGGGGCGCCACCGTCCCCCCGGCGGACATCCCCCAGACACTCCGCGAGGCATTCCCGGTGCTGGCCTCGGCGGGGATTGAGGTAGCCTCCATCGACCCGAAGGACCGCCCGAAGTTCGACAAGGACTGTGAGAGGGAGGCCAACGGTGAGAAGTGCACCGTCAAGAAGGTGGTGAAGGTCATCCGGAAGGAATAGGCCGATGCCCCAGCTCCCCTGGCCCCTTCGCGATGCATGGCTCTCACGGCTGCTCGTCCGCAGCCAGCGAGGGGACCGCGAGGCTTTCAGGGATCTCTATCGGGCGCTGTACGGCCCCGTCTCGCGCTACCTCCGCCGCCGCGTCCCACGAGCGGCGGACGCCGAGGAGCTGGTGGGCCAGGTGTTCTTCCGGCTGCTCGAGTCCCTAGAGCGCATCGATCCGCGGAAGGGCACCGTGCTGGTGTACGCCCTATCCATGGCCCGCAACGCGCTCGTGGACGAGGCGCGCAGCCGAGCCGGGCTGGTACCGGAGGAGGCTGCGGCGGCCGTGCCAGACGCAGGAGCCGACCCGCTCGAGCGCCTCATGGGAGATCAGGACGTGATGAAGGTCCGCTCGGAGCTGGCGAAGCTGCCGGCGGAGACCCGCGAGCTGCTGATGCTGCGCTTCGGAGACGGCTTGCGGTTCGCGGAGATAGCCCAGGTGCTGGGGCTGAGCGAGGCCGCTGTTCGTCAGCGCACCTCGAGGGCGGTGCGCGAGCTGAGGTCGCGGTGGGATGCCGGACTGGCAAGAGGAGAGCTGGCCAATGACGGATGAAGAGCTTTCCCGAGCGCTGCGAGGCCGCGAGCCGCCCGCCAACCCAGAGCACCAGGCTCGGCTCGAGGAGGAGCTGCTCGCCGCCTATGACGCGCGAGCCAGGCACCGCGTCACGCGCGCACGGTCTCCATGGTGGAGGTACGCAACAGCGGCGGGGTTTCTGCTGTGCCTGGTGACGGCCACTCAGGTGACGGCCGAGTACAAGGTGGAGGTGGGCAAGCGCATCCGGATGATCCTGAGAACGGACCAGCGACCGCCCCATGAACTCGGCCAAAAGGTGGCGCAGGCATTCCTGTCCGCATCGAGTCATCTGGTGGATGTCCAGGTCATCCTCCGGCGGACCCCGGATGGCACGGCCATGCTGATGGTGGACGTGTGGGGTGACCAGCTCGTCCAGGACGAAGAGGGGCTGGAGCGGCTCCTCGCCCTTCCCGAGCTCGCCGGGATCTCCGTCGAGGTGACCAGCCTCAAAGGGAGGGTGCGAGACAACCTGCTGGGCGTAGTGCGCCACTCCTTGTTCCGCGCCGGGGCCTCACCCGAGGAGCGCGAGCAGGCCCGGCAGCGCCTGATCCAGGATCTGCAACGTCAGGAGGGAGAGGGCGCGGTCATCGACGTGGACGTCAACGAGGATCCGCAGAACCGGCAGCTGCGCATCCGGGTCCGCAAGCAGTTGCCAGAGCCCCCTCCACCTTCGAAGTAGCCACCACGCTGCTTCTGATCCCACGCTTCCAGGACATCCACCGTGGAGGCAGCGGTGGATCCGAGCATCCACGAAGGTGCGCCTGAGCAGGCCCCGAAAGGTGGCCGCCCCCTGCAAGGCCAGCAGGAGCAATCCGGGCATCAGCGGGCGATGGAGCGAGCGCCCAGGACACTGGTGACCACGCGTGGTGCCCCTGCACTCCGCAGCCCCAAGGCTGGCCGAAAAGGGTGAGCGCGGAATGGCGCAGGGCCCGCACCGTCGGCTGCACTTGGCGCGAACCTGTCGGACAGGCAGACCGGTTGGGCGAGGCTCCACCCGACGCGCTCTCCGCAGCCATAGGCGGACAGCTCCCTGTCGGGGACGCCGACAACGAACCTGTCGGACAAGCAGACCAGTCAGGCAAAACCACGCTCGGCTTGCCCTCCTCAGCCGCTGGCAGGAGGCTCCCTGCTGGAGACGCTTGCCACGAACCTGTCGGACAAGCAGACCGGTTGGGCAAACCCGCGCTCGGCTTGCCCTCCTCGGATGTGGGGCTGTGAGTCTCTGTTGGCGGCACTTGGCGCGAACCTGTCGGACAAGCAGACCGGTTGGGAGAGACCATGCCCGGCAGCTCGTCCTTCACGGGCTCAGGCTGAGAATCTCCTTCATCGAGCGGCTGCATTGAGATGTGAGAGGTCTGGGGTGAATC
>Ga0247825_10001376_pt1 | contig 15937 bp, 12 predicted proteins | sample 13C_Vanillin_Day_FD_194413 | JGI IMG/M metagenome (GOLD analysis project Ga0247825, IMG submission 194413) | Soil microbial communities from agricultural site in Penn Yan, New York, United States - 13C_Vanillin_Day48 | ecosystem: Environmental > Terrestrial > Soil > Agricultural land | place... | reverse complement strand
CCCCAGCTCCACCGGGTTCATCGTCGCGATCGCGAAGCTGAATGGCGCCATCTCGTACGTCGTCTTGCCGACGGTGACCGTGCGATCCTGCAGGCCTTCGAGAAACGCGCTCTGTGACTTGAGCGGGATGCGGTTGATCTCGTCGAGGAGGATGATCTCCGCCGAGGCCAGTGGTCCGAACTCGGTGATGAACTCCCCGGTCGCCGGGTTGATCATCTGAAAGCCGACGATCTCCGTGGGCTGAAGGTCGGCACGGCCCTGGATTCTGGCGAACTTCGCGTTGCTGATCGCCGCGAGGATCACACCGAAAAATGTCTTGCCCACACCGGGCACACCGCGGAGGAGCAGGTTGCCGGCGTTCACCTGCCGCTTCTGATCCTTGTCGTAGGTGGTCGGGATTTCCGAGAGCAGAACGACGTTGGCGAGCGCCTTTTCCGTCTCGTAGCCGACGAGCGCGTTCCCGGCCTCGGCTACGATGGACTCGTGCAGGTCTATGGCTTCCTGAAGCTCCGTGTGCATGGACTGTGAATCATACAGCGCTCTAGAAGTTCAAAGGACAAAGGGCAAAGCTGGGACGTAACTTAACAACTTTAACCTTCGAACTTTTGCACTTCCGGCCGTGTGGTACCTTGCAGGGCCGATGACGCAGACCGCGCACTCATCTGAACCCAATTCCGTCAGGCTCGTCGCCGTCGCGAGCTTCATCGGTACCACGATCGAGTGGTACGACTTCTTCCTCTACGGCACAGCGGCAGCACTCGTCTTCAACCGCCTTTTCTTCCCCACGTTCGACCCGCTGATGGGCACGCTGGCCGCCTTCGGTACCTACGCCGTGGGCTTCGTCGCGCGGCCGGTCGGCGGCATCGTCATCGGACACTACGGTGACAAGATCGGTCGCAAGTCGATGCTCGTGCTCACGCTCGTCGTCATGGGCGTCGCGACGTTCCTGATCGGTCTGCTGCCGACCTATGAACAGATCGGGCCATGGGCCGCAGTTGGTCTCGTCCTTCTGCGCGTCGCGCAGGGATTCGGCGTCGGCGGTGAATGGGGAGGCGCGGTGCTCATGGCCGTCGAGCATGCACCTCCGGGGACACGTGGCTATTACGGCAGCTGGCCGCAGATTGGCGTACCGGCGGGTCTCGTGATCTCAACCGCCGTGTTCGCGGTGTTCTCGCGCCTCCCCGAGGAACAGTTCCTCTCGTGGGGCTGGCGTGTTCCGTTTCTTCTGAGCGCGCTGCTCGTGGTCGTCGGGCTGATGATCCGCGTACGGATTCTCGAAACGCCGGCGTTCACCAAAGTGAAAGAAGCGGCGCGCGAAGCGCATCAGCCCATCATCGAAGTGTTGAAAACGTATCCGAAGCAGGTACTCCTGGCGATGGGCGCACGCTTCGGCGAGAACGGTGCGTTCTACATCTACAGCGTCTTCGTCCTCACGTATGCGACGCAGCACGTGAAGATGCCGCAGCAGGTGGTGCTGACCGCGATGTTGATCGGCGCGGGCCTCGAGCTGATCGCGATTCCATTCTTCGGTGCGATGTCGGATCGCTTCGGGCGGCGGCCCGTGTATCTGTTCGGCGCCATCGCCACGGCTCTGTGGGCGTACCCGATGTTCCGCCTGCTCGACACTGCGTCACCTCCGCTCGTGTGGCTCGCACTCATCGTCGCGTTCGTGTTCTCGCACGCCGCGATGTACGGGCCGCAGGCAGCGTTCTTCTCCGAGCTCTTTGGCACGCGCGTGCGGTACAGCGGCGCCTCACTCGGCGCACAACTGGCGGCAGTCCTTGCGGGTGGCACGTCGCCCTTCATCGCCACGCTTCTCCTGGCGAATTACGGCACGAACGCGCTATCCCTCTACCTGATCTTCATGGCAGCCGTCACCATCGTCGCCGTGCTCCTGGCCTCAGAGACTCATCGGGATCACATAGACTGAGGACCGTGGACTGAGGACCGTGGACAGTAGACCGAGGACTGAGGACCAACACGGATGCAGATGATGCGAGCCGCCATCCTCGAGAGCGCCCCGGGCGGGGTGCACGTCGAAGAGATTCCGATGCCCGAACCCGGCGCGGGCGAGATCCTCGTGAAAGTGAACGCGTGCGGCGTGTGTCACACCGACCTGCACGTCATGAAGGCCGAAGTGGCGTTTCCGACTCCTGCAGTGATGGGGCACGAGATCTCGGGGACGGTTGCCGCGCTCGGACCTGGCGTGAAGGGTCCCGCCGTTGGAACGAAGGTTGTGTCCGCGTTCATCATGCCGTGCGGATTCTGCACGCCGTGCGGCGCAGGACGCGACGACCTGTGCGACAGCTTCTTCGCGATGAATCGCCTGAAGGGCACGTTGTATGACGGCACGACGCGACTTCGGCGGCGTGACGGATCGCCGATCGCGATGTACTCGATGGCTGGGCTCGCTGAGTATGCCGTCGTGCCGGCGACCGACGTCTTTCCTCTCCTCGATGGGTTGCCGCTGGAGGAATCCGCCGTCCTCGGCTGCGCAGTGTTCACTGCGTATGGGGCGGTGCGGCACGGCGCGGAGCTGCGAGGCGGTGAACGCGTGGCTGTCGTCGCCGTCGGCGGCGTCGGCATCAACGTCATTCAGATCGCACATGCCTTCGGGGCGTCACAGATCATCGCGGTGGACGTCAAGGACGACAAGCTCGAAGCGGCGCGCCGTCTTGGCGCCACCGATGTGGTCAACGCGACCACAACTGATGCAACCGCACGCGTTCGCGAGCTGACGGACGGCCGTGGCGTCGACGTGGCGTTCGAAGTCCTGGGACTGCCGCAGACATTTACGCAGGCATTCGAAATGATTCGCGACGGCGGCCGCATGGTCGCGGTCGGCATCGCACCCGGCAAAACCGCGGCGCCGGTCGAGATCACCCGGCTCGTGCGGCGCGAGCTCCGCATCATCGGCTCGTATGGCGCGCGGACGCGCAGCGACATGCCGGAAATCATCCGGCTCGCCGCGAAGGGCATCTTCCGTCCCGAGACGATGGTGACGCAGCGGTTTTCTCTGACCGACGCAGATGCCGCTTACAAGGCGCTGGATCGTGGCGAGATCGTCGGCCGGGCTATCGTGGTGCCATAAGATCGGACGGGGTCAGACCCCTTCACACCGTTTCACTCGTCGAGGGAGTGTGAAAGAGTGTGAAGGGGTCTGACCCCATGGACGAGGGGGCTGCAATGATCGGGCAAGAAACGTTGTTGAAGAATTTCGTTGGCGGAAAGTGGGAGCCTGCGTCCGCTGCGAGCGTGATCGCCGTTCGGAATCCAGCCACTGGAGACGTGCTGGCCGAAGCGCCGCTTTCGGGCGCCGCTGACGTTGCCAAGGCCGTCGATGCCGCATCAAAGGCGCTGCAGGGGTGGCGGCGCACGCCGGCCGGCGATCGCATTCAGCCGCTCTTCCGATTGAAGGCGTTGCTCGACGCCAACTTCACCGAGATTGCCAAGCTGGTCACGCAGGAGTGCGGCAAGACGCTCGCTGAATCCGAAGGCGAGCTGAAACGTGGCATCGAAAACGTCGAAGTGGCGACCGGCATCCCATCGCTGATGATGGGCAGCAACCTCGAAGACATCGCATCGGGCATCGACGAACTGATGATTCGGCAGCCGGTCGGCGTGGTCGCGGTAATCACGCCTTTCAACTTCCCCGGCATGATCCCGCTCTGGTTCCTGCCGTACGCCGTGGCCTGCGGTAACACTGTCGTCCTCAAGCCATCCGAGAAGACGCCGCTCACGATGGCGCGGGTGCTCCAACTGATCGAAGAAGCTGGTTTCCCGCCCGGCGTCGTGAATCTCGTTCACGGTGGCAAGGATGCCGTGGATGCGCTGCTCGATCATCCGGAGGTTCGGGCGATCTCGTTCGTCGGTTCCACACCCATCGCGCGATACGTCTACAGCCGCGCTGCGGCAAACGGCAAGCGCGTGCAGTGTCAGGGAGGCGCCAAGAACCCGATCGTCATTCTGCCCGACGCCGACATGGACATGACGACAAAGATCGTGGCTGATTCGGCGTTCGGCTGCGCGGGCCAGCGTTGCCTGGCGTCGTCAGTCGTCATCACGGTTGCTGATGCAGAGAAGACGTTCACGCAACAGATCAGCGACGCGGCCGCGTCTCGAAAAGTCGGATACGGTATGGACAAGGGCACCGAGATGGGCCCGGTGATCTCCGCCGACAGCAAGACTCGCATCGAAGGACTCATCGCGCAAGGCGTGGCTGCTGGTGCGAAGCCACTCGTCGATGGCCGCAACGCCAGAGTCGACGGGTATGCCAACGGCAACTTCCTCCGACCGACGGTGCTCACTAACGTGGATCCTGCCAGTGAACTGGCGCGGACCGAGGTGTTCGGTCCAGTCCTCAGCGTGATGCGCGCCGATAATGTGGATGCCGCGATCGCGATGATCAATGGGTCGGCATTCGGCAATATGGCGTGTCTCTTTACGACGAGCGGCGCCGCTGCGCGTCAGTTCCGCTACGAGGCTCGCGTCGGCAACGTGGGCATCAACGTCGGAGTGGCCGCACCGATGGCGTACTTCCCGTTCTCGGGCTGGAAGGACAGCTTCTTCGGCGACCTGCACGCGCAGGGACGCGATGCGATCGACTTCTACACGGAGAAGAAGGTGGTAGTCGAGCGCTGGCCGACGACGTGGTCCCGAAAATTCTGAAGTGGATCGTCAGCGTCCTGATCCTGGCCATCGTCGGCCTCTCGATTCCCGTTGTGCGGCACCTCCGAGAGGTGCCGCCACCGCCGCCTCCTCCACTCACGCTCACACTCGGCGCTCCATCGGGCGCTGAGCTCGGCTCCGGCGACGAGCCGCTCGACGCCGCGATTTCCCCCGACGAACGGCACATCGTCTTCGTCGCAACTCGCGCAGGGACGACGACGCTGTGGCGTCGCACGCTCGATTCGGATCGCGCGGAACCGCTGGCCGGCACTGAAGGAGCACAGCTTCCAGCCTGGAGCGCGAACGGCGACGCGATTCTCTTCTTCTCGAACATGCAACTGCGCCGGCTCACACTCAGCGATGGCGCCGTCAGTAACATCACCGAGGCGCCCTCGCCCGCCGGAGCGTCGTCGCTGCTCGATGGGTCGATTCTCGCTCCACTTCGATCGACGGGAGTGATCCGCCGGCTGCAGGGACAGGCGATCACAGACGCGACCACTCTGCGAGCCGGAGATCGTGCACATGTCTTTCCGCTCGCCACAGGTCGCGGCGCCAACTTCGTCTACACGGCGATTGGAGAATCAGGTCGCAGGACCGTGCGCCTGGTCCACGACGGCGAGGAACACGATCTGGCAGTCACCTCAGGGCATGGTCAGATCGCTGCGGGCGTGCTGCTCGTCGTCCGAGACGACGAGCTGTTGGCTCAGCGAGTGAACGAAGACACCGGAGCGCTTCAGGGACGCAGTACTGCCCTGATGACAGGCGTCGGCGTCACATCGAGCGGCCGAAGTCTCTTCGCCGCTTCGTCGCGCATCGTGCTCGCTGCCCCAGCTGCAGCTCGAGCGCGCGAGCTCGCATCGTTCGACACGAATGGCACTCGTACAGGGACGATGGGCGAGGCAGGAGATCTGTGGCAGGTGCGGTTGTCTCCAGACGACAAGTACGCCGCGGTCACACATGTGGCTCCGCTGCTTCGCACGCTGGATATTGCCGTCGTGCCTGCGGCTGCGGGCGCGGCAAGTCAGCCTCTCACGCTCGCGCTCGCTGCCGACAGCGACCCGGTCTGGTCGCCAGATGGGCAACGGGTGGCGTTCAGATCGCTGCAGACCGGCAGGCCCGCCCTCTACGTGAAGCGGGCACACGAAAAGGACGCCGAGGACCAAGCGATCGCTGAAGGCGATGCCACGCCAACTGACTGGCTTGGGACGAACATCATCGTCCACGCGATCGAGGCGGCGTCTGCACGCGACATCAACGCCATCGACGACACGCGCCATACAAAGACCACGCTCGTGAAGAGTGGCTTCAACGACACGGACGGTCGCTGGTCGCCAGGTGGAACGTGGCTCGCGTATGTGTCAGACGAGTCTGGCCGGCCTGATATTTACGCGCGTCGCCGTGACGGCAGTCGCGTTCGCGTCTCGTTTGCCGGCGGTTCGAAGCCGCGCTGGAGTCGCGACGGACAATCGATCTTCTTCTTGCGCGGATCAGCCATCATGCGCGCAACGCTGACGAACAGTTCGCCAGCGAGCTTCGCGCCGGCAGCACCCGTGCTCGATGCGCCCGGCATCCGCGACTTCGACGCCGCACATCGACGCGACGCCCTCATTGCCATCGTGCCGGTTAGCTCGTCATCGCCTGCGCCGGTGTCTGCCATCGTGGACTGGCAGTCGCGCGTTCAGGAAAACCAATCGACTACCGTATCGCGGTGACCATCCGTCACCGGCAGCACTTCATGGACGATGTTGGCCGGGAACGCGACAAGCAAGCCACGTCGCGGCACGATGTCGATCGAGGGCGCATTGTCCGGCAGGAGTCGCAAGACTCCTCCACTGAAACCGCTCGACGCGTCGGCCTCCCGTGCGCTCTCGAGAAACAAAATCACCGTGAACGCACGATGCGCCGCTGGTGGCCACGCGGGCAAGTCGGCCCGATCCACGTGCGGCTTGTAGAATCCGCCAGCTTCGTAGCGAAGGACGTTGACACCCTCGCGACCATCGAGTGGCCAGTCGAAGAACGCGGCGATCGCGTCACGCTGTGCATCCAGATGAGCATCGATCAGCTCGAAGATGGCCGGCGTCACCTCGATGTGGGACGCGCGGCGCACGTCCTCGACGAGCGACATCTCGTCTTCAATCACCTCTGACGGTTCGCGGACCCCGACGTCCATCGCCGCCTGCACGCGGCGGCAGGTCGCATCGTCCATGGCTCGCTCAGCGACGAAAACACGCAAGGCGTCGGACATCTTCTCAAATCCGGAATGCAATCGCCGGACCCCTGTGCCTGGTCCTGACTAGAGGCGCGAACTCTGGGAACAAGCTGGACACCAGAAGCGTCTGGTCCGTTTATGACTAGCCAGCAGACCGTCGCATCGGATCCACATAGACCCCTGCGGTTGTGGCCAGGCGTCGTTGCTGCTGTGCTGCTCTGCCTGATCCGGTTTGTGTCTCCCCTCATCTTCCCAGAGGTCGGTGCCATTGCCATCATTGGCGGCGTCCTCGGCGCACTGGCCATCGTGGGGTGGTGGCTGTTCTTCAGCCGGGCCGTCTGGCAGGAAAGGCTCGGGGCACTTGCGGTGATCATCGTTGCGCCCATCCTCGTATCGAGAGTGGCGCACGAGTCGATCGCCACCGGGATGATGGGGGCGATGCTCCCGCTTTACTCCATCCCGGTGATGAGCGTGGCGCTTGTCGCATGGGCCGTCACAACCCGCACCCTCTCGAATGGAATTCGACGCAGTTCGCTGGTCGCCAGCATCCTGCTTGCGTGCGGATTCTTCGCCTTGCTTCGGACTGGTGGCGTGCTCGGCGCCGGGTCAGAAATTCAATGGCGCTGGACGCCGACTCCCGAGGAACGCTTGCTGTCGCAGGCCAATGACGAGCCGGCACCGCTTCCGCCCCCCGCAACGACCGAGGCACCGCCAGTCGCACCGCCAGCAGTGACCGGGGTGCGGCAGCCTGCGCCCACTCATGACCCCGACAAGCCTGCGGAGAGTTCGCCGACTCCTGCACCAACAGCTGCAGTGGCAGCGAACGATACGGAGTGGCCCGGCTTCCGCGGACCCGATCGCGACAGCAGCGTTCACGGCGTGCGAATCGACACAGATTGGTCTCGCACTCCGCCGGTCCAGTTGTGGCGTCGTCCGATCGGTCCGGGCTGGTCCTCATTCGCGGTCAGCGGCGATCTGATCTACACGCAGGAACAGCGCGGCGACGACGAGATCGTGTCCGCCTACAAGATGAGCACGGGAGAACCGGTGTGGCGGCATCGCGATCCAGTCAGGTTCTGGGAGTCGAACGGTGGCGCTGGTCCGCGCGCAACGCCGACGCTCAACAACGGTCGCGTCTACTCGTTCGGCGCAACTGGACTCTTGAACGCGCTCGACGCGAGCAGCGGCAAACTCCTGTGGTCGCGCAACGTCGCAGCGGAAACAAAAACCGAAGTGCCGGGATGGGGCTTCGCCAGCTCGCCTCTCGTCATGGACGACGTGGTGATCGTCGCGGCCGATGCGACCCTGGTTGGCTACGACGCCGCCACTGGCCGACCTCGCTGGGTGGGCCCTGTCCATCACGGGAGCTACAGCTCTCCACATCGCACGACGATCGACGGCATCCCCCAGGTGATGCTCCTCGGCGGATCGGGTGTCACGAGCCTGGCTCCAGCTAACGGCACGGTGCTCTGGGAGCACGCGTGGCAAGGCGTGGCGATAGTGCAGCCGGCCCTCACGTCGGACGGCCTCGTGATCAACACAATAGGCGGCACGGGCGGGAACGGCACGCGCCGTCTTACTGTGGCTCACCGGGCGGGCGGCTGGAATGTCGAAGAGCGTTGGACGTCGAACGGGCTCAAGCCCTACTACAACGACTTCGTCGTGCACAACGGTTACGCCTTCGGCTTCGACGGCAGCATCCTCGCCTGCATCGACATGGAAACCGGCAAGCGTGTGTGGAAGGGCGGGCGCTACGGAAACGGACAGTTGCTGCTCTTGCCGGATCAGGATCTGTTGCTGGTGCTGTCAGAGGACGGCAACCTGGCGCTCGTCTCAGCGACGCCCGGCGAGTTCAAAGAGATCGCACGCGTCCCGGCCATCGAAGGCAAGACGTGGAATCACCCAGTGCTGGTCGGAAACGTCCTCCTCGTCCGTAACGGTGAAGAGATGGCAGCCTTCCGGCTGTCGCTCGCGGGCGACTGACACCGATAGTGCTACTGTCGTCTCTCATGTCGTCGAGAGACATTCAGGAGCGTTTTCTCAAGCAAGCCATCGAGCTCGCCCGAGAAGCGAGAGCAGAAGGTAACCATCCGTTCGGCTCGCTTCTCACGATCGACGACACGGTGGTCCTGACCGCGAAGAACACGGTCTTCACTGACCGTGATCCGACGGCCCATGCCGAAACGAATCTCGTCGCCGAGGCAATCCGACGCCTGTCGCCGGATGAGATTCGACGAAGTGTTCTCTACACAAGCTGTGAGCCGTGTGCGATGTGCGCCGGCAAGCTGTATTGGGCCGGCATTCGATCGGTCGTGTTCGCGCTGTCTTCAGAGCAACTTGGCACGATTGCGGGACGCAATTTCCTGATCCCCTGTACCGAGCTCTTCGCGCGCGCCACTGAAAAGGTCACCGTGACCGGCCCGATGCTATTGAGCGAAGCACGCGAAGTTCACCTAGGATACTGGCCACCACTACAAACGGAGGCGATATGAAGCTCCTACGGACGCTGACGATGGTTCTGACGATGGCGGTCGTCGTGGCCGCTGATGGTGTTCCAACCGTCGTGACTTACGTGCCGCACGAGAAAGTGTCTGCGACGATGGCAAAGGGCGGCCAGATCATCGGCGACCATGGCCTCATCGTCCTGGCTCAGCGCCGCGGCGCCGGCGAAGTCGAAGTCCATGAGAAGACGAACCATGTCTTCATCATCGTCGAGGGCGAGGCGACGTTCGTGACAGGTGGAACGTTAGTGGATGCCAGAGACACGGCGCCCGGCCAGCGTCGCGCGCCGAGCGTTCAGGGTGGCGACGCGCATCATCTGACGAAGGGCGACGTCATCACAATCCCAGCAAAGACGCCGCACTGGTTCAAGGAAGTTCCGACGAAGACGATCGCGTACTACGCCATCAACACCGAGCCGTAAGTCTGGTGAGTCGGACGGCCATCATTGTTGGTGTCATCTCTGACACGCATGGACTGCTTCGACCAGAGGCGACCGAGGCGCTGAAAGGCTCGGACCTGATCGTCCATGCCGGCGACGTCGGAGGCGCGCAGATCCTCGAACAACTTCGAGCCATCGCCCCGACGTTTGCCGTTCGTGGAAATGTGGACACCGGCGAGTGGGCCAAGGCGCTACCGATGACAGACGTCGTCGAAGTCGGCCAGCTGCAGCTCTACGTTCTGCACGACGTCGCCGCACTCGATCTCGATCCATCAGCCGCCGGCTTTGCGGCAGTCATCTACGGCCATTCGCATCGCCCAGTCGCAGAGATTCGTCACGGCGTGCTGTTTCTAAATCCTGGCAGTGCGGGCCCGCGCCGATTCACTCTTCCGATCGCGATAGCGAAGCTTCGTGTGGTAGGTGACCAGCTCTCACACGAGACGATCGAGCTACGAGTCTGACCTACCTGCGCAATTCGAGCGTGGCAACGGAGCGTCGACGCTCAGCCATTCTCACACGAGGATCACATCGTCTCCCTTCGAGGATCAACGGCCGCGGCGCCGACCATCTGAAGAAGGAGGTCCAACAGCGGCTCGAAAAGGCCGGCGTCGAAGTCCTCGAGGCGCGTTTCAGCCACATGGCCTATTCGCAGGAGATAGCAGCCGCGATGCTGCAACGGCAGCAGGCCGGCGCCATCATCGCCGCCCGAAAACTGATCGTCGAAGGGGCCGTCGGCATGGTGGAGATGGCCCTCGAGCAGTTGTCACACAAGGGGATCGTCCACCTCGACGAGGAGCGTAAAGCGGCGATGGTCAGCAATCTGCTCGTCGTGCTGTGTGGCGAGAAGGCGGCCCAGCCGATCCTGAACACCGGGACGATTCATCAATAAACGAGACCACGTGGCAGACCGGAAGTCCTTCCTTCTCCGTATCGATGCAGGCGTCCTCGAGGGCGTTCAGCGCTGGGCGAACGACGATCTTCGCAGCCTGAACGCCCAGATCGAGTACCTGCTCAGAGAATCGTTGCGGCGTGCCGGTCGAGCTTCGCGAGTCTCCCCCTCAAATGAGGGCGCTACAGAAGCCGATCCTTCGACCGATACTTGAGTCGTGCAGATGCGTGCATCGACCTCGACCGTCCGCCCGCTCCTGAAGTGGGCCGGCGGCAAACGGCAGCTCCTTCCGGCCCTCTCTGAACACTATCCGCCGACCTTCTCGCGTTACGTCGAGCCTTTCGTTGGCAGTGGCGCCGTCTTCTTCGATCTGCTGAACATCGGTCGCCTGGATCGCTGCGAGATTCAACTCTGCGACGTCAATCCTGATTTGATTGGCTGTTACTGGGCTGTGCGGGATCGCGCCGACGATGTGATCCGGGAGTTGAAGGCGTTGGCGCACGAGTACCGAAAATCGGGAAACGAGTGCTACTACGACGTTCGCGATCAACGCTTCAACCCCGGGCGTGCGACGCTGCAGGCGCAGTCATCGAGCCAGCGTGAAGTCGCCTTGCAGTACACACCCGAATTGGCGGCGATGCTGATCTTCCTAAACCGAACCGGCTTCAACGGACTCTTTCGACTGAATCGGCGGGGCGGGTTCAACGTGCCTGCCGGACGCTACACCGACCCGCGCATCTGCGACGAGACGCACATCCGCGCCGTCGGCGCCGCGCTGCGGAACGATCGCGTGTCGATCACGCTCTCCCCGTTCGACGAGACGCTCGCCCGCTGTGGACGGGGAGATTTCGTCTACTGTGATCCGCCGTATGCGCCGCTGAGTCGAACGTCGAACTTCGCCCACTACACGGCCGGCGGGTTCACGTCGTTCGATCAGTGGCGGCTTCAGCAGGCGGTCGTCGACGCGTGCAAACGCGGCGCGCGTGTGGTGGTGTCGAACTCGAGCGCCGCGGAGATCATGAAGGCCTACACGACGCTCGACGCGCAGAGGGTGCAACTCAAAATCAGCCGCGTTCCGGCACGACGCGCCATAAACTCGCGTGCGTCCTCACGCGGCCCGGTCGATGAGCTCATCATCTCGAACGTGAAGCGCGCAGCGAGTCTCGCCAACGTTCGACCACGGATGCTGCGGATGCGGCCCAAGGCTCGACGGAAAACTGCGTGACACCCGGACCCGGACCCGGACCCTCGCACCATCGTCCCGTCGCCCCTTCGGACCGTTGCCCTTCGGACCGTTGCCCTTCGGACCGTTGCCCTTCGGACCGTTGCCCGTGATAGGCTGATCGGACGCGAAAGTGGCGGAACTGGCAGACGCGCCAGACTTAGGATCTGGTTCCCGAGAGGGAATGGGGGTTCGAGTCCCTCCTTTCGCACTACGGAACATGGAACCCGGAACCTGGAAGAAAGCTGTAGTTCCCAGTTCCACGTTCCCAGTTCCACGTTCCCGGTTCCGGGTTCGCGTTCTCAGTTCGAAGTTCTCGTTCAGAGTTCCGTCTCGCCTGTTGGCCCCAAGCCGAGAAGACAGAGTTCACCGACGTCAGCGAAACCCATAAGACTGTCACCATCGAGATCGACAGTTCCGTTGTGTAGACGCCGAGATCGATCGCGGCGCGCAGGGCGACAAGAAGGTCAAGCTCCCAGTGTTCCCGCCCGGGCCTTCAAGGGCCGGGCATCAGGTAAAAAACGCGACCCGCATCCGTGTGCTGACGTGAGGCCCAGGCCAACAACACGTGCCATCTGATAGCCACACCTGGGTTCGTCGAACCGGACTTCACCGCTCAGACCGCAAGGGCACTGTCCGTATCGTCCACATCGTGGAGGCGGAAGGACGTCAACCGCCTCCGCGACGACCTGCCTACCGTGTCGAGTCGTACAGCTCGCCGCCGTCGACGGCCACCCGATTCTTCTGGTGCGCCACACACACCGTCACCGCGCCCGAGGCGCTGCCCTCGGGATCGGACGCAGTGAAGTGGATGTGATACACGCGCCCGTCGCCCTTGCCATCTCGCTCGGCGCGCAGCAGGACGGTACCGTCGCGATTGATGAACGCGTCAATCGCGGTGTCGCCGTCGCCGAGACCGTTGGTCGGCTCGTCCTGCGTGACTCGGTCGATGATGATGGTCGCGTTGTCGTTCGCGTCGCTGACGCCATCGATACCGACCTGCACGAGCCCGTGGTTCGGCGGCCAGATGCAAGCGATAGTCGGCCGTGCCGCGGATGCCAGCGGAGGATCGTTGGCGTTCTGCACGCGCACGACTACGGTATCCGTCGCCGCACCGCCATACTCGTCCTGCACCGTGAGCTGATAGGTCAGTTGCAGCCCACCGGCGCCGACGAATGGAGTCGTCAGACTCGGCGTCGGGCCGTCGCTGCCTGTGAGTGGCACTGACGGACCGTCTATCTGCAGCCATGAGTACGCGAGCGGGTCGCCGTCCGGATCAGTGCCTTTGCCAGTCAGCACAACCTCGCTGAGCTCGCTCACGGTCTTGTCGAGACCGGCGTCGGCGACAGGGTTGTTGTTGAGGTTGCTGATATCGATCGTGATGATGTCTTCGACGTTTTCCAGCTCGTAGCCGGGAGCCGGCGCATCCTGCGGGAAGCCGTCATCGACGACCAGCTTGAATGCCAGTGTCGTCGACGAAACCAGGATGGGTGCGCTGGCGCTGACGCTCACGAGCGGTGCCGTAAAGCTGGGCGTCGCGGTGTTCGCGCCGTTGAGTGTCACCGCCGGGCCGCTGACCTGGACCCACGTATAGCTGATCGGATCGGCATCGACGTCGAAGCTGTCCTGGCCATCGAGCGTGACCAGGGAGCCCTCGGCAATCGACTGATCGTCACCGGCCACTGCGACCGGGGTGTGGTTCACGTTGACGACCGAGATGCTGACCGTGTCCGTATCACTGTCGCCGATCGCCGTCACGGTCAGCTCGAACGTGAGCGTCTCCCCGCCGAGCATCACGAACGGTGCCGTGAAGGTCGGCTTCGCCGCGGTGGGATCCGACAACACGACGGGCGGGCCGGTGACCTGGGCCCACGAATACGACAACGCGTCGTCGTCGGGATCGCTGCTGCCGCTGCCATCGAGCGTCACGAGCTGTTGTTCGTTCGCGCTCTGATCGACGCCGGCATTCGCGGCCGGCGGCTCGCCCCGGCACTCGAGTCTGACGGCGTTGATAAAGACCCTCATCAAATCGCCGCTCCAATTGCTGCCCGGATACGCGTTGATGCCGACGATGTTGCAGGCATCGTTGACGGCGGCAAACGGCAAGCCGTCCGTCCAGCGTGCAACGAGGGTCGCGTCCGGATCGACAGTCACGTTGTTGCGTAGCATCGAGGTGACCGAGAACACGCCAGACATGAGCGGGTACAGCGCGTCGTACGTGCCGAGCGGGCTCGAGGTGAATTGCGCCCCGCCGGAGTCGAACGGCGAATAGCCGGGAGCGGCAATCCGGCCGTCGAAGTCCATCGACGGCCCGAACCACGAAAACGAGGCGAGAACCAGGTGACCTCCGCCATCGACGTAGTCGGCCAGCACGTTGCCCCAGCCGACGCTGTCCGGCAGGCCGCAGTTGGTCCAGGCGATGACCACGTCGTACGTTTGCAGCGTCGCGAGCAGCGGCTTCGCACCGTTGCACCGGGCGTCGACGTTCACGACTGGTATGCCCTGGCCCAGGAGCGCGCTCCGAACGGAGCTCTCCGAGGGCGCGATATCAGACATGACGATCAGCACACTCGACACGTGGCGCTGTGCGAACGCGCGCTCGGGTGCGAGGGCCGACAGGATGAACCCGGTGACGACGACCAGCCAACGAAACGAGGACGCTTTGTGACGCATTGGAATTCCCCTTTGCGATTAAGGCTTTTTCCAATATGCCGACGGTCGCTCAGCAGCTCAAGCGTGTCTTTTGTAAACTACTGAGAAATAAGCGCGTTTTGAAATTGGATCACAGGAATGACTTGCACTGGCGAGCAGGATTGGGAAGACGATGTGACCTGATTCGAGACAGTGTGCGCAGGTTCTCACTCGGTCCGGTTGAAGCCGGACTCCGCGATCGACGCCAGGTCGATAGCGGCATTGACATCAAAAGCACATGTTCGATGACGTAGAGGCCGGCCGGGCTTCGTTCTCGGTGAGCAGGACACGGTGTCCTCAAGCGGGTTTCAGTGGTTTCGAGCCGCCACGAACGGCAACGAGCGGCAAGGTGACCCCAGGAGTTTCCTGAAGATTCGCGGGAAGTGGGCTAAAGTAAGATGTGACCGTGTTCCGGGTTCGCGTTCTCAGTTCGAAGTTCCTCGTTTAGAGTTCCGGTCTCACCTGTTTAGCCCGAAGCCGAATGAAGACAGAGTTCACCGACCTCAGCGAAACCCAGAAGACCGTCACCATCGAGATCGACAGCTCCGTTGTAGACGCAGAGATCAATCGTGTCGCGCAGGGCTATAAGAAGGTCAAGGTCCCAGGGTTCCGGCCGGGCAAGGTTCCCGCGACGATCATCAAGAAGCGGTTCCGCGATCAGATCCTCCACGAAGTGATGCACGGCCTCATCCCGCGGGCGGTTGAAGAGGCGCTGCAGGAACGCGGCATCGAGCCGATCGACACGCCGAACGTGCGCGACGTCGCGCTTCAGGAGGGGCAACCGCTGCGCTTCACGGCGGCGATCGAAACAGTCCCCGCTTTCGATCCCGGCGATCTGACGACGCTGACGGGAACGCGGACACCGGTTGCCATCACAGAAGACGGAGTGGACCAGACGCTCCAGAGTCTGCGCGAGCGCGCGGCGAAGTTCGAACCGGTCGAAGGGCGCTCGTCTACCGACGGCGACACGGTCGTCGTGGATCTCGTTCGGCAGGACACATCCGGTCCGGACCGTCACGACGGCGTGAGCATTGAGATCGGATCGAAGGCGAATCCTCCCGGGTTCGATGCCAACCTGATCGGCCTCTCGCCCGGCAGCGAAAAGACTTTCACGATCCACTTCCCTGAGGACTACACGGTCGCCGAAATGGCGAACACCGACGTCACGTACTCGGTCACGGTCAAGGAGCTCCGGCGTCGCGTGCTGCCCGAACTGGACGACGAGTTTGCGAAGGACGTGGGCGAGTTCGATTCGATCGCGGCCTTGCGCGAGCGCGTTCGCACCGATCTGCAAGCCGAAGCCGATGAGAACTCGAC
>Ga0247825_10001375_pt1 | contig 15939 bp, 11 predicted proteins | sample 13C_Vanillin_Day_FD_194413 | JGI IMG/M metagenome (GOLD analysis project Ga0247825, IMG submission 194413) | Soil microbial communities from agricultural site in Penn Yan, New York, United States - 13C_Vanillin_Day48 | ecosystem: Environmental > Terrestrial > Soil > Agricultural land | place... | reverse complement strand
GCCGGCTCTGACCGGCGTCTACAAGCTGCCAAACACCAGCGAGCTCTACGGAAAAGCGAGTGTCGTCGGTGAGCGTACCTTCGATTCACCGCGGCCGATTCTTGGAACGTTCCAGCAGTCGTTCGGACCGGACGACCTCAACATCGGGTGGCGATCAGGCACGTCGCTCTCCGGCTTCGACGAGAACGCCATCGACCTGCTCTTCGGACGCGCAGTCTACACGATCGGTCACGCCTTCCTGGTGTGGGACGGCGCAGCGGAGGGCGGCAGTCGCGGCGGCTACTGGAGCAATGCGCGCAAGGCCTTCGAGCTCGCGGGCATCGGCCGGTTCAAGCCGGGTGGCGGGCACACTGTCGAGGGCTTTTATCTGAACAAGGACGACCTTCCGGAGAACGAGACCGGCAGCGGGGTATCGGGCGCCAACTACGAATACCGGATCGGCGAGACGTCCACGTTCGGCGCGACCTACATGAGGGCGTTCGCGAAACCGGAGGTGAGGCCGTTGCGCGACGGCATGAACATTTTCTACGCGCGGGCGTACACGGCGCCCTTCACCGCGGTCAAGGACCTGTACTTCGAGCTCGAATATGCGCACGAGCGCAACGGGGACCTGCTCCGGTCTGACGGATGGAGCACGGAGGCCGCCTACACCTTCAGCAAGGTCGCCTGGTCACCGAAACTCAGTTACCGCTACGCGTTCTTCGAGGGCGACAACCCCGCGACAGCGATCAACGAGTCATTCGACCCACTGTTCCTGGGCTTCTACGATTGGAGCACGTGGTGGCAGGGGGAGATCGCGGGTGAGTACTTTCTCGTCAACTCCAATCTGAAGTCGCACGTCGCGCGCGTACACGTCGCGCCCACGTCCACGCTTGGCGCCGGCGTGATCTACTACAAGTTCCTGAACGACGTTCCGGCGGCCTTCGGGCCGAACGTCACCTCCCACGACATCGCCTTCGAGATCGACGGCTACGCCGACTGGAAGTTCAACAAGAACTTCACCCTGACGCTCACCGGCGCGTTCGCGGACCCGGGGCTGGCCGTGGAGCAGAGCAGCGGCCGGACGGCCAACTTCCGCTACGGGATGGTGTTCATTGCCTACAGTTATTGAAGCACCGGCGCGTGCCGACGATCGGCGTCCACCTGAACGCCCGGCGCCGACCGCGGACTTTCCGGTCAGGATTCCGACCATTCCGATTCCGTTTCACAAGCTGCTGAAGATCGTGGCGATCGTCGACCGCAACGACGAGCAGACGCGGCAGCTCCTCGAGCATCTGGCCGCCGAGCAGTACGAGATCGAGACGACGGACCGCTTCGACCGGGATCTCTCCGAGGATGCCGGGGTCGGCGCCTATATCGCGCTGATCGACGGCGATCGCCGCGAGCGGGCACGCGAGATGGCACGTAACGTCCGCAGCCTCGGATTCCAGATGCCGCTCTGGGCGCTCGCCGATTCCCACCACATCTCCGACATCGCCGTACTCGGCCTGACCGGCGAAGTGGAAGGCTACATCTACCTCGGACAGCAGACGCCCGCGTTCTATGCCAAGCAGGTGGTGGCCAGCATCGTCCGGTACGGGCTGGGCCTGCTGCCGCCGTTCTTCGGCGGACTCATGGCCTACGACAGCGAGGCCAACGTCGCGTTCGACTGCCCGGGACACCAGGGCGGCCAGTTCTACCGCAAGTCGCCCGCCGGCCAGCTGTTCTTCAAGCACTTCGGGGAGAGCATCTTCCGCAACGATCTGTGCAACGCCGACGTCCGGCTCGGCGACCTGCTGATCCACGACGGTGCCGCCGCGGACGCCCAGCGCCACGCGGCGCGCGTCTTCGGGGGCGACCGGACCTACTTCGTCCTGAATGGCACCAGCACGTCAAACAAGGTGGTCGCCAACGCGGTCCTGCAGGCAGGCGATCTCGTGCTGTTCGACCGCAACAACCACAAGTCGCTGCACCAGGGAGCGCTCGTGCAATCCGGCGCCATCCCGATCTTCCTGCCGACCGCGCGCAACGCCTTCGGCATGATCGGCGCCGTCGACTGGGACGCGTGGGACGAGACGTACCTGCGCGACCAGATCCGGGCCAACCCGCTGGTCACTGATCAGAGTCGCTGGCAGCGGCCGCGGCCGTTCCGGCTCGCGTGCATTCAGCTCGCCACCTACGACGGCACCATCTACAACGTCCGCAAGGTACTCGAACGGATCGGCTCGCTGTGCGACTACGTGCTCTGGGACGAAGCGTGGATCGGCTACAACGCGTTCCACCCACTGTTCGAGGACCACAGCCCGATGCGCCTGACCGGCCTCGGGCCGGAGATGCCGGGGCTCTTCTCGACGCAGTCGGTCCACAAGCAGCTCGCCGGATTCTCGCAGGCGTCGCAGATCCACAAGCGTGACGAGCACATTCGTGGACAGCAGCGATTCGTCGGCCACAAGCGCTTCAACGAGTCGTTCCTGATGCACGCCTCGACCTCGCCCTTCTATCCGCTGTTCGCGTCGCTCGACGTGAACGCGAAGATTCACGAAGGCCTTGGCGGCCAGATGCTGTGGGACCGCTGCATCGAGCTGGCGATCGAGACGCGCAAGAAGTTCCGCGAGTTCTGCCGCTACTACGCCCGCACCGGCCGCACGGCCGAGGAACAGTGGTTCTTCGACCCGTTCGTTCCCGACGTCGTGACGATTCGCAGCTCCCGTGTCACGGCCGATCTGGAGAACGTTCCGTGGGAGGACATCCCGACCGAAGTCATCAAGCACGAGCAACAGTGCTGGAACTTCAATCCCGGCAGCCGCTGGCACGGCTACAGCGGTTACGCGGATGGCTACGCGATGGTCGATCCGAACAAGCTGACCCTGTTGACGCCCGGGATCGATCGCGCCAGCGGCGAATACCTCAACTTCGGCGTGCCGGCGACCGTGGTGGCCAACTACCTCCGCGAGCAGGGCATCGTCCCGGAGAAGTGCGATCTCAACAGCATCCTGTTCCTGATGACGCCGGCCGAGGACGAGAGCAAGCTGAATACGCTCATCGCCAAGCTGGTCAAGTTCAAGGAGGCGTGGGATCGCGACGCGCCGCTCGCCGAGGTGCTGCCGACGCTGTACGCGGCGCAGCGCGACCGCTATCGCGGCTACTCGCTGCGGCAGGTCTGCAACGAGATGCACAGCTTCTATCGCACGCGGCGCGTCAAGCAGTTGCAGCGCGAGTGCTTCCGCGCGTCGAGCTTTCCGGAGCTGGCGATCCCGCCTCGCGACGCCTACCAGGCGCTTGTCGCCAACAAGGTGGACTACGTGCCGCTCACCGAGGTGAAGGGACGGATCTCCGCCACCCTCGCCTTGATCTATCCGCCCGGCATCGGCGTGGTCGTGCCCGGCGAGCGCTGGGACGACCGGGCGCGGCCGATGCTCGACTACTTCCTGGCGTTCCAGGAGTCGTTCAACCAGTTCCCGGGCTTCAACTACGAGGTCCAGGGCGTGTTCCAGGAGCGGACGGACAACGGCATCCGGTTCTACACGTACGTGGTCCGTGAGTAGGCGTCGAGCGAGTGCCGGCCAGGAGGGACCGATGGAAAAGAAGAAGATGACCCTGACCCAGCTGACGTTCATCGTCGCCGTCAACATGATGGGGTCGGGCATCATCATGCTGCCGACCAACATGGCCAAGGTCGGCGCGATCTCGCTGTTGTCGTGGCTGGTGACGGCGATCGGCTCGATGGCCATCGCCTACGGATTTGCCCAGGCCGGTCTCTTCAACCAGCGCCGGGGCGGCATGTCGGCGTACGCGGAGGATGCATACGGGAAGGCCGGGTACTTCCAGGTCTTCTATCTCTACTTCCTGTCCCTCGCCATCGGCAACGTCGCCATTGCCATCTCCGCCGTCGGCTATCTGGCGGGCTTCTTTCCCTGGCTCTCGGCCACGCCGATCGCGACCTGCATGGGCGTGATCGCGCTGCTCTGGCTGACGACGGTTGCGAACTTCGGCGGCCCGAAGATCACGGGACGCATCGGATCGATCACCGTGTGGGGCGTCATCATCCCGGTCGGGCTGTTGTCCGTCATCGGCTGGCTCTGGTTCAGACCGTCGACGTTCTCCGCGGCGTGGAACCCGCAGGGCCTGACCCTCGGCGCAGGCATGGCCTCGAGCATCGCGCTCACGCTGTGGGCGTTCCTCGGCATGGAGTCCGCCGCGCAGAACTCGGCCGCGGTTGAGAACCCGAAGCGGGACGTTCCGCTCGCGTGCCTCTTCGGCACGCTCGGCGCCGCGGTGATCTACATCCTCTCGACGACCGTCATCCAGGGCATCGTGCCGAACACGGAGCTCGCGGAATCCACCGGACCGTTCGGCCTGGCTTACGCGAAGATGTTCAATCCGACGATCGGGTCGATCATCATGGGGCTCGCCGTCGTCGCGTGCCTCGGCTCGCTCCTCGGCTGGCAGTTCACGATCGCGCAGACCGCGAAATCGGCGGCCGACGAGCGCATGTTCCCCGCGCTCTTCGGCAAGGTCAACCGCATGGAGGCGCCGATCGCCGGCATGCTGGTGATGGGCGTCGTGCAGTCGCTGCTCGCGCTCTCCACCATCTCGCCGTCGCTCAGCGACCAGTTCAGTACTCTCGTCAACCTGGCCGTCGTGACCAACGTGGTCCCGTACATCATCGCGCTGTCGGCGCTGCCGGTGATGATGCAGGCGGCCGGCGTGGTCAACCCGAGGTACCGGCGAAACATGTTCGTCATGCTCATCGCGCTCGTCTACAGCGTCTTCGCCATCTACGCATCGGGCAAGGACGCGGTGTTCGGCGGCATGGTCGCGTGGGGCATCGGGCTCGTGATCTGGGGATTCATTGCGCCGCGGTTCAGCGCGAAGGCGCGTGTGGAGCTTCCGCGTGCCCGTGCCGCGTAACGGCCCGTCCATTCGCCGGCCGAAAGGAGTTCAGCCATGATCAGCCCGCGAACGAACGACGGTCGCTGGCATCGGGTGATGGTCGCCACCGGAGCGATCGCCCTGCTTGCGGCGATCACGCTGCTGACCGCACAAACCTCACCGTCCGCGGTACGGGACCGGATTCGCGACACCGGAAAGATTCGCCTCGGCTATCGCGCTGACGCACCGCCCTTCTCGTACACCGCGGACGGCGGGTCGGGCCCCACCGGCTATTCCGTCTCCGTGTGCCAGGCCGTCGTCGACGCGATCACACGCTCCGGTCAGGTCGGCGCGCCAAAGGTCGAGTGGGTGAGGGTCACTCCACAGGAACGATTCAGCGCCGTGCAGAACGGAACCGTTGACCTGCTGTGCGGCGCAGACACGGTGACGCTCTATCGCAGGGAGCTCGTGGCGTTTTCGACGCCGATCTTTCCGGGCGGCATCGGCGTCCTGATGCGCGCCGACGCGCCGGTGCAGCTGCGAAACGTCTTGAGCGGCAAGGCTCAGACGTTCCGGCCGATCTGGCGGGCGTCCGCAACGCAGGTGTTGCGGGCGCGCGCGTTCTCCGCCGTGAGCGGTACCACTGCCGAGCGATGGCTGACGAAGCGCATCAGCGACCTTGGGGTCGCCAGCACGGCCGTCGCCGTGCCTACCTACGCCGCAGGTCTCGACGCCGTGCGCCGCCGCGAGTCGGACGCCTTGTTCGGTGAGCGCGCCATCCTGCTCGATGCAGTGCGCCGCGGCGGGACCGGAGACCGGCTCATCGTCCTCGATCGGCTGTTTACGGCCGAGCCCCTGGCGCTGGCCATGGACGCCAGCGACGAAGGCTTCCGCCTGATGGTGGATCGCGCGCTTGCACGGCTGAGCGCATCCGGCGAGCTGCTGCACCTGTACGGGAAGTGGTTCGGCGAGCCCGACGCCAGCGCCGAGATCTTTTTCCGCTGGCACGAATTGTCCGAGTGAGGCGCCCGCGCGCGAGGTCACGCCATGATCGAACGAAGCACCAAACGAATGAGCCTGCGGGCCCTCGTCATCGACGACGAGCTCATGAACCCGACCGCGGAAGGCCGGGCCGTTCGCGCGCTCGTGAAAGAGCTTGAGGATCGCAGCATCGAGGTCGTCGAAGCCACATCGGCCGAGGACGGGACGTCCGTCATCGTGTCGGACTCCGCCATCCATGCGATCCTCCTCGATTGGTCACTGGGTGACGACGACGGGCACGACAAGGCGTGGCGGCTGCTCGAGCTGATTCGATCCCGCAACAGCGGCATTCCCATCTTCCTCATGGCCGAGCGGGGCGAGGCCACCTCGATTCCGATCGAGGTGATGGAGATGGTCAACGAATTCGTCTGGACGCTCGAGGACACCGCGGCGTTCGTCGGCGGGCGCGTGAATGCCTCGATGCGGCGGTATCTGGAGATCATGCTGCCGCCGTTGGCGACGGCGCTCATGAAGTTTGGCCAGGAGTACGAGTACTCCTGGCACACACCCGGTCATACCGGTGGCACGGCCTTCCTCAAATCGCCGGTTGGCCGGGTGTTCTTTGACTTCTTCGGCGAGAACCTGCTGCGGTCGGATCTGTCGGTCAGCGTCGGCGATCTGGGGTCGCTGCTCGATCACACCGGGCCCATTGGCGCACACGAACGGTACGCGGCGCGCGTGTTCGGCGCCCATCGCACCTACTGCGTCACCAACGGCACGTCCACGTCCAACCGACTGATTCTCACGGCGGCGGTCGGCGAGAATCAGATCGCGCTCTGCGATCGGAACTGCCATAAATCGATCGAGCATGGCCTGGTGCTGACCGGCGGCATCCCGACCTACCTGGTGCCGCTCCGCAACCGCTACGGGATCATCGGGCCGATTCCGCCTGAGCGGCTGAACGCGAAGGCCATCGAGACGGCGGTGGCGTCCAACCCTCTCGTCCACGATGACATCGATCACCGTGCGGTCTACGCCGTGATCACCAATTCCACCTACGACGGTCTCTGCTACAACGCCAGGCGCGTGGAGGAATTGCTCGATCCGAGCGTGGATCGGATTCACTTCGACGAGGCGTGGTACGCCTACGCCCGGTTCAACCCGCTGTACCGAGAGCGCCATGCGATGTACGGCGATCCCGCAGCGCACAGCGGGCCGACCATCTTTGCCACGCACTCGACGCACAAGCTGCTCGCCGCCCTCTCGCAGGCCTCGCTGCTGCACATTCGTGACGGGCGCGGCGCCATCCCGCACGAGCGGTTCAACGAGTCGTTCATGATGCACGCCTCGACCTCGCCGCTCTATCCCATCATCGTCTCGAACGACATCACGGCCGCGATGATGGACGGGCCGGGCGGACGCGCGCTCACCGACGAATCGATCGAAGAGGCGATCGCGTTCCGGCAGACGATCGGTGGCGTCCATCGCCAGTTCACGGACCGCGGCGACTGGTTCTTCAACTCCTGGAACCCGTCCACGGTCGTCAACGAACGCGGCATTCGAGAGGCATTCGAGGACGCCTCGCCACGGTTCCTGGCGCGGCAGCCCGATGCGTGGGTGCTCCATCCCGGCGACGCGTGGCACGGGTTCGGCGACATCGAAGACGGCTATTGCATGCTCGACCCGATCAAGGTGTCGGTCCTCACGCCGGGTGTGGCTGAGGACGGCGACCTGGATACGTTCGGCATTCCGGCCACGCTGGTCACCGCGTATCTGCACCGGCGCGGCGTGGAAGTCGAGAAGACGACCGACTTCAGCATCCTGTTCCTCTTCTCGATCGGGATCACCAAAGGCAAATGGGGCACGCTGCTCAACTCGCTGCTCGACTTCAAGCAGCACTACGACAGCAACGCGAGCCTGGCCGAGGTCCTGCCCCAACTGGTCGCCAGCCACCCTGCCGTCTATGGCGGCCTCGGGTTGCGCGAACTCGCCGAACAGATGTTCGCGCACCTTTCCGAAACGCGGCAGACCCACTGGCTGGCACAGGCGTTCTCGACGCTGCCCCACCCGGTGATGACCCCGCGGGCAGCGTATCAGCACCTCATGCGCGGCCACATCGAGCGCGTTCCGCTCGACGAGCTCGCCAATCACGTCCTGGCGACGAGCGTCGTCCCCTACCCGCCGGGGATTCCGATGCTGATGCCGGGCGAGGCCACCGGGGCCGCGGACGGTCCGTACCTCAGTTATCTCCGCGCGCTGGCATCCTGGGATCGCCGCTTCCCGGGGTTCGGTCACGACACGCACGGCGTCGAGAATCGCGACGGCACGTACTACGTCCAGTGTCTCAGCCCTGTCGTGCCCGAAGCGGTGGCCGTGCAGGAAGGCGCGCAGTCGGCGGCACTGTCGGCAAGGTAGGACGCCATGGCAGCACTCGGGGTCCACAGTGAAGTCGGCACACTGCGCACGGTCTTGGTCTGCAGGCCGGGCCTGGCGCATCAGCGGCTCACACCCGGCAATCGGGCCGAGCTGCTCTTCGACGATCTGCTCTGGGTGCAGGAAGCCAGAGGGGACCACTACGACTTTGTGCTGAAGATGCAGGAGCGCGGCGTCGAAGTACTCGAGCTGCACGACCTCCTGGCCGAGACGGTGAAGGACAAGGACGCTCGTACCTGGATACTCGATCGACGCGTCACCCCCAATGATGTCGGCGTCGGGATCGCGCCCACGGTCCGCGCCTGGCTCGACGAGCTGCCCGCCGACAAACTGGCCGAGCATCTCATCGGAGGCGTGGCGATTCTCGATCTCCCGAAGAGCGAGCAGGCCGCCATGCTGGCGGCCGCGTACGGCGGCACGGACTTCCTCATTCCACCGGTGCCGAACACGCTGTTCCAGCGCGACCCGTCGTGCTGGATTTACAACGGCGTCACCGTCAACCCGATGTACTGGCCGGCCCGGAAGCCGGAGACGCTGCTGCAGCGCGCGGTCTACAAGTTCCATCCCCGCTTCAAGGATGCGGGCTTCCCCATCTGGTGGGGCGACTGCGACACGTCGTACGGCGCGGCGACATTGGAAGGCGGCGACGTCATGCCGATCGGACACGGCACGGTGTTGATCGGAATGGGCGAACGGACGACCCGGCAGGCGGTCTATCAGGTGGCGTCACAGCTGTTCGCCCAGCAGGCGGCGACTCGGGTGATCGGGTGCCTGATGCCGAAAAGCCGCGCCGCGATGCACCTCGATACGGTGTTCACGTTCTGCGACCGCGATCTCTGCACCGTCTTCCGCGAAGTGGCGGATCAGGTGCGCTGCTATAGCGCGCGTCCCACGGGAAACGGTGGCCTCGATATCCGCCAGGACAAGGGACACCTCTTTGACGTCGTCAAGGATGCCCTCAAGCTGAAACAACTCCGGCTCGTCGAAACAGGCGGCGACGAGTGGCAGGCCCAGCGTGAACAGTGGGATGACGGCAACAACGTCGTCGCGCTGGCCCCTGGCGTCGTCATCGCCTACGACCGCAATGTCCACACGAACACGCTGCTGCGCAAGGCCGGCGTCGAGGTGATCACCGTTCGCGGCGCCGAGCTTGGCCGGGGCCGTGGCGGCGGCCACTGCATGACCTGTCCGATCGCACGCGACGCGGTGCACTGACCCGCGCACAAGGAGTATCCACGTATGAGCTTCAATCTGCGCAACCGCTCGCTGCTGGCGGTGCAGGATTACACACCCCGGGAGTTCCGCTACCTGCTCGACCTGGCCCGTGATCTCAAGCGCGCGAAATATGCCCGCACGGAGCAGAAGCACCTGAAGGGCAAGGAGATCTGCCTGATCTTCGAGAAGACGTCCACACGGACGCGCTGCGCCTTTGAAGTGGCCTGCTACGACCAGGGCGCGCACGTCACCTATCTGGACCCGTCCGGCTCTCAGCTCGGCCACAAGGAGTCGTTCAAGGACACGGCGCGCGTGCTCGGCCGCATGTACGACGCCATCGAGTACCGCGGCGCCAGCCAGGCCGGCGTCGAAGAGCTGGCCGATTTCGCCGGGGTCCCGGTATTCAACGGCCTCACCGCGGAATACCACCCGACGCAGATGCTCGCCGACGTGCTCACCATGCGGGAGTACAGCGGCCGGCCGGTCGAGGACATCAGTTATGCGTTCATGGGCGATACCCGCAACAACATGGGGCACTCGCTGATGATCGTCGGCTGCCTGCTCGGCATGGACGTGCGCCTCTGCGGCCCGAAGGCGCTCTGGCCGTCCGAGGAGTACGTGAACATCGCCCGCGGACTGCAGACCGCTTCAGGGGCCAAGCTGACGATCACCGACGACCCGAAGGCCGCGGTGGACGGCGTGGACTTCATCCACACCGACGTCTGGGTGTCGATGGGTGAGTCGAAGGACGCCTGGAAGGAGCGCATCTGCCAGCTCAAGCCGTATCAGGTCAACAAGAACCTGATGCTCTCGAGCGGCAACGCGCAGGTGAAGTTCATGCACTGCCTGCCGGCATACCACGACACGCTGACGACGGTTGGCCGGGAAGTCGCGGACACCTATGGCATGAAGGACGGCATCGAGGTGACCGACGAGGTCTTCGAGTCGCCGTACAACCTCGCCTTCGAACAGGCCGAGAATCGCATGCACACGATCAAGGCGATCCTCGTCGCCACGCTGGGGGACTGACATGCTGGTCGTCACCGCGCTGGGCGGCAACGCTCTGCTTCGCCGGGGCGAGGCCATGACCGCCGAGAACCAGCGCTCCAACGTTCGCATCGCGGCGCAGGCGCTGGCGCCCATCGCCGCCGAACATCAGCTGGTCATCGGCCACGGCAACGGGCCGCAGGTCGGCCTGCTCGCGCTGCAGGGTGCCGCGTACACGAAAGTCGAGACCTATCCGCTCGACGTACTCGGCGCACAGACCGAGGGGATGATCGGCTACCTGATCGAACAGGAGCTCGGCAATCTGCTCCCGTTCGAGCGCCCGCTGGCAACGCTGCTGACCATGACCGAGGTCGATCCAGCCGATCCGGCGTTCAAGAATCCGACGAAGTTCATCGGGCCGATCTACTCGAAGGAGGAAGCCGATCGTCTCGCCGCCGACAAGGGCTGGATCTTCAAGCCGGATGGCGCCAGCTGGCGGCGGGTGGTGGCCTCGCCGGAGCCAAAACGAATCTTCGAGCTGGGCCCGATCCGCTGGCTGCTCGATCACAACACCGTGGTCATCGCTGCCGGGGGCGGCGGCATTCCCACGATGTACGAGGGGCGCTCGCTTACAGGGGTCGAATGCGTCATCGACAAGGACCTCGCCTCTGAGCTGCTGGCGCGCACGCTGAACGCCGACCTGTTCGTCATGCTCACCGACGCGGAAGCGGTCTACGCCGACTGGGGAACTCCGCAGCAGCGTCAGATCAGGCACGCGTCCCCGACGGCGCTCGCCGCCATGCCGTTCGCCGCCGGCTCGATGGGCCCGAAGGTTGAGGCGGCCTGCCGGTTCGCGAAGGCCACCGGAAAGAAGGCAGCGATCGGCGCCCTCGCCGACCTGAGCAAGATCATCGACGGTACGGCTGGAACGACGATCTCGGCGGACGACACCGGAGTCGTCTATGCAAACGCCGCCTGACGCTCCGGCCAACGGCGGACGAGCCGCGCACGCGAGCCTTGGCCTCGCGGCATGCACGGCGATTGTCGTTGGCAACATGGTGGGGTCCGGCTTCTACCTGTCGCCGTCCGCGGTCGCCCCATACGGGCTGCTCGCCATTGCCGCGTGGATTCTCATGGGCGTCGGGGCGATCTGCCTTGGGCTGACGTTCGCGCGGCTGGCGAGGATGGCACCCGCAACCGGCGGCCCCTTCGCCTACACCCGGCTGGGATACGGCGACTTCGCCGGCTTCCTGGTGGCGTGGGGATACTGGATTTCGATCTGGGCCTCACTGCCGATCATCGCCGTCGCGCTCACCGGCTCGCTGGTCGATCTGATGCCGGTGCTGCAAGGCAGCCGGCCGATTGCCGTGCTGATCACGCTGGGCGCGATCTGGCTCGTCACCGCCACCAACCTGATCGGCGTCAAGGAAGCGGGCCTCTTCGCCCAGGTCACTACGTACGCGAAGCTCATCCCGTTTGCCGCCATCGCGGTCTTCGGGCTGCTGTTCGTCAAGCTCGAGAACTTCTCCGGCGGGTTCAACCCCAGTGGCAAGCCACTGCTGACGTCTCTTGCGGCGTTGGCGCCGCTGACGATGTTCGCCTATCTCGGGCTCGAGTCGGCAACCGTGCCAGCCGGCGACGTGCGCGACCCGGCCCGCACGATTCCGCGATCGACGCTCCTCGGGATTCTCATCGCTCTCACGCTCTACGTGCTCGGAACCGTCGTGGTGATGGGCGTGGTGCCACGCGCGGAGCTGGTGACGTCATCAGCCCCGTTCGTCGATGCCGCGCGGATGATGTGGGGCACGTGGGCCGCGGCGCTCGTCGGTATCGCCGTGATGATCTCGTCGCTGGGCGCGCTCAACGGCTGGACGCTGCTGATGGGTCAGGTCCCGATGGCGGCGGCAGACGCCGGGCTGTTCCCGGCGGTGTTCGGCCGCCTGTCGCGCAACGGTGTGCCGGCCATGGGCATCATCATCTCGTCTGCCCTGGCCACCGTTCTCCTGCTCATCGGCGTGCTGGGCGGCAGCCAGTTCAGAGCCATCTACGACATGATCGTCAGCCTGAGCACGATGGCCGCGGTCGTACCGTACGTGTTCTGCGCGCTCGCCCCGGGGCTCCTCTCCAGGCCCGGCGCTCCGGCGCCGCGTATCGGGATCATCGAAGGCGTGGCGTTCGTGTTCTCGCTCTTCGTCCTCTACGGATGCGGACCGACCGCCGTGCTCTACGGCGTCATGCTGCTTCTGCTCGGGATTCCGTTTTACGTGTGGCAGCGCCGCGAACACGCGCGAGCCTCTGCGGCCACTCAGACCGAGTCGCCCACGATGCCGGTTCGCCCGCCAGGCAAGGCTGCCTGATCAAGGCGTCGACTTCGGTTTCGGATAGTGCTCGAACATCCGGTCGACCTCAGTTGTGAGGATCGTCGGGGACACCGTGCCCCAGGCGTCAACTCGTGCGTCCGCGCGCGCAGTGAACACTTCCCTGCCCGTGCCTGCATCACGAACCCGCACGCTGAGCGTCATCACCGGGAAGCTGGGGATCTCACGGTCGGGGACCTCCCCGGCCACGCTGAGATCGCCGTCGGTCCGCCACAACACTCCATAGTCGACGGTGACGTCGGCGTGCCCGTTGGCGCTCTCGGTCAGGCTGTGAGCCGCCAACTCCTTATTGATGGCGTCGACGATCCGCTTGTGCTGTTCCAGCTCACCGGCCGGCCAGCCGACTGCCCACGTGTAGGTTTTGATCGCCGCAAAGTCCGTGTGGTCGTCCACGTGATCGACGACCTCGAGTTTATCCAGATGAACACATCCGGTCAGCAGGACGAGGAGGGCGGTACTCAGCAGTTTTCTCATTGATGCATCCCACTCAACGTACACGCTGGTTCGATCGTGGCTGACGCTCCTGCGACCAGGTATGCGGTTTCGGCAGGTGCCTGTGCGCGAGGTCGACGTGTGGTCAATTCCGCTTCCGCATACTTCACGCACGCTGACACGCCTAGGGTGGGTACAACGGGGGGACCAGCCGATGACCAGAGTCAGCGGACTGATTTGCGCTCTCGTTCTACTCGCGACGCCGTCCACGGCTGCAACGGACAGCCAGCCGGACGCCACGATTCAGGCATTCACGCAGCGCGTGAACAGTTACCTCGAACTCAGGCAGCGCGTCGCGAAGAGCGTCCCACCGCTGGAGCTGTCTGCAGACGGGCACTCGATTCACCTGGCGTCGCACGCGCTCGCTCGCGCGCTGCGGAAGGCGCGCGCCGACGCCGTGGCCGGCGACCTCTTCACCCCCGATGTCGCTGCCGTGTTCCGCGTGCGCATCGCCGAGGTACTGCGCCGGGAGGGTCTGACTGCCGGCGCCCTGCTCCAGGATCTGCTCGACGAGTCCCCGCCCGCCGCAGCCGCACGACCGAAGGTGAACGGACGGTTCGACTGGTCACGTGCCGCCGCGATGCCCGGCTTCATCATCGCTGCCCTGCCGCCGTTGCCCGACGAGCTCCAGTACCGTTTCGTGGACGAAGACCTGGTGCTGCTCGACTGCGATGCGGGGCTCATCGTCGACGTCCTGCCGCACGCGCTGCTTACCGAGTGATCGGCGCGGAATCGCCCCCGGCCTTCCGGCCGCTGGCCACGGCCGGCCGCGCGTCGCTGCCGTGATGCTGTATCCGATACAGGCGCGCATACGGTCCGCGTCTCGCGAGCAGCTGCTCGTGAGTCCCCCGCTCGCGGATGACGCCGTCGTCCAGAACGAAGATGACGTCGGCGTTCCGCACCGTCGCCAGACGATGCGCGATGGTCAGCGAGGTGCGCCCGCGCATCAGATGCGATAGTCCCTGAAAGACGTATTCCTCTGATTCGGAATCCAGGGCTGATGACGGCTCGTCGAGAAGGAGAATCGGTGCGTCACGGATGATCGCTCTGGCAATCGCAATCCGTTGCCGCTGGCCGACGGACAAGGTATCGCCACGCTCGCCGACGACTGTGTCGTATTGCCGCGGCAGGCGCGTCACGAACTCGTGCGCGTGCGCGAGCTGCGCCGCGCGCGCGATCTCGTCCAGTGAGGCTCCGGGGCGCCCGTAGGCAATGTTCTGCGCAATCGTGGCACGAAAAAGGATCGGCTCCTGCAGCACGAAGCTCACCTGCTCCCGTAATGACGCCAGCGTGTACTGGCGCACATCCCGGCCGTCGATCGACACGGAGCCGCCGACGGTGTCGTGGAACCTGGCAATCAGGCCAATGAGGGTCGACTTGCCGCTCCCGGTCAGGCCGACGAGCGCCGCCCGCTGCCCTCTCTCGATGGACAGATCGACTCCCTTGAGCACGAGGTGATCCGCCGAATAGCCGAACGTGACGTTGGTGAAGCGAATGTCGCCGGCGAACCGTGGCGCAGGTCGCGCGCCAGGCAACTCGGGCACCTGGCTGTCGAGCGCGAGGATCTCGGCCACGCGATCGAAGCTCACCGCCGCCTTCGACAGCGTGTCGGCCGTCTTCGACAGGTCTTTCATCGGCTTGTACAGCTTGCCGAGGTAGATGACGAAGACGAGCAGCGCGCCTGCCGTCAGCTGGTTCGTCAGCACGAGGCGCACCCCGACCCAGAGCACCAGGCACGTCCCGATCGCGACGATGATGTCCACGAGCGGGGGCAGCCGGGCCTTGATGCTGCGTGCCGCGAGGGCGAGCGCGACGCTGGCCTGGCCATGCTCGTCGAGCCGGCCCTCCTCCCACTCTTCTCTCGCGAACGCTTTCACCACTCGCACCGAGGCGATCGATTCCTGTACCGCCGACGCCAGCTCGCTCTCCTTCTGCTTGACTGCCCGGGTGGTCCGCTTGATGCGGCGCGTAATGCGATACACCACGACGAACAGGACCGGTGCAACCGACAGCCCGATGAGGGCAAACCGCCAATCCAGGTAGAGCATGACCCCGAGCATCCCGATCAGCGTGAGCAGATGGAGCGCGATGCCCAGCACCGCCGAGGAGATGAACTCTTCGGCCGCGTCGATGTCGCTCGTCAGGCGCACCACCATGTCCCCGGTCTGCCGGTGCTCGTAGAATGACAGCGACATTCGCTGCACGTGGTGATACAGCAGGTGGCGCAGGTCGAATCCGACGCGCTTCGCCACCGTCGCCGACAGGTACTTCTGCGTATAGGAGCTGATCGCCCCGACGACGGCGATCGCCATCAAGGCGACAATGGCAATATTCAGAACGCGCAGCGGCTCGCTTCCGCTGATCAGCCGGGCACTGAACCCCGTGGCCGGCTTGGCACCCAGCACGTGATCGAAGATCACCTTCAGCGGCCACGGCTCCAACAGGCTGGCGCCCCCCTCGAGGAGCATGGCTACGAAGGCAATCACCAGCAGCGGCCAGTACGGACGCAGCAGCCGCGCGATGCTCAGGCGGCGGCTCATGACCTGTCGGTGGCGTCCGCGAGCATGTCCTTCACCAGCACCGCGCATGCCGCCATCGCCTC
>Ga0247825_10001374_pt1 | contig 15946 bp, 17 predicted proteins | sample 13C_Vanillin_Day_FD_194413 | JGI IMG/M metagenome (GOLD analysis project Ga0247825, IMG submission 194413) | Soil microbial communities from agricultural site in Penn Yan, New York, United States - 13C_Vanillin_Day48 | ecosystem: Environmental > Terrestrial > Soil > Agricultural land | place... | reverse complement strand
GCATCGAGCTGTCCGCCATGCCGCAGATGCTGACCAACGCGGCCCAGCTGGCGATCGGCGTCAGCCTGGGCGTGCGCTTTCGCGCCGAGTTCCTGCACACGGCGCCGCGCTGGCTGGTGGCCGTGGCTTTCGGAACGGTGGGGATGATCGTGCTGTGCGGTGCTTTCGCCGTGCTTCTGGCCTGGGGCACCGGGCTGGCCGCGCCGACGCTGATCCTGGGAACTTCGCCGGGCGGTATCGCCGAGATGGCCATCACGGCCAAGGTGCTTCAGCTGGGGGTGCCGGTGGTGACCGCTTTCCAGGTCTGCCGGCTGATCGCGGTGCTGATGCTGGTCGAGCCCCTGCACCGATGGGGTTGGCTGCGCTGAGGCAGCCGCGGATCAGTGCATCACGAGGGGGTTCTGGGCCAGTTCGGCGTAGCCGTCGAGGGTTTCCTCGACCTCTTCCTGGGTCGGGGTGTTGAGCTGCCAGGCGTTGATCTGGCGCTGGAAGGCCTCGGCCCAGGTGCCGTCGAGGTACACCTCCTTGTTGGTGCGCTTGTCGACGATCTCGAAGCCGTGCCGCGCGATGCGCGGCGGCGGTTCCCCGTCGGCGGGTTCGTTCGCCTGCATGTGCACGACGACGAACGAGTCGGAGTCATAGAGCATTTGCATGGTGTTTCCTTCTGCACTCCAGATGGCTGCGTCATCGGCCCTTTTCAAGACGATCCGCTTGCCGGCGGTTTGCCATGGGTCCAGAGTAGGCAATCGTTGCCTCAGCGTTTGTCGGTGCCGGACCACTGCAGCTCGAGCCAATCGCCATTCGCAGGTGTCAGACGCAGGCGCACGGGCCCGTAGTAAGCCGCCCCGGGCACGAACCACAGCTCCAGGCGTGCGTCCCACTCGTGCCGGGGAGCGCGAGTGAGCTTGAGCGCGGCCGTGGGGACATCGTTCAGCGACAGCGTCTGCGGCCCTTCGACGACGAAGCGCCAGTCGGCGGCTTCGCGCGCGGTGGCCGTCTGCAGGACCACTTCGGCCCCTTCCGGCCAGCCCTCGGGCCGCGCCGCCAGCAGTGCGCCCAGTTGCAGCAGCACGCTGAGACGGTCCTGTGCGCCGGCGCGCAAAGGGACGGCCGGCTGCTGGCCGCTGAAGACGATGCGGCCGGTGTCGTGATCGAAGTGCGCGGCTTCCTCGGTGCGTGAACGCTCGGAGAAGCGGCGCGGCGCGAGCCCTTGCGCATCGAGCTCGCCGGTGCTGCGTTGCTCGCGTGCGGGCAGCGGCGGGATCGCGATGCGAAGGGTCGCCTCGTAGGTGCGCCCGTCGTGCTGCCAGTCCAGTTCGGCCTGGCCGGTGAGAAGCGCGCCGCGGTGCAGGGCGATGGCCGCGAAGTGCCACGTGGCGGAACCGGACAGTGCGACCGGCGGCTGGGCGATCGGAGAGGGGGCCGGCGCCGGAGCGCGGCCGGCGGACGGCGATCCGCGTGCAGGCGCCCCGACCACGGACGCAGGCGGGGGCGAGATCGTTCGAATCGTCAGCGACCCGGTGGTGCGATTCGCGGGAGTCCACTTGAGCGTGATGTTCGGCGCGCCGTCCAGCGCCAGCCAGTGCACGAGCAGCACGATGCCGAGCAGGACCAGAAGAGGCCGAGGCGGCAACCCCGGCCCCGCGTTCATCCGCGCCAGCCCAGGTCGCTGGAGAGTTGCGCGGCGGCCTGCTTGAGCGGGCCGTGCACCGCGCCGTCCCATTCGGGATCGAAGGTGCCGGTGGGACCGAGCGCGACGATGCCCAGGGCCATGTGGCCGTCGGCGTCGAACACCGGCACGCAGAAGCCCACGATGCCCGGCAGCAGCACGTCGACCACGCGCGCGGCGCCGCGCTCGCGCACCTCGTCGAGCATGGCGCGCGCCTGCGCCATCGACCCGGGAACATCGGAGCGGGCCTGCTTCTGCGCCCGCGCGAGCTCCTCGCGCAGCATAGGCGCGATCGCCTCCCGCGACGCGTAGGCGGCGAAGCAGCGTCCGGTGGCCGACGACAACAGCGGCATCACGTCGCCCAGGCGCAGGTTCACCGTCACCGCCGAGGGCGACTCTTCCCAATGAACGATGGTCGGCCCGCGGTTGCCCCACACGGCCAGCGCCAGCGTGTGGCCCACGCTTTCCATCAGCGCCGCGACGCGTTCGCGCGCGAGCTTGATGGCGTCCAGGCGCGAGAGCGAGGCCAGACCGAGCTTGAGCGCGGCCGGGCCGAGGTCGTAGCGCGTGGTCGCGGGGTCCTGCGCCACCAGCTGCAGGCGCTGGAAGCTCACGAGGTAGCGGTGCGCCTTGGCGGCGCTCATGCCCGCGGCCGCGGCGAGGTCGCGCAGCATCAGCGGACCCGGCGCCTTGCCGAGCGCGTCGAGCAGCGCGAAGCCCACCTCCACGGACTGGATTCCGGCGCGTTCCTTCATGCGCGGAGGCGTCGGCTAGAATTTCGATTAGGTAAATTCATTTCACTATGCGTAACGCTGCAGGACTGTAGCGCAGCACGCGAAAAGAAGGCAAATCCGATGAAGCTCGCGACGTACAAGGACGGTTCCCGCGATGGTCAGCTGGTGGTGGTGTCGCGCGATCTGGCGACGGCCCATTATGCGACCGGCATCGCGGGCAAGCTGCAGCAGGCGCTGGACGACTGGGGCTTCATCGCCCCGCAGTTGCAGGACCTGTACGAGGCCCTGAACAGCGGCAAGGCGCGCCACGCCTTCCCCTTCGAACCGGAGCGCTGCATGGCGCCGCTGCCGCGCGCCTACCAGTGGGCGGACGGCTCGGCGTACATCAACCACGTGGAACTGGTGCGCGCCGCGCGCAAGGCGGAAGTGCCCGAGACCTTCTACACCGACCCGCTGATGTACCAGGGCGGCAGCGACGACTTCCTGGGCCCGTGCGACGACGTGGTCGTGCCCAGCGAGGACTACGGCATCGACTTCGAGGCGGAGGTCGCGGTGGTCACCGGCGACGTGCCGATGCGGGCGACGCCCGAGCAGGCGCTGGAAGGCATCCGCCTGGTGATGCTGGCCAACGACGTCAGCCTGCGCAACCTGATCCCGGCCGAACTGGCCAAGGGCTTCGGCTTCTTCCAGAGCAAGCCCGCGACCGCGTTCAGTCCGGTGGCCGTCACGCTCGACGAACTGGGCGACGCCTGGCAGGCCGGCCGCCTGCACCTCACGCTGCAATCGACCTGGAACGGCCGCCGCGTCGGCATGTGCGAGGCGGGCCCGGACATGACCTTCCACTTCGGCCAGCTGATCGCCCACATCTGCAAGACGCGCAACGTGCGCGCCGGCAGCATCGTCGGCTCCGGCACCGTCAGCAACAAGGGCTTGGAACAGAACGGCCGGATGGAATGGCCCAAGGGCTACAGCTGCATCGCCGAGAAGCGCGCGATCGAGACCATCCAGGACGGCAAGCCCTCGACCGACTTCATGAAGTTCGGCGACACCATCCGCATCGAGATGAAGGGCAAGGACGGCCAGTCGATCTTCGGCGCGGTCGACCAGAAGATCGCGGCGCCGCAGGGCTGAGCCCTACAGCCGCAACCACGGCGTCCCCGACTCCTCCGCCTCCGCCTGCTTCAGCGTGTGCAGGAACGAATCGCACCACCAGTGCACATCCGTGCGCTTGAGGGTCGCGAACAGGGCCTGGTGGCGCTCACGGCGTTCTTCCAGCGGCATGGACAGGGCCAGGTGGATCGCGGCGGCCGTGCCCTCCGTGTCGTAGGGATTCACCATCAGCGCCTCCTTCAGCTGCTCCGCCGCGCCGGCGAAGCGTGAAAGCACCAGCACGCCCGGGTCCTCCGGGTCCTGCGCCGCGATGAACTCCTTGGCGACCAGGTTCATGCCGTCGCGCAGCGGGGTCACCAGGCCGACGCGGCTGGCGCGGTACAGGCCCGGCAATCGCGCGCGCGCCTCCGTGCGGTGCATGTAGCGCACCGGCATCCAGTCGAGCTCGCCGTAGTTGCCGTTGATCGAGCCGCACAGGCTCTCCAGCTCGTGCAGGATGTCCGTGTAGGCGCTGACATCCTCGCGGCTCGGTGAAGCGATCTGGATCAGCGTGGCGCTCTGGCGCGTTTCGGGATAGCGCCGCAGCAGTTCGCGGAAGGCGCGCATGCGCTGCGGCAGGCCCTTGGAGTAGTCGAGCCGGTCCACGCCCACCAGCAGCTTGCGCCGCGAGTACTCGCGCTTCATGCGCTCGTACATCTCCTGCGCCTCGGGCGCTTCGGTGACCGCCTTGAACTCCTCCACGTCGATGCCGATCGGATAGGCGCCCGCGTGGATGGTTCGATTGAAGACGCGCCAGCGGCCCTCGCCGGCCGGCTGCGCATGCGCCTCCGACTGGATGTAGGCGCAGAAGTGCTCGTGGTCCGCCTGGCTCTGGAAGCCGACCACGTCGTACTGGCACAGGCCCTTCATCAGCCAGTCGTGGCCCGGGATGGCGGCCACGATCAGCGGCGGCGGCAGGGGAATGTGCAGGAAATAGCCGATGCGCTGCTTGCAGCCCAGCGACCGCAGCTCGGCCGCCAGCGGGATCAGGTGGTAGTCCTGCACCCAGATCACGTCGTCCGGTTGCAGCATGGGCAGCAGCGTGCGCGCGAACATCTGGTTCACGCGCCGGTAGCCCTCGATGTAGCCGGCGTCGAAGTCGGCCAGGTCCAGCCGGTAATGGAACACCGGCCACAGCACGCCGTTGGAGTACCCGAGGTAGTAGGCGTCGTAGTCCTCCTTGTTGAGGTCCACGGTCGCCAGCGTCACCGGGCCCGCGTGGTGCACATGCAGCTGCGGCGGGTCGTCGCCCTCGGACAGCTTGCCGCTCCAGCCGAACCAGAGGCCGCCGCTGTTGTTCAGCACCTCGCCGAGCGCGACCGCCAGTCCGCCCGCGGCGGTCTTGCGCGGATCGGCGACACGGTTGGAGACAACGACCAGTCTGGACATCAGATCACCGTGTCCCAGGGCGCCGACAGCCGCACCGCGGCGTTGATCAAGCCCACCATCGAATAGGTCTGCGGGAAGTTGCCCCACATCTCGCCGGTCTGCGAATGCGTGTCCTCGGACAGCAGGCCCAGCGGGTTTCGGCTGGCCAGCATGATCTCGAAGATCTCGCGCGCCTGCGGCTTGCGGCCGATGCGCGCCAGCGCGTCGATGCGCCAGAAGGTGCAGATGTTGAACGCCGTCTCGGGCTTGCCGAAATCGTCGGCCGCTTCGTAGCGGCGCATGTAGGGACCGTCGCCGAGCGATTTCTCCAGCGCGTCCACGGTGGCCACGAAGCGCGGGTCCTTGGGATCGATGAAGTTCACCTCGGCCATCAGCAGCGCGCTGGCATCGAGGTCGCGGCCGCCGAAGCTCTCGGCGAACGACTGGCGCTCCTCGCTCCACGACTCCTTCAGGATGCGCTCGCGGATGGTGTGGGCGCGCTCGCTCCAGTAGTTGGAACGGTCCTTCAGGCCCAGCGTGCCGGCCACCTTGGCGAGACGATCGCAGGCGGCCCAGCTCATGAGCGCCGATGAAGTGTGGATGCGCGCGCGCGTGCGCAGCTCCCACATGCCGGCGTCGGGCGTGTCGTAGATGCGGAAGGCCTGCTCGCCCACGGCTTCCAGCGAAGCGAATTCGGCGCGGCCGGCGCGGCGCAGCAGGCGGTGGTCGTGGAAGGCTTGCGCGGCGCCCAGAACGATATTGCCGTACACGTCGTGCTGGAAGTGCTCGGCCGCCTGGTTGCCCACGCGCACCGGGCCCATGCCGCGGTAGCCCGGCAGGTGCTCCATGATGGATTCGGGCAGATGCTCTTCCTGGCCCACGCCGTACAGCGGCTGGATGTGGCCGCCGCGCGATCGCACGATTACGTTCGTCAGCCAGCGCAGGTACTCCTCCATGGTCGCCACTTCGGAGATGCTGTTGAGCGCCCGCACCACGAAGAAAGCGTCGCGCAGCCAGCAGAAGCGGTAGTCCCAGTTGCGGCCGCTGTTGGGCGCCTCCGGGATGCTGGTGGTCATCGCGGCGATGATCGCGCCGGTGTCCTCGAACAGCGACATCTTCAGCGTGATGGCCGCGCGGATCACCGCGTCCTGCCATTCCAGCGGCAGCGCCAATGCGCGCGACCAGTTGCGCCAGTAGGCCACCGTGTCCTGCTCGAACGAGCGCGCCGTCTCCTCGATGCCGCCGGTCAGGGTCTCGTCCGGACCCATGATGAAGTTCAGCGGCCGGTCGACCACGAAGAAGGTCTCTGACAGGATGTAGTCGATCGGCGCGTCGGTGTTCACGCGCAGCGTCTGCGAGTTGCCGACGAAGCGGATGTGGGTGCTGCCGCGCGTGACCTCGGGCTTGTGCCGGCCGTAGTCGAAGCGCGGACGCAGGATCACCCGCATGCGGGGCGTGCCGCCCAGCACGCGCACCCGGCGGATCAGCGACAGCGGCCGGAAGGTGCGCCCGCGGTTCCAGAAACGCGGCGCGAAGTCGGTGATCTCTATGCCCTGGCCCTGGCGGTCGTACAGGCGCGTGTGCAGCACCGCGGTGTTGGGCTCGTACTGGTGTTCGCTGCGCGCGAAGTCCTCCAGCTCGAAGGTCCAGATGCTGGCCGCGTCGCTCGGATCGAGCAGCGCGTTGAACACCGGGTCGCCGTCGAAGCGCGGCAGGCAGCACCAGACGATGCTGCCGCGCTCGTCCACGAGCGCGCTGTAGGCGCAGTTGCCGATGACGCCCAGGTTCAGGTTCGGGACCGAGAGGTTGGATTTCATGCGGAGGCTTTCCGGGCCACTTTCATCGCGACCGCGTTTTCGAATTCGAGGCGCAGCGCGCCGGGGTTGGCGAGGCGCTGCCAGGCGACCGTGGGACCCTCGCCCACCTTCACGCCCAGGCCGCCCAGCCGCTGCACGGCGGCGAAGCCGGCTTCGTCGGTGACGTCGTCGCCCACGAACACCGGCGTGCGGCCGATGAACGGGCCCTCGCGCAGGAAGGCTTCGATGGCGCTGCCCTTGCTGGCGCCGCCCGGCTTGGCCTCCACCACCATCTTGCCGCGCAGCAGCGTCAGGCCGGGCGAGCGCTCCACCGCTTCCTGCATGGTCTGGCAGCAGACGCGCTCGAGGTGCGGCGCCTGCCGGTAGTGCACGGCGATGGACCGCTCCTTGTGTTCGACCAGCAGCTGCGGATGCTGCTCCAGCAGCGAGGCCGCGGCGTGCTCCACCTCGTCCAGCGGATGCGACGGCAGCACGTCCACCGCGCCATCGGCCGCGCGCCGCTCGGCGCCGTGCACGCCGGCGACGGGCAGGCGCAAGGGCTCGAGATACTCGTCGATCTCGCGGATCGGCCGGCCGCTGACGACGGCGACCGCGCCCGACAGGTACTGCTGCAACGCGTCGAGCGTGGGCACGAGACCGCAGGGGACCACCACCGCGCCGGGTTCCGGCGCTATGTCCACCAGCGTGCCGTCGAAGTCCAGGAACAGCGCGCAGGCCGGACTCAGGATGTCCACAAAATTCATGGACCGTGAAAGTAACACCGAGCCGGCCCGGCCGTGAGCCCGACGGACCGCCTGCCCGTGTAGGAGGTCTCCTACCCGCGCGCTGCCGATGCGTTCAGGTCTCGTACACCCGATCGAGCGAGTCGAAACCTTTGACCTCGATCGGATTGCCGCACGGATCCTGGAAGAACATGGTCCATTGCTCGCCCGGCTGGCCCGGATAGCGCAGGTGCGGCTCGATCACGAACCTGGTGCCGGCCGCGCGCAGCCGCTCGGCCAGCGCCTGCCATTGCGGCAGTTCCAGGATCAGGCCGAAGTGCGGCATCGGCACCAGCTTGTCGCCCACGCGGCCGGTCAGGCTGGTGGCGAACGGCGTGCCCCGGTGCAGCGAGATCTGGTGGCCGAAGAAGTCGAAGTCCACCCAGGTGTCGGTGCTGCGGCCCTCGGCACAGCCGAGCACACCGCCGTAGAAGCGCCGCGCCTCCTCGAGGTCGCTCACGTGGTAGGCGAGGTGGAATAAGCTTCTCATTCCCCAAGCCTACCGCAGCAAGACGATGGACTATTCGCGCTACCAGACCCTTTCGATCAGCCGCCGCGGGCCGTCCGATTCGGTGCTCGACATCGTCATGCGCGCGCCCAACGGCAAGCTGCCGACCGCCGGCCACGAGGGCCATCGCGAACTCGCGGAGATCTGGCGCGACGTCTCGGCCGACGACAGCGTGCGCTGCGCCGTGCTGCGCGGCGAAGGCCAGGGCTTCTCCGGCGGCGGCGACCTCTCGCTGGTGCAGGACATGGCCAACGACTTCGAGGTGCGCACCCGCGTGTGGAAGGAAGCGCGCGACCTGGTCTACAACGTGATCAACTGCGACAAGCCCATCGTCAGCGCGCTTCACGGCCCGGCGGTGGGCGCGGGGCTGGTGGCGGGCCTCCTGGCCGACATCCCGATCGCCGCGAAGGACGCTCGCATCGTGGACGGCCACACCCGCCTGGGCGTGGCGGCCGGCGACCACGCGGCCATCGTGTGGCCGCTGCTGTGCGGCATGGCCAAGGCCAAGTACTACCTGATGCTGTGCGAGCCGGTCAGCGGCGAGGAGGCCGAGCGCATCGGCCTGGTCGCGCTGGCGGTCGAGCGCGACCAGCTGCTGCCCAAGGCCTACGAGGTCGCGGACCGGCTGGCGCAGGGCAGCCAGAGCGCGATCCGCTGGACCAAGTACTCGCTCAACAACTGGCTGCGCCAGGCCGGTCCGGCTTTCGACACCTCGCTCGCGCTGGAATTCATGGGATTCGCCGGACCCGACGTGCGCGAAGGCGTGGCCTCGCTGCGCGACCGGCGCGCGCCGAAGTTCGGCGGCAACTGATCCGCACGCGCGGCGCACGCCTTTTGCTGCGGCCGCGCACGCAGCTCGCGAAGCGGCGGCCATAATCGGCCGCATGCAGTCCCTGCGCCAAGCCCGCTTCCTCGCCCGCCTCGTGCTGGCGTGGTTCGTGTTGGCGATCGGGGTGGCCGTCGCTTCACCCGTCGTGCAGCCCAAGGCGACCCAGCTGGTCTGCAGCGGCGGCACGATGAAGCTGCTGGTGCAGGGCGACGGCGACGATCCCGCGTCCGCCTCCGCACTGACGCTGGACTGCCCGCTGTGCGCCACCCCGGCCGGTCCGCCGCCGGTGATCGCCGCCACCGGCGTACAGGTGGGGCTGTCCTATGCCGTGCAGCCGGTCCCGGCCGCGCGGATCGCGGCGCAGACGGCCGCGCCCCTGCCCGCCCGCGGGCCACCCTCGCTCTCCTGATCGATCGACAAGCGTTCCGCGCGCCGGCCTGACGGGCCGCGCGTGGCCTTCGTTCCCGATCCGGGAGAGTTCTCGTGAACCCCATCCGCACGGCCGCGGCGATCGCGGCCAGCTTCCCGTTCCTCTGCGCGCCGCCCGCCGGTGCGCAGGACGCGCCCGTCAAGTCGCTTGGCGTCGTCACCATCAACGGCGGCCAGCCGACTTCGCTGCCCACGCAGATCCCGACCACCACGGAAGGCATCACGCGCGAGCAGATCGACCGCACCGTCAACGCCCAGGACAGCGAGGACGTGCTCAAGTACTTCCCGAGCCTGCTGGTGCGCAAGCGCTATCCCGGCGACTACAACCACGCCATCCTGTCCAGCCGTGCCTCGGGCACAGGCAACAGCGCGCGCTCGCTGGTCTATGCCGACGGCATCCTGCTGTCCAACCTGCTGGGCAACGGCGTCGGCGGCCTCAGCTTCCCGCCGCGCTGGGGGCTGGTGACGCCGGAGGAGATCGAGCGCGTCGACGTCATGTACGGACCGTTCTCCGCCGCCTACCCGGGCAACTCGGTCGGCGCGGTGGTCGACTACGTGACGCGCATGCCGCGGCAGTTCGAGGGGCACGCGGCCGCGAGCTACTCGATCTCGCCGTTCGAGCTGTACGGCGCCGAGTCCACCTTCCGCAGCTGGAACACCAGCGCCTCGCTCGGCAACCGCGCGGGCGACTGGACCTGGTGGTTCAACGTCAACCGCAGCGACAGCGAGGGCCAGCCGCTCACCTTCCCGACCCGGCTGGTGTCGAGCGGCAACCCCACGGGCCCCGGCGTGCCGGTGACCGGCGCGGTGCTCACCCGCAACAGCGCCGACCAGCCCTGGTACATCCTGGGCGACGCCACGCAATACGCGACGCGGCAGGACCACCTCAAGGTCAAGCTGGCGTACGACTTGCCCGGTTCGATCCGCGCCGCGTACACGTTCGGCTGGTGGGAGAACAAGTCGCTCGGGCGCTCCACCTCGTACCTGCGCGACGCGGGCGGCAACACGGTGACGAGCGGCCCGGTGCGCATCGACGGGCTGGCCTTCGCGCCGCTGACCGGCGCCGACTTCCCGCTCACCGACGAGAGCCTCACGCACTACATGCACGGGCTCTCGGTGAAGAGCCGCACGCAGGGCGTTTTCGACTGGGAGGCCGCGGTCAGCCGCTACGACTACCGCCGCGACACCAAGCGGCAGAACGCGGCGTCGAACCCGCCGCCGGCCGCGGAGAGCGGCGGCGCGGGCACGATCGCCGACGGCGGCGGCACCGGCTGGACCACGCTGTCGCTGCGAGGCACCTGGCGCCCCGATGGCATGCAGGGCCCGCACATCGTCGACTTCGGCGTGCAGCAGGACCGCTACGAGCTCGCGTACCTCACCTCCAACATCGCCGGCGACTGGCGCCGCGACCCGCCGGGCAGCCTGGCCAGCGACGTGGGCGGACAAACGCAGCTGCGCAGCTTGTGGGCGCAGGACGCGTGGGCCTTCGCGCCGCGCTGGAAGACGGTGCTGGGGGCGCGGGTGGAGCGCTGGGGGGCGTCCTCGGGCTTCACGGTGATCGCGCCGACGGTGAACACGGCCTGGCCCGATCGTTCGGACACGAACGTCTCGCCGAAGGCCGCGGTGTCGTGGCAATGGCGGCCCGACACGGTGCTGAAGGCCTCGCTGGGACGCGCGGTGCGCTACCCGACCGTGGCCGAGTTGTATGGCGCCACCGCGACGGCCAACGCGCGGTTCATCAACGATCCGAACCTGCGGCCGGAGCGCTCCTGGACCGGTGAGCTCAGCGCCGAGAAGGAGCTCGAGCGCGGCCTGCTGCGCCTCACGTTCTTCGCCGAGGACACGCGCGATGCGCTCTACAACCAGACGCTCTTCGACACGGCCGCGAACCGCAACGTCACGCGCGTGCAGAACGTGGGCCACATCGAGACGAAGGGCCTGGAACTCGCGTGGAGCGGCAACGACGTGTTCACGCCCGGGCTGAACCTGAACGCGAGCACCACGTACGCCCATTCGGTGATCCGAGAGAACGCCGGCTTCGTCAGCACGCCCGGCGACACGCTGGGCAAGCGCCAGCCCAACATCCCGCGCTGGCGCGCGTCGGCCGTGGCCGACTACCGCTGGAACGAGCGCTGGACCACCTCGCTCGCCGCGCGCTACAGCAGCCGCCAGTTCCGCACGCTGAACAACAGCGACGTCAACGGCTACGCCTACATGGGCGTGAGCCCGCTCTACGTGGTCGACGTGCGCGCGCGCGTGCAGATCGACAAGCACCTGAGCGCGGCGGTCGGCATCGACAACCTCAACAACAAGACGTACTGGAACTTCCATCCCTATCCCCAACGCACGTTCTTCGCGGAACTGAAGGCCGACCTATGAAACACCGACTGCTCATTCCCCTCTTCGCCGCCGTGCTCGGCGCGTCCGGTGCCGCCTCGGCGCACGTGGTGCTCGAATACCAGGTGGCGCCCGCCGACGCCTCGTACAAGGCCACCTTCAAGGTCGGCCACGGCTGCGGCGAATCGCCGACGCGCCAGGTGAGCGTGCTCATCCCGGCGGACGTCACCGGCGCCAAGCCCATGCCCAAGCCGGGCTGGGCGCTCGAGGTCCAGCGCACCGCCGAAAACGTCTCGCGCGTGACCTGGACCGCGCGCACCGCGGCGGATGCGCTCCCCAACGACCAGTACGACGAGTTCGTCGTGGTGGCGCGCACGCCCAGGCAGCCGGGCACGATCTACTGGCCGGTGAACCAGGTCTGCGAGACCGGCCGCACCGACTGGGTGGAGGTGCCGCGCGAAGGGCGCAAACTGTCCGACCTGAAGTCGCCCGCGGCCGCGCTCGAGGTCCTTCCCGCCGACCACGGCGGCGGCCACCGTCACTAGGAGTTGAAGACCATGAGAACGATCAAGACCTTGCTGGCCGCGATGGCCTTCGTGAGCGGCGCCGCCGCGTGGGCGCAGGCGAGCGCGCCCGTCACCGTGATCGCACCCTGGGCGCGCGCCACCGTGCAGGGGCAGCGCACTTCCGGTGCGTTCATGACGCTGGAATCCAGGGAGCCGCTGACGCTGGTCGGCGCTTCCAGCCCGGTGGCCGGACGCGCCGAGGTGCACGAGATGAAGATGGAAGGCGACGTGATGCGCATGCGCGAGCTCGACTCGGTGCCGCTCGCCGCCGGCAAGCCGCTGCAGCTCAAGCCCGGCGGCTACCACCTGATGCTGATGGACCTGAAGGCGCCGCTCGCGCCCAACACCAGCATCCCGCTCACGCTGACCTTCCGCACCGCCGCGGGCGAGCAGCGCCAGCTGGCGCTGCAGGTGCCGGTGTCGGCCACGCCGCCGAAAGAGGCGGGCGTTCATGGCAGCCACAGCAAGCATTGACACCGATGCTTGCGGTTTGATCGGCGGCCCCCGCGCCCGCGGCGCGCCGGGGGCTGCTAAGCTGCCGCGACACCCGACGGAGGCTGCTTCATGAGCGACGATCCCACGCTGGGCTTCGGCAAGTTCGTTCCCGGATTCGACTTCCTGCAGAACATCGCCAAGGGCGCGGGCCAGGCGATGCCCAACCTGACGAACTGGGTCGCGCCGACGCTCAGCGTCGAAGAACTGGACAAGCGCATCGGCGAGCTCAAGGCCGTGCACTTCTGGCTGGAGCAGAACTCCAAGGCGCTGGGCGCCACCATCCAGGCGCTCGAGGTCCAGAAGATGACGCTGGCGACGCTCAAGGGCATGAACTTCAACATGGCCGAGGTGGCGAGCGCGCTCACGCTGAAACCGGCCGAGGCGAAGGAAGCCCGGCCCGCCAAGGAAGCGAAGGACGGCAACGGCGCCGCTGCCGCCACCGGCGTGGTCGATCCGCTCCAGTGGTGGGGCGCGCTCACCCAGCAGTTCCAGCAGATCGCCGCCGGCGCCCTCAAGGACGCGGCGAACAACACCGCGATGGACACCGCGCGCAACATGGCGGCCGGCATGGCGCGCGACGCCGTCAAGAACGCCACCGACGTCGTGCAGGCCGCCACCGGCGTCGCGACCGGCGCGGTCCGCAAGTCTGCGGCGGGCAAGTCCGTCGCCGCCAAACCCGCCACGAAGAAAACCACCCGCAAGGCGCCCACTCGCAAGCGGAGCGCCTCCACCAGCAAGTAGATGAAGCTGTTTCCCTTCGCGCATGCCACCCATCCCCAATGGCCGATGGCCGCGGGTTTGGTGCTGGCGCAGCTGCGCGCGCAGATGGCGCTGCCGGAGTATGCGCACTCGCCCACGCTGGCGCTGCTGTACATCACCGACCACTACGCGCCGCACGCCCAGGACATCCTCGACCACCTGAGCGCCGAGCTGCCGGAGATCACCGACTGGTCGGGCACGGTGGGCGTCGGCATCGCCTCGTCCAACGTCGAGTACTTCGACGAGCCGGCGCTGGCGGTGATGCTGTGCGCCGTGCCCTCGCACCAGTACCGCGTGTTCTCCGGCGTCGCGCCGCTGGGCATGGGCGAGGGCATGGGCTTCGAGCCGCACGCCGCGCTGATCCACGCCGACGCCACCACGCCCGACCTGGGCGAGCTGATCGGCGAGATGGCGGCGCGCACCTCCACCGGCTACCTGTTCGGCGGCCTGGCCGCGAGCCGGACGGCCGCGGTGCAGTTCGCGATCGGCGGCAACGGCAACATCAAGGGCCAGGGCCATGCCGGCGGCGTGTTCCGCGGCGGCATGTCGGGCGTGGCATTCGGCGAGGGCGTGCACATCGTTTCGCGCGTCACCCAGGGCTGCCAGCCGCTCGGTCGCGAGCGCGAGGTCACTTCGGCCGAGGGCAACGTGCTGCTCACGCTGGACGGCGAGCCGGCGCTGGACGTGCTGCTGGAGGAAGCGGCCATCTCGCTGGAGCGTCCGCAGGCCGCGATGTCGACGCTGCGTTCCACGCTGGTCGGCCTCACCGCGCCGGGCGACGACCTGATCGCGCGCGCCGGCACGTTCGGGACCGACGTCGAGGTGCGTCACATCATCGGCCTGGACCCGGGCCGGCGTGGCGTGGCGGTGGCCAGCAAGGTCGAGCCCGGCATGCGCATGGCGTTCTGCAATCGCAATTCGCAGGCCGCGCGCGCCGACCTGATGCGCATCTGCGCCGAGATCCGCGAGGAACTCGAACCGCAGGAGATGTCTCTCGCGGTGGCGTCGGCGCTGGCCGCGCCCGAGGCGCAGGTCGCGCCCAGCCCGGAGCGGCGCATCGCGGGCGCGGTGTACGTCAGCTGCGCGGGCCGCGGCGGCCCGCACTTCGGTGGACCGAGCGCGGAGCTGCAGATCGTGCGCCGCGCGCTCGGCGACGTGCCGCTGGTGGGCTTCTTCGCCGGCGGCGAGATCGCGCGGCACCACGTGTACGGCTACACGGGCGTGCTGACGGTCTTCGGTTAGGAGCCTGCGCCCCCTTATCGGCCCAACCCTGCGGGCCGGGGCTTGCAAGCGCGCCATGCGTCGTTACGGGCTCCTTGTGTGGATCGACCACACGGCGTCGCCCGCGCCTGGCCTGACACGCTTGCAAGCCCCGGCGCAGGCCCGTTTCTCTGCCGCGCAGGCTCCTAGGCGGCGATCCGCCGCAGCTTGCTGAACGCCTCGAACTCCCAGCTGCGCATCGCCAGCACCAGCGTGTAGCCCTCGCGCGCCTTCTCGGGCAGCTTCTGGTCGGCCTGGTGCTGCTGCGCGAAGTCCTGGGCCAGGCGCTGCAATCGGTCCACGAACGCGGGCGCGACGGCGTGGCTGATCGAGCCGTGCACCAGCAGCAGGCTTTCCGCCTCGCCGTCGAAGCCGCCCGCGAAGTAGTCCAGCGCCACATGCTCGCGGAAGAAGTTCATCACCGGTCCGTGCGGCCGCCAGCGGAAGGTCTTGGCCAGCTTGAGCCGGTAGCGGTTCAGCGGCCGCAGCTCGATGATGCCGATGCGGTCCAGCTGCACCAGGCACTTGATGCCTTCGGCTTCGGTGATCCGGTAGGTGCCGGTCATCTGCTCCAGCGTCCACTGGCTGAGCACGCAGATGGCCACCAGCAGCAGCTTCTTGTCGGCCACGACGGCGCGTTCCTGCTCCTTGGTCAGCTCCGTCAACAGCGGCTGCGACTCGGCCACGCGGCGGGCCAGGTCGGCGAAGTCCAGCTTGAGCGCGCGGCACACGGCGTCCACCCGCGACAGGCTCATGTCGCCCTTGGCGAACATGCGCTTGACGCTGGACTCGGCCATGCCCAGGCGCTTGGCCAGATCGGCGTAGGTGAACTGGGCGGCCTTCAGTTCCTTCTTCAGCGCGGTGACGAGGTCGGCGGTGGTGCTCATGGGCGGTATCGTTTGGCTGTACTTGAGGTGCAGGCTGGCGCAATGTAGCCTGATTCCATGCGCCTTTCGTGAATCGCGTGCCGACACTGCGCGGCATCCGTCAACGCCCAGGAGCCTCCGATGCATCCGCCGCAACCTTCCGAATCCCGCCTGCTGGCCGCCGTCGCCGGCGTGCTGCTGATCGCCGTCTTCGGCCCGCCGGTCGCGCAGCCGGCCGACTACCACGCGTCCCTGGTCGCCGCGGCCGCCGCCTGGCCGCTGGTGGGGGCGCTGGGCCGGCTGCAGGCCCGCGGGCAGAATCGCTCCGCACTGCCGCCGCAAGCGGCCTGAAAAGAAGAGGGGACGACACCATGAGCACCGTCATCGCCGAACCCGCGC
>Ga0247825_10001373_pt1 | contig 15951 bp, 14 predicted proteins | sample 13C_Vanillin_Day_FD_194413 | JGI IMG/M metagenome (GOLD analysis project Ga0247825, IMG submission 194413) | Soil microbial communities from agricultural site in Penn Yan, New York, United States - 13C_Vanillin_Day48 | ecosystem: Environmental > Terrestrial > Soil > Agricultural land | place... | reverse complement strand
GAGGAAGCCTGCGCGATGGTGAAGCAGTACAAGGGCGCCTATTCCGGCGAGCATGGCGACGGCCTGGTGCGCTCGGAGTGGATTGCGCCCTTCTTCGGCCCCCGCCTGACTGCCTGCCTCGGCGAGATCAAGTCCTGGCTCGATCCGCGCGGGCTGATGAACCCGGGGAAGATCGTCAATCCGCCGAGGATGGACGACGCGTCGCTTTTCCGCTTCAAGCCGGGCTACGCGACTTCGGCGCCTGCCGAGCTGCTCGACTGGAGCGAATGGGGGGGCTTCGACAAGGCAGTGGAGATGTGCAACAACAACGGCCACTGCCGCAAGTTCGACGCCGGGACGATGTGCCCCTCCTTCCGCGCGACGCTGGACGAAACGCACCTCACCCGCGGCCGGGCGAACAGCCTTCGCCTCGCCTTGTCGGGACAGCTTGGAAGCGAGGGCGAGAAGGCGGTCGTGGAGGCGCTCGAGCTTTGCGTCTCCTGCAAGGGGTGCAAGCGCGAGTGCCCCACCGGCGTCGACATGGCGCGCATGAAGATCGAGTACCTGGCGCACTACAAGGCGAAACACGGATACTCGCTGCGCGATCGCGCGATCGCGTACCTGCCGCGCTACGCACCCTTCGCCGGCCGCACTGCGGCGGTCGCGAACTGGGTGACGCGTGGGCTGAAGGGCATGCTCGGGTTTTCTGCCAAGCGCGATTTGCCGGCCTGGCGTGGAGACTACTTCCACGACCGCCTGCGGCCGGCGCGCGGGGCCGGACGCGAGGTGGTGGTCTTCGTCGACACCTTCAACCGCTGGTTCGAGCCGGAGAACGTGCGCGCCGCCATCCGCGTCCTGCAGGCTTCCGGCTGCAAGATCCTGCCCGCGCGGCCCCCGGCCGGCGGGCGGCCGCTCTGCTGCGGGCGCACCTTTCTCACCGCCGGCATGGTGGAAGAAGCGCGCGTCGAAGCGCGCCGCACCCTCGATGCGCTGCGCCCGTACGTGGAGCGTGGCGTCCCGGTGATCGGCCTGGAGCCGTCGTGCCTGTTCTCATTCCGCGATGAGTACGGCGTCCTGCTCGAGGGCACCGAGATCCTCGCGGAGAACGCCCTTCTGTTCGAGGAGTTCCTCGCCCGGGAGCCGGGCAAGCTCGAGTTCAAGGAAGCCCGCGAAGAGATCCTGCTGCACGGCCATTGCCATCAGAAAGCCTTCGACGCGATGGCCGCGGTCGAGAAAGTGCTCGGCATGGTGCCTGGCCTGAAGGTCTCGACGGTGCAGACGAGCTGCTGCGGCATGGCGGGGAGCTTCGGCTACGAGACCGAGCACTTCGGCGTCTCGATGAAGATGGCCGAGATGTCTCTCCTCCCCCAGGTCAGGAAGGCGGCCGCGGCGCTTGTCGTGGCGGACGGCACGAGCTGCCGCCATCAGATTGCCGACGGCACCGGCCGCGAAGCCTGGCATGTGGCGCGGGTGCTCGACGCCGCGCTCAAACCCTCGTCAGCAGCGCCATGACGAGCGATACCGTAAGCACCGAGGCGGCGGTCGAGATCACCGCGCCGGTGGAGGTCTCCGCTTCCAGCAGCTTGTAGCGTTGCGCCAGCACGAACGCGGTGGCGCCGAGCGGCAGGCTTGCGCACACCACGGCGATCTTCGCCCAGAACGGGTCGACGCTGAGCACCTGGTAGACGAGCACGGCCATGAGCGCCGGATGCACGACGAGCTTGAGGACGCTGGTCTGCCAGCTCGCCGCGGCGCCCGCGCGTATCGAGAGCTGCGACACGAAAAGGCCGATCGCGAACAGCGCGCACGGGCCGGCGGCGGCGGCAAGCAGCGTGGCGAACCGCTCGAGTGGCACTGGGATTCTGACTTCGAGAAAGACAAGCAGGATCGCAAGCGCGATCGGCCAGATGAGCGGGCTCATGACCACGCCGCGCAGCGCGCGCCGCACGCCTCCACGCTGCGGGTTGACGAAAAGCTCGAGGCACACGATGGCGAGCGCGAACGAAACGAAGTTCGTCGCGACGGTGGCGAGGGCTGCGGGCAGTGCCGCACGCTCGCCGTACGCTACGGTGACCAGCGGGATGCCCAGATAACCGGTATTGGCAAACGACGCGTTCAGCGCGCGCATCGTGTTGTCGGCGTTTGGGGCGCCGTTCATCCGCGAGAGGAGAAAGCCGGCCGCCGCCGTGCCCACGGTGGCCACGATGACCGCGAGGAGGAACGCCCCGCTCAGGATTTCCTCGAGCGAACCGCGGTACACCGCGATGAAAAGCATCGCGGGAAGCGCGAAGGCGTAGACGAACTGGTTCAGCGCGACGCTCGAAGCCTGGGTCACGAGGCCCGCGCGCCCGGCGAGATAGCCGCAGGCGACCAGCCCGAAGACCGGCAGCACCGCGGCGACGACGGGCTCTAGCGTCGACTCCAAGCGAAAAGCCAGAGCCCGGCCGCGATCATGGGAATGCACAGCCACTGCCCCATGGACAGGCCGAAGGCCAGCAGGCCGAGGAAGGCATCGGGCTCGCGGCCGAACTCGGCGATGAAGCGCAAGCTCCCGTACCCGATCAGAAAGAGCGCCGATACCTGGCCGCGAGGCCGGGGTGTCGCCGAGAACCACCACAGGATGGCGAAGAGCGCGAGCCCCTCGAGAGCGAACTGGTAGAGCTGCGAAGGGTGCCGCGGCGCGTCGCCCGCGTGCCGGAACACCATGCCCCAGGGGACGTCGGTGACCCGCCCGTAGAGCTCGCCGTTGATGAAATTGCCCATCCGGCCGGCCGCGATGCCGAGCGGGCACAGCGGTCCCACGAAATCAGTGAGCCGCAGGAAGTCGATGCCCTGCCGGCGGGCGTGGATCCACATGGCGGCGAGCACGCCGAGCATGCCGCCGTGGAACGACATGCCGCCCTGCCAGATGGCGAAGACCTCGAGCGGGTGGGCCGCGTAGTACCCGGGCTTGTAGAAGAGCACATAGCCCAGCCGCCCGCCGAGGATCACGCCGAGCACTGCGAGGAAGATGAGGTCGTCGAACTGCTTGCGGGTGATGGGCGCGCGGCCGCCCACGATTCTCCTGACTCCCAGCCACCACGCCGCGGCGAAGCCCACGAGGTACATGAGGCCATACCAGCGTACGGCGAGCGGTCCGATCGAGAACGCGATCGGGTCGAAGTCGGGATGAACCAGCACGGCGGCTAGCGGCGCAGCTCGCGGGCGTGGGCTACGAAGTCGCGCGCAGCGGCGCCGAGCGCGCCGCGCGGCCAGGCGAGCCATACGTCGAGCCGCGGATGCCGGTCGGCGAGCTCCCGATAAGCGACGCCCCGGCGCCCGAGGTTGGCTACCGAAGCCGGGACGATGGCCACGCCGAGGCCGCTCGAAACCAGGCTCACTACCGTCTGCATCTGGATCGCCTCCTGCGCCACGTTGAGCGGGATGCCGGCCCGCGCGGCCAGCCCGCGCACGATATCGTACAAGCCCGGGGCGATCTCGCGCGGCACCATGACGAAAGGCTCGCGCGCCAGGTCCATCACCGCGAGCCTGCCGGCGGCCCGCGCAAGGCGGTGCCGGGACGGAAGCGCGGCGACGAAGCGCTCGCGCTGCACGACGAGGTGCTCGAGGCCGGCCTCGCCCGCGACCGGCGGCAGCAGCAGCCCGAAGTCGAGCTCGCCCGCCCCGAGCGCCGTGGCCTGCTCGGGAGAGAGCATTTCGCGCAGCGCGAGCGCCACGCCCGGGCGCGCGGCCTTGAAGCGCTTGAGCAGCCCGGGCAGCACGCCGTAATCGGCGAGCGAAACGAAGCCGATGCGCAGCCTTCCCTGCTCGCCCGAGGCCATGCCGCGCACTTCCAGCACCGCCCTTTCGAGCTGGCCCAGGAGGCGCCGTGCCTCCTCGAGCAGGCGGCCGCCCTCGGCGGTGAGCTCGACCCGCCTGCGGCTGCGCGCGAAGAGCGCCACGCCGAGGCGGGTCTCGAGCGCGCGGATGGCGCGCGACAGCGGCGGTTGCGAGATGTGGAGCGCTTCGGCGGCGCGGCCGAAATGCAGCCGGTCGGCGACGGCTATGAAATACCGCAGCTGCCACAATTCCGGCAGATCCATACCTATAGGGTATTACAGCAGGATCGCGATTGTATTGGCCTCCCACCCGGGCGGGGGGCAAAATCCGCTTCCACTCAGAGGAGAGAGGCAGATGGCCGCCAACCGCCGCTCACAGCTCATCACCCAGGGCGTCGCCCGCGCGCCCAACCGCGCCATGCTGCGCGCGGTCGGCTTCGGCGACGCCGACTTCGAGAAGCCCATCGTCGGCGTGGCCAACGGGCACTCGACCATGAATCCGTGCAACGCAGGCATCCAGCCGCTCGCCGAGCGCGCGGTGGCGGCCCTCGAGGCCGCGGGTGCCAAGCCGCAGACCTTCGGCGTGCCGACGGTGACCGACGGCATCGGGATGGGCACCGAGGCGATGAAGTACTCGCTCGTCTCGCGCGAGGTGATCGCCGACGCCATCGAGACCAGCGTCAACGGCCAGGCGATGGACGGCGTGCTGGTCATCGGCGGCTGCGACAAGAACATGCCGGGCGGGATGATCGCCATGGCGCGCATGAACGTGCCGGGCATCTACGTCTACGGCGGCACCATCAAGCCGGGCAAGTGGAAAGGCACCGACCTCACCATCGTCTCGGCTTTCGAGGCGGTGGGGGCGTACACCGCGGGCAAGCTCTCGGAAGAGGACTTCGTCGGCATCGAGAAGAATGCCTGCCCCAGCGTGGGCGCCTGCGGCGGCATGTATACCGCCAATACCATGAGCTCCTCGTTCGAGGCGCTGGGCATGAGCCTGCTCGGATCTTCCCAGATGGCGGCGCCCGACGCCGAAAAGGTCGACTCGGCCGCCGAGTCGGCGCGCGTGCTGGTCGAGGCGATCCGGAAGGACCTCAAACCGCGGGACATCATCACCCGCAAATCGATCGAGAACGCGGTGGCGCTCGTCATGGCGACCGGCGGCTCGACCAACGCCGTGCTGCACTTTCTCGCGATCGCGGCGGCGGCGGGCGTGAAGTGGTCGATCGACGATTTCGAGCGCGTGCGCAGGCGCGTCCCGGTGCTGTGCGACCTCAAGCCTTCGGGTCGCTTCGTCGCGGTCGACTTCCACCGGGCGGGCGGCGTCCCGCAGGTGCTCAAGATCCTGCTCGAAAACGGCGTGCTGCACGGCGAATGCATGACGATCCAGGGCAGGACCATCGCCGAGATGCTGAAGGACGTGCCGGCCGAGCCCCGCACCGACCAGGAGGTGATCCGCCCATGGTCGAAGCCGCTCTACCGCCAGGGCCATCTCGCGATCCTCAAGGGAAATCTCGCCACCGAAGGCTGCGTGGCGAAGATCACGGGCCTCAAGAATCCCTCGATCACCGGCCCGGCGCGCGTCTTCGACTCCGAGAACGCCTGCATGAAGGCGATCATGGCGAAGCGGATCAAGCCGGGCGACGTGATCGTGATCCGCTACGAAGGGCCGCGTGGCGGGCCCGGCATGCAGGAAATGCTCGCGCCGACCTCGGCGCTCATCGGCCAGGGGCTGGGCGAGTCGGTAGGACTGCTCACCGATGGACGCTTCTCCGGCGGCACCTGGGGCATGGTGGTCGGCCACGTGGCGCCCGAGGCCTACGTCGGCGGCACTATCGCGCTCGTCAAGGAAGGCGACTCCATCACCATCGACGCCAAGAAACGGCTGCTGCAGCTCAACGTCGCGGCGAAGGAGCTGGCGGCGCGGCGCAAGAAATGGAAGCCGCCCAAGCCGCGCTACACGAAGGGACTGCTCGCGAAGTACATCCGCCTCGTGTCGACGGCCTCCACCGGAGCCTTGACCGACGCGGGCTAGAAGCTCGACCCCGGCTCCTTCAGGAACTCGAGCTCCTCGGGCGTGCTGGTACGCCCGAGGATTGCATTGCGGTGCGGAAAGCGCCCGAAGCGCCGGATGATGTCGCGGTGGGCGAGCGCGTAGCGGTAGACGTCGTTCGTCTCGGGATAGGCATCTAGCGCCTTGGTGAGCTCGCAGGACCTCTCCTGGTGGGCGAGCGTCTCGGCATGCTCGAACGGCAGATAGACGAACAGCCGCTCCACAGGGAGCAGGCCCCGGTCAAAGCCGCGGTCCACGGCGTGCCGTGCCGTCTCGAGCGCCAGCGGATCGGTCGCGAAGGCGCGCGGTGTGCCGCGGAACATGTTGCGCGGGAACTGATCGAGCAGGAGGATCAGCGCCAGGCAGTCGGCGGCGCTTTCCCTGAGGTGTGAAAGCCTGCCGGCCGCTGCCTCCTCGTGCAGCGGCAGAAACCGCTCGCGCACCTCGCGGTCGAACGCATCGCTCTTCGTGAACCAGCGCTTGTGCGGTTTTCCCCATTCGGCCGCCGGACCGAACCAAAATAGCAACACCTCGGTGCCGCTCGATTGGTGCGTCATGGTGCAGATGGTAAGCTCGCCGCACCACCAACAACATGGGAGAACCCATGACCCGCCTCTTCAAGCGCCTGCTTTCCAGCCTCCTCATCGTTTGCCTCGCCGGGCTCGGGCTGCCGGTTCAGGCCGGCATGCTGCCGACCGACGCCGGCAATGCCGAGCGTTCCCGCGTCCTGAGCGTGCTGGAGCGCGACGACGTGCGCGCCCAGCTCGAAGCGCATGGGGTCACCGCGGCGCAGGTGAAAGCACGCGTGGCGGCGATGACGGACGACGAGCTCGCGCAGCTCGCCGGCCAGATTGACAGCCTGCCGGCGGGCGGCGCCGACGTACTCGGGGTCATCCTCGTCGTATTCCTCGTCCTGCTCATCACCGACATCCTGGGCTTCACGAAGATCTTCCCCTTCACCAAGTCGGTCAAAAAGTAGTAGTAATAAGGAAGACCCCCGCCGGAAACCGCCGCCGCGGCGGGGTTTCCGGCCATGCCGAACCGCCTCGCCACAGAAACCTCGCCCTATCTCCAGCAGCACGCCGCGAACCCGGTCGACTGGTATCCATGGGGCGAGGAGGCGCTCAACCGGGCACGCGACGAGGACAAGCCGATCCTCCTGTCCGTGGGCTATTCGGCCTGCCACTGGTGCCACGTCATGGCGCACGAGAGCTTCGAGGATCCCGAGGTCGCGGCGGTGATGAACCGGCTTTTCGTCAACGTGAAGGTTGACCGCGAAGAGCGGCCCGACATCGACCAGATCTACCAGAGCGCGCACCAGATGCTCGCGCAGCGCGCGGGGGGCTGGCCGCTCACGATGTTCCTGTCGCCCGACGGCACGCCGTTCTTCGGCGGCACCTACTTTCCGCGCACCGCGCGCTACGGCATGCCGGCATTTCCGGAGCTGTGCGAGCGCATCGCTGCGGTCTGGCGCGAGCAGCGGGCGCAGATCGATGCGCAGGGCAGCGAGGTGCGGGACGCGTTTGCGCGCAGCGTGCCGCGCGGGGCCGGCCGGCGCGCCGAGTTTTCCGCCGAGGTGCTCGCCGCAATGCTCGAGCACCTGCGCGCGAGCTTCGACGCACGGCACGGCGGCTTCGGCGCGGCACCCAAATTCCCGCATCCCACCGACCTCGAGCTGTGCCTGCGCAAGGGCGAGCTCGAGATCGCGCGGGTCACGCTTGCGCGCATGTGCGAAGGCGGCATCTACGACCAGCTCGGCGGCGGCTTCTGCCGCTACAGCACCGACGCCTACTGGACCATCCCCCACTTCGAGAAGATGCTCTACGACAACGGTCCGCTCCTCGGCCTGCTCGCCGACGCCTGGTCGCTCACGCGCGAGCCGCTCTTCGCGCGCTGCGCCGGCGAAACCGCGGGCTGGATCATGCGCGAGATGCAGTCGCCCGAGGGCGGCTATTACTCCTCCCTCGACGCCGACAGCGAGCACGAGGAGGGCAAGTTCTACGTCTGGAGCAAGGAGGAAGTCGCCTCCCTCCTGACCCCGGCAGAGTACGCGGTCGTGGCTGCGCACTATGGCCTCGACCAGCCGCCGAACTTCGAGAACAGGCACTGGCACTTGCGCATCACCTCGCCGTTGAGCGATGAGCCGCTCCTCGATTCGGGGAAACGAAAGCTCTTGTCCGCCAGGGAGAGGCGCGTGCGGCCGGGGCGTGACGAGAAGATCCTCGTGTCGTGGAATGCGCTCGCGATCCGCGGCATGGCGCATGCGGGCCGCGTGCTGGGACGGCCGGAATGGATCGCCTCCGCGCGTCGCGCGCTCGAATTCATCCGCGCGAGGATGTGGCGCGAGGCGCGCCTGCTCGCCACCTACAAGGACGGCCGCGCGCACCTGAAGGCGTATCTCGACGACTACGCGTTCCTCCTTGCCGCCGTGCTCGAGCTGCTGCAGGAGCGTTTCGGCACCGAAGAGCTCGGTTTCGCCTGCCAGCTCGCCGAGGTGCTGCTCGCGCAATTCGAAGACGCGGAAGCAGGCGGGTTCTTCTTCACGGCGCGCGACCACGAAGAGCTCGTCCATCGGCCCAAGCCCGGGCATGACAACGCCACGCCTTCGGGCAATGCGCTCGCGGCCTGGGCGCTCGGCCGCCTCGCCGCCATCACTGGAGAGCCGCGCTTCGCCCGCGCCGCAGAGCGCACGCTCGAGCTTTTTTATCCGCAGATGCGCGATTACCCCGCCGGGTTCGCCGCCATGGCCACCGCGCTGGACGAAGTGCTGCAACCGCCGCGCATGCTGATCCTGCGCGGCCGGGAGGATGCCCTCCCCGCCTGGCAAGCGGAACTGGCGCAGGCGTTCCACCCGGACCTCGCCGTGCTTGCCGTACCGGAGGGCGCGGCGGGTTTGCCGGCGGCCCTCGACAAGCCCGCCCGGCCCGGGCCTGTCAACGCATGGCTATGCCACGGCGTTACTTGTCTCGCGCCGATAGCCGATCTTGTAAACTTGAAAAAAACCCTCAAGGAGCAAGCATGAAGCGTCTCGCCCTCTTCCTCGCCGCCGCAGCGGTTCCGGCTTGCCTGCCGGCCTACGCGAACGAGGAGCTCGCCAAGAAGCACGCCTGCCTCGCCTGCCATGCCATCGACAAGAAGCTGGTCGGCCCTTCCTACAAGGAGGTCTCCGCCAAGTACCGGGGCGATGCCGGCGCCGAGGCGAAGCTCGTGGAGAAGGTAAAAAAGGGCAGCCAGGGCACGTGGGGACAGGTGCCGATGCCGCCGAATACCAACGTGCCCGACGGCGACGTGCGCACGCTGGTGAAGTGGATCCTGTCGCAGAAGTAATACAACCGCAGCCAAGTGGTCGCGCGCTGGCGCTCGGCGGCGGTACCGCCCGGGGCGCGCGGTATCATTAGAGCGTCCACGCAACCCCGGGAGGATCGCATGAACAATAAAGTCGGCGTCACGCTCATCGCGGCCGCTGCCGCCCTCATCGGCTGCGGCGAGCAGCCCAAGCCCGCTGCGAAAGCCGATACCAAGGCCGCGGCGGAAGCATCGAAGGCGCCGCCCGCGCCCGCCGCGCAGGAAATCAGGATCGGGCACGTCGGCCCGCTCACCGGCGGCATCGCCCACCTCGGCAAGGACAACGAGAACGGCGCGCGCCTCGCCGTCGACGAAGCCAACGCCGCCGGCTTGAAGATCGGCGGAAACGCGGTGCGCTTCACGCTGGTCGCCGAAGACGACCAGGCCGACCCGAAGGTCGCCACCACGGTCGCGCAGAAGCTCGCCGACGCCAAGGTCGCCGGGGTGGTCGGCCACCTCAACTCCGGCACTTCGATCCCGGCCTCCGACGTCTACAGCAAGGCCGGCATTCCGGTGATCTCGGGCTCCTCCACCAACCCCAAGCTCACCGAGGCGGGATACAAGACGCAGTTCCGGGTCGTCGGCCGCGACGACCAGCAGGGACCCGCGGTCGCAAGCTACCTCGCCGCGAACAACAAGCCCAAGCTCGTCGCCGTGATCGACGACGCCACTGCGTACGGCGAGGGCATTGCCAACGAGGTCGAAAAGACGCTCAAGGCGGCCAACATCAAGGTGCTGCCGCGCGAGAAGGGCACCGACAGGACGACCGACTGGAAGGCGGTCCTCACCAAGCTGCGCGGCCGCAGCCCCGACGCCGTCTTCTACGGCGGCATGGACGCGACCGCTGGGCCCCTGCTCAAGCAAGGGCGCGAGCTCGGCATCAAGGCGGTGTTCTCTTTCGGCGACGGCGCCTGCACCGACAAGATGAAGGAGCTCGCCGGCGAGGCCGCCGAAGGGCTGCTCTGCTCGCAGGCCGGGATTCCGCCCCAGGCCGCCGACAAGAAGTTTCTCGAGGCGTACAAGAAGAAGTTCAACACCGACCCCATCCTTTATTCGCCTTTCACCTACGATGCCGCCAACCTGCTGATCGAGGCGATGAAGAAGGCCGACTCGGCGGATCCGGCAAAATATCTGCCCGAGCTCGCGAAGATCGAGTACAACGGCGCCACCGGCCGGATCGCGTTCGACCAGAAGGGCGACCGCAGGGACGCCGAGATGACGATCTTCACGATGAAGGGCGGCAAGCTCGAGCCGATCGCCATCGTCAAGGGCGGCAAGACCATGACCTACGACGAATTCATGCGCTCGGCCGCCGGCGCCGCCCCGGCCGCGGCTCCGGCCGAGAAGAAGTAGCGGGGCGATGCACCGTAAACGGCACCGCGAGGTGCCGTTTTTGTTTCTGCTAGGCTAGCCTGCGCGCATGGATACGTTCCTGCAGCAGCTGGTGAACGGGCTCACCGCAGGAAGCGTGTACGCCGTGGTGGCCCTCGGGTACACCATGGTGTACGGCATCATCCAGCTCATCAACTTCGCCCACGGCGAGGTGGTCATGATCGGCGCCATGGTGGCTTTCACCGTCATCACGGCGCTCGCGCCTTCCGGCGCCCATCCGCTCGTCGTCGTCCTGCTCGGCACGGCCGCGGCCATTCCCGTGTGCATGCTCGTCGGATACGCCATGGAGCGGCTCGCGTACCGGCCGCTGCGCCGCGCGCCGCGCCTGGCGCCTCTCATCACGGCGATCGGCGTGTCCATCGTTCTGCAGCACCTTGCGATGCTCGTGTGGAGCCGCAACGTCCTTGCCTTCCCGCAGATCATCAAGGTCAGCACCTACTCCGTGGGCGGCGCCTCGATCAGCAACGTGCAGATCGCGATCATCGGCGTTTGCGTAGCCGTGATGGCCGCGCTCGCCCTCCTGGTATACCGCACGCGGCTGGGGACGGCGATGCGCGCGACGGCGCAGAACCAGCAGGTCGCAGGATTGATGGGCATCGACATCAACCGCGTCATCGCCGGCACCTTCGTCATCGGCGCCGCCCTGGGCGCGGTGGCCGGGGTGCTCTTCGGCACATACTACGGTGTCGCCCAGTACACCATGGGTTCGATCCTCGGCCTCAAGGCCTTCTGCGCCGCGGTGCTGGGCGGGATCGGCAACATCCCGGGGGCGATGCTCGGCGGCGTGGTGCTCGGCCTGGTGGAGGCGCTCGGCGCAGGCTACATCGGCGACTTCACCGACCTGTGCCAGTACGGCTGGCTCGGCCGCTTCATCGACGACTGCGATGGCGGTGGCCACTTCATCCTGTTCGGCTCGAACTATCAGGACGTGTTTGCCTTCATCGTGCTCATCCTGGTCCTGGTGCTGCGGCCGCAGGGCCTGCTCGGCGAGCGCGTCGCCGACCGCGCATGAAGACGCCGGCCCGGATCTGGCTCGGCGTCGCGCTCATCGGCATCTGCCTGCTGGCGTTGCCGTTCGCGCTCGCGCAGGCCGGCACCGCGTGGGTGCGCATCGCGAACCTGGCCATCCTCTATGTCATGCTCGCGCTCGGCCTGAACATCGTGGTGGGCTTCGCCGGTCTGCTCGATCTCGGCTATATCGCGTTCTACGCGGTGGGCGCCTACGCCTACGCCCTGCTCGCGAGCCCGCACTTCAACATCCACCTGCCCTTCTGGATCATTCTTCCCATCGGTGCGCTGATCGCTGCGTTCTTCGGCGTCCTGCTGGGCGCGCCCACCCTCAAGCTGAGGGGCGATTATCTGGCCATCGTCACGCTCGGCTTCGGCGAGATCATCCGCATCTTCCTCAACAACCTGTCGCGGCCGGTGAACATCACCAACGGCCCGCAGGGCATCACGCGCATCGACCCGTTCAGCTTCGGCGCCCTGGATTTCTCCAGCCGCGACAGCGTGCTCGGCCTGGAGGTCAGCGGGCCGATCAAGTACTACTACCTGCTTGCCGCGATCACGTTGCTCGTCATCCTGGTCAACATCCGCCTGCAGAACTCGCGCATCGGCCGAGCCTGGGAGGCCATCCGCGAGGACGAGGTCGCCGCGCGCGCCATGGGCATCAACACGCGCAACATGAAGCTGCTCGCCTTCGCCATGGGCGCGAGCTTCGGCGGCCTTGCCGGGGGCATGTTCTCGGCCATCCAGGGCTTCATCTCCCCGGAGAGCTTCGTGCTGGTCGAGTCGATCATGGTGGTGGCGATGGTGGTGCTCGGGGGCATGGGCAACATATGGGGGGTTATCCTTGGCGCGCTGCTGCTCTCGTTCGTGCCCGAGATCCTGCGCTGGACGGTCGAGCCGCTGCAGCAGGCGCTCTTCGGGCGCCTGCTCATCGAGCCCGAAGTGATCCGCATGCTGATCTTCGGGCTCGCGCTCGTGCTCATCATGCTGTTCCGCCCGGCTGGGCTGCTGCCCTCGGCGGTGCGCAAGCGCGAGCTCAGCTCGTGAGCCTGCTCGCGGCGAAGCGCATCGGCAAGCGTTTCGGCGGCGTCCAGGCGCTGCACGAGGTCAGCTTCGAGATCGCGAAGGGCGAGATTTTCGGGCTGATCGGACCGAACGGCGCGGGCAAGACCACCCTTTTCAACGTGCTCACGGGAATCTACGTGCCCGACCAGGGAAGCTTCGATTTCGATGGCCGGACGCTCGGCACCCTGCCGCCGCACAAGGTCGCCGTGGCCGGAATCGCGCGCACCTTCCAGAACATCCGCCTGTTCGCGAACCTCTCGTCGCTCGAGAACGTGATGATCGGGCGGCACGCGCGCACGCGCGCGAGCGTCCTTGGCGCGGTGCTGCGGACGCGGCGTACTCTGGACGAAGAGCGCGACACCGAACGCAGGGCGCTCGCCCTGCTCGATTTCGTCGGCATCCGCCGCCGGGCCAACGATCCGGCGGGAAGCCTGCCCTACGGCGATCAGCGGCGCCTGGAAATCGCGCGGGCCCTCGCCACCGAGCCCAAGCTCCTCGCCCTCGACGAGCCGGCCGCCGGCATGAACGCGGCCGAAACCGTCGGCCTGCGCGCGCTCATCGAATCGATCCGCAGCCAGGGCATCACGGTGCTGCTCATCGAGCACGATGTGCGGCTGGTGATGAACGTGTGCGATCGCGTCATGGTGCTCGACTACGGCGAGAAGATCGCCGAAGGCAGGCCCGCCGAGGTGCAGCGCGATCCCAAGGTCATCGAGGCGTACCTCGGAGCGCCGCATGCTGCTTGACGTCAAGGGCCTCGAGGTGCGCTACGGCGGCATCCGGGCGGTCAAGGGCATCGACCTGGAGGTGGCCCCCGGCGAGCTGGTCGCGCTGATCGGCGCGAACGGCGCAGGCAAGACCTCGACGCTCAAGGCGATCTGCAGGCTGATCGCGTCCACCGCGAGGAAGATCGAGTACCGCGGAGCCGATCTGGCCAAAGCGAAGGTGCACGAGCTGCCGCAGCGCGGCCTCGTCATGGTCCCCGAAGGGCGCGGCATCTTCGGCCAGCTCACCGTCCAGGAAAACCTCGCCATGGGCGCCTACGTGCGGGGTAGCGTCGATCCCGAGGCGCAGTACGCGGCGTTTCCGCGCCTGCGCGAGCGGCGCCACCAGATCGCCGGGACCCTGTCCGGAGGCGAGCAGCAGATGCTCGCGATCGCGCGCGCGCTCATGAGCGAGCCCAGGCTCCTGCTTCTCGACGAGCCTTCGATGGGCCTCGCGCCCCTGATGGTCGCGAAGATCTTCGAGATCATCCGCGACATCGCGTCGAAGGGGGTGACCATCCTGCTCGTGGAGCAGAATGCGCTGCTCGCGCTCGAGGCCGCCCGGCGCGCCTACGTCATGGAATCGGGCGCGATCACCTTGTCCGGGGACGCAAAATCGCTGCTGCACGACGCGCGCATTCGCGAGGCCTATTTGGGCGAAGCGTCTGCCCGCTGACGGACCGATCCTACTGTAAGAGAAGTTCAATAGAATCTGATGCCTGCGGTACATCTTGCAAAGACTCGCGGTTTGCGCATAATGCGCTGCAAGAACCAAGAAACAAGAAGCAGGTAAGAAAGAGTCTTCCAGGCTTGTGAGCGCCGACCTGCGCTCGGCAATCCTCATCCAGGGTTGTGGGGGTCTGGGAGACGTCATGAACTACAAAGCTGTTGCCGTTCCTCTCCTGTGTGGGCCCGCAGGAGCCAGCCCATCTGCTCGTTTCAAGGAGGATGCCTATCGGAAGGCTCTGAACCTTCTGCGACCGCTGTAGCGCCGGGCACAGGGAGGCACCCGTGCCAGCGCCGGTGGTGCGGGTTGCGCTTGGGCGAAAGCCGGCAACAAGCCAAGCACAACGGAGGATATTCGTGAATACCAAGTTCCAACAGCACCGCAGTGCTCCCAACCGTGTCGATCGCCGCAGAGTCCTTGGCGCGCTGGGCTCCGGGCTCGCGTTAGCCGGCACGGGCCTGCCGGGCGTGCGCGAAGCGCTCGCCCAGAGCTTCGTGCTGCGCGAAGAGAACTTCGGCCGCATGTTCCCGCAGCTCGAAGCGTTCTTCGGCGAGCGCCCGCCCCGCGGCCTCAATGCCGTGCTGCTCGAGATCGGCAAGCGCGGCGGCGTCATGGACGCCGGCGACAGGCTCCCGGCGAGCGCGGCCGCGACGGACCAGGCCCAGGCGGCGATCAACCTGATCGTCGACCCGGCCCTGAACGTGGGGAACCCCAACAACGCCACGCACACCGCGGGCACCACGTTCATGGCCCAGTTCATGGATCACGACATGACCTTCGACCAAACCTCGGCGCTGGGTCTTGAGACCGACCCCGAGGAATCGCCGAATACGCGCTCGCCGACCCTCGACCTCGATTCGGTCTATCTCGGCGGTCCGCGCCGTGCGCCGCATCTGTACGGGTTCGAGAGCTCGCGGATCAAGTTCAAGGTGGGCGCCAACGGCCAGTTCGAAGATCTGCCGCGCACCAGCACCGGCACCGCGATCATCGGCGATCCGCGCAACGACGAAAACCTCATGCTCGCGGGACTGCACGCCGCGTTTCTGCTGTTCCACAACAGGGCGGTCGACTACGTGAAGGCGCGCGAGCGCCGCGCGGATGACGACGAGGTTTTCGAGCGCGCGCGGCGGCTCACCCGCTGGCACTACCAGTGGCTGATCGTGCACGAGTTCCTGCCGCTCTTCATCGGCCAGGCGCGCACCGAGCGCATCTTGCGCTTCGGCCGCCGGTTCTACCGGCCGCGCGTCGCGTTCATGCCGGTCGAGTTCCAGGGCGCGGCGTACCGCTTCGGCCATAGCATGGTTCGCCCCTCCTACCGGGCGAACCGCGTAGGCAACCCCGGCACGCTGCCGGGCGCACCGGCGTTCTTCGGGATGATCTTCGACCCGGCCGGGCAGGGCCAGGCCGACCCGGTCGACCTGCGCGGGGGCGCGCGCAAGCCGCGGCGCTTCATCGGCTGGGAGACGTTTTTCGACTTCGGCCTGCTCGAGTTCAACGGCAGCGGCCCGGCGGTCAAGCCGAACAAGCTCATCGACGCGCGGATCTCGACGCCGCTCTTCCTGCTGCCGGTCGGGACGATTGCCGGGTTCCAGCCCGGCCAGCCGATCTCGCTGCCGCAACGGAACCTGCTCCGCGGGGTGACGTGGTCGCTGCCCTCGGGCCAGAAGATCGCGCGCGAGATCGGCGCGGACCCGCTCGATCCGTTCGAGCTGCCCCAGTTCCCGCGCGACTTCAACCTTAACCGGTCGACGCCGCTCTGGCCGTACTGCCTGCAGGAGGCCTTTGTCAGGGAGGGCGGGC
>Ga0247825_10001372_pt1 | contig 15954 bp, 17 predicted proteins | sample 13C_Vanillin_Day_FD_194413 | JGI IMG/M metagenome (GOLD analysis project Ga0247825, IMG submission 194413) | Soil microbial communities from agricultural site in Penn Yan, New York, United States - 13C_Vanillin_Day48 | ecosystem: Environmental > Terrestrial > Soil > Agricultural land | place... | reverse complement strand
GTACTCGCGGGCGCCGGACCACGAGAATTCCAGGATCGGGTGATTCTCGTACCCGGCGTCGGGAACCCATCGATCGCCCTTCCTGCGCACGCGCGCGTCGGCGTCGTCCCATTGGAACCAGTCGTCGCCCTTCGGTCCGGTCGGGCCCTTTGCGTTGAGGAATTCCGCAGCCTGCGCGTTGGTGACCGGTGTGCGGTCGATCGAGAACGCCGCGACGTCGACGCGATGCGACGGACGTTCGTCGTCCGGCCCGTTGTCGCTGCCCATCGTGAACGGGCCGGCGGGAATGGGAACGAGTTCGGTGCCCGCCGGCGCCTGGGCGCCTACGGCGCCGGCGAGAAAGAAGAGCGCAACGAGCTGTTCAAAACCTGTCGTCCTGACAGATGTATTCAAACGGCTCGTCCTTGGGAAGCCACCGCGTGTTGTTCCAACCGCCCGCTTCCCACGGTTTCGTGTACGCCCCGGGATCGTCGATCGTGAAGCGGTACGTGAGGAGGTTCAGAGCCGGCCGGGTAATGCGCTCGACGATCTTCAACTGTTTGGTCGTCGGATACGATCCGTGAATCCACGTTTTCTCATTGAAGCCCGTGGTCTCGATCACGAGCGTGTCCCCCTCCCACTTGCCGACGGAGTGCCCCAGATAGCTCGGGCGCAGGTCCTTGGGATGCGGCCGACCATCCATGTAGACGACTCGCCATGAGTGAGGCCCCGCGATGTTGATGATATAGATCTTGTCTTCGCCAGGCACCTGTACGATGTCGAACCCGGGAGAGCTCCAGAAGGCCGGCCCTCCCGCCGGCTTGCAACGCACGGTCGGGGGGTAATTTGTCTCCGCCTCTTTCTGTCGATTCTGGTACACCGCCCTTGCCCAAGGCTGGAAGGGTACCTGATCCGGTTTCGGGGTGACGGGGCCCGGGATATTGAGCGGGTTCGCACCGCCGCCGGCGCCAGGCCGGACCTGCCAATACCCCTCGGCACCCGGCGTCGAGCCGAGACCGATTTTGCCATCGGGCCATCGCGGCGGCGGATCCTGCGCGAATGCCGGTGCGCCGGCCATCGCCAGGAGCAACAGGGTTGCGGCCGTGGTCTTGAAACTCAGCAACATGGAACGAGCCCTCCCTTGCCGTGAGACGACACGCCGGAGGTTTCGCGCTACCTCATCGTCAATTTTTCCTTGTGGCTGGGCACGACCAGCCAGGTGTCTCGGGTGGCGCCGGCTTCCGGTTTCCCTTCCCGGTCGAGTGCGGCGTTCTGGATCGTGACGGTGGACCCGATCTTCAGGATGCTGTTGTTCCAGCCGCCGCAGCATTCGTTGTTGTTCCGCATGATGGCGTACGGCGGGCCCATCTCGATTTTGAAGTTGACGACCTTGCCGTCTTCCTCGACGACGTTCACGTGAAGGTAGGCGTGCGGGTTGATCCAGTCCACCTTCGTGATGACTCCGGTGATGTCGCGGGTCTTGTTGCTGTCGAATTGCACATCGAAGGAGTGATGCCCGACAACCGGCGACACACCCAACAGCACCAGGCCGAAGACAGCCGCCAAACCCATTGCATTGCGCCTCATTGCTCGTCCTCCTCTTGTTTCAGCGGATGAAAGTCGTCTCGGCATTCTCCTCGCAGAAATACTCCTGGATCTCTCTGTCCGGCACCCATTCGACGGTCCAGGCCGCGGTCCAGGGCCTCGTGTACGCCCGTGCATCGTCGACGGTCACCTCGTATCTCAGTGTAGCGTAATCGGGCCGCGAGAAGCGCTCGGTCAGGCGGAGAGCCGTGGTGCTGGGCAGGCCTCCGTTCCCGAGCCAGAATCGCTCGTTGAACCCCGTCGTCTCGACGACCAGCGTGTCTTTTTCCCACCGTCCGCTGGACGTGCCGTAATAGGTGGGGCTGGCAGCGAGCTCCTCGGTGTTCAATTTCCGGCCATCCATGAATATCGGATGCCAGTTCCTGTTCTCGCCCCCCAGCAGCACGAGGATGCGCTTCAGCTCCCGCTGCTCGACGAACTGGAATCCGTAGGCGCCCTGGAACTGGCGAGGCCCGCCGGGCGCCAGGCAGCGCGAGAGCGGATCATCGACCAGAAGGTTGCGCTGACGGAACAGATACAGCGCCCTCGACCAGGGGCGGAACGGAGCGACCCGGTCCGCATCGGCCAGGTCGAACAACAGCGCATCGCCGTTCATCCGGATGTCGCCGGCCTTGTTCTCCACCATCCCGACGGCGCTCGCCCGGCCCCAGAATCCTTTCTCCCCCGGCCGCGGACCGAGCCGCACCTGACCGTCTGGCCAGCGCGGGGTGGGCTCCTTCTTCGCCTGCGCGCCAGGCTTCGCGGCCGGGACGACGAACAATTGTTGCTTGTCGCTGACGCGGGTGATCGAAGCGCCAAACGCCCGCTTACTCTGGCTCCTGGCCGGTACGCCTCTGACGGACACCACCTCGCCCACCTTGAGCGACGTGTTGGTCCACCCGGCTCGTTCGAGGTCGAAGGGCCTGCCGACTTCGACGGCCCAGTTCGTGACCGTCCCATCGCTCTCGGCATCGTCGACGAACAGGTACGCGTGAGGATTCACCCATTCGATTCTCGTGACGACTCCCTGAAGGGTGACCTGTCGTTCGCCGTCGTACGTTGCGGAATGCGAATGGTGCGCCGGCAGCGGCGCGACGAGCAGCAGCAGCATGCTCAGACTTGCGGCCAAGACCCGCATCATGTTCGTTCCTCGTGCAGAACCACGATCCCTAGTCTCTCGTGATCTTGAAGTCGCCTTTGGCGGTGCCTTGGCTCCAGGTGCCTGTGAGCGTCCGATGGGCAGACCCGATGTTTTCGAGCCGGCCATCGGCTGCGACGTCGATCGCGTTGCCCTTCGCATCTTTTCCCTTCGCTTCGAGACGGACCGTCCAGTCTGCCACATTGACGGCGACGGCGACGATTGGGACGGAAGTCGCGCCCAGCAGAACGAATCCCCCAATCTTTTCACCTTCCCACTCCATGACGAGGGTGATGTTGCTGCGTTCGGTCGGACTCGGCCCCCAGTCTCCGGTCCAAGAGCCGGTCAACGGGTGCCCTTCCTGGGCCAGTCCAGAGGCCGGCGTCCACGAAAGCACTGAAAGGAGAAGAAGCAGGATGAAGGTTCGGTTCCTCATGGCCCTCCACGTCGTGTATGGGCGGAATATACAGCGAGAGCGGCTGCGAGTCCATCGCCCAGTTGGCGGGTGCACGAGCGTTCCTGGACAGGCGGCGTGGAGGGGTGCGACCAGGTCGAATGGGCGTGAACGAGCGCGTTACGGGGCGAGCAGCCGCTGGGAATCTGACGGTTCGGAACCGGCGGCTTCCAGCGTTGATCGGAGTCGGCGCGATGTCGATGGCGTTGGCGGGCCAGGCGCCGGCGGCGCCGTCGCCAAGATGTCAGGCGTACCCGATGACTTGAACGCACGCTTCCGGCAAAGCGTCGAGCAAAGCTTGACCCGTCGAATATCGCGTTGCCGTGGAGCACAACAGATAGCGATAGTTCAACGAGGCCAGAATCCGAAGCGTCTGTGATGCTGCGTGCCGCCCGTGCAGCTCGACCATCAAGCCGGGTCGATTCTTCTCGAGGGTCTCCATCATCCCGGCGACGACACTTGCTTCGGCGCCTTCCACGTCAAGCTTGATGAAGTCGGGCGCCCTGAGATTGAGACGCGCGACGAGCGCATCCACCCTCTCTCCCTCGACGCGGATCTGATGGCCCGGCTTGCCCGCAACCGGCGAGTCAGCGCCGACGCCGATGAGACTGCTCCCGTAATTGAGGCTGAACCCGCAATCGCTGCGGCGGTCCGAGGCGGCCACGGGGAGAATCGTGTAATTGCGTATGCCGACGTGCTCCAGGTTGGCGCGAAGAAAGTATACGCAGACGGGGTTTGGCTCGAGGGCGTACAGCCAGCCCTCAGCTCCAATCCATCTTGCGAAACGAGTCGAGAAAAGTCCGACGTTGGCGCCGATGTCATACACCGTCGCACCGGGACGAATGATCTTCTGCAGTTCGAAGAACACGACCTCTTCGTGCGCCCCCAGCAGCTGAGCATCCCACGCCGTCGGCACCCACAGTGTCTCGCCCTCCGTCTTGACCCGCTGCGGCCCTAACCCCTGGGCCCCCCTGACGTGAAACTCTCGGCGTGACCACCCTGTTTCACCCTCCGCCGAGCGCCAGGAGGCATGCAGCCAGTAGCGGCCGGGCGCTTCGGGGTACACGCAAACCGAACCGTCGGCCTCAGCCCGCAGAGGGTGTGGGTAGAGGACCCCCTCGTGCTCGAGAAAATAGTCGACGGCCGCAAGTGGCTCGCCGCGTGCGGCGAAACGACCCTCCCGGCCCAGAGCAGGGTGAGCGTCTGTCGCGGTGAGCGGTTCGATGGTCACCATGTCGTGGTCGGTCATCATGATAATCCGGACGCATTCGTGGTCAGCTGTTCAAGAGCCTCGCTGTTACACCTCCCGTCACAGAGGAGCGCGGCGCGCGCACTGCGCTGACTGGCGAGCCTGTACTAACAGGGACGAAGCGCGGCGTGATACGATTTGGGACGGATATTGCCGCGTGCTGTGCCGCCTGTTGGGCGTAACGAGCCTCTCCTGACTCGCTTCTCCTGATTTCCAGCCTGCCTACGGGGACGAAATCCACTCGAAATCCCTTTGGATTCGAGATCGGTCGCGATTTGCGACAAGGAGAGTCAGATCATGGGTCGAAAGCTGTATGTGGGAAATCTGCCGTACGAGACTGGTGAAGCCGATCTCCAGGAGCTGTTTGCGCGCGCGGGGACGGTCGACAGCGTCAAAGTGATGCGCGACATGGCCACCGGGCGTGCGCGTGGGTTCGCCTTCGTCGAGATGAGCACGGATGCCGAGGCGCAGCGCGCGATCACCGAGCTGAATGAGTACCAGCTCGGTGGGCGAGGCCTGACGGTCAACGAGGCTCGTCCGAGACCCGAATCGACCGGCGGCGGATTCGGCGGTGGCGGCGGTTCACATCGGCGTCGCTCGGAACCCCGCTGGTAACACGCGAGCACGCCGGGCGAAAGGCCACGTCCTCGCTCGGCGTGACATCCGCACCACCCACGAGTACTTCGTCGGCCAGATGAAGAACGCCCAACGGAAGCGAGCCGCCAAGCTGCCGGGACCTTTCGAACGTGAAGGTGTGCCCGATACCGGCCGGATCGTGAAGCTGTTCGTCGGCCAGGGGCACGGCGTCATCCGCCTGGCGAACGACCGGGAGATCTACTTTCACCGTGCGGATCTGCTGGAGGGCACCTCGTTCAACGACTTCAGCGTGGGTGACGTCGTCACGTTCGATCGGCTCGATGACCGCGTCAGCGGCGCGCGGGCGCTGCGCGTCGTCAAGCGGAGACCACGCCGGGGCTGAGCAGTGGTGGCTACTCGAGCGCCTCGTCGTGGACGGGCCGCTCGTCGACCTGCGAGTACCGGTACGTCATGCGCAGTTCCGATGCTCCCAGCAACCTGAGCTGGGCCGTGGTGTCGAGCGAGACAGGCATGAGCACCCCGTTGATCCGTCGATAGGATCGAACGACGTTCACCCGGGTCACCCAGAACGAGGGGTTCTTCGCCAGGCGTCCCTCGATGCGCTGCAAATCGCCGTCGACCGTCATGAGCATCTGACCCGCAATCAGCCCGCGGTCCTTGCGCAGCGGTCGCATGTCCACCACCGCAAGTCCCTGCTCGTTGATCCCTTCGGGAACGAATTGATAGTTGTCGGTCGTGAGCGCGACCCTCGATTCAGCTCGACGCGCGATCAGCCGTTGCTCCTCGTCGAGCAGAGAGCGCAGCACGCGGGAGCGGACATAGCCGGATCCGCCTTCCGCGGTCACCTCGTAGAGCATCCCGGAGGTGGTGGAGAAATTGGTCTCCACGTCCAGCCAAGCGCGATGGCCCCTGCCGGAGGCTTCCAGTCGCCGCGACGCCGTGTACTGATGGGCGATTCTCGGCAGCGCCAGAAAGTTACGAAATGCCGGGAGGGCACCCTGATCCGCCACATCGCCCTCGGCGACATGCAGTGTGGGAGATGTCGCGATGAGGATCGCCGCAACGCAGACAACCCCGGTGCCTCGACGGACGTCAGGCAGAATGTGCAGGTGGCCCATATCATTCCTCCTCCGATTGCGAACACCGATCGCGTGGACGCGAGCCGCCGAGCCGAGGGTCGATCTGACTATCTACGAAAGAACACGGAGCGCGTACTGTTTGGCCGCTGGCCCGTCCGACGCTTCGAACGGATCCGCGAGATCCGGCATGGGGGCCGCGACGAACAGCCGCCGGACCGCTTTGGCCAGCCAGCGCGCGCGACGCGCCGATTTCGCCACACGAGCGCTGTCGGTGGCGATTCCCGTGTTGGCGTACATCTGTCGGTACAACTTCGAAATGATCACGAACGCGATCCGCGCGCGCCACGACTGTACGCACGTGGAGCGCTGCCATATCGCCGAGAGCGTGTAAAACCGGTCCCAAACGTCCTGCGTTGACTGGCGGATCGTGTCCGCCGACATGGTGGGATGGGGGGTGTACACCTTGGGCCGCTGCGACGGCGGGATGAGCCAGTAGCGCGTGAGCGGGATGCCGTTCACCTCCGGCACCTGTGTGGCCTGCTGCTCCCATTTTGCGAAGTCCAGGGTGCCAGGGAACGGCGTGAGCATGACGAACTGCGCGAACGAGACGCCGCTGCGCTGCGCGAGGTCGGCGGTCGCGGCGAACGTGTCCGCGTTGTCGGTGGGAAGCCCGAAAATGAACGACCCGAGCACGTGCACGCCGTTGGCGCGAAACGCCCGCAGGCGCGTGACGAGCGCCTCGCCGGCGTCGTTGAAGTCCTTGTAGACCGCCTTCAGTCCCTCGGGCGTGACCGACTCGACCCCGACGAGCGCGCCACGGATTCGCGCCCGCCGCATCGCTGCGAGGAACTCGGGGTCTTCCGCGGCTTCCATCGTGATCTGGGTGAAGAACACCATTTCGTCGGGCAGGCGTTCGAGCGCGGCCATGAGGTCGAAGCGCTCCCGTCGAAGCGCGGTCAGCTGCGCGAGCTGCAGTTTGTCGGCGCGCCGATCCGCTGCCGCGAGATCAGCCAGCGTCACCGGATAGAAGTTGTCGTCGGCGAGCGCGATGAATCGGAATCCCTTTCGGCGCAGCGCCACGATCTCGCGGACCACGTCGGCGACGAGCCGCTGACGTGGCTTCTGGCCGTCGGTTCGCCAGACCGAGCAGAACGAGCAGTGCTTCGGGCAGCCGCGGACCGTTTGCACCGATCCCCACATGTAGCGGTTCTCCGGAAGGAGGTCCCATCGGGCCGACGAGAACGCCTCGCCCTCTATCCGGCCGCCTTCGTACGACGCTTCAGGGGCGCCGCGCTCGCAATCGGCGAGGACATGGGGCCAGATCCGGTCGCCGTCGCCGCTGACGACACTGTCCGCCGCTGCGTGCTGGCGCACTTCGTCCGGGAACAGCGTGGCGTGAATCCCGCCGAACACGACGAACGCGCCACGCGCGCGGACCTGTTGCGCGATCGCGTAGCCGCGGAGCGCGTTGGCCGTGTGGATGCCGATGCCCACGACGTCACCGGACTCGACCGTGCGATCGTCGAAGGGTTCCAACGTTTCGTCGACGAGTATCGGCGTGCCGTACCGGTCCGGTGTCGCTGCCGCCAGTACGTACAGCCACCGCGGCGTGATGACCGCCGTCCCGAACGAAATGTCACTGGGATTCACGAGGTGTACGCGCACGTGTGTACCTCAAAAGGAGCGAGCGATCTTCGTGCCAAATCGGGTAAAGAACCCGGCTGCTGCAAGGCCTGCGTTCTGAGACGATCGACCCACGGCGACGCCGGCATCCGCCGCGACGGTCCACAGCGCCGGTGCGTTCTCAGCGACCCGAGTCGGCGTGCTGGCCGGGGATGGTGCCGAGTCGAGACCGACGGCTGCCTGCGTCGATGGGGCGATTTCGGTCGAGACGGTGGCTCCCTGGATCCACTCCAGCGAAGACAACGGCACGGATGGGATGGTCGGGGTCGGCGGCGGCTCGATCGTCGCGGGCGCAGCGCGGTCGGGTGACTCGTCGCGCCCGCGCCCGGCAGGTTCCGTGTGTTGGTTGGGCCGAGGGGCCGGAGGAGCGACCTGGCTCTGACGGGATGCGGCTGGCACGACCGACACGGAGGTCGTGTGAACACCGATCGCCGCAGCGACTTCCGTAAATACCGGCCGTGCGATGGGGGGAAGGGTCGTCCACGTGGGCGCCGACGCCACTGCGCGCACGTTGGCGACGGGCAACGCGAGCGCGGCGAGCGCCGCGGCGGCACCGACGGTTGCCGCGCGCCTGGGTGGAGCAGCGCCGACAGATGGCAGCGCCAGAATCCGCACGAAGCGGCGGCGGAGCCCGCTCGACGTCACGGCAGCCAGTGCGGGCGGTGAGTGAACGGCGGCCTGCGGCAGAGCGGCGAGGGTGGCGAGACAGGCCGCGTACCTCTTGGGCGATCCCGTCACCGCTACGGCGATCTCGTCGCACGCCGCTTCCCGTTCGAAATCCGCCTGTCGTTCGAGCCACCACGCCGCGGGATGCCATCCGACAATCGCGCGAACGATCCGCTGCGCGAACTGCGTCACATCGTCGCGCCGCTGCACATGCGCCCACTCGTGGACGAGGACTCGATCGAGATCGGCGGCGCTCAGTTGCTCGACGATCCCCGGCGCCAGCGCGATGATCGGTCGACCGCAGCCCAGCACGGCCGCGAATCGAACGTGGTTCGAGAGCACGACGCGAGTGGAACGGCCCGTTGCGCTCACGCGCGACCAGTGTGGAAGGCGCGTCAGCACGTCGCGAGGGCACGGACGACTCTGGCGCCTCGCACGATGCAGGGCCACCGCGCCGGCAACGAGTTGAACCCCATGAACGCTCGACCAGACGATCAGGAGGATCGTCAACACGGCGTGGGACGTCCACCATGCCGCGGGCACGGTGAGAACCGGGTCGGCCGTGATCGACGCGAGCGCGACCGCCGAGACGTCGATCGCGTCCATCGGCACGAGTGGAAACGCCGGGAGCGCCAGCACGAGCAGAGAGGCGGCCCAGATGAAGCCGTAGCGCGCCGCCGCCGGCGAGGCAGGCATGACCCGGAGTCCGGCGGCCGCGGCCAGCGCGACGAGGAGACCCTGCACCATCCAATTCAGAAGGTCGTCCACGGTGGCTCCTATGCGTCCTCGATCAGTTTCTTGAGGCGGCTCAACTCGTCGGCGTCGATCTGTTCGTCTTCGAGCACGTTGAGCACGAGCAGGCTGGGCGAGCCGTTGAACAGGCGCGACACCAGGTGTTTGAGCGCTTGCCGGCGGGCCTGCCGCTCGTCCACGCGCGGGCGGTAGATGAAGGCTCGCGCCACCTTCTCGTGAGAGACGTAGCCCTTCGCTTCGAGAATGCGCAGAATCGTCTGAACGGTGCTGTAGGTGACCGCCCGCTTCCTCTTCAGCGCGGCGACGACATCGGCGACGCTCGCGGTGTGGCGCTGCCACAGCACCGACATGACGCGTGCTTCCGCATCGGTCAACGCCGGCGAACGGGGTCTCGACATCGGGCAGGTCTCCAGATCTTAAATATTTAAGACTTTGAAATACTTAAGAGATACGGAAGTGTATCGCCCGCGGGGAGTTCGTGCAATGAAATAATTAAGAGTTCGCGGCCGGCCTGATCAGCCGACCCCTGCGAGGGCGGGCGGCCACGTGCCGACGGTCGCGACGGAAAGCAACGCACGGTTCAGTCGTCTTCGTGGGTGGCGTGTTTGCCGGCACGCTGTCCCCACACGCCATGGACAGCCGTGCCGACGGTGCTCTCGGTCGGGTGTTTCTGCAGAGCAATAGTCGGGTGACCGCTGAGTACCAGCGTTACGCCGCGACGGATCCGTTGTGTTGTCCATCGAGGACCACGAGCGTCGTGTTCGAGATTGCGACCGAGACGCCGGTCTTGCGGCCCGTGTCGGCGTCCACCTCCAGGCGGTGATGCCGGGATCAGATCACCTGTGGCCACCGCGATGGTGTGATGTCGGCGCTGGTCGCGATGCTCGCATGCGCCGCCGTGCGACTCGGGCGATCTGCCTGGTCTTTGGGCGTGCGTCAGTACATGCCGCCCATCCCGCCGCCGCCGGGCATCGGTGCTTCCTTCTTGTCTTCGGGAATCTCGCAGACGAGCGCTTCGGTGGTGAGGAGCAGCGATGCAACGGACGAAGCGTTCTGCAGCGCTGAGCGCACGACTTTGGTCGGGTCGATGACGCCGGCCTGCACGAGATTCTCGTACGTCTCGGTCAGCGCGTTGAAGCCCTCTTCGTCCTTCATCTCCCGCACTTTCTGTACGACGATTGATCCCTCCTGGCCCGCATTGGTCGCGATCCAGCGCATCGGCTCTTCGATGGCCCGCGCCACGATGTTCACGCCGATCTGCTGGTCGCCGCCGAGCTTCAGATTCCCGAGGACCCTCGACGCGCGAAGGAGTGCCACACCGCCGCCAGGCACGATGCCCTCCTCGACGGCCGCTTTGGTCGCGTGCATCGCGTCCTCGACACGCGCCTTCTTCTCCTTCATCTCGGTCTCGGTGGCCGCGCCGACCTTGATGACGGCAACGCCACCGACGAGCTTGGCCAGCCGTTCCTGCAGTTTCTCGCGGTCGTAGTCGGACGTGGTGTCGTCGACTTGTGCGCGGAGCTGTTTCACCCGACCCTCGATGGCAGCCGACGTGCCCGCGCCTTCGACGATCGTCGTGTTGTCCTTGTCGATCGTGACCTTCTTCGCGTTTCCGAGGTCTTCAAGCGTGAGGTTCTCAAGCTTGAGCCCCAGATCCTCGGTGATGGCCTTGCCACCGGTGAGCGTGGCAATATCCTCGAGCATCGCCTTGCGACGATCGCCGAACCCCGGAGCCTTCACGGCTGCCGCCTGGAGCGTACCGCGCAGCTTGTTCACGACGAGCGTCGCCAGCGCTTCTCCTTCGATGTCCTCCGCGATGATGAGGAGCGGCCGGCCGAGGCGTGCGACCTGCTCGAGCACGGGGAGCAAGTCCTTCATCGAGCTGATCTTCTTCTCGTGGATCAAGATGACCGGATTCTCGAGGACGACTTCCATGCGCTCCGGGTCGGTCACGAAGTAGGGCGACAAGTAGCCGCGGTCGAATTGCATGCCTTCGACGACGTCGAGCGACGTCTCCATGCTTTTGGCTTCTTCGACGGTGATCACCCCGTCCTTGCCCACCTTGTCCATCGCGTCGGCGATGATCTTGCCGATCGTCTCGTCGTTGTTTGCCGAGATCGTGCCGATCTGCGCGACCATGTTGCCGCTGACGGGCTTGGACATCTTCTTGAGCTCGCCCGTGATCGCGTCAACGGCTTTTTCAATGCCGCGCTTGATGTCCATCGGGTTCGCGCCGGCCACCACGTTCTTCGCGCCTTCGCGATAGATCGCCTGCGCGAGCACCGTCGCGGTCGTCGTGCCATCGCCGGCCGTGTCCGACGTCTTGCTCGCGACCTCGCGCACCATCTGCGCGCCCATGTTTTCCAGCGGATTCTTCAGGTCGATTTCCTTGGCGACGGTGACGCCATCCTTCGTGATCGTCGGCGATCCGTATTTCTTATCGATCACCACGTTGCGGCCTTTGGGACCGAGGGTCACCTTGACGGCGTCCGCCAGCTGGTTGATGCCGTGAAGCATGGCCTGCCGTGACCGCTCGCCGTATACAATCTGTTTTGCCATTGATCTCTCTCTCCTACTTCCGTTTCTTCACGCCGATGACGCCCAGAGATCTGGTCATCTGGTCATTGGATTGGCCAATTGAATGACCAGACGACCGGCCTCTCCTTGGCGGTGTCGGGGATGATGATTCCGCCGACCGTCAGGCGAGGCAACGTGCGGACGGGGATGCCGCACGCGCACGACGACCAACCGGGCCACTCGGGGCGCCCTCTGCTGCGACTCGGACCCGTGCTTGGCTCCAGTCCATTCTTACGGGGATGACCAGGCGCAGTGTGTGCACAATTGAACAGGAGCGCCAGCGCGGCTCGCGACCTCGAGAGGGACCGTCGGCCTTTCCGACCCGCTCAGGATGCGGGGAGCGTGCATAGTCAGCAAGAGGACGATGCGCTGTGTCTCAGCGATCGATCCCGTAGTGCTCCTTGACCTTCGCGACGATCTGCGGCTCGGTCAACTTATCCGTGGTCTCGACTCCCACGATGCACTCGAACAGCGCCTTGGAGCGGCCCAGGCGCTCCTTGAGTTGCAGCTTGGCTTCACCCGGGCCAAGGATAAGCAGAGCGTCGGGTTGCCCCAGTTCACCGATGACCTCGTCGTAGTACCGGTCAAGCTGCTGGCCGTGGCGTTCCTCGTATTTCTTCTCGCCTCCCTCGGCCTGGGGCCCTTCTGGCAGCGAGGACCCTGCGCGACCTGAATAACGGGCGTGCGGTTCGACGTCGGAGTCCAGAGTTTTGGTCGTGACCCTGTTCCCTGAGGCGGATACGATGACCGCCTTCCGATGATCAATCCAAATGCCGACCTTGTCGTTCATGAGCACCTCATTTGTGACTGGTCTTTCCGGGCGGCCTTGCGAACTGCCATGAGGTTCCTCCCGCTCCTTCATTTCAGAGAGATGCTTCAATCGGAGTCCCTGAAACTCTTCACGAGCGTTCTCCTCCCGCTCTGAGGACTCTCCTCGTACCACACCGAGCGCCCTAGTCCTTTCCCCAACCCGAGCGCCACCTCCTCCGCTTCGCCATAATCCTCGTGTTCCGCACCCTCGTCGGTATGCCCCGGGTAGGTGACGGCGTAGATCTGTTTGACCGCGTGCGTCGACGCATGCTCGCCAAATCGGCGGCGGATGATGATGTCATCGTGTCGGGGTTGTGTAGGTGCCATTGAGCCACTCCTCTCGTGATGCAGGGCGCCTGTTGCGGACCGCGTGTCGGACCGCTTCTTCGCGCAACGTAGAGCTCGTCGGCACGGATGTCGTGAGTTGGCTGGTCCGCGATGATCGAGGTCCAATCAGCATGTGCGGAGGAAGGCCACGGTCCGAGCTCCCAGATTCGGCCGAGCGGTCCTGTTGGCCTGTATCCACGAATCCGCGAAGCGGGAGCATGTCGTATCCCGATCCGGCGCCGTCCACCAGTCGCTGCTCAGGCGCGCCAGGTCGGGCAGCGCGAAACCGGCGAGGTCTTCGATCTCCGCGAAGGTCAGGACCACCGCGTCCGCGTATCGACCGTCGAGGTACTTATGAAGCGGCGCTGACTTGCCGGAGACAGGGGATCCTTCGGCGTTTGCCGTGTCTGCTTCCAACTCCCTGGGTCGCGCCGGTCGTCGTCTTTTCATCCATTCCAGCATGCGGCTCCCCCAAACACCGGGGATGATCCACTACCATCGACGGCCGAGTTCGATCAGCAGCCGAGCAGCTAATCATCCTTTATTACCGTGCTTCGACGATAAGACATGACCGGGTCGGCGTCTGTTCCGTTGTGCACACGCTGGAGCGATCCGAAATGCTGTATCGCTCGCGCGGCGGGATCTCAGTCGAAAGCGAGATGACGCTGAGGGTCGTGGTCGAGGGTGAAGAGTCAGAGCCGCCGAAATAGAGACTTCTTCATGGGTAAGAAGGCAACCTGATGAAGCATTGGTGACGCCATCAGCAGCAAGGCCACCCAGAACAGCGGCCAGTTGAACGTCGTCGGCAGCACCTGCAGGACCGCGTCACGGCCATCCGGCAGCGCCCGCCAGGCGTCGATCATGAAGACGGCGAGCGCCAGCAGGACCCCGACCCAGCCAAGCACCCACGCCCAGCGGGCATCGGTCGCCGCATCACCCGACTGCGTCGCGAGCGTGCCCCACAGGATCATCACCAGCGCGATACTGACTGGCGCGAGCACAGGCCCCCACCATGGAAGCGGCAGCAGGAACAGGATGTCCCAGTCCAGCAGCGTCTTCGGCCAGCCCGAGATGAGACGAAGGAAGACGTAATAGAAGATGTCCCAGGCGCCGAACGCAAGCGCCGCGTAACCGGCGCGGCGTCGCCACGTGCGCCCCGCGAGCAGCCCCACCGTGGCGATCATGACCAGCGTAGCCGCCTCGCGCCACAGTTCGACGTTGCCCAGCGCTCCCGTCATCGTTTCCGGGGGCAGCGGGTTTGCCTGGTACGGCTCGATCCGATCGACGAGCGAGCGGATGTAAAAGACGCTTGCGGCTTCGACCCAGGCCATCGCGACCGCGAAGGCCATGACGGTCGCCCAGCGCGTCCGCTCCGAGAGGTGACCGGTCATGGCTTTCATCACTCCGTTCGGCCGAACTCGCGTTCGGCCTCACTGCGCGCTCGCGGCCGCCTTCGGTGGCTTCCCTCCGGCGCTCGGTTGTCCATCGCGACGGTTCGCGGCATCGCCTCAATCCGGGCCTCGACCTCCACCCCACCGCGAAGAGTCGGCCCGGCGGGGACCCCGGCCTCCACCCCACCGCGCAAAGTCCGCGCGGCGGGGATCCCGGCCTCCACCCCACCGCGCAAAGTCCGCGCGGCGGGGACCCCGGCCTGGCGGATCTGTCCCGCCGAAGCGTCGGCGCAAAGGCGGATGCGCGCCTCGACGCGGTCGATGACGTCGTCCGGCGTCGAGGTGCCGGCCGTCAGTCCCACGACCCTCGCGGAATCGAACCATTCAGGGCAGACATCTGCGTCGGTCTGCACGTGATGCACGCGGGCGCAGTAGCGCGCACAGGTCTTTGCCAGCTCGCGCGTGTTGTTGCTCGACCGGCCGCCGACCACGATGACGACGTCGGCCTGGCGTGCCATCTCGACCGCCGCGGACTGCCGTTCCTTGGTGGGCTTGCAGACCGTGTCGAGGAAGCGCACGTCCGACTGCGGGAATCGCCGTCGGATCAGGTCGACCAGGTGCCGCACCTTCTCCACCGCCTGCGTCGTCTGGGCCGCCACGCCGAGGCGTGGATGCTCCTCGAGCGCGAGGACGTCATCGTCTTCGAGCACGACATTGAAGCTATCGCGATCGAGATCGCCAGTGAGGCCGCGCACCTCCACGTGGTCGCGTTGCCCGACGATGACGACGTGGTAACCCTCGCGGGCGAGGGCCGCGACGGCGCTGTGCGCGACGTGTACGAGCGGGCACGTGGCCTCGACCACCGTCAGACCCAGGGCGCGGGTCCGCGCGAGGGTCCGCTCGGACGTGCCGTGGGCCGTCACCATCAGGGTCGGCGTCTTGACGTGTGCGACGTCCTGCGCGACCGCGATGCCCTTCGCCTCGAGGGCGCTGAGGACGGTGGGGTTGTGAACGAGGTCACCGAGGATCGTGAGGGGGCCCGCGTCCGCGTGGTCGAGCGCGAGCGCGATGGCATCGCGAACGCCGAAGCACATGCCGAGGTGAGCCGCTCTGAGGATGCGCATGCTTTACATTACAAAGTATACTGCGAAGCAAATTCTGTCAAGCCGTCGGCTGGGTCATGAAGCACCTCGCGGCCCGGCTTCAGACCACTGCGCAAAAGGCGGGGCAGCGGATGCCGGCCGGCCGACGCGGCACGGGTAATGCTTGGTCACGCTCTGTAGATAACGCGGCCGTCGACCTGTCGGCCGCTGCGCTCCGAGTGTTCGAACGGCCCGGGAAATAGTCCACAGGCGGTGGCGGATTTCCCGCTGCTCCGCGTTGCGGCGATCCTGCTTGAGGTCAACGATCACCCATGAAGGTCTTGACGGTCTTCGCGCATCCCGGTTCGCGGTCGTTCTGCCACGCGGTCCTCGATCGCTTCGACGCCGGTCTCAGGGACGCGGGGCACAGGAACGAGATCGTGGACCTCTATGCGATGGGCTTCGACCCGATCCTGCGTCCACGCGACGGCCCGAGCTGGCTCACCGAAACGATCCCGGATGACATGCTCGAGCGCATGCGGTTGCGCGAGTCCCTCCTCGGTGAGGCTGGCGGGCCTTTGAAGC